>Ga0207646_10003053_pt1 | contig 19272 bp, 20 predicted proteins | sample KBSK5502metaG_FD_184343 | JGI IMG/M metagenome (GOLD analysis project Ga0207646, IMG submission 184343) | Corn, switchgrass and miscanthus rhizosphere microbial communities from Kellogg Biological Station, Michigan, USA - KBS K5-50-2 metaG... | ecosystem: Host-associated > Plants > Roots >...
GCTCGCGCAGTTTGCCATGAAAGGTGCCGTAGTGCTTCCCGTCGCTGGTCGTCAGGAAGTTGGCAATCCCAACATCCACGCCGACCACCGGGGCAGACGGCGCGGTGTGGACCGGGATGACCTTGTCGTAGGAGAGCGTCAACCACCAGCCATCTCCGCGCTTGTTGAGCGTTACGCTGGTATTGATGGTCTTGTCCTTGAGCGCTTCGCGGTGGTAGGCTGCCAGCTTGACCGGGACCAGCAACTGCTTGCGGAATTCCAGCGTGCTGATCTTCACCCAATAGTCAAAGGTCGAGTCCTCGGAGGGTTCGAGCTCGACAACATTGACGTTGGCCTGGATGCAGGTCTGCCGCAGCGTGGGAATGTTCCATTCTTTCCAGGCTGGTTCTTTGGCCTCGGTATCCAGGGTGCCCGCTCTCTCTTGCTCGTGGTAGTCCAGCAGGTCATCCGCATAGTCCTGGTAGGCCTGGGCGCGATTGGTGCGAAAGGCGCGGGCGATGCCTGCCGCCTGCTGGATGGCCACCCGGTGCCAGCGTTCAGAGAGGGGGGTGGCAAAGAGCGGGGCACGTACCTTATTCGGACGCTCCTCGCTACAGAACAGGGTGACGTACTGCTGGCAGAGGGGCAGGTACACCTGAGCAAGGGCATCGAGGGCGGTGAGCTTGCCCGCATTGGCCGCTTCCAGCCGGATGTGGGTCACGGCTCTGGTGAGCGTCTGCGGGTCGTATGGCCCAGTGTGGCGGTGCTTACGCTGCTTCATGTGTGCTGCTGCTTCTTTCGGACTTACTGGTGCTGTGCTGGTGTCGTCTTCCGTTTGAGTTTGGCAATGATCCTCTGGTGCCTGGGTTCTCCACCGACTTGTCTCTTTTTTCTTCTTTCTTCTACCCCTCATTGTGGAACTTTAGCGCCCTGTTCCGCTTAACGAATGATGACGTTGGCTTCTGCTCGTCTCTTCCTGTGCGTCTGTTTCTGGTTACCAGACACGTTCCTCTTTTCTCTCGAGATGCTGTCCCTCTCCTCCTATCCACAGTGGTGCTTGGGTGTAGGCTGGAATGACCGGCTCGGGTACTCGTTCTACCACCCGTAGGTCCTGCTTACAGTGTGGGCACCGCGCGTATCTGAACCAGGATTTGACCTCCTGTAAGCGCATCCCTGCTCGTGGCAGGGTCAGCTCATGCTGGCAGTGCTTGCACAGGAAGACACGCTGCTTGTTCATGCCTGCTCCTCCTCTCTCTCGCTGGCTGGCTGGAGGAGGACCAGGTGTTCCCACACGTCCTGCTCAGGGCGGATCACCCGGCTCTCCTCGGTCTCTAGCAGCGGGAAGTAGCGCTGCCTGGGATGCTGCTCCACCTGGAGTTCGTGCCATCCGCCGTGGGTCAGGTCAACCAGGGTCCCCTGGCGGTCCCTGGCCATGCCACTGTAGAAGACTCTGACCGGAGCACCCAGCACAACTGCGGCGGCCTTGACCCTGCGGCAGAGATCGCGCAGCGGTAAATGGTCGATCATGATCTTGCGATACGCCAGGTGGACGAACGGCTGCTTGTGCGTGTGCTGTTGCATGAGGTGTCTTCCTTTCTACGCTCCCATCGCCACCAGCAGATGGATACGTGCCGGGTCAGCAGGGAGCCTGCTGCCATCCGTCCATAAGCCGGTAACCTGGATATGGATATCGGCAAGATGGTGCTGTTCCTGCTGCTGCAAGACCTGGACTGCTGCTTGCCTGGATAACCCGGCAATGAGCATGCTGAGCCGTGCCTGTTCCGCCGTACGTACCTGGTAGACCCAGACCCCCTGTCCGGTGACCAGCAGGGTGAGTGTTCCTGGTTTGGCATGCGGGGGTATCCCTGCCTGGATGATCGTGGTACTGATCGGTCCTCGCAGCGCATAGTCTGTCCCCAGGGTCGTCGTCGCTTGCTGCATGAGCGTGTTGGTCACCAGGCGCACCACCGCCTGGTGGTCGTACACTTCAGCATGGCAGGTAACTGAGACATTGACCGTCACCTGGGAAGCGTCACTACCGATCGGGTGATCGGGGTTGACCTGTGGCTGACACTGCACCTGTCCCGCAGGGCGTTCGCTCTGATGTACCTGTGCTTGCAAGCTGGCCTGCGTCTCCGGCGTCAGCGTAGCGAGAAGTGGCCCTGCTGCCTGGTCGATATCCTGCTGGGTGACCATCGAATAGTTGTAGGCGTACTGCCCGCCATGAAAGGCAGCCGTGTTCTTGACCGAGATGCCAGCCATGCAGCACAGACCATTGAGATCGAGCGGGGCGATGTTGCCCTGGGGCCCAATGGCTGCGGCATGTGCCGGAACAGTAGCAATGCCAAAGATGGGAGGGTTCCCCGCAGGGATGACCGCCGGGGCAGCGGTGACGATCTCGACGCCATCGGCTCCGGTGAGCAGGGTGCCTGCTGCCACTGTTTGGCTGTAGGGGGCGGCATTGTAGAAGGTGAGCGTGCCCTCTCCCACGAGAGCAGCCGCATGGCCGGTCCCGGTGGTGGGAACAGTCTGGCGCTGTGTTGGACTGCCGACTTCCAGGAGGCGTGCGGCAACCTGCTTGCGTGCCTGCTCAGGCGTACCTGTGGAGAGCGCCGTGACGGTCAGCGTGATCGAGAGCGTCTTTGCCTCGGGTATAATCGTCACCGTTGCTGCCAGCGTGGCCACAGGAGCGACGAATACAGCAATGAGCACCAGGGCAAGCAGGTACAGGAAAAGACCACTCGCTAGTCCTGCGAGAAAGAGCCTCCGGCGACGAGGACTCCATTGTGTCTGATGCCCCACTGATGTGGAGGGAAACGGGGTCGTATGGGAGAGGTCGCCAGGACTCGGGATGGGGGTCGTAATCACCGGGGTCCTGCTCTCCTGTTCTGGCGCTACTGGCGGTGGTGGTGCTATTGGCTCTCTTGCCGCTACCTCTTCCTCTTCTTCAGGGTGCTGCTCGTGCGCTCCTGTTTCCTCCCCTTTCCCCTCGTTAGTTATGAGAGTGAGCACCAGGGTAGGCCGGTGCTCTAGTGCACGTGGCGGTGATGCCACTGCCTCGACTGCCGGGAGCGCGGGAACGTGCGGGGCTACTGACACTCCGATAGCAATGTGTGGCAGGATGATCGGGCATGGTTCCCGCCCCTGCTGCGCCGGCCCAACCAGGGCGGTCGGGATGATCGCTCCTGGCAGCCTGGCTGTGCTGGCCTCCTGTCCGGTACTGGGCTGGCATACCTCGTTCTTGGTCACGTGTGTCTCATGAGGCGTCTGGGGCATAGGGAGCTCTCCTTTTCTCACAACCCATGCAGGGCCTGGAAGACCTGTGGCACGATGCGCAGCGCGACGATCACCACCCAGGTGAGCAGCAGGGCGCAGGCAAAGAGCACACAGCCGAGTTGGACCTGTTTCATCTGAGGGCACTCCTTCCCTGCTCGTAGGATTTGCCACCCGGCATCTGGAACGTGCCGCCCTTGTTGTACAGCACCTCCGCGCTGTCCCCATAGTGAAGAATCATGTCGGGGGTGCCATCATGGTCGATATCCGCGAAGCTGATGGTCACGACGACCTGGTCTGCGCCATTCCCTGAGATGGTTGGGCCGAAGAAGACCCGCACCTTGGTTGGGTCCCCTGCGGACAGTTCAAACACCTCAATGCGGCCCTTGAGATTGACCGCCACGAAATGGCTGGGATGCGCTCTTGAGTCATGATTATGTCCAACGACAGCATCGGTCTGATACGTCCGGGGCATGCCATAGGTCCAGTCATCCTGCACGTGCTGCCACCAGCTTCCCAGGCTGTACAAGCCGATGACCAGGGCAGTCATGGTCGCCATGCCGGTCACCAGGTACACCGACCAGTGCCTGTTCCGTCGTGTGGGAGGATGGTGCTGTTGACCGGGAGCATTCCCAGTGAGGCGCTGGCGGCGGAGGTGCTCTGGGGGAGTGGGCAGCACGGCCTGCCCCCGGTACTGCCCTGGCAACGTGTGCTGGTAACGGATAGCGCTGCGAGGCGGGAGGGAGTACGCATCGCCATCATCCCCGTCGAGTACCTCCTCCTCGTCCAGGTCGTGGTATTCCCGGGTCACTCGTGCCTGCTGAGCCGGACGGGACGAGGTGGAGGGCTGCCGTGCTGGTGAGGGGCGTGGGTCGGCGTCCTCATCAGCGGAATCGTCTTCCAGATGCCATCCGGTTGTGGGTGCATTGACCGTCCGCTGGTGGATGACCCCATCCGCATCATGCCAGTGCGTAAAGCGGATAGGGGTAGGAGCTAGCGGATCATCGGCTACTGGCTGTTGTTGCGTCGCCTCAGCACGAGTATGCCGGGCGATCTGTTCTCTGAGAGTGGCCATCGCTACACCTCCTCCGCTTGTGCTTCGGAGAGAGGGCCAGCCTTGTGCTGGCTGCCCTGCTGGTCCCACTGCTGCTGCTTGTGCTGCCTGGCCTCGATGTATTCGCTGAGTACCTGCTGGTGCAAGGCACGCCGTCTGCCCTGGTGCCACTGTACCTGTGCCATCAAGGCGCGAATAGTCTGTAGGCTTTCCGGGTCCTGTTGCCGGTGGTCATTGCCTGCCAGGTCGAGCCAACTGAGCACTTGCTGCCACTGGTCAAGCGCACAGTCCAGGTCCTGGACGGCTCGGCTCAGCCAGAAGACGACCTGGTGCCAGCGCCCGCGCTCCCGTTCCTGGGCTGCCCAGGTGGAGTGCTGCAAGGCATGGGTTTCCCAGTAGAGGCCGCCAAAGGCGGTGCCGGTAGCCATGAGCGCGGAGGTAGTGAGCGCCTCCTCGCCAAAGGCAGCCCACTGCTGTCTCGGTTCGTGCAGCGGCACCCACAAGGTCGAAAGGGTCGAGAGATCAGGAAAAGAAGCAGCGGGAAGAGCGCATGAAGCTGGAACAGGGTCCTGCTGCTCTTGTGGTGGGAGTGGAAAAGTGGTGGTCATGGGAAGAAGACTCCTTTCAGTTGAGAGAACGGGGAGTCACAGGCCATGCGGTGGTGTACGCGGAGCACACGCAAGCCTGTTTGCCCCACGCACACTAGAGGGTTTTGCCTTGGATGATCAGCGTGGCTTCCTCGGGTGTGATGAGGCCTTGCTCGACAGCCGCTTGCACCTCAGAAATCAACTCAGGATCTTCGTGGCAGAGACAGGTTGGGTCAATGCTGCAAAGGGGATGCTCGTCCGTGTGGATGATGGGGTCTTCCATCAGGACGATCAGAGGAGGTTGCTGCTGGTGCCATGCCATGATGGTCACAGTCCTTTCTGTGTTGCTAGAACACATGTTCAGGTTGACCGCTGGTTCCATGGCGCATATACTATGCGGTGAGAACCAGGCGAGTGCTTCAACAGTGACGATGGTTCTCAAGGTTGGCATAGCGTCTGATCACGCTATGCCAACAAACGCATTACAATACCATACTACAAACCAAGTCCTACGAAGATTTTCTAAAACGGCCCTTGCTCATCTGGTCCAAGACTCCGACACAAGCCAGATGCTAGAACCATCCAAGAACCTACTCAATGGTTCAAAATAGTTCGCTAATATATTGCAAAATGGTTTGCAATATTTATATACCATATTCATCTCTTCTTGTCAATGGTTTGATAGAGGTTAATAGGATATATTCCCTAATATCATGAGATGTATGTGACTGATAACCACCTCATTCCTATCTATATTGCTTCTTATCATGAAAAGGGTTATAATAGAGCCAAATAGAGCAGAGGAGAGCATACATGCCTCGTGATGGCTATATAACCATTGATGAAATTGCAGAATTGTTAGATGTTACCGTGGCGAAGGTACGAACCATCATTGCCCGCCTTGATATTCAACCCAGACGCTTCCCTGACGATATGCGCAAACTCTACTACCGTCAGGAGGACGTCGAGCGCATAAAGCAAGCATTAGGTTTGAGGTAATGCGAGCATTCAGAAATAGGTATACCCACATCTTCCTCCAGTGGTTTTTCAACGGACATTTCTATTCGCTAAGTAATCTGATATGTTTACATTAACCGAAAAATGGCTCACCCTTGAAAAAAGTGAGCCCTAATTCCTGGATGCGCTGCCTAAGCGAAGGGGTCGCCCCCTCCGCTCGGCTCCAAAACCGTGCGTGAGACTTGTCGCCTCACACGGCTCCTCAAGAATGCAGTCAGTTGTTACTGATACACCCTGTCGTGTTTGGCATGCCTTTGGTCGTGGCAATGTCGGTGAAGAGCGAACTTGTTGCTGAGTTCTTCACCGCCACCTTCCCTTTTTGGGGTGATATGATCGATTTCGATCTGGTCCTCCTCCCGAAAGAAAAGTTTACACCAGCGGCATTTTCCTTGCTGTTTCTGGAGCAGTTTTCCAAGGGTGGTCTTCGTTAATGGGTGGTCTTTGAGCCGTTTGGCCCAGTACAGCAGGTTTCCGTCGAACGGGCTTGCTTGGCCTTTTACCTTGATATGGCGTTGGATGGGTGTAGCCGCATGCCAGCGAAGCGTCTGCCTCGTTGTCTCCTCTGGCGTGGCAACGGTCCAGGTATTTCCCTGGATGGTTCGCCAGTAGTGCTTTTTGACCCATTTGGCGCTTTTCTTGGGGTGTTTTCGGGTCATCTTCTGCCAGAGCATGCGTGTCAGGAGGTAGTCGCAAACCGTGAATTGCTTCTTGGAGACGACTGTGCGGTAGTACAGTGTCCAGCCGTAAATCACTGGATTTAACTGGTCAATGAGTTCCTCTTGTGAGAGGGATTGACTCCTCTGTACTATCCTCCTGAGTGCCTGCAAATGGCGTTGGGCTCCTTCTTTACTGGGCTTAATCAGCGTCTTGAAACCAAGCGGGTTTCCCCTACTCGTCCCCGTGTGAGTTCTTCCTACGGGGTATTGTCGAATCGTGAACCCCAAAAAGTTGAACCCGCTATTTCCCTGCTATTCCTTCAGAGTATGGGAGAGGCGGGTTTTGCTCGGTTTCAGTTCCAATCCGATGCCCTGTAACCACGTCGCGATGAGTTGGTGCGCTTTGAGAACCTCTGCGACCTCGGCATGAAGCAATTGGGATAGGTAGGGGCCTCGCGGCCCTTTCCCCCCCGATGAACCGTGCGTGCGACTCTTCACCGCACACGGCTCTGATAGCCCGTGCTCCTTCTCTGGCTCCAGTTGTTGGCTTGGTAGCCCCACACGGTTACGGTTAGCAGCAAAAAGCTGCCATCTACCTTTTCCCATGTCGTTCACGTCCTTTCCAGATATAGTGCACGCAGCCACCCGCCTCACGTCAGCCGCCTTTCGGCGTGGGTATTTCCATTGCTGGCCCTATCTGCCCGGTTATGTCTTCCCGTTGCCTTTCGGCCGGCAGCCTTCGCTTCTTGAGGCATCTTGTGCCCACTGGGGAGTTCGGCCTTCCTTGCGGTTGGCTTACTGCCTTGCGGCAGACCCCATTGGGGTTGCCACGTTCCACACGAGCGAGATACCACCGGGGTGGGCTCCTCCTTTACCGCGGGGAATGGGTGTCCACAAAGTCGGTTTGTGAGCCCGACTTCCCTTGCTCCCAACATCACCGTTTCAGCCGGTTACGGTGACCCGACGTCACGCGGCCTCATCAGAGGTTCACTTGCGTTCACCCGTCCGGTGTTCCCCTAGCCCGGTCGCCTCATTCGGCTCGAAGCTTCCTTAGACATTCTCCCGCGCTTTCCACCCCACCGTTACCAGTGACGCAGAGCGGGAGTGGGGACAGGCGTTGGACACTCGCCTGAAGGCTTGCGCCTCACTCAACTCGTGCGACCTCGTGTCGCACTCACGAAGTCGTCGGCATACCGGACGAGCAGCGGCTTTTCTACCGCGTGCCTCTTGGAATAGCCCTTGACAATCGCTTGCTCCATGCCGTGAAGGGCCACATTCATGAGCAACGGGGAAATCACTCCCCCTTGAGGCGTGCCTGCCTCGGTTGGCGAGAAGTCCCGTCCCTCCATGACCCCTGCTTTGAGCCATGCCTTGATGGTCTGTCTCATCGCCGTGTAGGTGTGGAGTTTTTCCACCAGTACCTCGTGCGAGATGTGGTCGAAGCAGCCGGAGATATCTGCATCGAAGACGAATTTGGGTTTGGACTTGATGGCGTTGTAGATGGCTTCTCTGGCATCATGACACGAGCGGCCTGGGCGGAAGCCGTAACTATTGGGTTCAAACTGCGCCTCCCATTCCGGTTCGAGTGCCATCTTTGCCAGGGCCTGTTTGCCGCGCTCCAACATGGGGGGTATTCCCAAAGGCCGCTTCTCAGCTTTCCCTGGCTTGGGTATCCAAACTCGTCGTACAGGCCTGGAATGCTGGTGTTTCCAGTGCTTTGGGTGTATCTGAGAGGCCATGATCAGGCGTGCTTTGGGTTTGACCGCTTTCACTCCGTCCACCCCCGCCGTTTTCTTGCCCTGGTTCTCTTGTGTCACCCGTCGTACTGCCAGCAGTCGTGCTGCTTCCGACTTCATCAACAGCTTTTGTAATGTGTGAACTGCTCTGGTGTTGCCACGCTGACTGGCTCGATAGATTCGCTTTTGGATGCGGAACACATGCTGCTCCAACTTCCGCCAGGGCAGAGTATTCCAAGTCTCACTCGCCGGTTCAGTCTGGTGAGGACTGTCTTGCGGTGCTTTCCTGTCTCTCATCCGACTCGTTCGCTATCTTCCATACAGCAGTGCCTCCGTCTGCTTGCGCTTCTGAGGCAATCGCTCCACAGGACGCATTGGTTGGCACCTACTTGCAGTATCGACCTCCTGCAAGAGCGTTCCTGTGGTTATCCCGTTCCGATGTCTGTTTTGCGCTACCGTAGATGGATGCTATCCACCGACTCCCTTTGGGATGGGTGAGGCAGTCGAACAACTCTGCTCACCTTTGGAGTAGTACCGTTTTGGTCAAGCCTGCTATCCTGCGTAGGCTTGGTTAGCATGACGATGGTTCAGTCGCACCTTCGGTCACGTCTCTTGGTAGAGACGCTGCTCATCGTAGTAGCCAGCTAGCAGCCGTTCCCATATCAGGATTATGGAGAGGCCACATTCCACCCCGCTTTACGGATTGAAGGGCCGTTCGCTACCGTAGGGGTAGTGCTATCTGTGCCCATCACACAGGTTGGGAATTTCGCCCAACATCAGAGCATCAGTTGTCAAATTGCTTTGCCACGCATCCCCTGTGTTTCCACAGTTTCGCGTGAACGGGTCGCACTGTCCAACTGCTACAGGAACCCCATTTCCAGATCAGGACGAACCGGTCTGCTCAAGGACCACCAGCTCTCCTCGGTGTTCGTCAGAAAGTCCCCAGGAACTTTCTGCGAAGCACTGGGAGCAGAGGCTGCATTTTTCTTGTCCGACAGAACTGTGTGGATGCGTGGACCTACCGTGCTGCACATCGCATTAGATGACGGTCACCGTAAGCTTCCTAAAAACCCATCCATTTCTCATTCACCAAAGTCGGCCATGAGCCGCCCGCACAGGATGAACAAGGCAACAACCTTGCTCCGTCAAAACGGTCGCATTTCCTCACAATCTCTGCTATACTTGATTCTGAAAGAGACATGTGCGCTGATACGGTTTCAACTTGAGTGTTGCGCGGCTGAGAGGATCGGTGTGAATGCGCTCGTGAAGGGCGATCAACGCTTATGGGAAAATACTAACTCCACCAACTCGTTGGTGCCTCTTTTACTTGCTCATACGCCTTTCCGGGCTCTTTCGCACTATGAAGCGTTCACACGCAACACTCAAGTTGAACTCGCAGCTGACTGTCGCGAAGCTGTAGAAGTGATAGTCATCGAAACTAAAAATTTACACACGAAAAAATAAGCAGGTACAACGTCTATTCAATAGAAGTTGACCGCATTTCTTCTGTCTTGGCGAGGAGGAATCATCTAGTATGGCTGGATTAGAAGGTACGCGTCTGGGGGCATATGAACTGATTCAGCGCACCGGTAAAGGTGGCATGGCTGAGGTCTATCGCGCCAGGCAATTGACTGCTTTTAACCGCGAAGTGGCGGTCAAAGTCATCCACGCCCACTTCACGGAAGATCCCTCCTTCCGGGAACGCTTTTTACGCGAAGCCCAGGCCATCACGAGACTCTCACATCCTAACATTTTGCCCTTGATCGAATTCGGCGAGGAGCATGGGGTGCTCTACCTGGTAATGCCCCTGGCACGCGAGGGCACGCTGCGTGACCTGCTCACACGGCGCAACGGTCCGCTGCTCCCAGAGGAAGCCATCCCACTGTTCACCCAGCTGTGCGATGCAGTGCAGTATGCGCACGAGCAGGGTATTATCCACCGTGATATTAAGCCCCAGAACGTGTTGCTCCAGAGCCGTACCCACGTGTTGCTCGGGGACTTCGGCATCGCACGCGATCTCACCCAGACGCACATCACCACCACCGGGGCGGGCATTGGTACGGTCGAATATATGGCACCGGAACAGGCGCTAGGCCAGACCGATACGCGCAGTGATATCTATAGCCTGGGCGTGGTGCTCTATCAAATGCTCACCGGGCAGGTCCCCTATACGGGCAGCACGCCTTTCCAGGTGCTGATGCGGCACACCACTGAGCCGCTTCCGGACCCACGCCAGCTCAACCCCAACTTGCCTGCAGACGTCGTGTCAGTGCTTCAGCGGGCTCTGGCGAAAGACCCAACTCAGCGTTTCCAGAGTGCGCAAGCGCTGGGGCGCGCCATACACCAGGTCGGGCCCGATGCGCCAACACTCCTGATCTCTGATCGCTCACCCCAACAACCAATTGTTGATGTGACACCACGCCAGGAAAGGATCGAGACACCGCCATTTTCCACTACCGCCCCAACGCAACAGGCTACCGGCCAGATGCCTGGCCCCCAGGAAGCGCCATCTCTTTCTGGGTTCAGTCGTGGGGCGGTTGGCGCAGGAGAACCGATGGTACCTGGCGTTGGCAGGTGGGGTAATCAACCACCTGCTAGTGGTGGGAACCAACCTGTCAACAAAGAGAGAAAAGGCCGCCGCTCGCTCATGATCGCGCTCATCGCCGTGATACTGCTCGTTGGTGTCATCACCTCGGCAGGGTATGCCTATTTTACCCGAGCTGGCCAGGGCGCAAAAGGGGGGGGTACCCAGGGGTCACTAATCACCCCTCTGTCAACCACATCGTCTACAGCAACGGTCACAAGCTCGCCGGCGCCAACGGCTACGCACTCGCCTACGCCAACAGTTACACCCACCCCTACACCATCGCCCACAACCCAGCCTGTATCTTTTAGCGTGACAGGAGTAAGCGCATCTGCCAGCCCCAGCAACTATCACGGCATCTGCAACAGCACCATGACTTTTACTTTCTCTGCAACTATCAGGGTGCCCGCAGGAACCTCGGGCGGCACGGTCACCTACTACTGGTTCCGCTCCGATGGCGCCACAGGCCCCACCCAAACCGCTGGCTTTAGTCCAGGAGCAACAACGCGGACTGTTACCACCACCTGGCAGCTCGGAGCTGTATGGGGTAACGGCTCGACGTTCTGGGAAGCGATGCGGGTTACAGCTCCGAATTCCGTGGCCTCTTCGCACGCCACCTTCAGTTTTGTCTGCCAATCTTCCTCTCCCACGGTGACCAGCATCAGCACCGCTGTCTCACCAGGCTCCTATGATTGTAGCCAGAGCCAGGTCACCTTCAACTTCAGCGGTACGATCTACTTGAGCGCTAACCCTGGCGGTGTGAATATTACGTATACCTGGACACGTTCCGATGGGGCCACGATGTCGCCCATCACCACAGCAGTCCCGGCGGGCCAGACAACGGTCACGGTCACTGACACCTGGACCCTGGGCCTGGGTGCTCCTCCAGGCTCTTACTGGGAGCAAGTGAACGTCACAGGGCCTAACAGCATCACCTCTAACAAGGCAACCTTCACCAAGTCTTGCTAGAACAAACGCCAAAACGCGCGGGTCACGAAGCGTTTACTTGACTCGCACAGTGGTTGTGTTGCAAAAAATCTTTGGAAAACGCAATGGACATGAAGGAATGCTGCACGTTCAGCTTAGGAAGCTACGCCAAACAGGCTGGCGATGAGTATCACTTGATTCAGGATATTTCCTTTGCCCATGCCATGCATCTGTCCCTTTCTGATCATGTTCATCACTTCAAAGCCCCGGCACGGGTTCGCCACGCGGTCTCGAACGAAAAGGAGGCCTGTGCTGGCTACTTAGCATATCCGTTCCATAATCAGGAAGTAAACAGTCATACAGGAAACTTTCACACCACTTATCTGATGGCTAGATAGCAAAGAAAAAGAACCGGTGGAGCCAACATGAGCGCTCTTTTTAGAACGGATATGTGTAGAAGCACAATAAAGTTGGGAACTGATAACGGCTATTTTGTGCTCAAAAATTATAAAATTTGCACCCCCTGAAAAAATAAAGTTGGGAACTCCAAGCATTTCTTTCTCCTTTTAAGGTGATGCCATACCGAATTTTGTGTAACGATATGCAGTGGGAAGGCGTTAAAACCAGTCCAGACCTAGCTTCTAGGCTTTTATGCTAAGTTCCATTACACAAAATTCGGTATGGCATCCGCTTCATAGCGTACATCTCTCCTTTGCTAGAATACTTGTTTCCTAAAAAAGAGCGAGAAGTCGATGTCTTTCGATTGTACGCTTCCCTCCAGCTTGCTATAAGGAGTGGGGAAATGAAGAAGTGTATACACATACCATAAAGAGCGTCTTTTCCGAACGGATGTCCCAAGTAGCCAGCACAAGGTTTCTTAGCGTGGCAGATATGCCAGTTCTGATAGTTTAAGGCTATCATAGGTTCCTCGATGGATTTTCCTGTGGCACGTCTCACACACTGGGATTTGTTTTCGGTTCAGCATCCGCAAGATGCGGTTGAACCCTGTCGCTTCCCGTTTGTTGGATAACTTCCGAATGTGTCGAACGTGGTGCATGACAATGTGCCTTGCACTTTCTCCGCAGATGCAACACGGTTGCCCCAGCTTTGAGCGCGTTCTCATACGCATCGCAGTTTGAACAAGATCGATATCTTGGTGCTTTCCGTTTTGGAATGCATCCCGATTTTTGACCCAATCCCGATTGAGGTAGAAGCTGACCTTTCGGTCTTCTTTGCCTCCTTTTCCCTTGATGACGATGGTAAATCCCCTGCCAAAGCGTTTGAAGACTTTGGACATAGAGATTTGGTACTTTCGCGCGAGCGTCTTGGCGAGTGAGTATTCGAGGATGTATTGGACTCTGTTCAATTGTCCCCAATTGTCGGCGAAGCGGTAGTAGTTCTGTATGCCGCGATTCACGCTGCTGTACAGGCTCACTATCTGTTCTGCATCCAGGTAGGCCCATCCTGATTTCGGGGTGGGTTCGCCCTCCTTCGTGCAGAATCCTCTGTCGCTCATTTTCTTGATGAGTTTTGGTATTGGAGCTTTCATGATCGTTTCCCACCCCGTCGAGCGGCGTTTGAACATCCGTCCCTTTTGGTTGGTTGACCACGTCACCTTCGCTTCCCCTCCATTTCCCATTTTTGAGTTGTGTTCCCAGGAAGAGGGCTTCCTGAGTTCTCGCATGGGTGATGTGGGTTTTTTCCTCGCTTAATGTGAGTCGTAAGGTTTCTCCCAGGAAGTGTTTGATTTCCTGCTTGATATCCTCTGCGAGCGCGTAGCTGCCGCATACTCCAATGAGCCAGTCATCGGCGTATCTCAGATATTTAATCCTGATAAAATCAGGGTCATCTACCTGTAACGTCGGTAACCCTCTCATCCGTTTGATGGTGTCTTTGAACTCCTTGGTGTGTGTTTCTCCCTTTGCTACCAAACGGGCTTTCTTGTGAGAGAGTCGATGGTAGGTGAGGTTGTGGCGTTTTCGTTTGCCTTTTTCTCGCTTGGTCTGTAATCCTGCTACAAACTCATCGAGTTCATGGAGGTAGATGTTCGCCAAGATGGGGCTCACGAGGCTGCCTTGAGGTGAGCCGATCAGACTCTCCTTTTTGCTCCCATGCAGGTCCATGTATCCTGCGTTGAGAAGTTTCCAGATCAGGTTCAGGAACCTTTGGTCCTGGATTTTCTTTTTCAGGATAGTTACCAAGGTTGAGTGGTCAATTTCGTCGAAGCAGGCACGAATGTCTCCCTCCACCAGCCAATTGACCCCTGTCCATTTTCCGCGAATTTCTCGCAGGGCTGTGTGACAACTGCGGCTTGGTCGAAAGCCGTGACTGGTGTCGCTGAAGTACGGGCCGTGGGGGCTATCGTAGATGGCTTCGAGGATCATATGCATGACCTCTTGCACCACTTTGTCCCTCACGCAAGGAATACCCAGCTTTCGCATCTTGCCGTTGGCCTTTGGGATGAAGGTCGTTCGCACCGGTTTGAATTGAAATTGCTCGGTTCTCATTTCGTGAATGATCGCTCGTATGGTTTCGAGAGAAAATCCATCGAGCGTTTCCTTGTCTGTTCCAGCGGTCATATTCCCAGGCTTTGACTTCATCCGTTCGTAGGCCACAATGTACAAGTCTTCTTTGTACATGAGCCGATAGAGTTGGTTGTTTACCCAACATCTGTTGCTATTCGACTTTCGTAGATATTCCAGTCGCTCTAAGGTCTTCTGACTCATCCGAGTCAACCTCCTTTGATTGGAATGGACTCCCTGATGCCCTTCCCCGTGTCTCATCCATTACAATGAGCGTTTGGGTACTATGGCTTCTCCGTCGCCTTATCTCTCACGAGACGTAGGCGATCCCCAAGTTACGTCTGATCTTCGCTTCGTCGGTAGGTTCCCTGTACATCGTTCCTCTCTCCTTGAGAGTTGGCCCTGATGCAGGCTGTATCACTGTCAGGAAAGTTCCAGTGATACCATCAGGCTTGAGCGATTGTACCAATCCCAACGGACGCATGTGTTCCGCCACGACTAGGGTTCAAGCAATCAGCTTTAACCGTGGACGACCTAGCTGCCTGCCTTCTGGCTCCTGGTACGTAGAGCTTCAACAGACTTTGGCACACCATGCTACGGTCCCCCTAAGCCTTTCGGTTAGAGGTAAGGTGCTGCTTTACTCACTTCGCCTGAGTGAGGCTGCGCTCTCGCGCAGCAGAATATCAAACGCCTCTTTGGGCGCACTTCCCGCCATGCTCATTTCCCCCTTGCCTTTCGGCGTAAGGTCGGGCGGGTGTCCTAAAAGGCTTTGTTGCTCTCAACATTCTACCCTTCAAGGGCTATCTCACGAGCGCCGAAACGGCGCACATGGATATCCCAAGTAGCCTGTACACGTTCCCCTATTTTTATTTCAAAGATGTTTGCTATGGTTTAGCAGTTCCAGGAAAGGGAGGCTCTTCCTTTGGTTTGCGGCGCTCACGACGTACTCCTTGTAGTAATTTTTTACGCGCCTCATCCCTATCCAATTTTACAAGGTCAATATAGGCAATAGCTTTTAATAATCCCGGAGGATCGAACTTTTCCACACGCACAGGTAGTAGAATTCCATGTTCACCAAGAGGATCTTGAGCAAATGCAGCAGCCCATTCTGCATAGGTAAAACGTGAGTCGAAGTAGTTGGGTGAGATGATCGCTATTGTTCGTTTGCATTCAATGCTCGCTTGATGCATTTCTCGCACAAAGAGATCACCTGCTAGAAAATCCCAGGCTTGAATGATTAGTGTATAGTTTGCCTCCTCGAGCTGGTAGGCAACCCATTCTGCCCATTCTTTGTCCCTGCTATTATAGCTAATGAAAAAATCTTTATGAGAACCTTCATGAGTAGCATCGCTCATTCTTTTCTTGCTCCTCTTTTACTACATCATCTGTCGCTTTTGTTCATAGTTACTTATGTTCCCAGTAACATTTACTCTAGCATACTTTCTCTTGCTATTCAAACAATTGAATGAATGAATGAGTTGCACTAAGAATCAGGATCAACTATACTGCAGCTAATGTTATAGCAGGAGACAGGAACCAGAGATGAAGGACATGAGTATATGTCACACAGAGAGACCCAGCAGGTAGAGGCTAGCAAAGACTTCTTCATCAGCTACAGTAACACAGATATAAAGTGGGCTGAGTGGATAGCCTGGCAGTTGGAAGAGGCAGGATACACTACTGTTATCCAAGCCTGGGACTTTCGATCAGGAGGCAACTTTGTGCTTGATATGGATATGGCGACTAAAGTAGGCCGGCGTACTATTGCTGTCCTCTCTCCCGACTATTTGACCTCTGGCTTCACTGCAGCAGAATGGGCAGTAGCATTCGAGCGTGATCCTAAAGGAGAGCAGGGGCTACTTGTGCCTGTACGCGTTCGTTCCTGTGATGTGCAGGGACTGCTTGCTCCGATAAGCTACATCGACCTCGTTGACTTAGATTCGCCCTCGGCCCGCAGCTCTCTACTAACAGGCGTTCAACAAGAGCGTGCCAAACCGAGGAAAGCACCAGCTTATCCTGGCCCAACTCCTCGCTTCCCAGGAACCCTGCCCGAGATCTGGATGGTGCCTTTTCGCCGCAATCGGCTCTTCACAGGGCGCGAGGAGATCCTGTGTCAGCTACATGGAGCCTTGCAAAAGGCAGGTAAGCCTGTTGCAGTCACGCAGGCCATTACTGGCTTGGGAGGCATAGGCAAAACGCAGACGGTAGTGGAATATGTCTATCGCTATTTCCATGAGTATCAAGCAATCCTCTGGATGCAGGCTGACTCCCTGTCAAGAATTACCTCCAGCTTTCTAGCAATGGCGCAGACCTTGGGTCTTTTTGAGCAGGAGGTGAAAGAGGCAGATCAAATCATCTCTGCTGTTCAGCAATGGTATCGTTCGCATAGTGGCTGGCTGCTGATTGTGGACAATGCTGATGAGTTGGAATTAGTACAACACTTCTTGCCCGAAGGCAACGGACAAATACTTTTGACGACACGTTCCCAAGTGACGAGAGGAATCACTGATGAGGATTTGCCACTTGACATGATGAATGAGGAGGAGGGAACGCTGCTCTTATTGCGCTGCACCAAGGTGAGACCGAATGTATCCCTGGAAACGGTTTCAGAAGAGGAAAGAGCGTGTGCTAAGCGGATTGTGGAGGAACTGGGCGGATTACCACTGGCCCTTGACCAAGCTGGAGCCTACGTCGAGGAGACCAAGTGTGATCTGTCTAACTATTTGGCATTATACCAACAGCACCGAAGCCGCTTGCTCAAGCATCGTGGAACGCTAGCAAATGACTATCCTGAGAGCGTAGCTACCACTTGGTTACTCTCATTTGAAAAGGTCGAGCAAACTAACCCTGCTGCTGCTAATTTGCTACGTCTATGCACATTTCTTCACCCTGATGCTATTCCAGAGGAGCTTTTGATTCGAGGCGCATTCTGGCTCTTCAAAAAATTACCTATCTTTTCCTCTTTTCTCTGGCCTCTTGAAGAACGATTCAGGGCATTATTCTCGTTGAAAAGTACAAAGGACGAAGCTGCTCTATCCTTTAAGCTGGATGCTCTCATTGCTACTCTGTTGCGTTATTCCTTAATACAACGAAAAACCGAAGAGAAAATGCTTTCTATCCACCGCCTCGTACAAGCTGTGCTTAGAGATACAATCGATAGGCAAATGTATCAATGGTGGCTCTGGCAAAGCCTTCAGGCTATCAACGCAGTATTTCCCGTTGCAGAATTTCAAAATTGGTCGCAATGCGAACGCTACCTATCCCATGCTCAAGCTTGTATAGCATTCGTTGAGGAGAAGAAAAGAACTTCTGTCGTGGCCGTGCCTTTACTTAAAAGTGTGGGAAACTACTTGCTACAGCAAGGCCGATTTGCAGAGGCGGAACTGGTACTACAACGTGGGCTAGTCATTTCGGAAAAGTGGTTCGGACCAACCCATCTCCTCACCGCCTCTTATCTTAACGATTTAGCAGTGGTATATCTATATGAAGAAAAGTATGAGATGGCAGAACCAATGCTGCAGCGCGCCTTATCTATAGATGAGAAACGATTAGGGCAGGCACATCACTCCATTATACCTGAGATCAACAATCTTGCCAATCTGTATCGAAAGAATGGCAAGTATGAGCAAGCTGAGTCAATGTTCAAGCGCGCCTTGAATATAAGTGAACATCGGTTAAGGCCGAAGTATTCTGATATTATTGGTAGTCTAGGAGGTCTAGCCTTACTATATAGAGAACAGGGTAAGCTAGCGGAGGCAGAGCTATTGCTGCAGCGAGCCCTGGATATTTGTGAGCGAGAGTTAGGTCCTACCCATCCCGATACTGCTACTAGTCTCAACAATCTTGGTTGGCTCTACTTTGAACAGGGTAAGCTAGCGGAGGCAGAGCTATTGCTGCAGCGAGCCCTGGATATCTGTGAGCGAGAGTTAGGTCCTACCCATTCCGATACTGCTACTAGTCTCAATAACTTAGTGTGGTGGCTACTTAGACCATCCGTTCACATAATTGACAGTTCGGTTATTGTTTTGGCTACTTGACACATCTGTTCTCAAAAACACTAGTTTTAATTCTCGCTTCATAGGCACTTTTCATATAAAGTGACACTGTCCATTTTCGTAAGGGGTACAAACCATACTCTCGTTTCTCTGATCCTTCTCTCTTTCATACGCTGTTTAGGTAGCGAACAAAGAAATAGAATTGAGGAAAAACAGTATGGTTTGGCCCAATATATGTGATGATGAAGTAGGGTTTAGCCCAATATCTGTGAGAAAACCGGCCCTATATTTTCGAAAGAAGAGAGAGCAGTAAGCTCATTTATACTTGAGCTTATGCCCAATATATATGAGAATTTACATCTCAAAGTTAGTGGGACTGTGATCACAGTTAGTGGGACCCACTTTTCAAAGATAGTGGGACCAGCCCAAATAGAAGATTTCGCAGTTGCTTTGACTGACCTACATGCTTATCGAAAGTATAGGATTTGGCTTTCGAGTAGGGTCCACCATATTCATTCATACATATGATTACTACCCTTTTTAAGAACGGTCGTGCCAAGTAGCCAGCACAAGCCAACACAGGGCTTCAAACACTCCTGGAGGCAATATAAAAGCTATTCATGACATCATCCTCGACATGTTTCACCTCAACATCGGTGAAACCAGCATCGCGGAGCATCTGGCAGGCGACCTGCTCACCCCACATCGTCCCAAGCCCGGCTCCATCTCCCGCCAATGAGACGGTCATGCAATGATTGCACGAGATCGTGTAGAGAAACGGAGCTAGCGGATGCTCCATATTCTCCTCGAGCAGACTTGATGCGCGGATATCGACCATCAGAAAGACGCCCCCAGGCCGCAAAGCTTTCGCAATGGCCTTGAGGACTTCTGCCGGCCTGGCCTGGTCGTGGATCGCGTCAAAAGCGGTGATGAAATCGTAGT
>Ga0207646_10003054_pt1 | contig 19269 bp, 16 predicted proteins | sample KBSK5502metaG_FD_184343 | JGI IMG/M metagenome (GOLD analysis project Ga0207646, IMG submission 184343) | Corn, switchgrass and miscanthus rhizosphere microbial communities from Kellogg Biological Station, Michigan, USA - KBS K5-50-2 metaG... | ecosystem: Host-associated > Plants > Roots >...
CACAGTACCCGGGCAGGCCATCGATGAACGAGACGACGCCCGACCAGATCCTCGCCCGGGCCCAGGTCCCGTCGGCCAACGGTCGGCCGGTCCGCAAGGACGAGATGGAGCTTCACGACCGGGGCCTCTACATCGAGTCCTGGCTGCCCGAGCGAAGGTCGCGGCGCAAGCCGCTGCTCTTCGTCCACGGCGAGCTCGCGGGATCGTGGCTGTGGGAGCGCTATCTCGGCTATTTCGCCTCGCGCGGCTGGGAGGGCCACGCCCTCAACCTCCAGAACCATTTCTGGTCGAGGACGGTCGACCCGACCGAGCTCTCGTTCGAGACCTACACGGAGGACGTGGTCGCGGCCCTGTCCCGGCTCGGCCCGACGACGGTCGTGATCGGCCACGGGATGGGCGGCCTGCTGGCGCTCAAGGCCGCCGAGCGGTCACCGATCGCCGGCCTGGTCCTTCTCTCGGCGGAGCCCCCCCGCGACCTCCGCGTCGCCGCCCGCCAGCACGAGCTCCGAGACGTCCCGGACGTCTACGGCCGGTCCAGGATCGGCTGGTCGACGCTCCCGGAGCGGCTCCAGCGCGATCATCGCGACCTGAGCCTCGCCGACGTCCTGCGCATCCAGCATCTCCTCGGCCAGAAGCCCCATGAGAGCGGCCGTGCCCTGCGCCAGGTGATGGGCGGGATCGCGGTCGATCGCCGGCCGTTCGCGGAGATCCCGCGACTCGTCATCGGGGCCGGCCTCGACCGGCTCGTCCCGGAGGAGACGTCGGAGCGGCTGGCCGAATGGCTGGGCGCCGAGTACGAGCCGTTCGGGGCCCACTCGCACTACGGACTCGTCGTCGGCGAGGAGAGCCACCAGCAGGTCGCCGAGGCGATCCGCGGGTTCCTGGAGGTGCATCGCCTGTAGCCGCGAGGCCGTCCCGCCGGTGGCGGCGATCGATGCCGATTGGTATCATCCCGTCCCGGCCGCGACACCGAGATCGTCGCCGCCGTCCGGCGCCGCATTCGTCTAGAGGCCCAGGACACCGCCCTCTCAAGGCGGAGATCACCGGTTCGAATCCGGTATGCGGTACCACTTCACCACTGCATCCGGTGCGTCGAAGGTGCCGGCCCGAAACGTGTTGACATGAGGAGGCCGCCGGATCTGCTCCGGCGGCCTCATCCCGGGGAAGTTGCCGGGGGTTCAGTCGTCGATCTCGACTCTGACGCTGACGTAGACGTCGGCGGTCGCACCGCGCCCGAAGTACAGCCTCGCTCCGTCCCCCGAAAGCGACGGTCGTGTCTCCGGCTCCGCGGTATTGACTGCCGCCACCGGAACGGGGCTCGACCACAGTCCGGTCAACGCGTCGAAGGTTGCGGTCCAGATGTCCATGTTCCCGCCGCGGTTCGACGCGAACACGATCTCGGACCCATCGGCGCTCACGTTCGGCATCTGATCCACGGCCGCGGTGTTGAGCTCCGCCACGCCGTGGGGCGTACCGAACGTGCCATCGCTGTTCCGCCGGCTTCGATAGATGTCGTGGTTCCCGTTCGTACCTGTGCTCGAGAAGTACAGGTACGTCCCGCGTGGCGTTGTGACCAGCGAGGGTCCGAACTCACCGCCCGTGAAGTTGGGACCGCTTCCGTCGGCAACACAGCCGAGGTGGTGCGGAGCGGCCCACGTCCCATCACGGAGCTGCCGGGTGAGGTAGATGTCGCCAACCGGTGGTGTCATGCCGGGGGTGGCGCCGCAAGCGGCGCGATCCGAGACGAACAGCAGCCAGCCACCGCCGAGCGGCGTCGGGCAGAACTCGTGGTCGGCGGTGTTGATGGCCGGGCCCAGGTTCTCCATCGGCCCCCAGGGCGCCTTCTTGCTCTGTCGTTCCGCGACCCAGATGTCGTTCTTGCCATGCCCGCCCGGTCGGTTGGAGGCGATGAAGAGCTGTCTGCCGTTCGGCGATTCGATCGGGCAGCCGTCGTGAGCAGCCGTGTTCGCCGCCGTGACCGCCGTCGGTGCGCCCCAGTCGCCGTAGCTCGTGGTTCCGTCCGCGGCCACTGGGAGGGCGATCGTTGCCACCAGGAGGAGTGCGCCGGCGATCGTCATGGCGCCCTGTGCTCGTGAGCGTGGCCCGTGACGCCGGACCGAGAAGTACCCAGTCATCGTCCCTTCTCCATCTGCCTTCGGCGGAAGATTGCCGCCGCTACTCGAGGGAGAAGGTGGTGCTAAAGGTGCGCCCTCCGCATCGTCATGGTCCTTAGGCGGAGGGCGCCGGTTGCCTCATTTCTTGACTTCGAGGACTGGATCGCGGCAGGGCTTCAGGAAGGCCGCGCGGGCAGGAAGTCCGAGGCCACGAAGACGCCGAGGGTGGCGCCAAGCCACCCCCGGCGGGGCGCAGTCCTTGCTCGTCTGACCCGGAGATTCCCCGGTTCAGGACGCCGGCCCGGCGCGATCAGCGGCTATGGCCAGACGTTGTAGAACGGCTGAAGGTTGTCCAGCAGCTGCTTGGCATCGACGACGGTGCCCAACTTCGTGGTCACGGCCGCGGTCACGAAGCCGACGCGAAAGCTCGAAGGATTACCGATCAACGCGGCGTCGAGCCAGATGTGAACCTCGTTCCCGTCGATCTCGAACGGCACCGATCTCGCCTCGACCTCTCCGCCGCTCAGCAGCGGTCGCCGGTCGAACCACGTCGCCGAGAAGTCACTCCCGTCCCACACCACCGCGGCGAATCCTTCGGCAGCCTTAGCCTGCTCGGACCGGGGGTCACCGGGCGCCGCCGGCCAGCCGGCGGGGAACGTCGTGGGATCGAGATCGAAGGACACGGCCCATCGCAGCGCCTGGACGCCGGGAGCGGTCAGTTTCGGGGTCGCCGGGATCGCCTCCGCGACCGTCATGGTGAACTCGAAGGTGCCATCAGCCTCGTTGACCGTCCCGCCGATGACGTCCGCATACGCCGGGGCGTGGAACAGCGCGTCACCGGCGGGATCGGTCCATGTCGATGCGGCGAGCGCCTGACCGCTCGCGAACAGCGCGACCAACGCGCCGAGTCCAACGGACGTGGTCCACTTGGTGGATGGGCGTGCTGCGAAGCCTGTCATCGTTCCCTCTCCATCTGCTGCGGCAGGGCGCATGCCCGCTCGATACATCGGGAGAGTGGCCGCCAGGTCGGAGGACTACATCGGCACGGTCCTTAGGCGAAGGTCGTTGGATGCCTCATTTCTCTGACTCGGTTCCGCAGGAGCAGAGGGACGGATGCCTGCCAGGCCCCCTGCTCGCGGCATCAACCCTCTAGCAGACGATGTCGCCTGTGTCGCCGTCCATTGACTGGCGCCACACACCGCAAGCTCCAGCTTCGAAGGTCGCATCGCGCTTAAGGAATTGGAGGGAGTCGAAGCTGGAGAAGTAGGCCCGCGCGTTGAACGCTGGCCCCAGGCAGGTGCCGTCCTGCTGGCACTGCAGGTCGAAGTCTCCGACGAAGCCGTTCGTCGCGACCTTCGGCGCGAACGGTCCGTGGATCACAATGACGAGTTCGCCGTACCACCGGCCGGTCACGCCGCTGCGTACTGTGCCCGTCCCCTCCGGGCTTACGCCCGCGAAGGTGGCGAACGTGCCGATGTCCTGGCGCTTCAAGCAGTAGGTGTTCGAGCCGATCTGCGAGATCTGGATCGACTCGCGAGCCGCGTCGAGCGCCCAGACATGACCGTCTGCCCCGTAATCGGCGCTGTTGCGGTACGTCCCGTAGGCATTCACGACCAGGGGGCCGCCGCCTCCGGGACACCCCTCCACGGCGGCTGCCGCGACGGTCTGGGGCATCGTGGCGAGCGCAGCAAGCGTGGCGCCAAGCACGGTTGCGAGCGCGCGTCGGCGGACCCCGAGTTGGTGTCTGCGCGTCATGGCCTTCTCCATCTGCTACCGGGCGGGAGGTTGCCCCGCCACTGGATGGAGAAGGTGGCCTTGTGTTCGGCCGGCCGCATCGTGACGGTCCTTAGGCGAGGGCCGTCGGTTTCCTCATTTTCGGGTGAGGATCAGCAGGTGTACAGCGGGGCGCCGTCGACCAGTTCGGCCACGACGTCCGCCGCGGAGATGATCCTTGCGCCCTCGATCAGGTGCTCCTCGGTGATGCCGCGCGGCTTCGTGCAGGCGCTGCAGGCCCACACCTGCCCGCCGTTGGCCAGGAGCGAGTCGAGCACCTCGCGGAGCGGCGGCAGTCCCTCATGGTGGATGGTGTCTGCATAGCCCTTCGTCGCGAGCCAGACGCCCTCGATCGTCAGCAGGACGATGGCTTCCTGGTCGGCCGATGCAGCGACGTTGGCGATGATGAACGGCAGCGTCGCTCGCTCCTGATCGTCCTGCCCGTGTGTCGCTTGCGCCATGAACTTCGGCATTCGACTTCTGTCCTCCGGCCTTATTTGCGACGCAGGTAATAGCGGGTCCGCCCCGGACCGTCCTCGACGATCGCCACCAGGGGATTGCCGGTCAGCCTGGACCAGGATGCCAGGCCAGTCCGTGCCGTCGGATCATCGGAGATCACCTCGAGGACCTGCCCGCTGGGCAGCTGGCGCATCCGCGCCGCGATGATCGGCGTCAATGTCGCGCAGTCCTGTCCGACGAGGTCCATCTGAACATCGGGGATCGGGCTGCTCGACGCGTTCATGAATGGGTCCTCCGATTCGTCTGCGATGCTGCCGGGAGGGTATGTCGCCGTTGGACCCACGACAATGGGACGCTCCTTAGTTGCCGGCGGCAGCGTTCCTTACGCGATCCGGTACGCGGTCGCAAATTCCCTCGGCGTGGCCGGATAATCCCTGAGTGACCGCGCGCATCTCGAGCCCCGTCTTCGTCGGCCGCGGAGAAGAGCTGCAACGGCTGCACGCCGTGCTCGACAACGCCAGGGCCGGAACGGTCGGCATGGTCCTCGTCGGTGGCGAGGCGGGAGTGGGGAAGACTCGCCTCCTCGCTGAGTTCCAGGCAGGCGCCGTGTCGACGGCGGCTCGTGTCCTCGCAGGCGGCTGCGTCGACCTCGGCGACGCAGCGCGCCCGTACGACCCCTTCGTCGCCGCCCTCCGCCCGTGGCTGAGGTCACTGCCGTCGACCGAATTCGACCGCATCGTCGGGCCCGCGCGATCCGCGGTCCTGCAGCTCATTCCCGACCTCGAGCCTGACGGAGCCGGCGATGCGCCGGCCGCCGCCTTCGAGTTGGCGACGCAGTCCAGGCTCTACCTCCAGGTGCTCGGGCTGATCGAGCGAATCGCCGCCGATGCCGTCACCGTCATCGCGCTGGAGGACCTTCACTGGTCCGATCGGTCGACCCGCGACCTGCTCCGCTTCCTGGTACGCAACCTCACCCAGGGACGGGTGATGGTGGTCGGGACGTATCGCACCGACGAGCTCAATGAACGCCATCCGTTCCTGACCTTGCTCGCCGAGCTGGGGCGGAGCGGAGAGGTCGAGCGCTTCGAGCTCGCCCCGTTCACCCGGGTCGAGGTACACGATCAGCTGGCGGGCATCCTGGGCCATCCACCGGATCGCCCGCTCGTGGCGCGCCTCCACGACCGCTGTGGCGGCAATGCCTTCTTCACCGAGGAGCTCCTCGCCGTCGCGGAGCGGGGCGAGGAGCGCATCGGTCTCACCCTCCGGGAGACGCTGCTGGCCCGGGTCGGTGCCCTCTCCACGGCGTCCCGAGATCTGTTGCGCGTGGTTGCCGTGGCAGGTCTGTCCGCACGCCACGACGTCCTCGCGGCCGTGACCCGGATGGAGCCGCCCCAGATCGCCGCATCGCTCCGAGAGGCTACCGAGCGCCACCTCCTGCTCGCCGGCGACAACGAGGTCATGCAGTTCCGCCACAACCTGGTGCGCGAGGCGGTCCACGACGAGCTCCTGCCCGGAGAGCGGCTGGCGCTCCATGCCGCGGTCGCAGCTGCCGTTGACGACCTTGACGGCGACGCCGAGATGGACGCGGCGGTCGCGTCCGAGCTCGCTCACCACTGGTACGAGGCGCGCGACGCCGGCCGGGCGCTGCCGGCCATGCTGCGCGCCGGCGGCGCCGCGGAGCGGATGTTCGCGTTCGGCAACGCCTTCGCCCACTACCATCTTGCATTGAGCCTCTGGCCGCCCGGGACGAAGTCGCTCGAGGGGATGACGCAGCGGGAGCTGACGCTGCGTACCGCCGAGGCGGCAGCCCTGACCGGTGCATATGACCGCGCGATCGTGCTGGTGCACGCCGCCATCGACAACGATTCGACCCTCGAGCCGGACGCGATGCGCACCGGCGCCCTGCTCGAGCGCCTTGCCGAGTTTCACCTCGGTGCCGGCAACCCAGACGCCGCGCAGCCGGTCGCCCTTCGTGCCCTGGACCTTCTACCGATCGACCCGCCTTCAGTGGCGCGAGCCCAGGTCCTGGGCATCCTGGCGCACGCGCTTGGGCTGCAGTGCCATTTCAATGAGTCCGACCGCTTCGCCCAGGAAGCGCTCGCAACGGCGCGGCTCGTCGGTTCGGCCGAGGCCGAGATCCGCGCGTTGGGCTGCATCGGCCGCAATGCCGCCGCCGTCGGAGATGCCGAGTCCGGAGTGCGAACCCTGCGCCAGGCGTTGACGCTTGCGCGCTCTGTCGGTGACTTCTCGGGCGCCGCTGAGATCGCCAGCGAGCTGGCGCTCGCACTCCACTGGTCGGGGGATCTTGACGAGGCATGCAAGGTTGCCGATGAGGCGATCGCCGAGAGTGCCCGTTGGGGAACCGAGGGTTTGGGGGTCGCGCTGCGAGCGGTCCGAGGCCTGTCGGCCTTCCTGCTCGGACGCTGGCCCGAGGCGGACGACTGGATCGACGCCGCCCTCGAAGGAGGCGCACTGGGCTTGCCCGGCGTGATGGCGCACGGCGCCAGAGCTCTGCTCGATCTCGGCCGAGGCAGCCTGGACTCCGCTGCCGACCATCTCGAGACCGTGCTGTTGATGTGCCAGAACTTCAGCGCGACCGCCTACGGATGGACCGACCTGTACTCGAGCATCGCCCTGCTTTCGATCGCGCGCGGACGGCCGTCCGAGGCGATTGAGTCTGTGCGCGAGAGCCTGGCGCGCTCCGCCCAGCCGGAGCGGGACGTCCACATGCGCGTCTGCCACCGTCTCGCCATCCGTGCCGCGGCGGACCTCGCCGAGGTGGCTCGCCCGCTCGGCGACTCGGCCGGGTTGGAGGAGGCGCTCGTGATCGGACGCGAGTTCGACGCCCGGCTCGACCATCACGCCGCACTGGTCCGCGCGCTGCCCGGTGGCGGCGACGATCACCTTGCCCTCGACGTTGCACTGGGAAAGGCCGAGTTGAGCCGGCTCATCGGTCGCTCGAGCGCCGAGGCATGGGCGAGCGCGGCGATCGCTGCCGACGGGCTGCAGCATCCATACGACGCCGCCTACAGCCGGTTCCGCGAGGCAGAGGCACGCCTGCTCGCGCGCGGACCTCGAACCGCGGCGCAGGCTGCGGCCTCGAGTGCGTACCGGATCGCGCGCGACCTCGGCGCCACTCTCCTCCAGCGCGACATTGAGCGCCTGGCAGCTCGTTCACGGCTGGACCTCGAACGCCGGTCCGCGGCATCCGACGGAAAGCCAGCCGCTTCGCCGGTCGGCTACCCGATCCCGTTCACGCTCACGCGACGCGAACAAGACGTCCTGGATCGCCTCACCCGGGGGCGCACAAACCGGGAGATCGCCACCGACCTATTCATCAGCGAGAAGACGGCCAGCGTCCACGTCTCGAACATCAAGTCGAAGCTGGGAGCGAACGGCCGCGCGGAGATTGCAGCGATCGCGGTACGTCTCGGCCTCGTATCCGAATCGGCCGATGGAGACGAGATGCCAGAACTGAGGGAGGCGGTTGGCGCCGACACAGCCAAGGTCGCGAAAAGCTGACCTCCGCCGCCGGATCACGCGCATCGCGGGTAAGGCGGAGCCATCCAGCCACCATCGCGCTGGCCGGTCGGCCGTGAGCCAACGGCCGGCAGCCCTGATCGGAGCCCTTCTGGCTCCCGCCTCTTGTGTCTCATGCGTCTCTTGGCAGGCGTTTCCGATCGCGGCTGAGACGCATGAGACGGCTCACTGGACGTCCGGTATGCGGTACCAGCCCTCGCCGGTTGGTCACGTCCCGAACCTGGTGACGGGCTCCGGAAGCGACACCGCCTCGAGGCACGCGGCGGACGAGTCCCCAGGCGCACAGGTGCGGACAGCACCCCTGATCCGTGTTGATCCGTGCGTTCCGCCGACCTCCAACGTGTACGTAAGTGGAGGTGGCCGCTGGCTGCCGCACAGGAGTCACTGCGATGCGCCTCGTCAAACGCCCCCTCGCGATCCTGAGCCTCGGCCTCTTGGTCCTGATCCCATGGTCGGTGGCCAGCGCGGCAAGTGACCGGGTGACGGTCGAGAACTTGCGCGGGCCGCTCGTCAATGCCTCGTTCTCGTCGATCGATCCGTCGGGCTGTGTCGAGACGGACTCGTTCGTCACGGCCAATCGTCCGACGGACCAGCTCCTTCCCGGCCGAGGGACAACGACCGGGATCGCCGCGGTGAACGTCTTCGAATTCAATGCCTGCACGGGCACGACCCTCCTGCAGGCGGTTGGCGAGACGGACACGCTCGCAGCCGCGGACTTCGAGGTCTCCAATCAGTTCCTCTGGGCGTCGTTGCGGACCACGATCCCGCTCACCAACATCGACACCGGCGACATCTTCGATGTCACCGTGAACGTCAACTGGGCCGCAACGAGTGACATCCGGCGCGACCACAGCAATACGAACGACCTCTACGGTGGTGGCTGCCACGTCCTCAACCGCTGGAAGGGCTCCGGCCGCGAAGCGGCTGCTTCGGGCCTGGTCTCGGACGGCATCACCAATTTCACGCCCGCAATCACGCAGTCCGCTGAGATCGGCTTCGTCATCGATGGATTCGAGGTGATCGACTGCCCGTAGGCGGACGTGCTTGCGCCCGCCGCCCGAGAGCGACGTCGTTTCCGTAGACTCCGGGCGTGTCCGACGCGCCCGTCCGTTCGAGGAGTCGACGTCGCCTCGCGATCCTCGCCGAGGGCCAGTTCGGCTTCCACCACGGCAAGACCGCGGTGGGCGTGATCCGCTACGGACCGGACGAGGTCGTGGCGGTCATCGACTCGACCCAGGCCGGCGGCAACGTCTCGTCGATCCTGCCCGGGCGCAACATCCCGATCGTGGCGACCCTCTCGGAGGCGCTCGCCCGCCAGCCACGCCCCGACACGCTCCTGATCGGGATCGCGCCGACGGGCGGGCGGCTGCCGGAGAGCTGGCGGGCGACGATCCTCGCCGCCATCCGGTCGGGCCTCGACGTCCACTCGGGGCTGCACACGTTCCTCGGCGACGACCCGGAGCTCGCGGCCGCGGCCGTGGCGGCGGGAACGCGGATCGTCGACTATCGCCGGCCGCCGGAGCGGATGGAAACGGCCGTCGGGCGTCGGCACGGGCCTGGCAAGCGCGTGATCCTGACGGTGGGCACCGATTGCGCGATCGGCAAGATGTCGGTGACATTGGAGCTTCGGGCGGCCGCCCGCGCCGCCGGCCGGTCGGCCGCCTTCGTCCCGACGGGCCAGACCGGGATCATGATCGACGGCTGGGGCGCGGCCGTGGACCGACTCGTGAGCGACTTCGCCCAGGGCACCGTCGAGTGGATGGTCGAGGAAGGCGAGCGTCGCGGCGACTGGGTGCTCGTCGAAGGCCAGGGCTCGCTCGACCACCCCGCGTACTCGTCGGTGACGCTGGCGCTCATCCACGGCGCGACACCCCAGGCGATGATCCTCGTCCACAAGGCGGGCCACACCGAACACGATTTCGACCACCTGCCGGAGGCGTCGTTCCCGATCGCGCGGCTCGGGCCGTTCATCGAGCTCCACGAGCGCGTCGCGGGCCTGGTCGCGCCGTCGAAGATCGTCGCCGTGGCCCTGAACACGTCGGCGATCGCCTCGCCGGCCGATGCCCGCGCGGAGATCGCCCGAGTCGGCGCGGAGACGGGGCTGCCGGTGGACGACCCGGTCCGGTTCGGTGCCGGGCCGCTGTGGGCCGAGATCGAGCGCGCCGTCGACGCGCTGCCCTGGGTCCAGGCGGGCTGAGTGGCGCTCCATCTCGATCGCGAGGTCCTGCACCTCGAGCTCCGCGACCCGTTCCGGATCGCCCGATCGGATCACGGCGCCGGCCACGCGGTGACGACCGTCGTCGTCGAGCTGCGCGACGACCGCCATCCGGGGATCGTCGGGCTCGGCGAAGGCTATCCGGATCGGTTCTACGGCGAGACGTCCGACACGATGGCGGCCGTGCTGCCGCTCCTGCTCGCCGCGACCGGCGAGCCGGAGCTGAGCCCATCCGGGCTCGTCACGGCCGGCAGGGCGATGGCGCAGGCGATCGCCCATCACGGGGCCGCGAAGTGCGCGATCGACATCGCGCTGCACGATCTCGCGGGGAAGGTGCTCGGACTGCCGGTCCACCGTCTCCTCGGACTCTCGGCCACCATCCCGCCGACCGATTTCACGCTCGGGATCGATGCGCCGGCCGTCGTCGCCGAGCGAGCCCGCCGCGCCGGCCGGTTCCCGGCGTTGAAGATCAAGGTCGGCGGGCCGGACGATGTCGCCACCCTCCGGGCAGTCCGCGAGGTGTTCGCCGGCCCGATCCGGATCGACGCGAACACGGGCTGGTCGCGGGAAGACGCGATCGCGATCCTGCCCGATCTCGAGCGACTCGGGGTGGAGCTGATCGAGCAGCCGTTCCCGCGCCACGCGATCCGGGACCTGGCCTGGCTGCAGCAGCGCTCGTCGCTGCCGATCGTCGCCGACGAGAGCGCCGTCACGATCGACGATCTCGAGGGCCTCGTCGGCGTCGTGGCGGGCGTCAACGTCAAGCTGGCGAAATGCGGTGGGGTCGGACCGGCGGCGCGGATGCTGGCCCGAGCCCGGGAGCTCGGCTTCCGGTCGTTCCTCGGCTGCATGGAGGAGACATCGGTGGGGATCGCCGCGTCCGCGGCCGCGGCGTCTCTGGCGGAGTGGGTCGACCTCGATGGCAACCTGCTGCTGGCCGACGACCCCTTCACCGGTCTCGAGCTCGACGCGGCCTGCCGCTGGGTCCTCGGCGACGAGCCCGGCCTCGGCGTCCATCGTCGCGCCGCCTGATTCGATCGGGCGGCCGGCGATCTCGGGTTCTGCAGCCGAGCGAGCGGTCCGGGCCCGGTCTAGGCACGAGGTAGGCCGAACGGGTGATGAACGCCCGTTCGTGTGGACAACTTCGTGGACGAGATGGTGGACAAACCATCTTCAACGCGGACCCCCGCGGCCCTACGATACGGGTCCATCGCGCCGTCGAGAGCTCTCCGGGAGGGACGGACCCCCGGCCGATGGGTCTCCACGGGGCGTCTGCGACCGATTCTGCTTCGTCGGTCGTCGGGCGGCTGGTTCGTGGTGCCGAGCGTTGGAGGAATGGAGGACCGGCCATCGATGGACGGCACGAACGTTGGCGGACGTGCGTTCGCCGCCGCCACCCAAGCCCACGGAGATCCTGAGGCGATCGAGTTCGTTCGCTTCTGCTATCGCCGTCGACGGGTCGGATGGCCGGAGCTCTACGACGAGATGTGCGCGGTCGCCGGTCGCGGGCTGTACCAGGGCTACGGCCCGGAAGAGCTGGCGTCGATCGGGATCGGGTTCGGCCTCTTCCAGATGCCGGCGCTCGCGGTCCTCGTCGCACGGGTCGTGGCCGAGGACGTCGAACGGCGCCGCCGGACCGCTGCCGCGATCCGGGCGTCCCTCGTGGTCGCGGATGCGGAGGCCCACGCCGCCACCCCGACCGATGACGACGTCATCGCCGCCTCGTCGCCCCACGACGCGGTGGCCGACCCGGAGACGAAAGAGGTCGCGACCCCGGGAATCGGAACGATCAGGTTGGCCCTCGCCGGCGCCTGACAGACCTCGGATCTTGTCCGCGTCGTTTATTGGACGCAGGGCCCCCACCGGTCAGGGTGGGGGCCCTTTTCTTGGCTGTCGCGGCGGGGCGGCCAGAGCCGCGTTGAAGCCTGTGCTCCTCGCATCCTCGGGCCGATGGCTCGGCGGAGCGTCGCCTCGGACCTCGGAGGGCCTGCGCTCCGGTGCTCGGCTTCGCCTTGCCCTGACCGCCCGGCCGCGACGAACGCAGTCGCGTGTGACGAATCCAGTCGCGTGCGATCAACGCAGTCGCGTGCGATGAACGCCGTTGCGTGCGATCAACGCAGTCGCGTGGACGATCTACCGCTGAGGAAGTCGTCGCGACCGGGGACTGGTGCGAGCACCGTCGCGACGAACGGGATCGCCGCGAGCATGAGACCGGCGATGAGCCACCGTCTTGACAGTCGTTGCCCTTTGCGGCGTCCCTTCCGTCGAGCAACGGGGATCAGGATTTGCAGGCTACGCGCGGATGCGGCGCCTCGCCATCTCGCCTTCGATCTGGCGCTCGGCCTCGACGTATCGGTCGATCTGCTCGCGGATCTGGTTCGCCTCGGGCGTGTAGAGGTGGAGCTGCTGCTGGAGGATGTACGACAGCCGGCGGCTCGTCATCCGCACGTGATCCAGGTTCTTCATCAGGACCAGCGGATCCATCGACGCGAGGTCCGACGGGTGGTACATCACCTTCATGGCGGCATTCTAGCGGGCCCCCGCGTCACGTCAGTGGCTCCGCCAGCCCCCTCGACGTGGCGCCGGTTCGAGGAACGTGACGAGCAGCCCTGCCGTCGCGAGCGTGACGATCGAGACGGCGATCAGCCACTGGATCGAGCCTGCGACCGTCGAGAGGCCGACGACTCCGACCACGATGCTTGCCGCGTCGGCCGACCGCAGGATCGTGTTGCCTCGACCGACACCGCGGAAGAGGAGCCCGAGGATGACGGCGCCGGCGAGCGGCAGCAGGATCAGCTCGAGCCCGACCAGGCCCATCGTGCCGACGTCGCTCGTCCGGCTCGACATGACGCCCCACATCAGGGCGCTCGCCAGGGCGATCAGCGCGGCGAGCGCGGCATGGAGGAGCGAGACCATCTCCGCCGATCCGGGCCGTTAGAGGGCGCGGAGGCCGCGCGGCGGCCAGTCCCAGTCGATCGGCGTCCCGGAGGCCGCGAGGGCCCGGCGCCGTCCCGACTCGGTCGCGCCGAGCACGAGGATCCGATCGGTCTTCGTTGCGCGGCCTGCCTCGCTTCCCCAGAGCTTGGTCATCTTCCGCTGGGCGGCCACGTCGTCGAGAGCGATCCCAGCGAGACGATAGCCCTCGGGCTCGGCGGCGCTCTCCCAGACGCGCTCGGCCAACCCGACGGCCCCCCGGATCGGCCGGCCACGGTCCGTCTCGACATCGCCGATGACGAGAACGACGATCGCGTCGTCCGCGAGGACCGCGCGCATGTCGGCCAGGACGTCGCGCAGGAACGCGAGGTACGGCTCGCGGTGATGGGCGTCGTCGAGGGCGGCATCGATCGCCCGGGCGTCGAAGCCGAGCAGCCAGGTCCGGAGCCAGTTGTAATAGCCGTACTTGACGACGCGGAGATACGGCGGCGACGTCACGACGAGTCGGGCCCGGTCGGGCAGGCCCCGCCCGCGGAGCGCCTCGCGTGTCCGGGCCGCCGCGTCGCGAGCATCCCCCAGGAGCGCGATCCCCGAAGCGGAGGGCAGGGGATCGCGGTAGAGCCGGCCGAGCTTGCGCTCGAGGCCGTTGAAGACGTCCCGGTCGGGTGACGCGAAGGCGGTCCGAGCGGCGAAGTCGCGGACGTACCGCGGCGCCATGCTGAACGTGTTCGGCATCAGCTCCGACAGGTAGGACGCGCTCTTGCCGTGGAGGATGCCGGTCAGAGCCGCGGCGAGGAACCGGTCGGTGCGGTTCGCGAGGCGCAGCGAGGATCGGACGAACAGGAGCTGGGCCAGCGTCCGGCGATGGAACGCGACGGCGACCTCCGCGGGCACCCGTTCGACGGCCGGGCCGTCGGCGCCGCTCCCGGCGGCCGGGACGAGAACGTCACCGGCCGACCCGTCAGTGGCGACGACGCGGCCCGCGAGCTCGAGCCAGCCGGCGCTCGACGCCGCCCAGCCGAGGCGCAGGGCCGCGACACGCGTCGCAGCCTCGGGACGGGTCGCCGGCTCGACCTTGGCGGCGGTCAGGAGATGGGCGAACGGGTTGAGGTCGTTCCCGACGCCGATCCGGCCCTCGGCGCAGGCCTGCAGGGGCGTCGTCCCCCGGCCGGAGAACGGGTCGAGGACGATGTCGCCGCGTCGCGAGTACCGGCCGATGAAGGCGTGGCTCAGCGCCGCCGGGAAGCTCGCGAGGTACGAGCACATCGGGTGGAACGCGTGGCCCCAGAGGCGCTGCTGGTCCTTCCACTCGGGCGCGATCGAGAGGACGGGCAGGGCGAGCGGCGACGCGTCGGGACCGGTCGGCAACCCGAATTCGAGCTGGGCCGGGCTGACCGTGCTGCGGGTGCTCGCCATCCCTGGGTAGTCGCCTCCTGGCCGCCGGGCCGCGGAGCATAGCACGGGGATTCGGGCCGATCGGGGCCGACCGGCCCCCGCGATCGTCAGGCCACGATCACCCGGTTGCGGCCGGCTCGCTTGGCCATGACCAGGCCCACGTCGGCGCGGGCAATGATGTCGACGAAGCGGTCGTTGTCCGCGCCCATCGCGGCGCACCCGGCCGAAACCGTTGCCGAAAGCCGACCGCCGTCCTTGGCATTGATGTGGACGAGGGCGAAGGAGGTCCGGATCTCCTCGGCGATCGAGTGGGCCTGATCGAGCGTCGCCCCGTCGAGCACGGCCAGGAACTCCTCGCCGCCGTACCGGGCCACGACATCGCCGCCGCGGAACCGTTTCCGGATGATGTCGGCGAAGGCACCCAGGATCAGGTCGCCGGTCTGATGACCGTGCTGCTTGTTGAAGGCCCCGAAGTGATCGAGGTCGAAGATCACCACGGCCGCCCGGCCGCGGTCGTCGGGTGCCCGCCGTTGCCGAGCGGATTCGAGGCGGGCGATCGTGGCGTCGAGATAGCGCCGATTGAACAGGCCCGTCAACGAGTCCCGGATCGAGAGCTCGGTCACCTCGGCATGGAGGAACGTGTTCGTCACAGCGAGCGCAACGAGACCGGCGAGGATCGGCATCGCCTCGAGCTCGTCGGGCGCGAACGGCCGCTCCACGTCGAACCGGAGGATCGTCAGCGCACCGACGACGACGTCGTCCCGGATCAAGGGCGCCGCGGCACCCGCCAGCGGGCTGAGGGCACCGCCGCCGGCCCGGACGACGGAGCTCGTGCTGGGATCGAACTGATCGTCGACGACGAGGGCGCGATCGCGGATGGCCCGGCCGGCGAGGCCCTCGCCGTGCTCGATGCGCATGCCGAGGTAGGTCGGGTCGGCCGGCACCAGCGCCCGGATGAGGTACTGCGACGTGGCACGATCGAGAACGGTCAGGACGACCGAGTCGGCCGCCACGACTGATCGGACCTCGTCGACGATCGACTGGTTCAGTCGGTCGGGGTCGAGCGTCCCGTTGATCGCCACGGCGAACGCCGTCAGGCGACGGAACAGCTCGGCCCGGTCGGCCAGCCGCTCCCGCTCGCCGGCCAACGCGAGCGCCGAGGCCAGGCGATCCGCCACGAGGGTCATGGTGTTCACGTCGCTCCGGTCCAGGTCGGCCGTGGCCCGTGCCTCGACATTGACGATCCCGATCAGCTCGCCTTCGACCAGGAGCGGTGCGCTGATCTCGGCCTGGACGTTGCCGGAGGCACTGAGATAGTCGGGGTCCTCGGAGACGTCCGGGACCCAGGCGACGGCCTTCGTCCGCATCACCCGGCCGATGACCCCGGTCGAATTATCGAACTCCTCGATCCAGGTGTCGTAGCCGCCCTGGGCGGCCAGGCGCATCTTCGTCGTCGAGCCGAGATAGACGGAGACGAAGTCGTAGCCGAGGTCCCCGCGAAGCAGGGTCACGATCCGGTCGAGGGTCTCCGACGAGGGTCCGGTCGCCGCCAGCAGCCGACCGACGCTCTCGACGGCCGCGAGCTGCCGTGATCGACGCCGGTCATGGGCGAGGGCGGTCCCGAGCCGGCGGACCGTGACGGTCAGGGCGGACACCGTCCGCCGCGTCCCGATCGACAGGAGGATCGTCGTGGCGCCGAGCGCGATCGCCCGCTGTGTGTTCGTCACGAGGTGCTCCGGCGTGGCGTAGACGATCGGCAGCAGGTAGATCGTGATCGCCGAGACGCCGACGATCACGGCCTGGCGCGTCCCGAGGGCCGCAGCGAGCGCGACGATCGGGATATAGAGCGCGGCGGTCGGGCGGAACGATGCGTCGCCGATCAGGCCCGTCGCGACGGTCACGTACAGGATCGCAAGGCCGAAGCGGCCGGTCGTGATCATCGTCCGCTGGGCGGACGAGGGGTGGAGATAGGGCGCAGAGAGCGCGGCGATCGCCTGGGCGGCGAGGAACAGGATGCTGATCGCGACGAGACGGGTGTCGTCGCGTTTGTCGTCGACCGCGCCGACGAGCAGTGCGCCGACGACGAGCCCGAGGCTGAGCAGGACGAGCGGGTCCGCCGCCAGGCGACGGACGGTCTTGCTCGCGAGCCAGGACCGGGATCGGGCGCGCTGCGTGGACATGGGCAGGCGCAGTGTCGTCATCGCCCACGGACGGTATCCGCTCACCTTCCTCCGCACAGGATGACCTAGGTCCCGAGGCGGATGGTTCATTCGACGTATTCGTGCAGGAACGATCGGCGTGCGGAGGCTCGCTAGACTGCCGGAGGCACGTCCCCGTAGCTCAGTGGACAGAGCAACCGCCTTCTAAGCGGAAGGTCGCAGGTTCGAATCCTGCCGGGGACGCTCTCGCCGGCACGTCGAGGACATCGAGGTTTCATGGGGGAGTCAACGCCGCCGCTGCCGCCTCCGCCGCCCCTCGGTCGCCCGGGCAGGATCGTGGCGGCGCTGGGGATCGTCGTGCTGTCGGGGGTCGTCCTCGTCGGGGTCACGCTGCTCGCCGGTGCGACCGCGACCCGCGATCCGGCCTCGGCCTCGGCCGCGACCACGCCGTCCGCGTCGGCGGTCGTCGCGGACCGACTGGGCTCGCCGCCACCGCGCGCTTCGGCGTCGACCGACCCCGAGCCGCTGCACCGGGTGGGGGAACGAGTCGCGATCGTGGGGCTCGCCGCTCACACCGTCCTGCGGGTCGAGGACTGGGGAGACCCATCGGCGTCGGGTCGGCGCGGGCTCGCGGTCCGCGTCCGCGTCGAGGCGCTGAAGAACGACACGACGTTCGATTTCCAGAACTACCAGATCTTCGATGGAGCCGGCGGCGTGTTCAGCGCGCAGACGCCGGGCAAGCAGCCTGCGCTCGCCTACGGCAGCCTCCGACGCGCCGACGAGGCCGTCGGTTGGGTCACGTTCCAGGTCCCACCCGAGGGACCCTACGTCCTCTCGATCCGGACCCCGCTCGGCTACAACGGCCTCGAGGAGACGATCCGGGTCGCCCTCGACCCGATCGAGCCGGCATCGCCGGACCCGACGCCCGGGCCGACGATCACGCCGCGGCCCCGCTCGACGGCGCCGACGACCCTCGCGAACTACGGCTACCCGACCACGATCGATTCGACGTTCTACTCGGGGTACGGGGCGACGCTCCCGGGCTCGTCGGTCTCGGAGGTCCACGGCGAATGGGTCGAGCCGAAGGCCCGCTGCTCCGGATCGACGGAGCGTGATGCCGGGTTCTGGGTCGGCATCGAGGATCCGACGGGCAACTTCCTGCAGCAGCTCGGCACGTTGGCCCACTGCAACGGTGGCAGCGCACCGACCTACCACGCCTGGTACGAGATGTTCCCGCTGCGAACCGTGCCGATCAAGATGGCGATCCATCCAGGCGACCGAATGCGCGCCACTGTGAGCGTCACGGGATCGGCGTGGCGCCTGGCGATCACGAACGCGACGACCGGCGCCTCGTTCGCGGTCACCAAGCAGCGATCGGCCGAGGCGGCGATTGCGCTCTGGATCGCCGAGGCTCCCTCCACGTCGACAACCGACGTCGGGCAACACGTGCTGCCGCTCGCCGATTACGGCACCGTCACGTTCAGCCACTGCACGGCCGTCGTCGACGGGACGAGCCGCACCCTGACCGACCGGAGCTGGGCTCATTTCCGGTTCGACATGGCCACCGCGTCGGGCGTCGTGAAGGCAGTCACCTCGGTCACGTCCGCCGGCGGCACGTCGTTCCGCTCGACCTGGCGCCACAGCTGAAGGCATACTCGCCGGAGGAGCGCCGCGTGGATCGGGCGAGGATCAGGAGGGGCGATGAGCCGTCCATCACGGGTCGAGACGGTCATCGTCGGCGCCGGCCAGGCCGGCCTGACGATGAGCTGGTTCCTCCGCGAGGCCGGTCGCGAGCACGTCCTGCTCGAGCGCCGGGCGACGCTGGGCGGTGGCTGGCAGGATCGCTGGGACGCGTTCCGGCTTGTTACGCCGAACTGGACCGCGGGCTTCCCCGGCGACCCCTACCGCGGCGACGATCCGCACGGCTTCATGCCCCGCGCCGAGATCGCCGCACGCGTGGCGAACTACGCGGCCACGATCGAGGCGCCGGTCCGGCTCGAAACGGCCGTGGAACGGCTGTCAGCAAGGTCCGGCGGAGGCTTCCGGTTGGAAACGACCGACGGAGCGGTCGATGCCGACCAGGTCGTCGTCGCGGCCGGCAGCTTCCACCGGGCCCGGATGCCGGAGATCGCCGCCGAGCTGCCGGCACGCCTGACCCAGGTCCACAGCCATGAGTACCGGAGCCAGTCTGGGTTGCCGCCGGGCGGGGTCCTCGTCGTCGGCAGCGGCCAATCGGGCGTCCAGATCGCCGAAGAGCTCATGGAGGCCGGTCGATCGGTTCACCTGTCGGTCGGGACGGCGGGCCGGTTCCCGAGACGATACCGCGGTCACGACGTGTTCCGGTGGCTCTACGGCCTGGGGCCGGGCGGTGAGGCCGTGGGCGTATCACTCCCGACGGTCGACAAGCTGCCCGATCCGCGGATGCGCCTGATGGGCAATCCGCATCTGTCCGGTCACGGCGGCGGCCACGACACGAACCTGCGGCAGTTCGCCGCCGCCGGCATGACGCTGATCGGCCGGATCGAAGGCGTCTCCGGCGAGCGCCTGTCCATAGCGGACGACCTGCGGACGAACCTCAGCCGGGCCGACACGTTCTTCGACGAACGGTTCCGCGACCTGTGCGACCGATACATCGAGGCGTCCAGGATCGACGCGGGACCGGACGAGCGCGTCCCGTTCG
>Ga0207646_10003055_pt1 | contig 19267 bp, 16 predicted proteins | sample KBSK5502metaG_FD_184343 | JGI IMG/M metagenome (GOLD analysis project Ga0207646, IMG submission 184343) | Corn, switchgrass and miscanthus rhizosphere microbial communities from Kellogg Biological Station, Michigan, USA - KBS K5-50-2 metaG... | ecosystem: Host-associated > Plants > Roots >...
GACTCGCAGATCGGCGGAGATTGCCTTTGAACCCGCATCGGCGACCGCACGATCGGGCGCGGGCGTAGCTACCACGGTGGCGACTACGGCTAGAGCGCAATCCTCGAGCGCCTGGCTGCCAAGGGCGACCTGGTTCGCGTCGCCATAGATATAGGTACCGGGGCGCATCTCGGTGATGCCGCCGCGAAGGGCGAGGCCTGCAGTTGGAGTCGAGCCGACGCTCAGTTCACGCACCGCGATGCCGTCGCGCCGCAGCAGCTTGGCGGTCATGAGCAGCCCGTCGCTCTCCTGGTCGGCGGCGCGTTGTCGCTCCTCCTGATTGGTGGCGGCGTAGACAAAGCCCGCGTGGGTGATCAGGCCGCGGAAGCGGCCGGCGCCAATGACCTTGACCAGTTCGCGCACGCCTTCGGCTGTCGGCTCGCCTGGCAGCGTCCCGATCCGGTGCTGGCCCGTGTCGACCTCCCAGAGCACCTCGACACTTTCTGGCAGGGATCGCGCGACTCCGACGTCGTCGAGCGACACGGCCAACCTTTTGATGCGGGACGCCAGGGCCGCCAGGCGCTCGAGCTTAGGCCGGCCGACAGGTGGATGAGCAATCAATATGTCATCGACGCCGGCGTCCGCGAAGACCTCAGCCTCGGTAAACGTCGCGCAGGTTAAACCGACCGCGCCGTGGGCCATCTGGCGCTTAGCCATGTAAGAGCTTTTGTGCGTCTTGGCGTGGGGCCTCAGCTTGACCTTGTGCGCAGCGGCTACCGTCGCCATACGCGCGAGGTTGCGCTCGACAATCTCCTCGTCGACGACCGCCACCGGCGTGATGATGCCTTCGGTCGTAGCCAGGGTCCGCTCAACGTCCATCTGTGTCAGCGTTTGCTCAGGTGGGCAAGGCCCCGACCTAGGGGAAGCCATAGAACACGTTGCCGTCCCTTCCCTCTACCGTTTCTGCGGCGACCGTGGCGTTAAACGCAGCCTCCTCTGTTACTTCGACTACTGCATCAAGCATAAGGTCGAAGGGCGGATTCTACCTGGGTGGAGACGGTCGCCGTCAAAAGATGGGATCGACAAGTACAAGGCGGTCTTGAAGCACCCGGAGGTCGCAGCCGCCGAGATCCGGGAGGCGACGGCCCGGGCGCTGAAGAACAAGCGGGATCTATCAGTAGAGATAGACTGTGCGCGTCGGGGGCTCGCTTCTGTCAAGCAAGGATGGTGGTGACTGATGGCTCCACGCACTAAACGACGCCGCCGAAGCCCGCGCCAATCGACTGCGACGGCGACGAACGGATCGGCAACCACGCTACTGTCTCAGGTCAGCGAGTTGGTGGAACAAAACCAGGCACTGTCCCGGGAAAACAAGGAATTGCATTCGATCATTGCCCGGGTGAGCCAGGCCGTACAGCTAACGTCGTCGCGACCTCGTGGGAATCGTAGGCGCCTCCAAGAGCCTGGAGGTGGAGCGGCTGGGCGTCCGGGCAACGGTCATCGCCGGCAGCGCCGCCGGATCACCGACCCGGCATCGCTGGAGCGGCGTCGAGCGGCCCTCGCCAAAGCGCGTCAGGTCCTCGCCGAAAGGCGCGCCTCTACCAAGGCTGGATCATGATCGAGACCATCGAGGTCAAGCGGATCGTGCCAACCGAGAAGCAATACGCCTGGACCTTCGGCGGGGTTGCGCCACTGGCGCGTATCAAACCGGGCGAGGTGCTCGACCTCTATACGGAGGACTGCTTCGGCGGCAAGGTCCGTTCCGAGAAGGACCTGTTCAGCAAGGTGTGCGAGTACCCCTACGTCAATCCGCAGACGGGACCGTTCTACGTCGAGGGCGCCGAGCCGGGCGACACGCTGGCCATTCATCTCATCGATGTCCAGCCGGCGCGCGATTGGGCGGCGAGCGTCACGGTTCCGCTCTTCGGGGCGCTGACCGGCACGCACTACACGCAGACCCTCCAGGATCCGCTGCCGGAGCGCACCTGGATATATAAGGTTGACCGGGCGTCGAATAGCGTGCGGTTCCAGGCGCTGGACTCAAATTATGGAACCAGCTTCCCGCTCGAGCCCTTCCACGGGACGATCGGGGTGGCACCGGCCGCCTATGAGGTGCGCAACGTGCTCGTGCCGGAGGCGTTCGGCGGCAACATGGACACGCCTGAGGCGAAGGCGGGGGCAACCATCTATCTCGGCGTCAACGTGCCGGGGGCGCTGTTCTCCCTCGGAGACGGCCACTACACGATGGGGGAGGGGGAGACATGCGGCGTTGCGGTCGAGGGCGCGATGAACACCGTGTTGACCGTTGAGGTCGTCAAGGGTGTCGTCAGCGAGTGGCCACGGCTCGAGAGCGATGATGCGCTGATGGTGGCGGGCTCCTACCGGCCGCTGGAGGACGCCTTCCGGATCGCGCACACCCAGATCATCAACTGGGTCGCGAAGGACACTGGACTGTCGATCATGGATACGTACCAGCTCGTCTCGCAGGCGGCCCGCTCGCGGATCGCCAATGTCTGCGACGCGAACTACACCGTCGTGGCAAAGGTACCGAAGCGGTTCTTGCCGAAGGACATCCCCTGGATGGCTGGTGTCCATGACAAGATGCGCGCCCGCGCCAGGGCGGTAATGGCGACCCGGCAGCCGCGCTAGCTGCGGGTTGCGAGGCAGGAAGAGGGACGCCTCCTCCTGCCTGAACGTCAGCGCCGAAATCAGTTGCCGGTGGCGGCGAACCAGGCTCCGCTCGGCGACGTGACGAAGACGATCGGGGCGATGCACGGATGTGGCAGCTTGACGGTGGCACGGATGGTCGAATCGCCTTCCGGGCTTGCTGGGAAGCCCCCGGTCGAGACATTCACGACGGTTGCCGAGCCATCGGTGGCGATCGCCTGGCAGCTCACGATCGCCTTGAACGGCGTGATCGGGTTGATACCTTGCAGCATTGGTGGGACGGGGGCGTGATCGGCGAGCACCAGGCCCCGAACGCGGACCTTGAGGTGGCCGTCACGGTCGAGAGAGCCTCGTCCGCTTTCGATCATCCAGGGAAGACCCCCGCCCGGCACCCCCCGAATGGGGTTCGAGGCCCCGACATACGGTCCCGTGACCGGGGCCATCGTGTCGAATTTCAGAATGGAGCCCGGGTCCGCGCTGGCGGCGGTGCCCAGGCTAGCAAGGGCGACGAGCACGGCGAAGCCTGCGGTTAGTGTGAGCCGACCGATCCCTTTCACAGACAAGCACCTCCTCTGTGCGTTGAGCAGCATGCCAACTAGGAGTTGGCGTGAAGACAGCTACGTTCAAGGGTTACTCACCCAGACTGCGCAAAAGTTCCCGCAAAAAACATCCCGGCGACTCGGCTGTTCTGAACATCAGCAGCCTCATCAATACTGCTAATGGCGTTAGTGTCGAAGCTTTACGGTCGAACGACATCGTTTCGCCCAGTCGGAGCGCCCCCCGGGTCGGTTGGGCCGTTCACCCTCGGTTCAAATGTTTGACTAACGTCCGCCGACCTGCTAAACAGCGAGGGTTGCGGTGCCTGAACCCTTGAGAGGACGAGCCAGGGGATTCATGCGGCTGGCGCTGGTTGCGCTGGCGTACTGGCTCGCCGCCCGCTTGAGTCTGAACCTGGCACTCGTGCATGGTCAGGTCACGCCGATCTGGCCTCCAACCGGCATCGCGCTGGTGGCCTTCCTCCTCATTGGTCGCCGGGTCTGGCCGGCCGTCGCGGTTGCCGCGTTTGCGGTTAACCTTCCGATTGGCCCCTCGCCCCCTGGAGCAGCCATCATCGCGGCGGGCAACACACTGGCTCCACTCGTTTCCGCCGAGCTCTTGAAGCGGATGGGTTTTCGCCCCGAGCTGGATCGGCTACAGGACGCGATCGGCATCATCGTCATCGGGGCGCTGGCCGGCATGACGATCAGCGCAACCATCGGGAGCTCCGTCCTCCGGTTTTCGGGGACAATTCCCGGGACTCAATTCTGGCCGACATGGGCCGTCTGGTGGGCCGGGGACGCGATGGGCGTCTTGCTCGTGGCGCCGTTCCTCCTCAGCTTTCTCGCACGTCCTGTCGCGCCGAGCCTCACCTGGCGTCGGCGCCTGGAGCTGGCTGGACTGATCGCCGGCACCGCCGCCCTGACGTATGTTCTCTTCCAGAATCGGCTCCGGCTCGAATACCTGGTCTTGCCGGTCATCATGGTTACCGCCTGGCGGTTCCGGCTGCGAGGGGCCGCGCCGGCGGCCTTGATCGCCTCGGGAATCGCCATCTGGTCCGCCGTCAACGGGACTGGCCCGTTTGTTGACGAGACGCTGTTCGAGAAGATGGTCAACCTTCAGGTCTTCAACGTCAGCGCGGCACTGGCGTCGTTCCTCCTCGCCTCTCTTGCCGACACGCGCGAGCGGAAGGAGGCGATGTTACGTCTCTACGAGTCCGCCCGGCTCGCCGGCGAGGTCAAGACTCGTTTTCTCCACATGGCCGCCCACGAGTTGCGGACGCCCATGACGGTCTTGACTGGCTACGTGTCGTTGCTGTCCGATGGCACCCTCGGCGCTCCCCCCGACGGCTGGAAAAAGTCGCTCGAGATCCTGATGGCCAAGACCCGGGAGCTGAACCGGATCGTGGCCCATCTCCTCGAAGCCTCGCAGATCGACGCGCACGCGCTACCACGCAACCAGACGCAGATAGACCTGCGGGAGGTCGTTCGCGATGCCAGTGACCGCGCTCGGCCGCGGGCCGATCTGCTCGGGGCGAAGCTTGCCACCGGCCTGGCCGCCGAGCCCGTTCCAGTGGAGGCCGACGCAAGCCAGCTGGCTCGCATCCTGGACAATCTGATCAACAACGGCCTGACCTACAGCCTCCGGCCGCCTCACCTGTCGATCACCGTGTTGGGCGACGACGGTCGGGCTGTCGTCCGGGTCGCTGATAACGGCGTTGGCATCGCGGAGGACGAACAGGAGCGGGTGTTCGAGCGGTTCCATCGGGCGAACGAACCCGCTTTTCACAACGTCGCGGGCACCGGGCTGGGCCTCTACATCAGCCGCCAACTGGCTGAAGGCCACGGCGGCAGCCTCAGCATCGAAAGCAGCACGCAAGAAGGGACGGTGTTCGCCCTCGCCCTTCCTCTCGTGCGGGCGGCATCGACCGCGTCCACTCAGATAGAGACTCCGAGGGAGGCGCTTAGAGGAAGGACCGAGCGACAAGACGCGCCGCTGGGTGTAGTCGAACATCAACTCGACAGCGCCCCCTTACCGACCGGGAGCCACATCACTGAACTAGACCGGCCGGCTCGGGGTTACTCAGCTTAGGGAGCCGTCCACTACATCCCGAGGCCGCCGCTGATGTTGCAAAAGACGTTCTGGACCTGATTGCCCAGCACGATCAGAACGACGATCACAACCACGGCGATGAGCACGAGAATGAGTGCGTACTCGACCATCCCCTGTCCTTCGTCTTGAGCAAGCGCGGCGAGTAGGCGGCGGAGCGTCGATGGCAGTTGCATTAAAACCCCTCCTGCAGTTACAACGTGGCCATCCGGCTGGTGCCGTCTCGATTCCCTCCGTCCGTTGCTGCCTCGTCATGCGAGGCGCTCGAGCATGCGGAGGCTCAGCTTTCACACCGCGATGGGGGCGCGGACGATCCGCGACGGATTCGTCATGGCAAAAGGGCCCGGCGTGGGCCACGTCTGGAACGATCTTCTAAGCGTTAAATAGTCTCGTTAGCCTGCAGTCCCTGCGGGCTCAGCCGGTCGGGTGGTCCTGGATCGTTCCGCGCAGCGGGATTTCCGGAAGGAAGAAGGTCGTCAGCAATCCCAGCGCCATCAGCCCGGTGCCGAGGAGGAAGGCGCGCTCGACCCCGATCGAAAGGCTCACGCGGACCGCCGTCAGCACCTGGTGCGCCAGCGCGGGCGGGAGTTTTCCGAACGCTTCCGTCAGTCCCTGGTTCTGGCCGGCAATCAGTCCCTGGGCACCCGACGTCGCTGTCTTTGCCAGCAGCGCGCCGCCGCCAGCGGGCAGGTGCCTGGGCAGCTCGTTCTTCAACGTCTCGATGACGATCGTCGCCATGATCGGGACGCCCATCACGGCGCCAAGGTTGTTGAAGAACTGGCGCGCGGCATTGGCGGTACCCAGCATGCGGTAGGGGAAGGCGCTCTGCACCACGACCGACAGAGTCGGGAAGACGGCGCCGACGCCCGCCCCGGTCACGACCATGGCGATCAGTGCCTGGCTGAAGGGTGAGGTCGCCGACAGTCGCGACAAGAGGAACATGCCGAGGACGGCGAGGGCCACGCCGATGATCGTTTGCGTCTTGTATCGACCGGTCCGCGTGGTCAGCTGGCCGCCAACCAGGCTGCCGAGGACGAAGCCGAGCATCAAGGGCGAAAGCACGAGGCCGGCGTCCTGCGCGCTGTACCCCAGCACGCCCTGGGCGTACAGCGGCAGAAACGTCAGGGCGCCAAAGAGCGCGATGCCAACCAGGAAGCTCAGGCTCACCGCCACCGTGAAGGCCCGACTCTCGAAGAGGTGCAACGTCAACACGGGTTCAGCGGCGTGGTTCTCCCAGACGGCGAAGGCTGCCAGCAGCACCGCGCCGCCGGCCAGCGCGGTGATCACCTGGATCGACCCCCAGGGATAGGTGATGCCGGCCCAGGTGAGCCCGATCAAGATCGGCACCACGCCACTGACCAGCAGGATGATGCCGAGCCAGTCGATACGTACCCGGCCGCGACCCGCGAGCCTGGGCAGGAGCAAGGCGATCAGCACCAGCGCGATCAGCCCGAGTGGCAGATTGACGTAGAAGACCCACCGCCAGCCGAAATGATCCGTGATGAACCCGCCCACCAGCGGGCCGACGATGCTGCCCAGGCCGAAGACGCTCATGATCAGGCCCATCCAGCGGCCACGCTGACGGGGCGAAAAGATGTCGCCGATGGTCGTGGCGCCCAGCGCCATCATGGCCCCGCCTCCGATTCCAGTGACGGCTCGAGCCGCGATCAGCTCACCCATGTTCTGGGAGAACCCGGAGATCGCGGACCCAACGAGGAAGAGCGACAGACCGGCGATGTAAAACGGCCGGCGTCCAAAGAGGTCGGAGAGCTTGCCCACCACCGGCACCGTCACCGATGACGCCAGCAGGTATGAGGTGAAGAGCCAGGCGTAAAGATTGAGCCCGTGCAGCTCGTCGACAATCGTCGGCGCGGCGGTCGACACGATCGTGCTGGTCAGGACCGAGGTGAATTGCACCAGCATGACGGCGCCCAGCACCCAATAGCGGCGATCGGCCGGAATCTGGTTGGTGAAGGTTGGCTGGGGCCGCGCCAGGGACGGCCGTATGGGTTCGGCGTCGCTCATCGAGGCTTCCAGTCTACCGATGCGTGATGCGACCCTGGCGAGTCGGAACTCGCGCGGATGGCGCATGCCACGGCTACCAGTCGCTCGCAACGACGCTGCAGCAGGTGGTAACGGCAATCGTGATCGGGCTTGTCTTCGGCGTGCTCTACGACCGAACTAGAAACCTGGTCGGTGCCAGTCTCGCGCATAGCGTGGCCGACTTCTCGGGCACGGCGATTCCATTGATCACCACGATATGGATGAGTCCGTCGTGTGGCGTCTTCCTCGTCCAAGTGCTTCACGCCTTCCATCGCCTTCCGCCCAACGTGGCGGGGCGCGGCTCCTCCTTGCTCCGGTTTCCCGGCTGATGGTCTTGTCGCGGCGCTTCGCCGGTCGCCCAGATACCGATCGTGGCTTGACCCCTCCTCGGACGGGAGCTTCCTCCGCCCGGTTGATCAGAGCGGCGCACGGTCGCTTCGGTGGTAATGCATCATCTCCGTCATTCACCAGAAGTCCCCGGGCTTCCGGACGCACTCACGGTTGCCGTCAAGCACGCGTCCAGGCGCCTCTACAGTAGAAGCGCCATGGAACCCGTCGCGCCCGCCATCTTCGAGATTGGGTTCGTGCTCCTGCTCGCTGCCTTGGCTGGCTGGGCCGCCCGCCGCGCGGGGTTGCCCGCCGTGCTCGGCTATCTCGCCACCGGGCTGGTCGTGTCGCCGTTCACGCCGGGCTATGTCGCCGACCGGCACGAGCTCGAAGTCCTCGCGAACGTTGGCGTCGTGCTCCTGCTGTTCGAAGTCGGCATCGAGATCGATCCGCTGCGGCTGGGCCGCGAACGAGGTCGACTCGTCCTGATTGCGCCGCTCCAGACGCTGCTTACGGCTGGCCTGGCCACACTCGCCGCACTTCGGGCTGGACTGCGCCCGGTCGGGGCGGTGCTTGCGGGCCTCAGCATCGCAATGTCATCCAGCGTGGTCGTCGTCAATATCACCCGCAGCCGGCGCCGAACAACCGATCGTGCGACGGAGGAGGTTCTCCTCGGCTGGAGTGTGCTGCAGGACCTCGTCGGCGTCGCCGCCGCGTTGGCGCTTATCGTTGTCACCGGACTGCAGCCTCGCCCTGGCCGGGTCGCGTTCGTACTCGCCGCCGCGTTCATCGCGCTCGCTTTTGGGTCAGCGTACGTGGTGCCCCGGATCCTCCGCTGGCTGCGCTCGGAACACGACCTCTTCCTCATCGTCTCGGTGGCCAGCGGCTTGGTCCTCGCGGGACTTGGCTCTTTCGTCTTCGGGGTGCCGTTGGCGCTGGCCGCCTTCATCGCCGGCCTGGCGATAACGGAGAGTCCGGAGTCGGCCGAAGCTCGTCGGCGGCTGCTCCCATTCCGCGACGTGTTCGCCGTTCTTTTCTTCGTCGCGATCGGGGCGCTCCTTGATCCGCGCTCGGTGCCGGCCGCCTTGCCCTGGCTGGGGTTCTTGCTGAGCCTGGTCGTGCTGACGAAGGTGTTGGTCGTCTATGGGCTCGCCCGCCTCGCCCGCCTCCCCGAGCGCCACTGGCAGGTCGCGGTCGGGCTGGGCCAGATCGGGGAGTTCAGCTTCGTGCTGAGCGCCCTCGGCATGTCAGCTGGCATTATCCCGCCATCCTTCTTTACCGGCATCCTATCGGCCGTGGTCGTGACCATCGCCGCCTCTACTGTCCTGGTGCGCGTGCTCTTCCAGCAGGTTGCCGCCGCGTCGGTCGGCGCTGCACCATCCAGCTGAGGCAGCCACGATCACGACGATTCCCAGCAGCCGACGCCGGCGGCGCGCCCTGATCAGACGGAGGCGCCCTCGGGTCACCGCCCTGGGCGCTCAGTTCAGGCTGGCGCGCGAGCAACTCGTCCCCGAGGGGCTGTCGCGCCACCTGCCGTTCTGAGACCCAGGAGGGGGCTGGTCGGCAGACGCACTCTGCAGATGACGACTGCGGGGAGGGGGCGCACGAGTCGCCCCCCAGTGTCCGCCGGTTTTAGCTGCTCATGCAGTTGACGTTTCCTGCCGGTACGGCCCCGTTCGTCGTGGCGGAGCTGAATGTGCACGCCACGGTAAGGACGAGAGTCCCGGCCGGTTGGTCGACCGTGATGGTGGCGCTGGTGAATGCCATATCGATCTTGTGTGCTCTTTATCGAGGACAACCAGGTCCTGCCGGCAACGTGTTCACGTCCGCGACCTTGGACATCAGGTGTAACCGTCGCGTCAACCAGGGAGATCGTCCGGTAATGGGAGGCCCCGGCTCGGGCCGGGGCCTTTTGACTCTATCCTTCCCTCCTAGGGCAGTGCCAGGTTAGTTCGTGATCGTGAGCGAGGTCGTCTCGCAGTTACTACTCGAGCCCGAGACATTCGGGTCGTTGCTTGTGTACACGACCCTCCAGGACACGGTAATCGTGGCTGAGACTTTGAGGTTCGTATTGTGAGTCACCGCAGTTTGCGGCGATGCGCCGCTGACGTTCTGCGCCGGCTCGGCGAACAGGACGTTGCCATCGTTGCCGCCGGGATCGCAGGTGGCGTTGCTATAGAGGGTGAACGTCACGCTCCCATTGAGCGGACTTCCGCCAGCTGAGGTGATTGTCGCGGAATCGTTCGGGAGCCAGTTTTGCGCCGTGCTCACTCCAGTCGTATCCGAGACCATGACCGTTTCGGTCCCACTGGGATCGGGGCAGGCCGTCGCCGGCACGCTATTCGTGTTGGGCGCGTCACCACTGTAGGAGGCGACGAAGGTGTAGATGCCCACAGCGGTCGGAGTGAAGCTGACCGGGCCGTACGTGCCGTCGCCACTCACGGTGACCGTGGTCGGACCCAGGGCGATGGTCGTGCAGTTGTTCGGCCCGTACGCGCTAAGGGTGATCGTGCCTGCCGCTGGGGGGCCGGCCGTGATTGGATTGATAATGGGACTCCCGGGCTGGTTCGCCGTGCCGGACAACGTCGCGGTGTCGCTGATCTGGTTCCCAAGCTGGACCGGTCCAGAGGCCTGGGTCTTGAGTGTCGGCGTCACCGGCGTGACGGTGAAACACTCGGTCGCACTGCTATCGCTCGATGGGGGAACGCCCTGCGCGGCGTCTCCCGAGTAGTCTGCTCGCCAGCAGTACGGGCCGGCCGAGGTGATGGTTGCGAGGTCTGAGGTCGCCGAAGCTGGGCTCGGTGGGCTGATCGATTTCGCTGAACCGATCAGGCTGCCACCAGTCGCGCAGCTGCTCTGCGAGACAAGATCGGCGGGCCCGCAGAGATGGAAGGTGACGGAGCCGTTGAAGCTCGCGGCGCCGATGACCTTAACCGTTGCCAGGTCCATTACCTGGACGGAGCCGGTGCCAATTGAGACGGATCCAAGGGAAATGCTGTTCCCGTTGGCGTCTTCCGGCGTCGTCTCCGTTCCCGACTGGCAGGAGCCGAAGTTCCCGAGGATGAAGCTCTTCAGCACCGCGGAGGTTGAGGTCGATGAGCGGCTCTCGGCTACCGTGCTCGCGAAACACTCCGCCGCGAGCCCGGGAAAGGCCGAGAGGTTGAGTCCGCCCTCGTAGAACTCGCCCTGCTGGAAGCTGCTGTGTCCGGACTTGTCCTTGAACGACCACGGCGAAGCTGTTCCATTCGCTGGATTGACGATCCCGCAGAACGCGGCGTCTGCTGGGGATGTCGCACAGTTGGCTGCCGTCGAGGTCTGCAACAGCTCCAGGTTTGAGTCGGCGCAGCTGGCCGCCGGCTTGCCGGCCGCCGTGCAGGCGCTGTTCCACTTGTAGACACTGATGGTCGACGTCGTTCCGCCGACGCTGAAGTCGCTGACCACCAGGACGTCGCCGTTCTTGTGGACGCCATTGAAGGTCTGGCCGCCTCCGCTCTTGCCGCTGCCAAGCGTGATTTTGTTCTGGAAGAACCAGAACCCGTTCTGCGCGTTACCGCTGTTGTCAAACCGGTCCATGCCGAAGAAGATGACGCTGCAGGTGGAGCTGCTCGACGGACAGGTCGAGGCGTTCGCCGGCAGGCTGTAGCGCGCCGCGAAGCCGTTCAGCAGGATGTCTTTGCCGGGCAGGCCACCGCTTGCCTGGTTCCAGGCCCAGCTCGAGACGTCAATCGGGTCCTTGGAGCCGCCACCAGTGAAGGTGGTGCCGGTGGCAGCACCCTGGGCGACCCACTCCACCGCGGTCGAGCCGTTGGTGTTGAAGCTTGTGGAACAGTTCGAGCCGGTGACTTCGTGGCAAACTCGGTCCCAATCATCAGGCGCTCCTGACACCGTTGTCGACGACGACGCGTTGCCATCGAGCTCGAATGCTCCGGTGTTGTTGACGGCCGCTCCCGGGATCGCCGACAGCGCCGCAAGGGATAGCACCAACGTTCCCAGAGCGGCGAATCGCTTTTTACTTGCGTGCATAAACCTCTCTCCTTGGACATACCAACGTGCGTGGACGTACGAACGCTCAGGTCAGTTGCTGTGCTACATCACCTCACCTCCTCGACCAGGACCTGGTGCCCTTCGCGCGGTTGGTGCGAAGCCCGTGGGTTGGTCTGCGCAGTGGCACTACGATTCCACGGGTCGACGGGTGAGCAATAGGTACGTTGCTCCTGTCAGGCGGGAGACGTTAGAACTGAAGGCCGGCCATTACGACGCGAACGGATGTCCGACTGCGGCCAAAATCGCCCGCACACAGGCCTGCAGCGGGGCGGGTGTCTCGCCCGGGCGTGGACGAATGTCATGAGGCCATAGGGAAGGCTGACACTAATCGCGCCAGTTCGCCGCTGTCACGATTGCGAGATGGCTGCCACGATACGAAGACCACGCGGTACTGTGAGGCAGGTGCCTCTCCGCGCGGGGGTGCGTCCGCTCCCCCGCATGGTTGGAGGCGCTCGGCGGCGGTACCCGAGGCTGAAGGAGAGGGGATTCACGGTGAAGACTGAGCGCTCGAGGGACTGGTTGCGGCTTCTCGCTCCCCAAGCTCTCGCCGGCCGAGCCGCCGGCCCGGTCGTGGCGGCAGCCTGCCTGCTCGTCTTGGGGCTCATTCTCCTGATCGATAAGGTCACACCGCCCGCAGCAGCTATGGGGGCACTCAGCTTTATTCCGGTGCTGGTATCGGTTTGGCTTCTGTCCGGCCGGCTGGCCGCACTCGTCACACTGACCGCGATCCTGCTGCGGAGCGTGGCGATCTCCGTTGACGGCGTTCACCCGCTGACCGTTTTGGCGGAGGTCGTCACGATCGGGATCGTGGCCAGCCTTGCTCGGTTCGCTGCTGTGGTGGTGACCGCCTATTGGTCGGCCGAGGCCATGGCGGAAGAGCGTGAACGGATCGCGCGAGAGCTCCACGATGGCACCATCCAGTCGCTTTTTGCGGTCGGCATTGGGTTGCGGACCGCGCGGAGCCCGGCCCGTCGACTCGACCTCGCCCAAAGCGTTGATGAGGCCCTTCAAGAGCTCGACCACATCGTTCGCGATCTGCGGAGCTACGTCTTCGGTCTTCGGCCGCAGATTCTGGCTGACCGACAACTCGGTACAGCACTGGAACAGCTGGTCCACGACCTGGAGACAAGGTGGAAAATCACCGTCCAGACCGAAATCGACAAGATGGTCGCGGCCGGGCTTGCCGCCAAAGCCGCGGATGTCGTGCAGCTCGCCCGCGAAGCACTCTCCAATGTGGGGCGGCATTCGCTGGCACGGCACTGCTGGCTGACCCTTCGCCGGGCCGGGGCAGCGGCCCTGCTGGAGATCCGAGATGACGGCCGCGGCTTCAACTTGAATGACGTGACGAGCGCCGGCCAGGGTCTGGTGAACATGCGGCGACGCGCCGCAGCTCTGGGTGGCCAGGCCACGATTGTCACCAGCCGCGGGCAGGGCGCCAGCGTTCGCATCACGATCCCGATGGATGGTCAGCGATGATCGGAACGGACCCGAAGGGTGGTGAGCCGCCGGCTCGGCGGGGAACCATTCGCGTGATGGTCGTCGACGATCACGCGGTGGTTCGAAAGGGAATTCGGGCCCTGCTTTCGGAAACCGAAGACCTCGAGGTAGTGGCGGAGGCAGACGGCATGAGGCAGGCCATTGAAAACGTCGAGCGCATGACGCCCGACGTGGTGGTCATGGACGTACGGCTCGCCGACGCCAATGGGATCGAAGTCACTCGTGACATCCGGGCTCGACGGCCAGAATTACGAGTCCTGATGCTCAGCTCGTTCGCCGACGAAGAGGCGGTGCTCGCGGCGATCATGGCTGGCGCCGCCGGGTATGTGCTCAAGCAGATCGAGGGCGACGACCTGGTCCGCTCGATCAGGGCTGTCGCCAACGACGAGAACCTGCTCGATTCCCGCGTCACAAGGGGCATCCTCGACCGGCTGCGCGCCGACCCCCACTTGGCGAAGGATCGCAAGCTGGGCAGGCTGTCCGCGCAGGAGGAACAGATTCTTAGCCTGATCGCGCAAGGGCTGACCAATCGCCAGATCGGCGAGCAGATGCACCTGGCCGAGACGACGGTGCGCAACTATGTTTCGAGCGTGCTCAACAAGCTCGAGGTCGCGCGTCGAGCTGAGGCGGCCGCCTACCTGGCGCGCCACCGGACGCGGCCGGGTGGATGACCGGCGCGGTCTCCTGTAGCTCGAACACAAGCCCGCTCGTCACGGCTTCGCTGCCGCTCTGTCAGTTTTCTGCCGCGTTAGGTCCCAGGAGGAGGCTGGTCGGCAGACGCACTGCGCAGACGACGACTGCGGGGAGGGGGCGCACGAGGCGCCCCCAGTGTCCGCCGGTCTTAGTTGCTCGTGCAGTTGACGTTTCCTGCCAGCACGGCCCCGTTCGTCGTGGCGGGGCTGAACGTGCACGCCACGGTTAGGACGAGAGTCCCGGCCGGTTGGTCGACCGTGATGGTGGCGCTGGTGAATGCCATATCGGTGATGTCCTCACTCCAGTTCGGGTTCGGACAATCCGGCGCACCAGCGATTGGGGTTGCCGGTGCATTCGTTGTGACGCTGAAGGGAGTGTTGCCATTCTTGAGCTCGCTCGCCGGAATGGACTCGCTTCCGGTCACCGTGACCGGGGCCGGGTTCTGTCCCGGGGCCTGAGTACCACCGTTGTTTGTACAGGCCGCCGTTGGGTCCGCCACGGCGGAGATCTTAACCAGCACGTCTCCGAACCCAAGCCCGGCAAGCTCGCCAGCCGCGTTCAGCGTGAGGCCGTTGTCAGTGAACGCTGGCGCGGCGTTCGGGCCGCCCTTCAGGTGGACGCTGTTCGCCAGGGCCGTGCTCGTTAGAGCTACGGTCAATCCGATCGCGGCCAGGAACGCGAGACCTTTTCGCATTTCATTTACCCTCCGTTTTGGCGATTGGCCGAAAGTAGGTTGATCCATCGAGCCGGCCATGCTCCGTCTGCGAGCCTGCCTTCCTCCCTGCCCCCGCAAAATCGCGCCAGATCCACCGAGTTCGCGGTTGGTGGATCTAGCAGAGGAAGTGCATGTTCGTGTGCGGCACTCCGGTGGCATCGAAGTTGAGGTGGAACAGACCATGTGCCGTCACCCGTGACCCGTCGGATCCGGTCCCGACGAGATTGAAGGTGCCTGTAAAAGTCGTGTTCTGCAAATTCCAGGCTTCGCCATCCCAAGCGGCGAAGTGTCCGGTATACGTAACCCCTGGGGCGGCGGCCGTAAACCTGCCCTCCTCGGTGAACGTCGCCCAGTAGGTGCCGTTTTCGAGCTGGGTGATGTGAAAAATAAGATTGGCGTCGCTGATCGTCACGTCGACCGAAACATCTGTGCAGGGGATTACGTCGGTGAAGGTCTCGGTTAAGTTCTGCATATGCACCGTGCACCCGGAGGCCAGACCGTCGCCATGCGCCGTCGGGTCACACGGCAACCCTTCCTCCTGAGCGGCGACGGGCAGGGCGAGAAGGACAAACAGGGTCGCCGCGGCCATCCCGGCAAGTAGCTTCTTCATGGTCCCTCCTTGGTATCAGGGCGAACTCCCCTTTGACTTTGGTTGAGGATGGCCCTGTGAGCGTCGTCGTACTAGTGACGAACGCACCGTCCTGGACAGGACATGGTGGCGGCTTTGGGTCCGATCATCGACCCGGAAGGGTCGGCCCGGACGAACCATGTGGCGGAGCTCGCTCAGCGACAAAATCGCGCAGCGGCGCGACTAGACGCAGGCCCTCCGCCGCCGGCACAAAATGCCGGGATCTGACAGATCCTAATCACGACCGTGATCATGCTGTCGATGTTGTACCTATCCATCCCGGAGACTTGCTGGATCAAGTCGCCGTTTCAAAATCGGGTGTTTGCCCTCGCGCCTCGCTCGACCCACGGCGTTCGCCACTCCATCGGCTCGAAGGGGTCTCCCAAGTAATCCGTCTCTCGTGCGATCTTGCCGTCACGAAACTCAAAGATGCTGACCGCGTAGACGGTCTTGCCCGCGTCGTCAAGCGTCCTTTCAGCCAGCCAGAGGTCTCCCAGACCGACGATGCGGCGCGTAGTGGCTCGGGGGAGGTCCGGATAGCTGACCATACTTGCGACGGCGTTGCGCTTTCCCCGGATCAGCTCACCGGATTGCGGCCACTCTTGCACGAAATCGTCGTGAAACAACTCCTCGAGGTCGCCCCAATTCCTCGCATTCCCAGAGGCGTTCGACGGCCTTGCGGCTCCCCGTCTCATCCATGTCGTGTCCTCCCAGTCAACCGACGTGTCACCCCAATGGACGGCGCGTCTCATCTGCCCCTATCGTCGCGCTTACTATGACGCCGGCAATAGGGGCGTATGTCCCGGCGTTTTGGTGACGGCTCACCGACGCCCACTCGGATGGCCACCAAGGTCAAGCCTGGTCGGCTACCATTTCCCACCCTCGGCGATTGGTGCCGGCTGGCTTTGGCGCGCACTCTTTCGCCGACGCTCGACCCACACTGACGCCAAGATGGCGGCCGTAATGACAAGGACGATGACGATAAGCGACGTAGCGATCGGAACTTCGTAGATGTCCTTGACCAACATCTTGATCCCGACTAGGACGAGCAGCGCCGCGAGGCCGAGCTTCAGGTAGGCGAACCGTCGCATCCAGCCGGCCAACAGGAAGTAGAGAGCCCGCAGTCCGAGCACCGCGAAGGCGTTCGATGTGAAGACCACGAAGGGGTCGAGGGTGATCGCGAAGATTGCCGGAATGGAGTCAACAGCGAAAACCACGTCCATCGTGGCGACCATGACCAGGGCCACCAACAGAGGCGTGGCGGCTAGCCGGCCTTGCTCACGCACCAGTAGCCGCTCGGATTGGTACGCGGTGGTTACGGGAAGGAGCGCGCGAATGAAGCGGAGGACCGGGTTGCGGTCAGGACGGATCTTCTCCTCCACGTCCTGAGCCATTCGCAGGCCGGTCAGGATGATGAAAGCGCCGAAGAGGTAGCTCACCCAATGGAGGTGGCTGATCAGCGCAGTGCCGACCAATATGAAGATCCCCCGGAAGAGGATGGCTCCGAGGACACCGAATAGGAGCACGCGTTGCTGGTAGGCGGCGGGCACCGCGAAGTAGCCGATGAGGAGTGCCCACACGAAGAGGTTGTCGACCGAAAGGCCGTACTCGACGAGATAGCCGGCGAGGTACTGTCCGGCCGCCACGGACCCGAGCCGGGCCCAAACGACAATCGCGAAGCTAAGCCCAAGCGCGATCCAGACCGACGTCCACGCGGTTGCTTCTTTGAGCGAGGTCCGGCGGCTGGTCCGATGAAACACGAAGAGGTCCACCGCCAGCAACCCCACGATGAAGCCGAAGAAGCCAAGCCACTCCCACCACAGCATGCCCATCACCGAGATCCGGCTTGCGGACCCTCGTCGTTCGCATCTTCCTTCCCCGCGACGCGTCGGAGCGTTTGGGTCCCTCGGCGGCCGACTGCCTTCAGACGGTCAAGCGCACGGCGAGCCCAGGCGAATTCGGTCGCGAGGAGTGCCAGCCCGATGAAGATGACGAGCAGGCCCGGGCCTGGCAGGACCAACATCAAGGTGCCGGCTACCAGCAGCACGACGCCCGTCACCAGCACCCCTGCTCGCCGGACCAAGCCAGCCAGCGAGGGACGATCAACCTCGAGAGGAGACACGGCGGCGGGCCTAACCGAGATCCAGGATCCGAAGCCACCGTCTGTAGGTAGGCATATCTCTTCGTTCGCCTCGCGGCCGTCATGTTCTCAGCTTCTTTCAAAGGTGCTAGGGGCGTTGATCCCCCTAGTCGAAGGACGTTTGTCCTCCATCTTTCCTCGACGCCCATCGGCCGCGAGGCGTCCGCCGATTTCGAGGGTGGTCCTTCACCCGCCAGCCGAACCGTCAGATCCGCTAGTGGCTACCGTGACGTGTGAGATAGACGGCCGCTTCCGCCCGACGCGCCACCTCGAGTTTCGCCAGAACGGTCGAGACGTAATTTCGCACGGTCTTCTCCGCCAGGTGGAGTTCCTCACCGATTTGTTTGTTGGTCATGCCAGTCGCGATCAGGGAAAGGACGCGTTCCTCCTGCGCGGAGAGGCGCGCCAGTTTCTTGTCTTTGGCCAGCCGCGATTCGCTTCGCAATCGGTCGAGCACACTCTTGGTAACGGCCGGATCGAGCAGGTTCTGATGTCGCGCGACGGCTCTGATCGCGTTCACGAGATCATCCCCTCCGATCTGCTTGAGAACGTACCCGGCCGCTCCCGCCATGATGGACGCAAGCACGGCCTCCTCATCCGCAAACGAGCTCAGCATCAGCACGCGGATGCTCGGCCGCCGTGTCCGAATCTCACGCGTCACCTCGATTCCATTCTCGTTCGCCAGGCGGACATCCATGACCACGACGTCCGGCTCGCTGCGCTCAACCTGGTCAATCGCCTCCTGCATCGTGGCGGCCTCGGCGCTCACGACCAGGTCGTCGGTTGCCGCGAGCAGGCTGCGGATGCCCTTGCGCACGACTTCGTGATCGTCGACCACCATAACCCGGACGGAATGCGGGGCGATCATGCGGACGGGCCTCGCGATAGCGGAATACGGATTCGGAGCACTGTTCCCGAGCCGGGGGAGCTTTGGATCTGGGCCTCGCCACCAAGCGCCGCCACCCGCTCTCGGATGTTTGGCAGTCCGTGGCCTTTACCATCCGGGGTGGCCAGGTCGAACCCCCGGCCATCATCCGCCACTTCCAGCTCGGCGGTCGAGTCAACCCGGCGCAGACTCACGCGGCAGCTCCGCGCGCTGGCGTGTCGGCGCACGTTGGAGAGTGCTTCGCGAGTTATCTGGACCACGTCATTGCCTTGCGGCGCGAGTGCCGCCGCGACGCTACGGTCGATGTTCGCCTCCGTCCTAAGCGGCGCACGGGCTCCGAGGTCCCGCACGAGCTGGCCGAGGGCCAGGTCGAGGTGCTGGTCGCTAAGAAGCACTGACCGGAGTCCAAAGATGTACTGCCGGAGGTCCAGGATTACCCGATCGAGCCCGTCGACCGCGTTCTCGACGGCCGGTTTCATGCCTGCATCACCGGACTGAGCCTGAGCCGCCTTTAACTCGATCCCCACGGCGAACAGTGACTGGATCGTCCCATCGTGCAGCTCCCTTGAGATTCGCTCGCGCTCTTCTGCAAGCGTCTCGGCGGCCCGGAAAGCAGTCAAGCTCACGGCCGCCACCCGGCCGACGGCAGCGATGGCGAGGATCGTCACAACCTCGGCCGCAACCGTCAGTGGATGAACTCCGTCCACAGGCACGGTTAAAACCCGGAGAAAGACGGCCAGCGCCGCGACACCGATTGCCTGGAATCTTGAGAGCAGCCACGCGGCGGCTAGCACGGGGAGGAAGCTGAACGCTCCCAGAACCGCGGTCGAGGGCGTGACCGCCTCTCCGACGAAGACCAGGGCGACTGCCAGCACACAGGCGGCCGTGAAGGCCCATCCCTGCGGGCGTCCGGCCAGCGCTTCGGGTCCCAGCACCCGTTGCCATCGCCACGGCCGATTGCGAGTCATCTTGGGCTTCCAGCTCCATTCTCGCGGAGCCGGG
>Ga0207646_10003057_pt1 | contig 19260 bp, 14 predicted proteins | sample KBSK5502metaG_FD_184343 | JGI IMG/M metagenome (GOLD analysis project Ga0207646, IMG submission 184343) | Corn, switchgrass and miscanthus rhizosphere microbial communities from Kellogg Biological Station, Michigan, USA - KBS K5-50-2 metaG... | ecosystem: Host-associated > Plants > Roots >...
GTGCAGAACCTCTTAGCTTTCGTGGATAACCTGGCCCGGCAGCCGGCCTCGATGGTGAAAAACCAGCCGTCAACCTGGAACGCGAGCACGAATGCCGCGGACATGGTCATCGTCACCCACGGTAACTTCCGCTCGAGCGCGGACACGCTGGCGGCGGCGCGGCGGGCCCAGGGGATGAAAGTCTCAGTCGTGGATGTGGAAGACGTCTATGACGAATTCAGCTATGGCGCGCACACGCCTCAGGCAGTGAAAGACTTTCTCGCCTGGTCAAACACGCATTGGGCCACGACGCCCAAATACGCTCTGTTGTTCGGCGACAGCAGTTGGGACCCGCGCAACTATTTGGGCCAGGGTTATAACGATTACGTGCCGACCAAGCTGGTCGATACGGTGGAGTTTGAGACGGCCAGCGACGACTGGCTGGCTGATTTTGACGGTGATGGTATCCCCGAGATTGCCGTGGGCCGCTTGCCGGCGCGCACGACCGGGGACGCGAGCACGATGGTTTCGAAGATTCTTAACTATGACCAGGAACGTGCCAGCGGCGCACCTCTGCGCGGAGCGGTACTGGTGTCCGATAATGGCTTTGAGGACCAGACGGCCCAGGTGCAATCGTACCTCTCGCCGCTAACCACGGTGCAGACCCTCAACCGCTCGGCGATTGGCAACGACGACACTATGCGGACCGACATAGTAAACGCTCTCGATCAGGGTCCGACGATCGTCAACTATTTCGGCCACGGCTCGAACGGCGTATGGACGTCTGCAGGCTTGTTGAATCAGGACAACGGCAGCACGCTCACCAACGGCAACCGGACGTCTCTGTTCGTGATGATGACCTGCCTGAACGGTTATTTCCACGATGCCTTTATTGACTCTTTGGCCGAAACGGTGCTTAAGGATCCACAAGGCGGCGCCTTTGCCGTCTGGGCGTCTTCGGGCGCGACCGAGCCGGTGGGTCAGGCGCAGATGAACACGCAGTTGTACCGGTCTCTGCTTGGTAATCAACCTATGACGTTGGGAGACGCAGTTCGCCAGGCTAAGATGGCCACCACGGACTTCGACGTGCGGCGCACCTGGATTCTGCTGGGCGATCCGGCGATGCGTTTGAAGTGAACGCTGGATTCAGGACGAAATAGATAGCAGCGCATCGGGAGTGCTGGTATTGCCCTGTGCGCATCTCGGCAATCTGTGGACAAGCTAAGCTGCCGATTGCCGTCATCTCAAGGACTAGTTTATGAACAGTATGGGAATCTCTTTTGAAGATCGGGTAACCATGCCGAAGGATGTCCTGCTCTCAGGCGTCCAGGGTGAATCGGTGTTGCTGAATCTGGAGAGCGAGCGCTACTTTGGCCTCGACGAAGTGGGCACCCGCATGCTCTCAGTCTTAACGTCGTCGAACTCAATCCAGGCTGCATACGACGCCCTGGTGGATGAATACGACGTCGATGCCGAGTTATTACGACAGGACTTGATCGCTTTGCTGGACAAGCTGGTCGCACAGGGTTTGGTGGAGATTGCCGATAAGTAGTTTGCGCAAACTGCAAAGGCTGCCGGACGCGAAGGTTGGCTGTAAGGCCAAGTTTAAGCAATCTACGATTCTCGGCGTGGCAACATCGTCCGCAAATTTTCACAAGCGGGCTCATGAATATGTCCCAAAGATTGATGAGGACGGCCAAGTCGAGCGGTTCGTGCTTTCATTGATGGACGGACAGAATTCGATCGAAAGAATCGCAGCTCAGACCGTTGCTCACTTTCCCGAACGCTTGAGTGACCTCAACGATGCCCTGACCCTCGCCGCGGACTTGTCGGAGAGATATAGCGCATAGCTCCTTAGTCGCGGCCCGGTTAAATCAGCATTTAAATGAAGCAGACCAGCGAAAAACTGCTGAACGGGACTCCTCGAGTCCAGGCAGCCGCAAATAGCTACCGAAGTTCCTCTGTGTTCGATCAAGCCGCGTCGGGACCTGAGGTGATGCCAAGGGTTTACATGATGGAGAATCACGACGCGGCTTACTCCGTCTGGCGTGATGCGGGCGTCAGGAGCCGAGTTCTGATCCACATTGATGCCCATCATGATATGTGGTGGGTTCCCGAAAACTCACCAACTACCATCGCGAATTTCATTTGTCCGGGTCTGAAAGAAGAGATGGTGCGTGAAATCTTTTGGGTGGTTCCTGATCAAACCTGGGAATTGCCTACAAGTCGCCGGGCAATTTTGCGCCATCTGAAAGAGATCACTGCCAAATATCCCGAGAGTCAGCGCGCCACTCAGGCCGGCGACAGGAGAATTTCAACCGTGGTTCTGGGAAAACCGCTGACGATTTGTTCGGTGGATGGGTTACCGCTGATCGACGAGGACGTTCTTCTCGACATCGATATTGACTATCTGGTGATTCCCTACGTTAGTTATCGCGAACGAGACAAGCACGAGCCGCTTCCCTGGCGCTGGCCCGATGAACTCCTCTCCCGCCTGCGGGATCGTAAGGTTCGATCTGACTTGGCGACAATTTCTTATTCCGTCGAAGGCGGCTACACACCGCTGAAGTGGAAGTACCTCGGAGATGAAATGGCGGAGCGCTTAAGAGAAGCAGACCGCACTGGACATTTGCTCAATGGGACGGCACTGCTCCGCGCGGGAGCGGAAGCCTCTGTCGGCGGCGACAAGGAGGCGGCGGAAGGGAAATACTGTGAAGCTATTGAGATTCTGCCAGATTTCGCGGCCGCGCATTACCATCTGGCTCTCCTTTACCTGGAGACGAATCGGATTGCTGAAGCCCGGGACTGCTACCAACGCGCGACGGCAATTGACCCTTCTTATAAGAACGCGCTCAACACGGCAGGTCTGCTGTACCAGTCGAACGGTCACTTCCAGAAGTTCGAATGCGATCTCAAGCGCGCACTCCAACTCGACCCTGAAGATGCCTACGGACACTACGGCATGGGTCGAATCGCTGCAAAAAGAAAACAGTGGGATGAGGCCGAAGCCTGCCTGAATAAGTCAATTGCCATCGACAATCAACTGATTGACGCACACCGGGCCCTCGGACGTCTGCGAGTCAGGCAGGGCCGCTATGACGAAGCCATTCAGTCTTACGAATGGTCTATGAAGTTGTCTTTGGCCGGGCACGCACCGCTCGATGGGCCCATCATCACAAATGAAAGCAACGCGGAGAGTCTCAAGGATCCGGATCACATCCGCATCCATGCTCGGCTGGCTTATTTGCATGACTTGAAGGGTGAAAGAGAAAAGGCGATTGCCGGCTACCGAATCAGCATCGCTGCAGGATATGACCGGCCCTGGGTGCGCGCAAGGCTGGCGCGTCTGTATCTCAAACAGGGAGAGTGGCGGAAGTCGACGCACGAATTGTGGCAAGCGGCCAGATCGGCGCTGGTCGCTTCACCTCAAATTATCAAGTGTTTTCCTCTGAGGCTTCGATAGATCGGCAGGGGAAGTTGGGAATTTCTGATGAGGAATGGGTGTGATTTTTCGTGATCGCGGTGTCCAGCGGAAGCTGGTAATACGATTCACGAATCTTTCCGAAAAAAACCAGAATGAGCGGGATTGTCGGCATTATTAATCTGGATGGTGCGTCCGTCGATCGGACGCTGCTACAGCGCATGACGCAGTTTATGACTTACCGCGGCCCCGACGCGCAGCAGGTGTGGTGTGAAGACAATGTTGGCTTTGGCCACACCATGTTGCGTACAACGTTCGAAGCGGAAAGTGAACGTCAGCCCTTGAGTTTGGACGGCCAAGTCTGGCTGACGGCCGATGCGCGTGTTGATGGCCGCCACGAGTTGATCGGAAAGTTGGCGGCAAAAGGCCGCGTCGCGAAGGATGCCAACGATGCCGAGTTGATTTTGCATGCTTATCATGTTTGGGGCGAAGACTGCCTGTCACATTTGATCGGAGACTTTGCCTTCGCCATCTGGGACGGGCGGCAGAGCAAGTTGTTCTGTGCCCGCGACCACTTCGGCGTCAAGCCGTTTGATTACGCCCAGATTGGAGACCTTCTAGTTTTCAGCAATACACTGAACTGTATTCGGCAGCATCCGGCCGTTTCGAGTGAGCTAAATGAACAAGCGATTGGGGACTTCCTGCTTAGCGGGGCTAATTTAGAGATTTCCACGACCGCGTTTGCAGACATTAGCAGGTTGCCAGCTGCGCATGTTTTGACCTACCAGGCCGGTGTGGTGCAAACCCGGTGTTATTGGCAACTCACTGCCGATAATGAGACCCGGTACGCAAGGGCGAGTGATTATGTCGAGCATTTCAAAGAATTGCTGCATGAGTCTGTGGCCGATCGCTTACGCGCCCGAAACGTCGGTGTGCTAATGAGCGGAGGCCTCGATTCAACGACAATTGCGGCAGCCGCTCGCGAGTTGGCTTTGAAGGATTCAGCGGATCTGACACTGCGCGCGTATACGATAGTTTATGACTGGTTGATTCCGGACCAGGAACGTTACTATTCGAGATTAGCGGCCGATGCTCTCGGCCTGCCGCTTTCCTACCTGGTTGTGGACGATTACCAAATGTATAAGGATTGGAACACGCCAAAGCTGCGGCGGCCTGAACCGTCCAATCAGAAACTCCTGGCGATAAACGCCGATCATTTTGAACAGGTGGCCGGAGACAACCGCGTTGCCGTGACCGGCTGGGAGGGGGACGGACTGTTCCGCGAATCGCCGCGTCGTTACTTTGAGGGTCTCTGGAGACGGGGTCGCTTTGGGCGTCTGAGTGTTGACCTTTGGCGGTATATCCGGACCCAGGGAAGAGTACCGGCAATCGGTTTGCGCCCTGCAATAAAGAGTTTCCTTGGGAAATCGGTCCCGCCGGAGGCCTCGACGTTTCCGAGATGGCTGAACGAGGACTTTTGCGCGCAGCTGAATTTAAGGGACCGTTGGGAACAAATGAATCAGAACGGGAAGCTTGGCCACCCTAGACGGCCAACTGCTTTTTTGATATATTCGCCACGAATTTGGGCCGGCTTTTTCGAGAGTTACGATCCGGGGACGACGGGATTTCCGCTGGAGGTGAGGCATCCGTTATTTGATCTGCGCCTCATGAGTTACATGTTGTCGCTTCCCCCGGTGCCGTGGTGCGTAGAGAAGCAGCTAGTGCGAATGGCCACACGCGGAGTTTTACCGGAAGCGGTGCGCCTTCGCCCGAAGACCCCGCTGGCTGGTGATAACGACGTCGAGTTGCTGCGGCGGCCCGAGTCCGAATGGATCGACAATTTCGAGCCAACACCCAGGCTAGCCAAATACGTTAATCGAGCACTGATTCCCCGGCTGGTTGGGGAGTCTGACGCGAATAAGGTGGGGATAAATACCCGCCCACTGAGTTTAAATTTCTGGTTAGAGTGCCTAACGTGATACGGTTCCCAAGGAGGGATTCCATGATTGAAGATACCGAAACACTTAACAATTCCCAGGCTGTCGAAGAGTCTCGCTCTGCGAAAAAGCCTTATCAAAGCCCGCAGATGCGTATCTATGGCAATATCAGAGAGGTCACGCAGGGTACTGGCCATAACAGCAACAGGGATTCGCCCAGCAATCCAGCTAACCATAAGAGTCTGCCGTGAAACCCGATTTTGAGAACCCTGGTTCCAGTCAAGTTACTTAAACAGGCCGGGGTACCAATTCGGGTCCGCAGGGATTGGTTGCGCCTCGTTCCTTGTTGACCGTCACTCGCATTTCTCTAAGTTGACGCGAGCGAACTGCCTCAGAATATCAATCTTCACCTGACCGGAGGTGACTCAGATCTTCGGTTTGCCCTCTGCCTCTTCGTGTTAGTTCGTCCTTAATATCACGATGAGCTGACGTGGCAGGCGAATGCAGCTCGTCTGAATCCTTACGCCTTTTGATCTTATATGTTGAGTAATCTAAAGCCGGATAGTGACCGCCAGCCAGAAACGACGTTTGCCTTTCTCGGTTATGGCCTGAGTCTGCATTCGAACCAACCTATTCCGGGGTTGTTTTCCGGCGCGCGGAATGGGGAAGGCGATGTCCGAATTTGGCTTGGTCAATTGCCCCCGAGACAGGATCGACTCAATGGAACTGAGGAGGTGTGGTACACGAGTCCTGAGGTCGAAAGTCAGGTCCAACCAGGTCTCGTCATTTGGAAGTTGACCGACGATCCCTATTTTCGCTGGGTATACGCCGACGGCAATGAATTTATTATTGCTCGAGACGGTAGCGAGGTATGGGCGAAGTGGTCGGATGCAGGGACTCTTGGTGAGGCAGTTAGGTATCTGCTCGGTCCCATCCTGGGTTTTGTCTTGCGGCTTCGCGGAGTCACTTGCATACACGCAAGCGCCATTTCGTTTGACGATCAAGTAATCGCTTTTGCTGGTCCGAAAGGAGCCGGTAAATCAACCACGGCCGCTGCGTTTGCGGGACGTGGCTATCCCGTGGTTACAGACGACATTGTGGCGTTGTTGCCTTCGGGTGAGACCTTTCTTGCCCAGCCTGGTTATCCTCGTTTGCGTTTGTGGCCGTCTTCAGTGGATGCTCTTTCCAAAACCGGCGGCGCCTTGTCGCGGCTCCTGCCAACTGCCTGGGGAGACAAACGCTATCACTTGGATCTTACACGAGACGGTTGCGCGTTCGAGCGGCGAGCCCTGCCACTCGCGGCCATCTATGTCCTGGCTGAACGTGCCGGCGATTTGTCTGCGCCACATTTCGACGCGATCGGCGGCAGCGAGAGCTTGATGAGCCTTCTGGCCAACACCTACGCGTCGAAACTTGTGGATGGCGCCAGCCTCGCGCAGGAGTTTAAGATTCTCGATCGACTGACAGCCCAGGTGCCAATTCGAAGATTTTATCCACCCAACGGGCTCGACAATCTGACCAGCCTCTGCGACGTAATCCTGAACGACTTCCGAGAGTTGCGTAATAGCGACCCACGCCTGGCAGGGTTGTAAGAACGCGCTCGCCGTCAAGACATGCATTACCAGGTATCCGGGCTTCATCTGCAAACCAATCAGCCGCTCGCGCCGTTACTCCCGCAGGAAATTGGAGCGCCCGCGGATGTCCAGATACATTTGGATGAAACTTTTCCCGAGTTGGACCGGCTCTTGGCGACGCAGCAGGTGTGGTATTCGAGTGCGCAGGTTGACGAACAGGGCCATCCCAGCTTGAGAATCTCTACGTTGGCGGATGGCGCGTATTTTCGGTTGGCTTTTGTTGATGGCAGTGAGTTTGTGGTTGACCGTGATGGCGCAGAGGTCTGGGGTACCTGGGCGGACGCACTGCCGCCTGACGAAAGAACGTCGTATTTGCTTGACCTGGTGTTGAGCTTTGTGTTGTGCGTGCGCGGCGTTGCCTGCCTGCACGCCAGCGCCATCTCAATCGGTGATCGGGCGGTTGCTTTTGTTGGTCCTGAAGGAGTCGGCAAATCAACCATCGCGACGGCTTTCGCCATGCGCGGGTATCCGGTAGTCGCGGACGACATGCTCGCGCTAACCTCGTCGAACAGGGGTTTCCTGGCGCAACCCGGTTACCCCTGGTTGCGAGTTCGTCTATCGGCATTAAGTGTGCTCAGTCATGCGGGTTTTAGTTTGCCACCATTGTCGCCGACTGAGAACGGATTCTATTTTGACCTGCACCTCACGCAGGAGGGATTTAAGTTTGAAAGACGGACCCTGCCGCTGGCTGCGATCTATTTCTTAAGCGAGCCCGTCAACGATGTTCTCGAAACGGGGATTGAACCAATCAGCGCCAGCGACGCATTGATGACTTTGGTAGCTAATACCTGGGCTGCTCGCGTGTTGAACCCACCGATGCGAGCGCGCGAGTTTGAGACCCTGAGCCATTTGAGCGCGGCGGTGCCCTTGCGCCGCCTGCGTACTGGCACGACGCAACTGGGCTCCGAATCACTCTTCGAAATCATCTCGAAGGACTATCGCAAAATAGACTCAAGTCTGGACAACCGGCATTTCGAGATACGGCCACCTTCGCTTAAGAAGGAAGTTTGCGGATGAAGCAATCGAATGGTCACCGAGAAGCTGTCTTACAGCTTCTTGAGCAAACGCGTTTGCCCCAAGGTGAAGTTAGCGAGCGCCTGATCCAGGCTCTTGATCCAGCCTATTGGGAAAAACTAAATCCATTTCTGTCGATCGGTCGGGAGAAGCATTGCGAGAACATTGAAGAGATGGCTATGAGCGCAGAGGCGGAGCCGCAAGTGGCCGAGAGATTCTTTAGGGAAGGCTACTTTAAATTAGACTCGCTGCTTTCTCACACCGCCAAAGAAAAGGTGAAAGATGGCGTTGAGGTTGTGAAACGAGCAGGCTGGCCGCCCGTGTTTGGTTTTGTCTATGACCAGTTCTGGCTGGCTATTCGTCCTCCTTCACTGATGAGATTGCTAACTGCAATCCTTGGCCCCGGCTATAAGCAGAGTTGGCACTTGTGGTCTCATTATATCCACCCAAAGAGGGGTGCGAGCGGATGGCCCGCACATGTTGACAACTACCATTACCCAGACAGAGTAACGATATGGATTCCGCTGAGCGATGCCACGCTTGATAACGGTTGCCTGTTTCTGATACCAAAAGACCTGGTATCGAACAGCGTCGTTGAGACACTTTACGCGCCAGGAGACTTGGTTCCGATTGCTGACCTGCAGGTCATGCTACAGGGCGCGGAGGCGTTACCCGTTAGAGGAGGATCGGTTCTAGGCTGGCAGCACGATGTGATTCATTGGGGTTCTTGCCATCGGGGCAGGCAAGAACATCCACGCATCAGCATCACCTCGGAGTTTATTAGCACATCGTCGACACTGAGAGAGGGTGAAATCCCTCCGCTTGATGTGTCTGGTAGCCTGCCGACTTTTGACCAGCGTCTTTATGCTATTGCGGCTGAGATTTTGAATTACCAGAGAGTTGAAACGCTGATGATTCGTTACGTCGACCTCGCCCGGCGACTGATGGCAGCGACGGGCGGCGTGGCGATGCCAAACCGCAAACTGTAGCGAGCGAGGTGTGTCCTACGCCGGCCGGCCGCTGCTACATCCGCGGCCATCAGCGCTGTTTCAAATGGGCCGAACCGCACTCATCGAAGCCATCTATGCCCTAAAGGGAGAGTTCGATCGTCGAACCGCCCGGGTCGACGGCCTCTTCGTCGAGGCGAAGGATTTGATTCGTGTCGGACTCTACACCGAGGCGGAGCAGAAGTTAACCGAGCTGCTCGAATTGGAGAGAACAAGTAAGGCTGCCTGGCGCGCCCTAAGCGAGGTGTATTGTGCTGTCGGGCGTTACGATGATGGGCTGAATGCTTTGGTTCAAGCTTTGAAGATCAACCCGGTCGAGGCCATAGATCATTACCGCTTCGGGGCGGCTCTCGGCCAGGTCGCCAATCCGCAGCAAGCAATTCGGAAATACCGAGAGGCTTTGGTTTTCCCCTCTGACACGCAAAACGGCAGCAACATGTACGGTGGACATCCATCGGTAGATGGCCTCTTCAGTATGGAAGCCTTTTACCGTCGGGCCGCTTCGTCGGAAGGTGGTTACGAAAGCTTTCTTTATTTAGGCAACATCCTCCTGGCGCAGCACAAGATCGCCGCGGCGATAGAGGCTTATAAGGCCGCACTGCGCTTGAGACGCAATGACCGTGTGATCTTGACTAATATCGGAACGGCTTATGAACTCGGTGAAGATCCGATCCGAGCGTCGCTCTACTTCGGACTTGGTCTCTTTCACCGAGCAAGGTATCAGGATGCATCCGCTCAAATTCGTAGATACCTGAACGCTTGTTCAGGCAAGCCGAACGTCTATGTCGTCTTGGCGGATTGCCACCTTCGTCTGAATGAGTTGGAGCAGGCCGCAGAGGTTTGCAGAGAAGGCATCAGTCTTTATCCGACATCAGCTGGACTTCATAGCACATTGACGAGGGCTTTACAGCGCATGGGAAAGACTGAGGAAGCGATTGCGGTGGCCGGTGAAGCCTTGAAGATGCTTCCACATGACCTGACTCTGAAGCAAAAGTTCTTTTTGACGTTACCAATCATCTACCACGATCAAAAGGAGGTTGATTTTTACCGGCATCGCTTTGCAAAGAACCTGGACCGGTTGGCCGGCGAGGTGTCCTTAAGGACGCCTGAGGAAAGAGAAAACGCCCTCAAAATGTTAGGCTCTTCCACAAACTTCTACCTCGCCTATCAAGGGGAAACCGACCTTAATTTGCAAGTCAAATATGGATGGTTGGCGCACCAAATCATGGCTGCCAATTACCCGGAGTGGTCACGGCCGAAGCCGACACCAACCATGGACCACCAGAGTAAGATTCGCGTGGGGTACGCGTCAGACTGTTTCTATCATCATTCTATCGCTAACACCACGTTAGGGTGGCTACGATACGCCGATAGGCGGCAGTTCGAAATTTTTTGTTACTATCTGGGAGAGCGGTCGGATTATATGACCGAGCAGTTCCGGCGTCACAGTTGTAGATTTCGTCATCTCACCGATTTACCAACGGTCTGTAAACAAATAGTTGCCGATAGGTTGCACGTATTGATCTACCCAGACATAGGGATGGATCCAAAGACCACGCAGATGGCGGCACTTCGTCTTGCCCCGGTGCAATGTGCAGGGTTCGGTCATTCAGTCACCTCGGGTTTGCCAACAATAGATTATTTTCTGTCCAGCGTGTTGATGGAACCGGAAGATGGCGAAGAGCATTACTCTGAGAGATTGATTCGCTTGCCTAACATCGGCGTATGTTACGAGAAGCCGGACTTGCCGAAGGTTAGAAAGAGCCGCGGCAATCTGGGCATTCCCGAGGACCGAGTCGTGTTCCTTTGCTGGCAGTCACTATTCAAGTATCTTCCTCGGTACGATTACCTGCTGGCGAAAATAGCAGGCCAAGTCCCCAGCGCGCTGTTTTTATTCTCGGGCAACAATCTAAGCACCATGAAAGAGCGACTCTTCAATCGCCTCAGACGGGCCTTTGCGGAGGTCGGACTCGACATTGAGAAGCACTGTCGCTTCTTGCCAGAGCAAGACTATCCCAGCTACCTCAGCCTGTATTTGGTTTCAGATGTTTTTCTCGACACGCTGGGCTGGTCGGGCGGAAATACCACGTTGGAGGCCATTGCCTGCGGTCTGCCCGTTGTGACCTGCCCCAGCAAGTATATGCGCGGACGTCAGTCATACGCCTTTCTCAAAATGCTTGGTGTAACAGAAACGATCGCCAGTGACGAAGCCGGCTATATCGCAATCGCGGTGCGACTGGGTCTTGATCCCGAATGGCGGCGGACTATCAGCGAGGCAATGATGCGCCAACATTCTCAGCTGTTTGATGACAAGACCTGTGTAACAGCCCTGGAAGATTTTTACCGTCGAGCAGTGAGCGTCGCGTGAGGTATTGGATCTTCGGGGTCTTCCAACTATCACGCTATTAGGAATATGAAAAGCTATCCCAATCTCATCGCGACCAAGCTGAAAATGTGGATGGCGCAGTTGCCATACCTACCGCGCGCCCTGGGATTGGTGTGGCGCGTAGCGCGGCCCTGGACCATTGCGTGGGCCGTGCTCTTAATCGTTCAGGGACTCTTGCCGGCGGCAACTGTCTATCTAACCAAACTCGTCGTTGATGGCGTTGTGCGCACTCTCAAGGCAGGCGGGTCATGGCCTGATATTCGAGCGGTTCTGATCCTGGTTGCGGCCCTCGCGGGAGTAATGCTGTTGATGGAAATCGCCGACGGTGCGATTGGCTGGATTCGTACTGTGCAGGCGGAGCTGCTGCAGGACCACATCACCAATCTAATTCACACCAAGTCGGTTGCAGCGGACCTCGCTTTCTACGAATTCCCGGATTATTACGATCATCTCCATCGCGCGCGATCGGAAGCGAGTTACCGACCCGTTGCTTTGCTCGAGAATCTGGGCAGTCTGTTTCAAAACAGCATCACCCTGATCGCGATGGGAGCGATACTGATTCCGCTCGGACCATGGCTCTCGGTGGCCCTGGTAATTAGTACGCTGCCGGCTTTTCTGGTCGTGGTGCGTTATGCCCTGGTCGAATATCACTGGCGTCAGCGCACTACTTCTGATGAGCGGCGTACCCGGTACTACGACTGGTTGCTGACAACCGCGGAAACTGCTGCCGAGCTACGACTATTCGGACTGGGGCGGCATTTTCAGTCCGCCTATCAAAGCCTGCGCCGACGCTTGCGCAACGAACGCCTGCAATTGGCTCGACGGCAGAGCCTCGCGGAACTGGGCGCCGGAGTCCTCGCGCTGTTGCTAACTGGCGCGGCTTTGACCTGGATGGTCTGGCAAGCAATGCGGGGCCTGGTCACACTGGGAGATCTCGCTCTTATCTACGCCGCCTTCAATCAGGGGCAGCGACTGATGCGCTCTTTGCTCGAGAACGTAGGCCAGCTTTACGCAAACACTCTCTTTCTTGGCAATCTCTTTGAATTTCTGGCGCTGAAGCCTCTGATCGCAGAGCCGTCACCCGATAAGGCAAGAACTCCGCACGGCTTGTACGAGCAAGTGAGTTTCAAGCACATCTGTTTTCGCTATCCCGAAAGCGAGCGCAGAGCCCTAGATGATTTCAACCTAACCATTCCCGCCGGACAGGTCGTGGCTCTGGTCGGTCCAAACGGTGCGGGGAAGAGCACTCTGATAAAACTGCTTTGCCGCTTTTATGATCCTGAGAGCGGGAAAATCGAGGTCGATGGAACTGATCTTAGAGAGATTCCGACGCGGAACCTGCGGCGTCTGGTCACGGTACTATTCCAGCAACCCGTGCACTACAACGTCAGCGTAAGCGAGAATATCGAATACGGTGATCTCGAAAATGAACCAAAGTTTGACGAAATTCGGACTGCGGTAGAGGCAGCTGGCGCTGAGGAGATCGTGGAGCGGCTGCCCGATGGCTACCGCAGTTTGTTGGGCAGATGGTTTGCTGGCGGTACTGAACTGAGCGTGGGAGAATGGCAGCGCATCGCGCTGGCCAGAGCGTTCTTGCGGAAGGCGCCGATCATTATCCTGGACGAGCCAACTAGCGCGCTCGATCCGTGGGCCGAAGCTGATTGGTTACGGCGATTCCGAACACTTGCTGCCGGTCGGACGGCGATTATCATCACGCACCGTTTTACCACCGCGATGCACGCAGACGTCATACATGTTTTGGAGCAGGGACACATCGTCGAATCGGGAAATCACTATCAATTGCTGGAGCGAAATGGTCGCTATGCTGAATCGTGGGCCACGCAGATGGAAGCTGCGGAGAGTTTGAATACAGTTAGCGCCTGATGCCCCTCACAGATCGAGTACCTGCGGCAGAGCGTTTTGTGGTGATGGCGAGGAGCACAAGCACTTTTATTAGTTATCAGCCCAGCAACTTCTGAATTGGACCCTTGCCATGGCGCCACTATCCGAGGCGAGAATCAAAGCCGGCTTCGAGCGCATCGAGGCGTTGCGTCGCCTGGAGCGCAATCGCGCACAATACCTGGATCCCGACTACTGGCGCGAGCTTAATCCCGAGCTGTCCATCACGTCTTCGCCGTTTGCTGACTTTCCGCCGGTCAACGTGACACCGGACGAGGCCGCGGGGCACGCTCGCCAACTTCTGGAAGAGGGATATTTGCAGACGCGTCCGCTGATCGCGCCTGACATCTACGCAAGGCTGGCGCATGGGATCGGACGGCTCGCCGAGGCCCACGTGCAGACCGTATTCGCCTCGCTTTACGACGAGTACTACCACGTCTTTCAGGGGCTTGAGCCGCTGTTCACGCCGATTCTAGGTGAGGGGTATCTGTGGGTGGGCAACGGCAATTACGCCTACTACGTGCCGCCCGGTGACCCGGGGACGAGCGGCCTGACCGCGGCCGCTCCTCACCGCGACACGCTCGGTCCCGATGCGCAAATCCTGACTGGACACATGCCGAGCCTCGTCTCGCTGTGGGTGCCGCTAAACGACGTCTCGACGGCAGAATCATGCATCTACGTCGTGCCTGCCGACCTCGATCCGGATTACTTCACGAGCAAACCCGGCGTCGATTGGACCGAGCTCAACCTGCAGGCCATTCGCGCGCTGCCGGCGGAAGCCGGGTCCGTGCTCGCGTGGTCCACGAGGATCATTCACTGGGGCAGCGCAGCCAGCCGGCGTGCGCGCTATTCCCGGATGAGCGTCGCTATGTATTTTCAGCGCGGGAATATCCCGCCGTATGATGCCGCCTCGACGTTCAAGTGCGGGGACGAAGTGCCGTTTCGGGACCGGCTCCGCTGGGCGGCGCAGAGCATCGGGCGATCGGGTTTCTTCGACTGAAATCCACCGGGTGGACGAGCGTTCACACAATTTTGAGTCGGACCGGGCAGGTAGTATCGGCCTTTAGCCGGATCGTCGTCTCAATTCGGCGGCGAGCTTGTCGATCACAGGTTCCCAATCGCGACGTTGCTCTCGAAAGAGTCGCATGGTTGGGTACCACGCCGTGGATTCCCCGCTCACCGACCAACGCCAATCCGGAAGGTAATGCAGCAGCACCCAGGTGGGCCGACCCAGAGCACCGGCCAGGTGCGCGACCATGGTGTCAACGCTGATGACGAGATCGAGCGCCGTTATCGCGGCGGCCGTCGTCTGGATGTCGGATGCGACGTCCACAATTGGAAAGCCCGCGATTTCCTTTTGCACGGCTGCTTGCTCTCCGAGCGCAAAAAGTCGAACGCCGGGCACTTCCGCCAGTGGACGGAACATTTCCAACGGTATGCGACGGACTGCCTTGCCGGAGTGCCAGCACAGACCGACGTTGAAGCCTTTGCCCTTCTCCTTGAACTGACGTCGCGTCACCGCAACGGCCTCTGGCGGCGCGCGGAGGTAGGGAACCTGCGGCCACGGGTTCAACGCCGGAGACACGTAGCGCGGTGCGCTCAACATCGGGATGGCGACGTCGTACTCGACTGCCACTTCAAGCGTGTTCGACGGCATGCGCGTGGGAACGATCGCATCGATGCCGGCCATCGTTCCGAACAGCGGAATGAGCGGCGGGTGGGCGGACACGATGACTCGACCGGCGCCGGCCGCTTTGAGTGATGTTGCGAATCGGACGAACTGAACCTGATCGCCCAGGCCGCCTTCACCCGCCAACAGGACCGAACGGCCGTTCAGGGGTGACCCATCCCATCGCCGGTCGTCGGGAACCGGCCGGTCACCCGAAAACTCAACGGCCCAGCGAGCTTCGAACTTGTCCCACGGGCCGGGCCACGGTTCGTCCATGAAGAACGCCAGCTGCGCTTCACACATTAACGCCTGTTCGTCACCTGGAGATCGTTGGAGGGCCGCTCTTGTTGCACTGCGGGCTGCCTGAAACCGATGCTGGTGCATCAGCGCGTAGGCGAGCGCGACTTCCATGTGCGTACGCAGGGCGTCCGAAATCGGGCGGCCGACAGTCAGAGCCGCGCGAATCAGCTGTTCAACCTTCTCCGGAGCTTGGCGCCACAGGAGAGGCTCCACGAAGCTTGTGGCGTTCTCGGTTCCCGTCACTGCACTAGAACCCGTTCTTGAGGCATCATACCGAGCATCTCATGACGAAGCCCGACGGCGCTCATGCACGCCCACGTTGAAGTCGGCGTGGCGGTAATCAGAGTGACAGTCATCGGAGACATCATCGCGCATGAGCGGGCTGAATAGGACCTGCTGTAAAGTCTCCAACAGCAGGGTTAAAGCCCCGCCGATTCAGAAGATGATAGATCGCTTACTGAGTTAGCGTCCATCTACTCCCGGCAACTGACTTAACCATGAGACCATCGTGACCAACGATTGACTCTACTAGTTATCAGCCATTGATATGCAGGCTCTAAGAAAACTGTTGCACCTTTCATCGCGGGAGGTATGGGTGCTGTTACAGGCGGCAGCGGCATTGACTGCTGTTCGTCTGGCGCTGAATTTTATTACCGTAGCCTGGCTGCAAAAGCTTGGCGCCACAGCCGTGCATGATCCTCTACCGCCACGGTTACCACCCGACGCCACTGCACGGATGGTGCGTATTGCGGCGCGGCATGGTTTGTACCGTGCCAAATGTCTCGAACAATCCTTGGTGCTGCGCTGGCTTTTGCAGCGGCAGGGCATCGACGCTCGCATCTTTTTCGGAGCACGAAAAGAGGACGAGGAAATGCAAGTCCACGCTTGGGTCGAAGTTGATGGTGTTTCACTCGACGAAGAGGACCATGCGCATCAACGGTTTTCGCCCTTCGAAGAACCAGTCGGCTCGGACATCAACTGAAGGCGCTAGCTGCATCGGCTCCCTACGACCCTTAATGCTATCGAGCAGAAACTCGATGGGTATCGCCAACCTGACGACCCCCAGCCGCTCAATCCACCCATCGAGCGCTTCTGAGCCAATCACGAATACGGGACCTTACCATGCGAGCATTTGCTGAACTAGGCGCCTTGGTCGAAGAGCAATGGCGCGCCAGGAACTATGAGGAGAGTTTGTTTTCGGGGATAGCGGCCAGAGAGCTTTCTGAACTGAACCTCAGCGAGCAGGTTGATCCCTGGGAGATCATTAGCTGGGTTCACAGCACTCCGGATCTGCCGCAGCAAATGGATCTTCCAGCGAAGTTCGGGGATGCGCCTATCACTCTTTACGTAGGACCAAGGTTTTATATAGACGTCTACTTTTGGCTTGATGGAACCACCAGCATTCACCAGCATTCGTTTTCCGGCGCATTTCAGGTATTGCTCGGCAGCAGTGTTCACAGTATGTATCATTTTGAAAAAGAGCGAGAGATCAATCCTCACTTTTTAACCGGTCGGGTCTTGTTGGATGACGTATGTTTGCTGCGGAAGGGCGACATCAGAGAGATTAACCCGGGTCCCAAGTTCATCCATTCTCTCTTTCATCTGGAAAGACCATCCGCAACAATTACCGTCCGTACCCACGAGGCGCCTGCCGCACCGGTACAATTCTCATACCTAAAGCCATACCTGGCGCAGAATCCATTCTTCAAGAACGCGTCGCTCATGAGGAATCTACAGACGGTGTCGTTGTTGCTCAGGATGCACCACCCGGAGGCGGATAGATTCATCGGAGATCTGATCGACTCTGCGGATTTTCAAACCTGCTATGAAGTGCTGACGAGGGCGTTCGAGTTTCTCTGTCACCGCGAAGTCGAAGAGATTTTCGGATTGTCCCGCAGCTCTGAGAGATTTCTGGCTTTGCTGCAGCGCGCGCGCGCAAAACATGGCGAACTTGCAGACTTGCTGCTCCCGGTCTTCGAGGAAGAATGGCGCGACACAGACATCGCCCGGCGCCGCGCCGAGATTAAAGGCGAAGACCATCGTTTCTTTCTCGCGCTGCTCTTGAACGTGCCGGAAAAAACAACCGTCCTGCGACTGGTGAAGGAGAGATTTCCTGACAAAGATCCGGTCGACCTGGTGGTTGGCTGGATAAAAGAACTGTCGGCTACAAAGATCTTCGGTTCACGCGAACCGAATGTCCTGGGAATAGGGGAATTTGATGACAGTCATCTCTTTGTCTTCAAGGGACTGCTGGAAGGTCTCACTGTGGAACAAATAAGGGCCCGTGCAACAACGCAACCATGGCATGCAAAGCTGAAGACGTCGGTTGAGGAGTTAACCAGCCTCGTAAAAGGTCTACCTTTGTTCAAATCAATTTTTAACCCACAATGATTGCTGGATGAATCTATATTTGAGTATCAGGGCTCAAGCTGAGCCGGTCAATTTTAAGAGATTGGCTTTTGAAAAGGGGAGACCCGGGCGCTTATCGTATTTCCACTCCGAATAAGGACCATTCTTATCCACGTAGTGCAAGAAGACTTGCACGGCTTGCTCGCCTTCAAGGGGTTCGCGCCAGTGGGGACACTCAATCCCTCGATAGAATAAACCATCGCCGGGAGCCAGCTCGATGGACGAGACACCGGAGGGCCCCTCGATCAGAATCGGCCAGGGCCTTTCGGCTCGGTATCCCAGGCACAACGTAAGACTGATTTCACAGGCCGGGCGATCTGTATGTTTTGCTAAAGCGTGCCCGCGTTCGTAGACCCGGAAATAAGAATACGTAGGAAAGAGTTCCAAACTACTGATCGCTTCAGTGATTGGCAGAAAGTCGGTGAGCAAACCATCCGTAAAGACATCTCCGTGGGCGGCCCAGGCTGCGGGAACTTGCGCGTCATGCATCATCGTACCAACCTCAACGCGCTTGCAAGCGTACTTGTAAAGAAGAGACAAGTGAGGCTCGTTGATGCAAGAGCGCCGGACGACATACTTGTGTTGCTCGAAGAGATCAGCAAGGGCAGTCATTGAACGTACGCTATCATCGTCCGCCACTTTGATTCAACTCTCGGTCGTGATCCTTTTCGTGTTGAATCACCCGACTTAGATCACGACCCAACTCTCGGGAACGTGATGGCCCCTTCAAGAGGTTAATAAGAAGATGAGCGTAGTTTCCACACGTCTTGGAACGAGCTTGAGCTTGCGTCACGAGCACCAGATCCTAATTCTTATAGCGCGCCGCACTCTTGGAAAAGAGGCCTCAGACCACCTGCGCCAATTGCTGCAAAAGGAGTTGGACTGGGACTATCTGCTGGAGATGGCCGACCGTCACTGTCTGATCCCTCTGCTCTACGTCCACCTCAACGAGGCGGCTTCATCTTCAGTGCCGCCGCAGGTTATGTTTCAGCTTCGAAATGTCAATCACCGAAACACCCGGTCAAATCTTTTTCTCACCGGAGAATTGATCAAGGTGTTGGAGTTTCTCGAAGCGAATGGCATTCAGGCAATCCCTTTTAAGGGACCGACACTCGCCTTGCAGGCTTATGGTGATGTTGGTCTAAGACAGTTTGGTGATCTCGATGTCCTGGTGCACAAACAAGATGTTCCGCAGGTCAAGGAATTACTCACTAGTCGAGGCTTTAAGCCAAAGCCTCAATTGAATGATGAACAGCAAGCCGCTTTGATGCGGTTTGATTGCGCCTACAACTTCGACAACGAGCGGGGGGTGGTGTTGGACGTACACTGGGAGTTTGTCGCGCGACATTTCTCATTCAGAATAGACACCAATCGTTTGTGGGATCGGCTTGAGGCGGTGGGGATCAGCGGCAGACAATTGCTTACGCTTTCGGCCGAAGACCTGCTCTTGATCCTCTGCCTCCACGGCTTCACTCATCTCTGGGAAAGGTTGGGATGGATTTGCGATGTGGCCAGCATGATTGATTGTCGGAGAGACATTAACTGGCAGCTTGTCCTGGAAAACGCAACCACGCTTGGCGTTCGAGGGATTCTTTCGCTGGGGCT
>Ga0207646_10003058_pt1 | contig 19259 bp, 16 predicted proteins | sample KBSK5502metaG_FD_184343 | JGI IMG/M metagenome (GOLD analysis project Ga0207646, IMG submission 184343) | Corn, switchgrass and miscanthus rhizosphere microbial communities from Kellogg Biological Station, Michigan, USA - KBS K5-50-2 metaG... | ecosystem: Host-associated > Plants > Roots >...
CGAAGCCGGTTCCCGCTAGGCTTTTCACATTCCATGAGGATCGGGGTCGTGCGGGAGACCACGCCCGGCGAGCGGCGAGTCGCCCTCGTCCCGGAGACGGTCGGCCGCCTCGCCAAAAGCGGAAACGACCTCGTCGTCGAGCGCGGCGCCGGTGAGGCGTCGAGCTTTCCCGACCGCATGTACACCGAGGTCGGCGCGACGATCGGCGACGCGTGGGATGCGGAGCTTGTGCTCAAAGTGGCGAGGCCCTCCGACGAAGAGGTCGCGCGACTCCGGGAAGGCGCCGTGCTCATCGCGTTCTTGCAGCCGCTGACCAATCACGCTCTTGTCCGCGAGCTCGCACGCAGACGCATCACGTCGCTTTCGATGGACGCGATCCCGCGCATCACGCGCGCGCAACCGATGGACGCGCTCTCCTCGCAGGCCACCGTCGCGGGCTACAAGGCCGTGCTGCTGGCGGCCGCCGCGCTTCCGAAGTTCTTCCCGATGCTGACAACGGCGGCGGGCACGATCGCGCCGGCGAAGGCGTTCGTGATTGGCGCGGGCGTGGCGGGCCTACAGGCCATCGCGACCGCGCGGCGGCTCGGTGCGGTCGTCGAGGCGTTCGACACCCGGCCGGTCGTCAAAGAGCAGGTGCAGTCGCTCGGCGCGAAGTTCCTCGAGGTCGACCTTGGCGAGACCGGCGAGGGCGCGGGCGGGTACGCGAAGGAGCTGTCGGAAGAAGCGCATCGCAAGGAAGTCGAGCTCCTCGCGAAGGCGGTCAAGGAGAACGACATCATCATCACGACGGCCGCGATCCCGGGACGTCCCGCCCCGAAGCTCATCACCGCCGACATGGTCCGCTCGATGAAGCCCGGCTCGGTGATCGTGGACCTCGCCGCGGAGACCGGCGGAAACACCGAGCTCACACAAGCCGGAAAAGTCATCGACGTGGACGGCGTTCGCATCGATGGCACGACCAACATCCCCTCGACGATGCCGTATCACGCGAGCCAGATGTACTCGCGCAACATCCAAAGCCTGCTGGGCTTGATGATCACGAAGGAAGGCAAGCTCAATCTCGACATGAACGACGATGTGATCAAGGGAACGGTCATCACGAAGGGCGGCGCGGTCGTCCACGAGCAGACCAAGAAGATCCTCGAACCGCAGACGGTGCCAGCATGACGGGCGAAGCGATCGTCGCCGCGTACGTCTTCATCCTCGCGATCTTCGTTGGCTTCGAAGTCGTCTCGAAGGTGCCGTCGACGCTCCACACGCCGCTCATGAGCGGTGCGAACGCGATCCACGGGATCGTGATCGTGGGCGCGATGCTGGTGGCAAGCGCGATACCGGGTCCTGTCGGCACCGTCCTCGGGTTCCTCGCGGTCGTGCTCGGGACCGCGAACGTGGTCGGTGGATTCGTCGTGACGGACCGGATGCTCGCGATGTTCAAAGCGCGGCCGGTGAGAAAGAAGGAATGACCGTCGAAGCCCTCATCCCGCTGGCGTACCTCATCGCGGCGATCACCTTCATCCTCGGGCTGAAGGGACTCTCCTCGCCGACGACGGCTGTCCAGGGCAACCGCATCGCGGCGACCGGAATGCTCATCGCGGTCATCGCCACGTTCTTCGCCGCCGACGTGAAGGGCGGCGTCCCGATCATCCTCGGAGGCATCGCCGTCGGCGGGATCGCAGGCTTCGCGGGCGCGCGCGCGGTGAAGATGACCGCGATGCCCCAGATGGTGGCGCTCTTCAACGGAGCGGGTGGTGGCGCGGCGGCGCTCGTCGCGATCCTCGAATTCGCGCGAACCGTCGAGGCGGGCGGCCTCGAGTTCGGCCCGACGCTCGCGACGCTGCTCGCTCTCATCATCGGCGCGGTCTCTTTCTCAGGCAGCGCTGTCGCGTTCGGGAAGCTCCAGGGACTGATCACGCCGAAGGCGTTCCGCTACGACGGCCAGCAGCTCGTGACCGGCGGCATCGCGGCCGCGACTCCTCTTCTGTCCGTCGTGCTCCTCGCGTCCGCGTTCTTCGGTGTCGCGAATGTCCCGGCGATGGTTCTCATCGCCGCGATCACCCTTCTCGCCCTCGCGTTCGGTGTCGCGCTCGTGATGCCGATCGGCGGTGCGGACATGCCCGTCGTGATCTCGCTCCTGAACGCGTACACCGGCCTGGCGGTGGCGATGGCCGGGTTCACGCTCAACAACCAGCTCCTCATCGTCGCCGGGACGCTCGTCGGCGCGTCCGGCACGATCCTCACGCGACTCATGTCCAAAGCCATGAACCGATCGCTCGGGAACGTCCTGTTCGGCGCGTTCGGTGCCGCGACCACCGCGGGCGCGGCAACGGCGAGCGCCGGTCTCGAGGGTCGCTCCATCCGCTCGATCGGCCCTGAGGACGCGGCCATCCTCCTCTCGTACGCGCAGAACGTGATCGTGGTGCCGGGATACGGACTCGCGGTCGCGCAGGCGCAGCACAGCGTGCGCGAGCTCGCGGATCTCCTCGAGTCGAAGGGCATCAACGTGAAGTACGCGATCCACCCCGTCGCGGGACGGATGCCGGGACACATGAACGTGCTCCTCGCGGAGGCGAACGTCCCGTACGACAAGCTCTTCGACATGGACCAGATCAATCCCGAGTTCCAGCGCGCGGATGTCGCGCTCGTGATCGGCGCGAACGACGTGACCAATCCCGCCGCGCGCTCGAACCCGGGCTCGCCGATCTACGGCATGCCGATCCTCGATGTGGACAAAGCGCAGAACATCATCGTGATCAAGCGCTCGATGAAACCCGGGTTCGCCGGCATCGACAACGACCTCTATCTCGATCCAAAGACCGCGATGCTCTTCGGCGATGCGAAGGATGCGGTGGGCAAAGTGGTGCAGGAGTTGAAAAAGGCCGCGTAGTCCGCGCGACTACTGCACGATGACGAGGCCAGCGGAAGTCCACGCCTGCGGAAAGCTCGGGAGAGTGAGGTCGTGCGTTTGTCCCGTCGCGAGGTCGAGAAGGCGGCCCAAAGCGACACTGATCGGCGAGACCCCGAGCTCGAGAACGTAGCGCCGGTCGGCCGAGGCCAGCCACGATCCACCGACGAGACGCTGGCGCTCCATGCCGTCCCAGCCGTACACGATGCCGAGATTTGGTGAGGGCGTCGCACGGGAGTCTCCGGTGGGCCCGACGACGATGAATCCGTCTCCGAACGCCGCGAGGCTGTAGGACGGCGGCGGGCAGCGCTGTCCCGCCGGACAAGGGGCGGGGTCTCGCGAGATCGTCCGTACAGTGCGATCCCGCGTGACATCGACGATGCGGACCACGGTCCCCCCGAACAGTGCGTCGCAAGAGGCCGTCGCCAGGAAGCGCTCGTCCACCGACCATGCAACGGTGATCCCGCCGTCCTGGGCGCACCGTAGGAACGGCCCTGTCAGACGACGCACGGTTCCGCGCGCGAGGTCGGCGATTGCGAGGCGTCCCTCGTCGTCAGGGCTCCACATCACGATCTGCTGACCCGACGGTGAGGGAACGGCGAGCCACGGGAAGATACCGGTCCAATCGTTGCGGAGAAGAGACCGCGCACCCGAGCCGTCCCCATTCGCGACCCATACCTCACGGCCGACCAGAACGATCACACCGCTCGGCAACCAATCCCCGTACGCGAATGGGCCGGCGTTGACCGGAATGCCGAGCTCGCGTGCATCGCCGGTGTCGATACGGACGATCCGTGGCGCGGGCCCGGTCATCGGGCCTCTAGCCTCGAACAGGAGGACCCGGTCCCTGTCGGGCGCCACGGCGAGCCCATACCCCGCTCGTATGGCGAAGCTACGCGAAGGAGCGATCGTGGGTCCAGTAAGGTCGTCCGCGCCGTAGACCCAGACATGACGCGGCGCCGGGATCGAGACGCCGTACCCCACCGACGGGGCGATCTTGCTGCCGTCCGCGGATCGCGCGCCGCCGACATCGAGGGTGAAGTCACCCAGACCATCGTCTCGGAAGGACGCAACGATCGTCCGATCGTCCTCCCAGCGGAGTGCGGGGTCGCGAAGCGCGGTCGCGACCGCTGCTTCGGTCGATGGACGATCCATCGTCAAAGGAAATGTCACGCGGATCTCGACGGGGCCGTCGGTCCACAGGGATACCGCCGGACCCGGCCTAAGCCGTTGCTGATTCAAACGGACGACGATCTCGTCGGCCGCCCAAGCGGTGAGGGGCGGGCCGACGGGCTCGGCTGACGGGATAGGACGGGCACGCGTCGTGAGCGGCGAGGGCGACGTGACGGGCGGCGTCGGCGCCGAGCAAGCCGCGACGGCGCTGAGCGCGACGACGAGGGCGATCCACCGCACGAACCGATGGTGCTATCGACGTGTCCCGCTTGCGTCCGAGTTACAGGAGCCCGAAGTGCTACGAAAGCACGGACGACCCTTCGCCCGCCTGACGCGGGACGCGTACCCTGTGCCGGTCCGATGGGCAACGACCACGACAAAGAGCACGTCAGGGAGCACGACAAGCCGCTGTCGGGGCCGGCGCTTCGCGTCAAGGCACTCGAGTCGCTGCTGATCGAGAAGGGCCTGGTCGATCCGAAGGCGCTCGACGCGATCATCGATCTGTACGAGACGAAGGTGGGGCCGCATAACGGTGCGCGGATCGTTGCGCGGGCCTGGACCGACCCCGCCTACAAGCGCCGGCTTCTCGCCGACGCGACCGCGGCGATCGACGAAGTGGGGTTCGGCGGAAGCGAAGGCGAGGACATGATCGTCCTCGAGAACGCGCCGAAGGTCCACAACGTGGTCGTCTGCACGCTCTGCTCGTGCTACCCGTGGCCGGTCCTGGGACTGCCGCCCGTCTGGTACAAGTCGTCGGCGTACCGAGCACGTGCGGTCATCGATCCGCGCGGAGTGCTGAAGGAGCTCGGGCTCGAGCTGAACGACGACGTCGAGGTCCGCGTGTGGGACTCGACCGCCGAGCTGCGATACCTCGTCCTGCCGGAGCGGCCGGCGGGCACCGAAGGCTGGACCGAAGAGCAGCTCGCCGCTCTCGTCACGCGCGATGCGATGGTGGGCGTGGCGAAGGTCCTGCCGCCCGAGGCAACGGACCGGTGAATGGCGTCCACGACATGGGCGGCATGCACGGCATGGGGCCGGTAGTGATCGAGAAGGATGAGCCGGTGTTCCATGCGGCCTGGGAGGCCCGCGTGTACGCGTTGCAGAGAGTGAGCAGCTTCCACGCCAGGTGGAACACCGACATGTCGCGCTTCTCGCGCGAGCGGATGCCACCCGCGGCCTATCTCGCGGCCACGTATTACGAGCGCTGGCTCTTCGGGCTCCAAACGCTGCTCGTGGAGCAGGGTCTCGTCACCGCGCAGGAGCTGGCGACCGGCCGCGCGGCAACGAAAGCCGGCGAGGCAGTCGCGCTGCGCGTGTCGGATGTGGCAGCGCGGATGCGAGGCCGGTCGAGCGCGCGCGTCGCCGCCGAGGTGCCGCCGAAGTTCAAGCCCGATGACCCGGTGGTCGCGCGCCGGATGAACCCCGTCGGTCACACCAGGCTTCCGCGCTACGTCCGTGGGCGCCGCGGCACGATCCACATCGACCACGGCGTCTTCACGTTCCCGGACTCGAACGCGATGAGCCGCGATCCCAAGCCGCAGCACTGCTACAGCGTGAGGTTCACCGCGCGCGAGCTCTGGGGTCTCGAGGGAATCGCACGCGACAGCGTGTACCTCGACCTGTTCGATGACTACCTTGACGCCGCCTGACGCCGACCTCGCCGCGCTGCCGGCGCTCCCACGCGACGAGGCGGGACCGACGTTCGCGGCACCGTGGGAGGCGCAAGCATTCGCGATGGCGCTATCGCTCCGCGAGCGCGGGATCTTCACGTGGCCCGAGTGGTCGCGGGCGCTCGCGCGCGAGCTCGCCGACGCGGCGGAGCGCGGCGAGCCTGATGACGGCACGCACTACTACGAGCACTGGCTCGCGGCGCTCGAGCGGCTTGTCGCCGAGAAGAACGTCGTCGCCGAGGACGAGCTCGCGCAGCGTGTGGACGAATGGGACACCGCCGCGCGCGCGACGCCGCACGGGAAGCCGATCGAGCTCAAGCTCCGGTAGGGACCTTCGCGTTCAGCGCTTGGTGAGTTCGCATCGAGAAAACGACATCTAAAGGGATTTCGAACGCTTCAACACAGTTGCCTAACAATGTGGATTGGCCATTGTGTTGACCCGGATCGGGAGGACAATGGACCTGTTCCGCCGGTCATTCACCGCCGAGCCCTGTGCCGGCGAGGTGTCGAGCCGGAGTCCTCGGAACAGCGATCAACCCTCGAACGAAATTGAAGGAGACTCTATGTCTACCGAACAGAACAAGATCAACGCACGCCGCATCGTCGAAGAGAGCTGGAACAAGCACAACACGAAGGTGCTCGACGAGCTCTTCTCGAATGACGCGATCCTCCACAATCCCCAGGACCCGACAGTCGCCAAGGGAGCGCAGGGCGCCAAGGCGTCTCTCGAGATGTACCTGACAGCGTTCCCGGACATGAAGACCACGATCGAGAAGGAGATCGCTGAAGGCGACTACGTCGTGCAGCACCTCCGCGCGATCGGGACCAACACCGGACCGTTCAACGGAATGCCGGCGACCGGAAAGAAAGCCAACACGACAGGGGCTATCACGACCAAGTTCGACAACGGCAAGATCGTCGAGGTCTGGTCGTTCTTCGACAACCTCAGCCTCATGCAGCAGCTCGGCGTCGTCCCGACGCCCGAGCTCGCAAACAGGCGCGAGCCCGTTCTCGCTGGCTCTCGCTAGAGCTTTCGCGACCTGACAACGAGGGGCCCCCGATCACTCGGGGGCCTCTTTCTATTCAATCGAACCTGGAAATACTCACGCCAGCTCGCCCACGAGCTCGTCCCGCGGGCGGCCCGCCTCACGTGGCAGGAAGGTCAGCGCGACCAGGCCGAGAAGGACGTATGAGCCCGCCTGGAATGCCACGAGAAGCGGGATCGGGCTTGCGACCGCGCCCAGGAGGCCAGCGAGGACGGTGCTCGCGAGACGGAGGAGCGCCATGGTGGTGAAGATGGCCCCAAGAAGGCGTCCGCGGTACGCGTCCTCCACGCTCGTCTGGAGGATCGCGTTGAAACCAGCGCCGAACGCGACCGTCGTAACGCCGACGAGCGCGATGATCGCGAGGCCGATGACGATCTCCGGACGCACGAGCGGCGAAACGAAGAGCAGCGCGTCGAGAGAGCCGAACGCGATGCTGGCGACGCCGAGCACGCGGCGAGGTGGCGAGCCGCGGGTGAGGTGCGCGACGAAGGCGCCCCCGATGAGGCCGCCGATCGCCTGCGCCGTCATGAACCAGCCGAGCTCGAGCGCGGTGCCGCCGATCACGCGGTTCACCCACACGACGAAGAGCACCGACATCATCCCCTCGCCGAGCGACGAGAGGGCCGCGAGCACGAAGAGGACACGGATCGTCCGCGAGCGCACGACGAGCGAGAGCCCGTCGAGCCACTCGCGCCAGAACGCGCGAAACCGGCCGGCCGCTACCGCGGATGCGTCTCGGATTTCGGAGCGTTCCGGTGCACCGGACGTTCGAACGAGTGCCACGAGTGTCGCGGCGATCGCGAACGTCGCCGAGTCGAATCCCGCGACCGCGGTGACGCCGTAGATCCCGGCAATGACTCCACCGAGCGTCGGGCCGACCAGCCGCGATACGTTCGACGCAAACGACGCGAGGGCGTTTGCGGCGACGAGATCGTCCTTCTGAACGAGACGCGGAAGCATTGCGCCTTCTGCCGGACGAAGGAATCGCGCGACCAGCGATTCCGTGAACGCGACGAGATAGACGATCCAGACGTCGTCGGCCGTCCGCACGAGCGCCAGGGGAAGGATCGCGACGGTGAGGATCAGATTCGCGATGACCATCGTTCGCTTCCGATCCCACCGATCCACGAACACACCCGCCACCGATCCGAACGCGATCTGGGGGACAAGCTCCGCGACGAACATCGCGCTCGTCGCGAGGGTCGAGCCGGTGAGCTGGAACACATAGATGGGCAGACCGATCAGGAGGACCCAGTCGCCGGTCGCCGAGATGAGGCTCGCGCTCCATACGAGAGCGAAATCGCGTCGGCGCAGCAGCGCGAGCATTCGCGTTACGCGGGTCGCGGCGCGGGCTGGCAACTCGGGCAGAAGTAGCTCTTGCGGACCTCGTTCGGGTGGAAGCCCACCTCGATCGGTGTGCCGCACTCGTAGCACGGCAGCGCTCTCCGTTCCTGCACTGAACGCAGCTGGCGGCGATCGAGCGTGAAACGCGAACGCCGCGGGCCACCGTCACGGTTGCGTCGGAGGAGCTCGCGAGCCGCGAGGACGACGCGGCGGAGCTCGGCATCGTCGAAGTCCGCGACCTTCATCCAAGGCCACGTGCGGGTGATGAAGAGCGTCTCGTTCTTGATCTCATTCCCGATGCCCGACAGCGTGCGCTGGTCGAGGAAGGCGGTGGCGATATCGCGGTCGGGCTGCGCGCGCAGGCGGCGAATGCCCTCGTCGAGATCGAAGTCGTCGGAGATCACATCGGGTCCAAGCTCCGGTAGGACCGGGTGGAGCGCGATCTCGCGCGCCGTCATCAGCTCGACGACCGGCGGCGTCTCGCACGGCGCGACGTATTCGTCGGTGCGGATCACGACGCGCGCCTTCGATGGCACGAACCACCACCGCTCGCCTGGACGGTACACGTGCCACTGCCCCTGCATGCGCATGTGCGTGTGAAGGACAACGTCCTCGCCGTCTGTCGTGAACGTGATCAGGAGGTGCTTGCCGTTGGACTCGACGGCCTTCACAGTGCCGCCGACCACCTTCCGCCGCGCGGCGGAGGGCGTGACCTTCGGCGCGACCAGATCGAATCCAGTGACGACGCGACCGGCGAGCGCGCGACGGAGCACGGTCGCGGTGCGAAAGATCGTGTCGCCTTCGGGCATTCGGCCTTACGAGCGCGTGACGCGCCGGAGATATCCGCGCGGCGTCCGCGCGAAACCGGCCTCGCGGAGCGGCTCGGCGATCGGCGACTCGTCCACGGGAGCGCCATCGACGGACTGGATGAAGAGGGTGGTCCGCCGGTCGGGCCCGACCTCACCCGCGAGCGCGGCCGCGAGCGCCTTGCGCGTCGGCTCGGCGTCGGCTTCCTCGGAAACGAAGGTGAGGAGCTGCTCCTCACCGCGACCGAGCCATCCGGCAAGCCGCCCGTCGACGAGGACGACCAACGCGCCTGCGGTGCGCATCGGTTTGCGGCCCTCGGCCCGCTCGGGCCATGGGAGCGCCGCACCGAACGCGTTCGCTGGATCGGTGGCCGCGAGGACGACGGGGTGAGGCTCTTCGGTCCGCTCGCGCGCGGCGCGCAGCCGATCGACGGCACCGGGCAACGCGAACTGCGCCGCGCCGAGGCCGGCCACGAAGTAGCCGCGGCGGATGCGGCCCGCGTCCTCCATCGCCTTCAAGATCCCATACGCCGCGGCAAAGCCGCCGCCGGTCCCCTCCGAACGAACGACCTCGCGCGTCAACACGCCATGCCGCTCGAGCAGCTGGCGGATCTGCGCGGTGGCGCGCTCGGTCGACGTGATCGGGGCGTCGCCTGCGGCCTCGGTGAGGGACCACCGCCCTGCGACGTCGTCTCGCACCGTGAACCGTTCGAGGCTGCGGACGTGCATCGCCCGGCCGACCGAATTCGTTCGGCGCGATCGGCGGAGCGGCGCAAGGAGAGAGCGCACCGCGTGGAAGCTGTCGTTCGTGACCTCGCCCGCCCAGACGAGGTCCCAGAGCGCGTCGCCGAGCTCGGGCGCGAATCCGCCGCGCGCCGCCGCGAGAAGCTGCGGGAAGAACGACGCGCCACGCGCCTGCAGCACCTCTCGAAGGCGATCGTGGATCGGACGATCGGGTCGCGTCTCGGGTGTGGGCCGAAGGAGCGAGAAATGCTCGGCGAGGAAGAGCGCGACGCGTCCGTCCTTCGGGCCGAGAGCGCCGCCCCCCATCCACATGACCGCGCCCGACCCGAGGAGCGCGTCGAGGTCTCTGGGGTCGTACTTTTGGACGCGCGCCGGAAGGATGCGCGCCTCGAGGTCCGACGCCGGAACGAATGCGCCTTCGAGCTTCGCGATCGCATCGAGCAGCGCGGCCTGCCCGCGCTCGGGAGAATCGATGCCGTGCCACGCGGTGGCGAATCGACCGAGCACGTCCTGCTCGACTGGCTCGACCTCGCGGCGAAGCCGTGCGAGCGAGCGCCCGCGGAGGGTGCGCAGGACGCCCGTGTCCATCCATTCCGAACCCGACTGCCCGGGACGGAACTGTCCCTCCACGACGGTGCCGGCCTCAGCGAGCCGACGCAGCGCGTCGACCACTGGCGACTCGGCCAGGCCGAACCTCCGGGCCGGATCGCCCGCGACGAACGGCCCGTGGGTGCGCGCGTATCGCCTCAGGAGCGAGGCGAGCGGATCCGCGTCGTCGCTCGTCAGGAACGCGGCGGGCAGCCCGAGCGGAAGGCCGACGCCGAGGGCGTCGCGATAACGTCCTGCGTCCTCGGCGGCGATGAACCGGCTGTCCCCGGCGATGCGAACGTCGAGCACGCGCCGCTCGGTCACGAGCGTCGAGATCCAATCGTGGACCGCCTCGGGCTCGGCACTCCGGACCCCTATTTCCTCGGCCGTCAGGTCACCGAGACGGAGCAGCATTTCGTGAACGCCGTCCGGATGACGAGCAGCGCGCTCGCGGACCAGGTGCTGCAGCGAGAGCTCGAGGTCGGTCACCGCGTCCTGGTCCAGCAGCTCGCGAAGCTCGACCTCGCCGAGGAGGGCGCGCAGCTGCGAAGGATCGACCGTCAGGGCTTGCGCACGCAGCTCCGCGAGAGGCGCGTCGCCCTCGTACATGAAGTTCGCGACATAGTTGAAGAGCAGCGACGCGGCAAAGGGTGAGGGCGCCCGTGTATCGACGGTGTTGACGCGAAGCTTGCGTGACCGGATCGCCGCGAGTAGCCCGACGAGGCCGGGCATGTCGAACACGTCCTGCAGGATTTCGCGGTACGTCTCGAGGACCATCGGGAACGCCTCGTACCGGCTCGCGACGGCGAGGAGATCGCTCGCACGCTTGCGCTGCTGCCACAGCGGTGCGCGCTGTCCGGGGCGGCGCCGCGGCAGCAACAATGCGCGCGCCGAGTTCTCGCGGAAGCGCGCCGCGAAGAGCGCCGTCGTGGGCGCACCCATGTTCGCGGCACGCGCGCCTCCACCGCCCACGGCGAGCGACGCCTGCACGAGGTCGCTCACCGTGTCCGGGTCCGGCAGGAGCAGCTCGACCGGTGGCGGCTGATCCGTTCCCGGAAAACGAATGACGATGCCGTCGTTCGTCCAGAGGATGTCGGGCTCGTCGCCGTTCCGCTCGCGCACCATCGCGCCGATGGCCATCGCCCACGGTGCATGCACTCGTGCGCCGAAGTGGCTGAGGATGCAGACGCGCCAGTCGCCCATGTCGTCGAGGTAGCGCTCGATGACGATGGTGTGGTCGTCAGGCACCGAGCCCGTCGCCGCTTCCTGGTCGAGCAGGTACCGCACGAGGTTGCGCGCGGCACCGTCGGCAAATGAGTGCTTCGCGACGAGCTGGTTCGTCGCCTCCTCTGGAGAAACCGAGCGCAGGCGTCGCGTGAGCGCGCCGATCGCCCGACCGAATTCGAGCGGACGGCCGACGTTCTCGCCGTGCCAGAAGGGCATTCGCCCCGGGACCCCGGGCGCGGGCGATACGAGCACACGGTCCTGGGTGATCTCCTCGACGCGCCAGCTCGACGCACCGAGGAGGAACACATCGCCTTCCTTTGTCTCAAAGACCATCTCCTCGTCGAGCTCGCCGACACGGCCCTTGCCCTTCTCGGCGCCTGCGAGGAAGACGCCATACAGGCCGCGGTCGGGGATCGTGCCGCCGTTCGAGATCGCGACGACCTTCGCGCCCTCGCGCGACCGCACAATGCCCGCGGTCCGGTCCCACACGATGCGCGGCCGGAGCTCCGCGAACTCATCCGATGGGTAGCGACCCGAGAGCATGTCGAGCACGCTTTCGAATGCGCTGCGCGGAAGCTCGGCGAACGGCGCGGCCTGTCGAATCACACGCTCGAGATCGTCGACAGCCCAGTCGTCCATCGCGGTCATGGCGACGACCTGCTGCGCGACGATGTCGAGCGGATTCCGCGGGTAGCGGAGAGGCTCGACCGCGCCCGCCATCATCCCTTCGGTGATCGCGGCGCTCGCGAGGAGATCGCCGCGGTACTTCGGGATGATCACCCCTGTCGAGGGCTCGTCGATGCGATGGCCGGCACGCCCGATCCGCTGCATGCCGCTTGCGACCGACGGAGGTGACTCGACCTGGATCACGAGGTCGATCGCGCCCATGTCGATCCCAAGCTCGAGCGAGCTCGTCGCTACCAGCGCCGGGAGACGACCCGACTTGAGATCGTCTTCGATCCGGAGCCGCTGCTCGCGCGCGATGGAGCCGTGATGCGCCAGGACGAGCTCCTCGCCCGCTAATTCGTTGAGCGCGCCCGCGAGACGCTCGGCCAGCCGGCGCGAGTTCACGAAGATGAGCGTCGAACGATGCGAACGGATGAGCTCGAGGATCTGCGGGTGGATGGCCGGCCAGATCGACGAGCGCTGGACCGCCGTCACTGGCCCTGTTGGTATTTCGGCCGGTTCGCCGAGGCGCGCCATGTCTTCGACCGGGACCTCGACGCGCAGCTCCAGCGTTTTCTTGCGGCCTGCGTCGAGCACGCGGACGGGACGGGGAACGCCGTCGTCGAGCCCGCCGAGGAACCGCGCGATCTCGTCGAGCGGGCGCTGCGTCGCCGAGAGGCCGACGCGCTGTAGCTTCGCGGCGCCACGCCCACGTCTCTCTTCAAGCCGTTCGAGGGTCAGCGCGAGGTGGGATCCGCGCTTGGACGAGACCACCGCGTGAATCTCGTCGACGATCACGCTCTCGACCGTGCGTAGCGCGTCGCGCGCGAGGCTCGTGAGGATGAGGTAGAGCGACTCAGGCGTCGTGATGAGGATGTCCGCGGGCTCGCGCTGGTATCGCGCGCGATCGCGCGAGGGCGTGTCTCCGGTCCGGATCGCGACGGTCGGCTCGCGGTAGGGAATGCCCAGGCGCTGGGCCTGCCGCGTGATCCCGACAAGGGGTTCTCGCAGGTTGCGCTCGACGTCGACGGCGAGCGCCTTCAGCGGGGAGACGTAGACGATCCGGGTCGCGGGCTTTTTCGGCGCCGGCGAGAACATGAGATGGTCGATCGCGGCAAGAAACGCCGCGAGCGTCTTCCCAGATCCGGTCGGTGCAAGGACGAGGACGCTCTCGCCGCTCGCGATCGCGGGCCAGGCGAGCTCTTGCGCGCGCGTCGGTGATTGGAACGTCGCCTCGAACCATGCGCGTGTCGCCGGGTTGAATGTCGCGAGCGGATCACTCCCCATCAGTGCAGAGGTTACCGTTCCGCGGATGGACATTGGACTCGGCGTCGATAGCCGTTTCTCGCTGAGTCAGGACGATCAGCGGGCGATCGCACAGGAAGCGGCGGCGCTCGGGTACACGAGCCTCTGGACGCCGATCGGAAATACGCCCGAACCGTTCGATATCTGCGCGACTTGGACAGAGGTGGGTGGTCTACCCAGTGGGATCGCCGTGGCGCCGCTCTCCGCGTGGCCCATCGACGCGCTCGCCTCTGTATCAAAGAAAACAGTCGAGCGTTGTCACGGAAAGTTCACCCTCGGCGTCGGGGCCGGTCGAACGAGCGAGGCTCCGATCCGCGTGATGCGCGAGGCGATCGACGCGCTACGCGTGCGCCTGCCCGGTGTCCATATCTACCTCGGTGCGCTCGGCCCGCAGATGCTCCGCCTCGCCGGCCGGCGCTACGACGGAGCCATGCTCAACTGGTGCAGCACCGAGCAGGTGCGGTGGAGCCTAGAACGTGTCGCTGCCGGCGCGCGCCGCGCACGGCGCGATCCTGCGGACGTGAAGATCCACGAATACGTCCGCGTCTGCATCGACGATGACGAGCACGCCGCCCGAATCGCGTTCGCGAAGATGGTGATGTTGTACGCGCTCGCGCCGGCGGGCGTGGACAAGACAAAGAACTATCGCGGTCATTTCGCGCGGATGGGGTTCGACGAGACGCTCACGGATCTCGAGTCGCGACGGGATCGCGGAGCGAGCGACGACGAGCTTGCCCGCATCTTTCCGGACGAGCTCCTGCGCCGCGTCGGCTATATGGGAAAGCCCGAAGGCGCACGCGAGGCTTTCCTCGGGCTGGCCGCGGGCCTCGACATCGCGGTTGTTCGTTTGGTGCCCGCCCGCCGCAACGATCTCGCCGCGGCGCGCTTCGCGTACCGGGCCTGCGCGCCGAAGTCCTAGCGAAGCTGGTCGGCGAGCCCCACGAGGTCACCCAGCACGAGCGATCGCGATGAGATCTCGTAGGTCATGCCCTTCTCGGTCCAGCGGATGGCGAAGAGCGACGTTGCCTCGACGGAATAATTCGCAGCGTACGCACCGTGGACCGAGAGAGCTTCCGTCGGCGGATTCGCCGGCGGCACGATCGCCGGGATGCCGGGAAGCATGGCGACGGTGACGATCGCGTTCGAACCTCGCATACGGAACAAGCGCACCGTCGGCGCGGGTCGCGCGGGACCGTAGATGCCGTCAACCCGTAGCGGCGCCACCTCGACGGCGACGTCGGATGGCAGCATCAGATCGAGCGTCGTCGGGAGCTTCTGGGCCGCGAACGCCTGCTCCAGGATCGACGGGCGGGTCTCGAGGAAGCGCGGCGTGCCGTCGTGAGGGAGCGCGGCGATCATCAGCAGGGCAGCGGTGGCCACAGCCGCGGACGCCATCGACAGCATCACGCCGAGCCGGGCGGGTATCGCCCGCTGCACCGTAGCGCCATCAAGGTCGAGGATCACGACGACATTCTCCGCCTGCGCGCTAGAACGGCGTCCTCGCACCTACGGCGGTCGCGTACGCCCACACGTCGAGCTCGGGCGCCTCGAGGCCGTTCACCGTCAGGATCGTGCCGATCTGCGAGCGGTGATCGCTTCCGTGGTGCGCGAACTGGGTGAGTGGCACCCAGAGCTCCAGATCGAGCTTGCGGCGCTCGTCGTGGATCTTCTGATCAAAGTCGATCGCATTCGACTTGAACAGCTGCTCGACCGCGTCGCGAACGCGGGCAATCCGAGATGCGATCTCGTCGAGCGGTGCGGTGAGCTCGATGAAGGGCTGGGGGATGAGCCCATAGGTGTTGAGGTAGCCCTCGTTCGCGCGGACGATGTGCGCAAATGTTGCTTGGATCGTGCCGTACGTTCCCGGCGCGGTCAGCTGGAGCTGCTCTTTCGTGAGCGAGCGGCAGCGCTCCAAGAGCTGCTCGGTCGCCCATACGTCGTGTCGCATCTGACGAAGCATCGGTGGCGTTGTCATGTCATGCGGATCCTCGCAACCTTCTCCTCCAGCTCGGCGTTCAGTGCGTCGAGCTCCTGCTGCGCCGCGGCGAGATCCTCCCGCGCGCGCTGGACATCCTCACGCTGTTGCATCGTCCGCGCGGCGCCGCGCGCGGTCGTCGTTCCGCGGCCGATCGTCGAATAGCTGAGCTTCTTCCGGCCGAAGATCGCGGTGAGGATGGTGGCGCCCGCGGAGACCGCCGTTTGCAAGCCTGCACCCTTCAGCTGCCCCTCCTCGCGCTCTAGGACTTGTTGCGCGTGGCGCGCCTTCTCCTCGGCACGATGGATCTTCGGCGCGTATTGCACGCGCAACGCCTCGACCGCCTGGTCGCGCTTTTCGCGCGCCTGCTGATCATCGTCGGCCCGGGCTGCGCGCGTCGCCTGCGCCGCGGGCGCCGTCGCGATTTCCGGCCGCCGGTCCTTCATGAGGACCTTGATCTGATCGCGGGCGAGCGGACCGCGGAGGTATGACATGGCCCACCTCGACTCGACGACCACCGGGACGTCCTCGTGCACGTCGTTCATAAGGAAGACGCGGTTCGTCAGCCCCGCCAGGAGCTCCCCCATCGACTTCCGATCGAAAGACCCACTCTGTGCGGCAGCGGCGCCCTCGAGCCCCTCGAGAACGCGCTGCTTGTCGCGATCGGTCTGGAGTCTTCCGAGGAACCACGTGCCGGTGTTCGCGAGGCCCTTGTAATCGAGGTCAACTGGGTTCTGCGTGGCGAGCACCACGCCCAGGCCGAATGCGCGTGCCTGCTTCAAGAGGTTCAGCATCGGCCGCTTCGAGGGCGGCTCGGCGACCGGCGGGAAGAATCCGAAGATCTCGTCCATGTAGAGGATGGCGCGCAGGCTCGTGGTACCGCTCTGCGTCCGGATCCAGCCGTAGATCTCGTTCAGGAGGAGCGCCACGAAGAACATTCGCTCGGCGTCGGATAGGTGCGCGATCGAGAAGATGGAGACCCGCGGCTTCCCCGCCGGGGTGCGAAAGAACGCGCCGACGTCGAGCGGCTCCCCCTGTAGCCACCCCGCAAACCCGGGCGCCGCGATAAGCCCGTTGATCCGCAGCGCCAGGTCCTCGCGATCCTTCGCCGGATAGAACTTCTCGACGTCCAGAGCGCCGATCCGTCCCATCGGTGGCTTTTGGACCTGATTGACGAGAGCTTCCAGGTCGAGATCCTGCCCGGCCGTCCACGCCGCAGTGAAGAGCGTGGAGAGAAGGATGTGCTCGCGGCTCTTGACCGGATCCGCCGCGATCCCGATGAGGGCGAGGAGGCTCGTCGCGGTCGTGGCAACGCGTTCGCGGAAAAGCTCGGCATCTTCGCGCAATGCGGCGGGCGGCGCGGCAAAGGAGCGGACGATCGACACCGGAATGCCGGCGCTCGAGCCAGGCGTGTAGATCGCGAAGTCAGCGGCGTCCTTCAGACGGCGGATGCGTTCGCCGTCCTCGCCCCAGGATCCGAGGCCGGTCCGCCAGAGATCCGCCTGCTGCTTCGCGTACTCGTCCGGTGAGACGCCCTTGCGAGACGCGTCGTCCTCGTTGATCCACGGTCGGAAGTCCTCGGGCCGCAGGTCCGGGAAGGTGAGGAGCAGGTTCGTGAGATCGCCTTTCGGATCAATGGCGATCGCGGGCACGCCATCGATCGCGGCCTCTTCGATGAGATCGATGCAGAGGCCCGTCTTGCCGCTGCCCGTCATGCCCACGACGATCGCGTGCGTCACCAGGTCCTTCGAGTCGTACAGCACGAGGTTCTTGCCGGCGGAGCTCTTTTTCTCAAGGTCGTATTCGCGCCCGAGATAGAACTGGCCGAGCTTCTCGTAATCAGCGGGCTCCATCGGGGCCATTTTTACTCTTTGACCTCGCGGCTTCCGCCGAGCTCCATCGCGTACGGCCAAACCTGCAGATCGAGCGTCTCGAGACCGTGGGTGCTGAGGATCGCGTCGATCTGCGAGCGGTGATCGATCCCGTGGTACACGAACTGCGTCGCGGGTGCCCACGCGGCCATCTCGAACCGCGGCGCGCCAGCGCGGCGCAGCGGTGTGTCGGCGATGACGCGATCAGGGTCGGGGTTCCCTTTCGCGAAAAGCCGCTCCACGGCGCTCGCCACGTGCGGGATGTGCGCCGCGATCCCATTCAGCGTCGCCAGGTCCTTCTCGCGTACCGGCGGCTCGTGAAGAAGCGACCCCAGGAGGCGCACGAGGTACCCCTCCTCGGATGCCACGATGTGCGCAAGCGTCTTGCGAATCGTCCCGTACGTACCCGGCACCGTGAGCTCCAGCTGTTCGTCGGTGAGGGCGTGGCATCGCTCGAGGAGCTTCTGGTTCGCCCAGACGCCGTGCCGCATCTGCCGCAGGAGGAAGTCGGTCAAACCTCAGTCCCCATCGTTTCGTGAGATGCCGTTCACGATGCCATACGTCCACGCGCCGATCTTGGGCGTCGTCCGCTCGTGCGAACCAAGGATGGTCGTGGCGTGCGCGCGATGCTCATTGCCATGGTGCACGAGCTGCGCCAGCACGATGCCAACGGTGGTTTGGTCCTCGCCCGGAGCGATCACGCGCGCAACATCGTCCTTGGCCGCGACGTCGATCGCGCGGGCGCCGGTCAAGGCAGCGATCGCGATGAGATCGGCGAGTTGTCCGTCGCTCCGTCTTGCGCACGGGCGTCCCGAGCACCTCGCTGGTCAGCAGCCGGATGTAAAACTGCTCGGCGCCGACGATGTGCTGAAGCGTCCCGTACAGCGTTCCGTAGGTCCCGGCCGCGCTGAGATCAAGCGCCGCTGGCTCGAGGCCAGCACAGAACTCAAGCAGCGTCTTGTTCGCCCACGCGTTGTGTCGGAGGACGAGGTCGAGAGCGGGAGTCGCCATCTTCCTAGGTCTGGAGGAGCGGACTGCCGCGCCTTATGAACTTGCCACGGCCCTTTCGGCCTGTGAATTTGTCCTTCTCAACGATGACCTCGCCCCGCGAGAGCACCACCACAGCCTTGCCTTTCACGCGGCGGCCCTCGTACGGGTTGTAGTCGACGCGCATGTGGTGCGTCTTTGCCGAGATCGTTGACGTCGTGCGTGGATCCCACACCACGATGTCAGCGTCGCTACCGACCGCAATGGTCCCCTTCTTCGGGAACATGCCCATGATCTTTGCCGGGGTTGTCGACGTGACCTCGACCCACCGGTTCAGCGTGATCCGTTTCTGCACGACACCGCCGTCGTAGAGCAGGACCATCCGCGTTTCGACGCCAGGCGCGCCGTTCGGGATCTTCGAGAAGTCGCCGATGCCCAGCTGCTTTTGTCGCGGCTGGCCCATGTAGCCCTCTTTCATGCAGAACGGGCAGTGGTCGGTGGATACGACCTGCAGGTCGTTCCGCGCGAGTCCCTTCCAGAGCTCGTCCTGATGCCAGCGCTCGCGTAGGGGCGGGCTCATCACGTACTTCGCTCCGTCGAAGCCGGGCTCGTCGTAGTTGTCAATCGACAGGAAGAGGTACTGCGGGCACGTCTCCGCATAAGCGGGGAGCCCGCGGTCACGGAAGAGGCGGACCTGCTCGAGGGCCTGCGACGACGAGAGGTGAACGATGTAGAGCGGGATCCCGCCGGCCATCTCCGCAAGTCGGAACGCCCGATTTGTCGCCTCGCCCTCGGCCTCCGGCGGCCGTGTGAGCGCGTGCCATTTCGGCTCGGTGTGTTTCGCGGCGAGCGCGCGCTTCACGAGGACGTCGATGACGCCGCCGTTCTCCGCATGCATGCAGATGAGCCCGCCGTTTTCCGCCGTTCGCGAGATCGATTTGAAGATCGAGCCGTC
>Ga0207646_10003060_pt1 | contig 19256 bp, 12 predicted proteins | sample KBSK5502metaG_FD_184343 | JGI IMG/M metagenome (GOLD analysis project Ga0207646, IMG submission 184343) | Corn, switchgrass and miscanthus rhizosphere microbial communities from Kellogg Biological Station, Michigan, USA - KBS K5-50-2 metaG... | ecosystem: Host-associated > Plants > Roots >...
GGTTCTAGATCGGGCCCGACTCCTCGCGTTCGCCGAGAGGGAGAGGGGCCGCTTCGAGGAGCTTCTCGAGGCGTTCGTCGCGATCCCTACCGTCTCGGCCGATCCCGCCCGGGCCGCCGACATCGAGCGCGGCTGCGAGCTGGCGGTGGAGACCATTCGCTCGTTCGGGGGCCGGCCGGACGTCCACCGGCCTCGGCAGGGTTACCCCGTCGTGCACGGCGTCTTCGACCAGTCGCCGTCGCTGCCATCGGTCACCGTGTACAACCACCTCGACGTGCAGCCCGCCTCGCGGGACGACGGCGTGTGGCGGACCGATCCGTTCGTCCTCACGCGCGCGGGCGATCGTTATTTCGGCCGCGGCGCCACCGACGACAAGGGCCCGGCGCTCTCCGCCCTCCTCGGGATCCGCGCCGCCCGCGAGAGCGGCGTCCCGGTCAACCTGCGCGTGCTGTGGGAATTCGAGGAGGAAGTCGGCTCCGCCGGGTTCGAGGAGGTGATCCGCACCGCGGGGAGCAAGCTGCGGACGGACTCCGTCCTCGTGTCCGACACGGTCTGGCTGACGCGCACGCAGCCCGCCTGCCCGACGTCGCTCCGGGGCTTCCAGGGCTTCCGCTTCGTGCTCCAGACCGGCGAGGAGGACCGCCACTCCGGCGACGTGGGCGGGCCGGGCCGCAATCCCCTCGCCGAGCTGATGGGGCTCGTCTGCAGGATCCAGGATCCGGTCACGGGCCGGGTGAAGATCCCCGGCTTCTACGCGGACGTGGTCCCGCCCACCCGCCGCGAGCTCGAGGACTTCCGGCGCTCCGGCTTCTCGCTCCGGGCGTACAAGAAGGACTTCCGCCTCCGCTCGCTGCGCACCGAGGACCCGCTCGAGGTGATGAAGCGGATGTGGGCGCTCCCGACGTTCGAGGTCCACGGCGTGGCCGGCGGCTACGCGGGCCCCGGGCTGAAATCGATCGTGCCGGGGCGGGCCGAGGTGTTCGCCTCCTGCCGTCTCGTCGCCAACCAGACGCCGGAGAAGATCCGGCGCCTCGTCACGTCGTTCGTCAGGAAGCACGCGCCCGACGTCGAGGTCCACGCCGAAGGGGGCTCGTTCCCCTACCGCGGGATCACCACCGGGCCCCTGGCCGACGCCATCCGCGAGGCCATGCGCTTCGGCTTCGGCCGCACGCCGGTGTTCGTCCGCGACGGCGGCACGATCGGCGCCGTGGTCACGATGGAGAAGGTGCTGCGCTGCCCCGTGCTCTTCCTCGGGATCTCCCTGCCCGACCACGGCTACCACGCTCCCAACGAGAACTTCGACTGGGGCCAGGCTTCGGGGGGGATCGCGTCGTTTGCCCGCTACTTCGAGCTGGTGGCGGGAATGGGCCGCCACTTCGATTGAGCTGGGGGGTGCTAGAGGCGCACCCCCCGGACCTCCCGCTCGCGGTCGACCTAGAAGGAAAACCTCACCACGAGCTCCACGTTGCGGGGGGGGCTGACCGTGTACATGACCCGGCCGAAGGTGTTGACGTCGGCGATGTCGTTCCCGGGCGCTCCGAAGCTCGGGGTGTTGGTCAGGTTGAAGGCCTCGGCCCTGAACTCGAGGTAACGCTGGCCGCCGACGTCGAAGCGCTTCGAGAGGGCGGCGTCGATGTCGTGGTAGCCGGGCGCCCGGGCGATCCCCACGCCGCAGTCGCCCCACGTGCCGAGGGGCGCGGCGGCGAAGGCATTGATGTCGAGCCAGTGGTCGATGCCCTGGTCGGCCGGCCTCGGGTTGCCGACGCAGTTCGGCCGCTCGTTCCCGCGCACGGACTGCAGCGAGGAGCCGCGCCCGTCGACGACCGTGATCGGGAAGCCGCTTCGGGCCTGGAAGATGCCGCTGAGGTTCCAGCCGCCCAGGATGGCGTTCGAGATCCCGGACCAGCCGGCGCCCCACCTGCGACCGCGCCCCCAGGGCAGCTCGTAGCTGGCCGACAGCACGAAGTTGTGCCGCACGTCGAAGAAGGCGGGGCCGTAGTTCCACTCCGGCCGGTAGGCATTCATCCAGTAGGCGCCCTCGTTGGCGGTGACGCCCGAGCCGAAGTAGCCCAGGTTGTTCGTGAGCGTCTTGCCGAAGGTGTAGGACGCGATGTACTCGAGGCCATGCGCGCGGCGCTGGCGCAGGCTCATCTGCAGCGCGTTGTAGTTGCTCCGCCCGCGCGAGGCCGTCGTCGAGACGTTGGTCAGCAGGGGCGCCGTCGCGAACAGTGGGCGCCGCTCCTGCAGGGGGGCCCAGGTCGACGGGTCGCCCGCGCCGGGCCGCGGCTGATTCCCCTCGACGGGGGTGACGAGGTGCTTCGCGTTCTGGCCCACGTACCCCACGTTGAGAGAGACGGCCGACGCGAGGAGCCATTCGGCGAAGACGTTCCACTGCTGGGAGAACTGTGGCCGCAGGCTCGGATCCCACGCGCGCACCTGGCCGGAAGGCCGGTCGAGCGGCACCAGGTCGGCGAAGCCGGTGGCCAGGCGGCCGGCGCCCGTCGTGCGGTCGTAGTTGACGTTGGACTCGAAGAAGTACGGCGGGTTCAGGGGCAGCCGCAGGTTCGCCCCCGTCCCCTCCATGTGCTGCGAGATCCCGTAGCCGCCGCGCAGCACCCAGCGCTCGCCGCCCCGCCAGGCGATACCGAGGCGCGGCTCGAAGCCCCGGTAGTACGGCTTGTAGAGCGCTCGGCCGGCGCGGTCTCCGTTCCGCGTGAAGATCTGCTGGCCGGTGGCGAGGTCGAAGTTGGATTGCCGGTTGTCCATCTCGACGAGCGGCTGCGTGTACGCCCACCGCAGGCCGAGGTTCAGGGTGAGGACCGACGTGACCTTGAAGTCGTCCTGGACGAACAGGGCGACGCGGTCGTGGAGCTGCGTCCAGGGCTCCGCGGCGCTGCCGCGCCCCTTGCTCTCGACCTGATCGAGCAGGAAGTCGGCGAACCCGAACCCCGTGAAGCTGCCGCCATAACCGAAGCTGCCGAGCAGTCCGTTGTTGCCCGCGAAGAAGCGGCGTTGGACGTAGCCCATCAGCTGGCCGCCGAGCTTGAGCGCGTGGCGGCCCTTCATCCAGGTGAGCTTCTCGTTCAGCTGGTAGGTCTTGTCGAGCGTGTTCGAGTCGGGCGCCGTGTCTCCGATGTCGAAGAGCCCGCCGCCCAGCGAGATCGCGCTGAGACCGGCGATCGGCTGCCCGCCGGGGATCCCGAAGCGCGCGTTGGCGTTCCCGATGCCGGCCCAGTCGAGCGTGTCCGACACGATGGCGATCTGGTTGTACCCGAGAAGGACCTCGTTCATGAGGGACGGGCTGAAGACGTGGCTCCAGTTGAACGCCAGGTTACGAAACGGCGCCTGCTGCCTGAGGGCCAGGAAGAGGGGGATCGCCCGCTTGTCGGTCTTCGAGTCGTACTCGGCGAACGAGAAGCGCGCGAAGACCTTGTCGTTGGGCGAGGCGTTCCAGTCGAGGCGCAGGTCCCCCTGGTGGGTACGGACGGTGGTGAGGGCCTCACCGACGAAGTTGCCGCTGACGCCGCCGACGGCCCGGTTGGGCAGCGGATACAGGGACGTGTCGGCGAGGATCGCGCGGGCGATCGGGCTGATCCGGCTCGGCGGGATCTGGTTGCCGGGGAAGGGCTGGCCGGTCAGCGGATCGCGGATCACCGTGTCGACGCCGGAGAGATCGCCGCGGCGCCACTCGGCGGGCGCGACGGACGCCGTCTCGGAACCATGCGCATCCTGCCGGATCCCCTGGTAGTTCGCGAAGAAGAACAGCCTGCTCTTGACGACCGGGCCGCCGAGGGTGGCTCCGAAGATGTGCTGCCGGCGCTCCGGCCGCGGCGCCCCCGAGCGGTTGTTGACCCACGTGTTCGCGTCGAGGCGGCTGTCGCGGAAGAAGTCGAACGCGCTGCCCGCGAAGCGATTCGTGCCGGACTTGATGACGTTGCTGATCACGGCCCCCGCGACGTTGCCCGTGTCGGCCGCGTAGTTGTTCGTCTCCACGCTGATCTCGGCCAGCGCGTCCGGGCTCGGCTGGTACGCGACCAGGTTGTCGATCGACTCGTTCATGTCGATGCCGTCGATCGTGTAGTTGTTGGTCTGCTCACGGTTCCCGTTGACGTACGGCCGGCCGCCGTCGAAGTTCCGGAGCTGCGTGCTGAAGGAGGCGGGGTCCGGCGTGACGACCCCGGGCAGCAGCAGCGAGAGCTGGCCGGTGTTGCGGCCGTTCAGGGGAAGCGAGATGACGGTAGTGCCCGAGATGACCTCGCCTACGGTGGGCGACTCCGTCTGCAAGAGGGGCGGGACGGCGGTGACCTCGATGGTGTCTTCGAGCGAGCCGACCGCGAGCTGGAAGTCGAGCCGCGCGACCTGTTTTGCTTCGATGGTGATGGGCGGCGTCTCCGCCGACTTGAAGCCCTGAAGCTCCACCCTCACCAGATACGTGCCGACCGGCACCCACGTGATGGTGTAGTTGCCGGCGTGGTTTGCGACGGCGCCATAGGCGACGTTGGTCGACTGGTTGATGGCGGTCACGATGGCGCCGGCCGCGGCGCCGCCGCTCTGGTCGGTCAGCAGACCGGTGATCGACGCGGCGCCCGTTTGGGCGATGGCGGTGGCCGTGAGGCCGAGAACGAGCACGAACGCGAGAACGGGAACACGTGCGCGGGAGGGAAGCATCATCCGCCTCCAAGGATGCCGTCCGACGGCGGCGGCGCCCTGATAGGAATCCTTAGGCGGAGCAAGACTAACCCTTAGTCATTATGTGTATTGTGATCCGCGTCGCCTTGAGCGCACGTCTACTGCGTTTTCGAACCGATTTCTAAGGGAAGAGCCCTAGAGATGGAGAAGGGGTGGGCCCTCGGGCCCACCCCTTCCCGCTTCTACGAGGTGGCCGCTCTAGAAGAAGAACTTGACGACGAGCTCCACGTTGCGCGGCAGGCTCACCGTGTTCGTGATGCGGCCGAAGGTCGCCGGGTCGCCGATGTTGCGCGCCGGCGGAGAAAAGCTTGCCGTGTTGGTCAGGTTGAAAGCCTCCGCCCGGAACTCCAGGTAGCGCTCACTGCCGACGTCGAAGCGCTTCGAGAGAACCGCGTCGATGTTGCGGTAGCCCGGCGCGCGCGCGATACCGATGCCGCAATCGCCCCATGTCCCGAGGGCCGCGCGTGCGAAGGCGTTGATGTCGAGCCAGTGATCGAGGCTCTGGTCGGCCGGCTTCGGATTGCCGACGCAGTTGGGCCGCTCGTTGCCGCGGACCGCCTGGAGCGAGGAGCCCCGGCTGTCCGTGACGGTAATGGGGAACCCGGAGCGGGCCTGAAAGATGCCGCTGAGCTTCCAGCCGCCAAGGAGCGCGTTCGTGACCCCCGACCAGTTCCCTCCCCACTGGCGGCCGCGGCCCCACGGCAGATCGTAGGCGGCGGAGAGCACGAAGTTGTGCCGGACGTCGTGGAAGGCCGGCCCATAGTTCCATTCCTGCTGATAAGCGTTCATCCAGTAGGCGCCTTCGGCCTGGACAAAGCTCGAACCGTAGTAACCGAGGTTGTTCGTGAGGACCTTGCCGAACGTGTAGGAGGCGAGATACTCGAGGCCGTGGCGAGGCCGCTGGCGCAGGCTCACCTGCACGGCGTTGTAGTTGCTCCTGCCTCGCGACGCCGTCGTTGAGATGTTGGTGATGAGCGGCGCGGTGGCGTAGAGCGGGCGCCGCTGCTGGAGGGGGGCCCACGGAGTCACCGACGGATCGCCCCGGCCGGGCAGCGGCTGGTTCCCCTCAACCGGCGTCACCAGATGGTTCGCGTTGTGGCCCACGTACCCGATGTTCGCAGACATGGACGACGTCACGAGGTACTCCGCGAATACGTTCCACTGCTGGGTGAACTGCGGTCGGATGTTGGGATCGAACGCGCGCACCTGGCCGGAGGGCGTGTCGAGGGGCACCAGGCCCGCGAAGCCCGTCGCTAGGCTGCCCCCGCCGGTGGTGCGGTCGTACGAGACGTTCGACTCGAAGAAGTAGGGCGGGTTGAGCGGCAGTCGCAGGTTCGCTCCTGTGCCTTCCATGTACTGCGAGATGCCGTAGCCGCCGCGGAAGACCCAGCGATCGCCCTGCCGCCAGGCGAAGCCCAGCCGCGGCTCGAAGCCCTTGTAGTAGGGCTTGTAGAGCGCGCGGTCCTCGATGCTTCCGTCCTTGGCCAGGATCTGCTGACCCGTCACGAGGGAGAAGTTGGACTCCCGGTTGTCCTTCTCCACCAGCGGCTGGGTATACGCCCATCGCAGCCCGAGGTTGAGGGTGAGGTCGGACGTGACCTTGAGGTCGTCCTGGACGAACAGCGCGATGCGGTTGTGGAGATGCGTCCACGGAGCCGAGGCGCTGCCACGCCCCTTGCTCCCCACCTGGTCGAGGAGGAAGTCGGAAAACGGAGTTCCCGCGAAGGCGCCGCTGTAGCCGAAGATGCCGAGCAGGCCGTTGTTGCCGGCATAGAAGCGCTGCTGGACGTAGTGGAGGAGCTGGCCCCCGAACTTCAGCGAGTGACGGCCTCTCATCCACGTCAGCTTCTCGTTGAGCTGGTAGGTCTTGTCCCGCGTGTCGGAGTCGCTCGCTCCCGCCCCGATCGTCGTGAGCGCGCCCGACTGGCCGGCACCGACCTGGATCGCGCTGAGGCCGGCGATGGGCTGGCCGCCGGGGATGTTGAACGTCGAGTTCGCGTTCCCGACGCCGGCCCAGTCGAGCGTTTCCTGGATGTTCGTGATCTGGTTGAAGCCGAGGAGTACCTCGTTCACCACCGCCGGGCCGAAGATGTGGCTCCAGTTCAGCGCCAGGTTGCGGAATGGGCCGTTCTGCCCCAATCCGAGTACGAGGGGAAACGCGTGCTTGTCGATCTTGGAATCGTACTCGTTGAACGAGAATCGTCCGAAGACCTTGTCATTCACCGACGCGTTCCAGTCCAGCCGCAGATCTCCCTGGTGAGCGCGGACGGCCTGGTTGGTGTCCCCCACGTAATTGCCAGCGACGCCACTGACGCTGCGGTTCGGCAGAGGATAGAGCGCCGTGTTGTTGAGGATGGCCCGGGCGACGGGGCTGATCCGGCTCGCGGGGACGATGTTGCCCGGGAACGGCTGCCCGGTGAGCGGGTCGCGGATGACGGTAGACACGCCCGAGAAGTCGCCGTTGCGCCACGACGCCGGCGCCACCGACAGGGCCTCGGTGCCGGGTGCGTTGTACCGTGTCCCCTGGTAGTCCGCGAAGAAGAACAGCTTGTTCTTCACGAGCGGACCGCCGAGGGTGGCCCCGAAGATGTGCTGCCGGCGCTCCTGTCGCGGGGCGCCCGAACGGTTGTTGGCCCATGTGTTCGCGTCCATCCTGCTGTCGCGGAAGAACTCGAACGCGTTGCCGCGGAGGCGGTTCGATCCGGACTTGATGACGTTGCTGAGTACCGCCCCCGCCACGTTGCCGGTGTCGGCGGCGTAGTTGTTGGTCTCCACGCTGATCTCGGCGAGGGCGTCGGGGCTGGGTTGGTAGGCCACCGTGTTGTCGATCGACTCGTTCATGTCGACGCCGTCGATCAAGTAGTTGTTGGTCTGCTCGCGGTTGCCGTTCACGTACGGCCGCCCCCCGCCGAAGTTGCGGCTCTGGTTGACGAAGGACTGGGGGTTCGGCGTGACGACCCCTGGTAGCAGCAGCGAGAGCTGCCCCGTGTTCCGACCGTTCAAAGGAAGCGAGTTGACGGTGTTGCCGGAGATGACCTCGCCCACCGTGGCCGACTCGGTTTGGAGAACCGGAGCCTCCGCGGTCACCTCGACCGTGTCCTCGAGCGAGCCGACCGCCAGCTTGAAGTCGAGCCGGGCGATCTGCTTCGCTTCGAGCTCGATCGGCTTCGTCGTCGCGGTCTTGAAGCCCGACAGCGATGCCTTGACCACGTAGGTTCCCACGGGCACCGACGTGATCGTGTAGTTGCCGGCGTCGTTCGAGATTGCGGTGTAGGGCACGTTGGTGGCCTGGTTGACGGCCGTCACCATGGCCGCGGGGACCGCCGCGCCGCTCTGGTCGGTGAGGAGCCCGGTGATCGACGCCGCGCCCGTCTGGGCGAGAGCGCTTTCGTGCAAGCCGAGGACCAGGACGAGCGCGAGCCACAGGCCCGCGAAACGGAAGTTCCGCATTGGTCGCCTCCAGGGAATCTGTTTATCCTAGACTTCTGGCGACTGGAGTCAAGCGACGTGGACCGTCGAAGCTTCCTGGCCGCACTGCCGGCGCTGGCGGCGGGCCGGCCGTGGCTGGCCCCTCCTCGCCACCCGCCTCGGGTGCTCACCGTGCGGGGACCGGTGGACCCGGCCGAGCTCGGCACCACGCTCGTCCATGAGCACGTGCTCGTGGACTTCGTGGGCGCGGACAAGGTGTCTCGCCAGCGTTACGACGCCGAGGAGGCCTTTCGCACCGTGCTTCCCCACCTCATGGCCTTGAAGCAGCGCGGCGGCCGTACTCTCGTCGAGTGCACACCCGCCTGGTTGGGACGCGACCCGGCGTTGCTCCGGCGCTTGAAAACCGGCGTCGACGCCGGCCCGCTCGCCGAGGTGGATCGCAAGCTGATCACGGCGGCCGCGCTCTGCCATCGACGCACGGCGCTGCGGATCCATTGCCACACCGGCGACGGCCGAGCGGCCATGGATATCCTGTCCACTCTCGACGAGCAGGGCGTCTCGCCGGCCGCCTTCGTCTGGGTGCACGCGCAGAACGAGAAGGACCGGGCGCTGCACCTGCGCGCCGCCCGCGCGGGCGCCTGGACTCAGGGCGTGTCCACCTTCATGACGAAATAGGTGAACTCCTTGCCCGCGGGGACGAGCAGCTGGTGGGGGATCTTTGCCGGGATGTGGACGACGTCCCCGGCGGCGAGGGCCTTCCGCTCCCCGCCCTTGATCGACGGACCGCGCACCTCGTTCGGCTCGGTCGTCTTCGGGCTCACGACCTCGCCCCCGTAGACCAGGGTCGCTTCCCCGCTCGCCACCACGAAGAGGTCGGCCTGCTTCTCGTGCAGCTCGGCCTGGCCGTCGCCTTCGCGGTGCGCCATCATCGCGAAGTGGTGGGGGAATGTCGCCAGGCGTTCCGAGGCGACCTTGCCCTCGTTCATCTTCGGGGCCAGCTTCTTGCCGTAGCCCTTCAGCTCCGACCCGGACCAGATCACGACCCCCGTCGGCTCGGCGGCCATCAATGGCACCACCGCCGACATCAGCACGGCCAGCGCGGTCTTCTTCACGTTGCCTCCCTTCGATTCGTGGCCCCAAGAGCCTGCTCATCCTACTCGCAACGGCCCCACGCGAAAAAATCACGTGATCGTCGACTCCTCTTCACGCGCCCCGCCTAGATTGCGGCCACGCCTGAAGAACGCAGGCCAAGAACCACATCGTTCAAGTGAAGGGAGAGTTCCCATGATGAAGACGTGGCGCTCACTCGCAACGGCGGCCGCCCTTTCCACCGTAGCCTTCTTGACGACCGGCACTGCGCGCGCCCAAACGGCGTGTAATCCAGGCCTCGCGGCGGCTTTTGCGGCGCATCAGCAGGCGTATACGACGCTGGGGGCCGCGCTCCTGCCGCAGGTCGGTAACTTCAATACCAAACTGAGAGCGACCGTCGATCAGACGACCTATCAGTCGTTGCTGACGGACGCTCGTACCCTTGCCGGCAGCATCGCAAACGGTCGCGTGCTGGTCACGGTTCCCGACGGCACGGTGGTGCTCGACACCGCGAAGCCGGACGATCCGACCGACGCGACCCCCAACGATCTGGCCAATTCGTATCAGCACTTCAAGAACAAGAAGGTCAACGAGAACCACAACAGCCGGGTTGCCATCTTGGACGCTCAGGAGTGGCCCTGCGGCGTGGGTCTCGAAAGCAAGTTCAGCACGTCGGACAACCAGAGGGAGATCTACGTGGCGGTTCGTCTTGGTTCGCACCTGGACAGCAACGGGACCGCCAGGCTCTCGACCAGACAGTAGCCCGTCACGTCTGACCAATACGCTGGGAGAGGCCGGCCGTCGACAGCGTCCCGAGGGCCGGCCTCGCCCACCTTCCGCCGCATTCGCGGTTCGTCGCCATTTTGACCGACGCCATGGCCGGAAGTAGTGTTTGTGTCCGGGAGGCTTCCATGGATCGCCGGTCCTTCGTTCGATTGCTGGCGGCGGCTCCGCTGGCTCCCGCCTTGCCGGAGGCGCTGCCGAAGCTCAAGGTCGTGAGCGCTTACGCGCCGGCCGCGGTCCCCGGCATGCCGGGACCGTATCCCGGCCGCGTGGTCTCGGTGAGGTCGGAAAAGTCGGTCGACACCACGAGCAACGCCGCCAACGCGGACGTCGTGCGCGAGATGATGGCCCGCGGCCTGTGCGCGCTCACCGGCGAGCGGACGGCGCCGCAGGCGTGGCGGCGCTTCTTCGCCCCGTCGGACGTCGTCGGCATCAAGGTCAACTGCGGCGGCCATCCCAACGTCGTCTCCTCGTACGAGATCGTCGCCGAGGCCGTCCGGCAGCTCATGGCCCTCGGGATCCCGACGACGCAGATCTACGTCTACGAGCGCTTCCAGAACCAGCTCGACGAGGTGAACTACGCGCCCCATCTCCCGGAGGGCGTGACGATCGTCGCCGCCGAGACGGCGAACCGGCGCGCCGACAACCGCGGCTACGACCCGGCGACGTACGTGGAGGCGGACCTGTTCGGAGAAGAAGACACGCGGTCCAACATGATGCGCCTCGTGACCCAGAAGCTCACGAAGATCATCAACATCCCCAACGTCAAGGACCACGGCGCGACCGGCGCCACCGGCTGCCTGAAGAACATCGCCTACGGCAGCTTCTCCAACGTCGCCCGGACGCACTACCGCGGCAAGTCCCACACCTATTCCTTCGTGGGCACGCTGGCCTCCGTCGAGCCCCTCCGCTCCCGCACCGTGCTGCAGATCATGGACGGCCTGCGCGGCGTGTGGCACGGCGGGCCGTTCGCGCGCACGCGCCGCTACGTCTTCTATCCGAAGAGGATCTTCTTCGGCACCGATCCGGTGGCGATCGACCGCCAGCTCCTCGACATCATCGACGACGAGCGCAAGGCCCACGGCGCGATCTCGATCTACGACCGCTCGCCGCAGTACCTCAAGGTGGATGACGGGGCCGCGCGCGACGCGGACCCCAACGTCAACATCATCATCCGCGAGCCCGGGCACGTGGAGTACGCCGCGCGGCTGGGCCTGGGCGTGGCCGACCTGGCGCGGATCAAGGTGCAGGACATCGAGGTATGAACCTGCTCCTCTGGCTGGCGGCGCTGCCCTGCCTCTACTGGACGCCGGCCGTCGACAGCGCTCCGCGGCTGAAGGCGGCGGGCATCGATCGGCTCTGCGTGCCGCCCGCGCGCGCCGAGCAGTGGCGCCAGGCGGGCTTTGCGGCGGTGGGGCTCAGCGAGGCGGACCTGGCCGTGCGCGACACGCCGCTCGCGCCGGGCATCAGGGTCCGCGCGGATCGGGCTTCCGCGACGCGCAGCCCCTGGGTCGATGCGAACGGATGGCGCTTCTTGCGCGATCCGGCCGGCCAATACGCCTACGACCTGCCCGCGGGGAGGGCCGCGCTGGCGGCGGCGGAAGCGGCGGTCTACGGGGCGGACGCCGTCCTCAGGATCGATCCGGCGGACCTCGAGAGCCTCGGAGCGATGATGGTCTTCTTGGCGCAGTTGCCGGCGAACGATCTTCCCGACGTCGCCGACCTGGCGGTCGTCGACGACGGCTCGGCGCCGCTGGGCGAGGTCCTGAACCTGCTCGTCCGTCGGAACCTGCTCATCCGGATCGTCAAGGCGCCATCCCCCGACTTCGGCATCAACGTGAAGCTCGGCACGAAGGAGTATCCGCTGAGAGAAGCCGGCGAGCCGAGCGCGCTGGCGCTCAAGATAAGGCGGCAGCTCACGGACGAGCAGCGCGCGCTCCGTGTCTTCGGCAGCGAGGTGGTGATCGGCCGGCTCGCGAGCGACGGGTCGCGCGCGCGCCTGCACCTGCTGAACTACGGCGGACGCGAGATCGAGGGGCTGCGGATCCACGTGCGCGGGTCGTTTCCACGGGGCGAGGCCCTGGTGGCGGGCCAGGGCCGCGTCGGGCTGGAGGAGCGCGCCGTCGTGAACGGAGCGACGGAGTTCACCGTCCCCCGGCTGGGCCTCTACGGTGTGGTCGACCTGTCCGCGCTCGAGTGACTCGGGCCGTGCACGTGGACGAGCGTCCATCGGCGCCGCGCCGAGGGCAGGAAGAAGTACGCCTCCGTCCCGGGAAGGCGCTTCAGGTAGGCCCGGCTGCGCTCGACGCCCTGGACGAAGAACGCGTCGTCGAGCGCGTCGCCCGCGGTGCCGCTGGCCGCGAGGACCGCGACGCTCAGCACGCCTTGCACGGGTCGGGCCGCGCGCGGGTCCATGATGTGCGAGTACCTCACGCCGTCCTTCTCGAAGGACTTCTCGTAGCTGCCGGAGATCGACAGCGCCCGGTCCTTCAAGTGCACGTCGAGCGCGACCGCGTCGGGATCGACCGGATCCTGGACGCCGACCGCCCACGCGGCCTGCCCGGGAGGCGCGCCCAGCCCGAAGACCGTGCTGCCGCCCGCGCTCACCAGCGCGGCCACGACCTGGTGGCCGCGGAGGAGGTCGACGACGCGATCGACCGCGTAGCCCTTGGCGATTCCGCCCAGATCCAGCTCGACCCCCGGCCGGTCGAATCGGATCGTGCTCCGGGACGGGTCGAGGATGACGTGCGCGTAACCGACCCGGCGGCGCAGCTCCGCCAGCTCGTCGCTCCCCGGGACGCGTCCTCCGCCGCGGAAGAACCCCCACGCCTTCATGAGCGGGCCGACCGTGATGTCGAACGCGCCGTCGGACTCGCGGCTGTACCTCAGGGACTCGGCGATCAGGCCGAAGAGCTCCGGGTCGACCGCGACCGGGCCGACGGCCGCGTCGCGGTTGAGGCGGGACAGCCCGCTCTCCGGCTTGTAGTGGCTCATCAGCCGGTCGATGCGGTCCACCTCGTCGAAGGCGGCGTCGACGATCCCGGGCAGCGCCGCGCCGTCGCGCCCGTAGGCCACGATTGCGTAGGCGCAGCCCATCGACATGCGGCTCGCCTCGTGCCGGACGAGGGGCGCTTCGGGCCCGGCGCCGGCGAGGAGCGCCCACAACGAGCCGGCGAGGGCGAAACTCGTGACCGACCGCGCCCGGAGCGTCATCGCAAGGTAGTATGCAGCCCCTGGAGGTCCATGCCATGACGACCAAGCTCCTGAGCGCCGTGCTGACGGCGATGACAGCCCTGGCCGCGCCGCTCCTCGCGCAGGAGGCCGGCTTCGTTACGCTCTTCAACGGGAAGGACCTGGCGGGATGGAAGATCCCGCCGGGCGACAACGGGCACTGGAAGGTCGTCGACGGCGTCATCGACATCGACGCCGAGAGCGAGTCGAAGGCCGAGGACAAGAGCCTCTGGACCGAGCGCGAGTTTGGCGACTTCGTCCTCCACGTCGATTGGCGGATCAAGGAGACGCCCTACACGAACCCGAACGTCCACATCGTGAAGCCCGACGGCACGTCCAAGCGGGACGTCCAGGGCAAGCCCATCCTGATCGCGGTCCCCGACTCCGATTCCGGGATCTACCTGCGCGGGTCGTCCAAGGCCCAGGTCAACATCTGGTGCTGGCCGGTCGGCTCGGGCGAGGTCTACGGGTACCGCACCGACGAGAGCATGCCGGCGGCCGTGCGGGCGGCGGTGACTCCGAAGAAGCTGGCCGACCACGACATCGGCCAGTGGAACACGTTCGAGATCACGATGAAGGGGAGCCGGCTCACCGTCGTGCTCAACGGCGAGCGGGTGATCGAGAACGCGGAGCTTCCGGGCGTGGCCGCGCGCGGGCCGATCGCCCTGCAGCACCACGGCAGCAAGAAGGACGGCCGCTGGGTGTCGCCGCCGGCCCTGGTCCAGTTCCGGAACATCCAGGTCAAGGAGCTGAAGTAGTGCGACGCCGGGTGCTGCTCGTCGCGCTGCTCGTCCTGCTCGCCGGCGCCCCGGCCCCCGCGCGGGATACGAACGTCATCGAGAGTCGCCGCGCAGGATCCGACTTCGCGCTCACCGCCGATCCGGCCGCGGCGCCCTGGAAGGGGGTCCACGGCGTGATCGCGGACCACGACCGCTTCGGCGCGGTCGTGCCCGGCCACCGCACCGAGATCCGCTCCCGCTGGACCCCGCAGAACCTCTACCTGCTCTTCATCTGCCCTTACGAGGAGCTCTACCTCCATCCGGATCCTTCCCCGAGCGCCGAGACGAACAAGCTCTGGGACTGGGACGTGGCCGAGGCGTTCATCGGCGCCGATTTCTCGCACATCAAGCAGTACAAGGAATTCCAGGTGTCGCCCCAGGGCGAATGGGTCGATCTCGCCATCGACCGCGGGACGCAGCCGCCGAGCCACGACGTCGCCTGGAACTCCGGCTACGAGGTGAAGGCCCGCCTCGACCGGGACCACCACGTCTGGTACGGGGCGATGCGCATCCCGATGCCGGCGATCGGCGTCCTGGCGCCCAAGCCGGGCGTCGAGGCCCGCATCAACCTGTACCGCTGCCAGGGCCCGCCCGACCACCGCAAGTACATCAACTGGCAGATCGTGAAGAACGAGACCTTCCACACACCCGAGGCTTTCGGCCGGCTTCGTCTGCGCAACTGAGGCCGGCGCGCCCCGGAGCAAGCCCCTCATCTCGGCTGGTCGCGGCCGGCTCACGGCGGCGGTGCCGGACTCTTCCCAGGACGAGTTCCGCGCTCCGTGGGACGCCCGTGTCCATAAAAGAGCTCGCCTTCGTACGCGTTGTGCGCACGACAGAGGAGCTGGATGTTCTGTACCGTCGCCTCGCCCCCCACTCCATACGGGTCGGCGTGGTGGAACTCGACGAAGGCCCTCTCGTTGCACCGTCGCCCGCTCTTGCTCACGAAAGTGCAGGCACCGCGGTCACGGATCCACACCGCGCGCCGGACCTTGGCCGAGATATCCCGGCTGCCGGGACTCGTACCGCGACTGGCCCGTGGCCGCTTCGTGGCCGCGAACTTCTTCCGAGCCAGGTCTTCGAGGAGCGCGGTCAGCGCCCGATCGATGACCTCCGCCGGATCTCCGGTGGGGATGGCGTGTCGGAGCAGGTCCTGGGCCAATCGTAGCTTCTCGCGTGTCTGGGCGCTCGCGGTGAAGCGGACCTCGTAGCGTACCAGCAATTCCTCGACCTGCCGCCGGCTCTTACCCCCAGCCGCAGCGAGCAACTCCTGGTGGTTCTCGGCCGTCAGATGCGAGGCGAGCAGGCGCACCGTCGCCAGGCTGAGCGAGCCCTCGCCCAGCATCCCGAGAATGAGCGGGAACCTCCTCGCTGTCCGCGCCGCCTCGATGCGGTTGTAGGCCGCCGGCTCGGAGAGATGAAGGACATCGCAGCAGTAGGTGAAGAGGGACGAGAAGCCTGCGGCCAGGTAGAGGCGGCGGGCGTCGAGCTCGGCCAGATGAGCGATGAGACAGGCGGTGGCCTGCCGCTCGCAGCGGGCGAGGGACTTCACCTGGGCGACCAGGTCGTCGTCGGAGAGGTGGGACGGAATATCGATCCTCATGATGATTCAATATCATATGAACCTGCATGGGGCGGACCATATCAAAGCCCAAAATGGATGCGGTCGCAATTCTATGTGAAAAGTATGAGCTGGCTTCCTCGGTGGTTGCTTCGGCGGCCGTGGCCTACTCGTCCCGGGACGAGTGAGGGTGTGCGGACGGCCAGGCCATTCCGAGGATCCGCGACACTGCCCATTCTGAAGACTGCCTGACCCGTTCGGCGCAATCGTGGTATGTTCCGCGGCCATGCGTCCAACCGCGGCGGTGCTCGTCACGTCTCTCTGGGCCGCCGTCGTCGTCGCGCAGACGCCCGACCCCGGTCGCCGGCAGTTCGAGACCCTGTGCGCCTCCTGCCACGGGGGAGATGCCAACGGCGGCGAGCGCGGTCCGGCGATCGTCGCCCGGCTGGCCCTTCGCCGCGACGACGAGCTGGCCGCGTTCCTCCGCGACGGCCTGCCCGGCGCGGGCATGCCCGGCTTCCCGCTTCCCGATCCCGAGATGCGCTCGCTGATCGCCTTCCTGCGGACGCTTCGTCCGAAGGAAGGCTCGGCGCCGCCGCGGGTCAGCGTCAAGACCACCGACGATCGCACGCTGGAGGGCGTGGCGCTCAATCGATCCTCGTTCGACCTCCAGCTCCTCTCCGACGATCGCCGTGTCCACCTGCTGCGCAAGGAGGGAGAGCGGTACCGGCCGGTGACGTCGCAGACGGACTGGCCGACGTACCACGGCCGGCTCGATGGCAACCGCTACAGCGCCCTCGACCAGATCAATAGAGCCAACGTGGCACGGCTGGCTGCGCGCTGGTCGTATGCCATGCCGAACGCCTCGCGGCTGGCGGTGACCCCGCTCGTGGTCGACGGGATCATGTACGTGACCACGGCGAACGAGTGCCACGCGCTCGACGCGGGCAGCGGGCGCCGCATCTGGACGTACCGGCGGCTGCGGACGAAGGGCCTCGCCGGAGACGCGGCGGGCGGAACCAACCGCGGCGTGGCGGTGGCGGGCGACCAGGTCTTCATGGTCACCGACCACGCCCACATCTTCGCCCTCGACCGCTTCACGGGCGCGCTGCGGTGGGACACCGAGATGGCGGACTGGCAGCAGAACTACGGCGCGACCTCCGCGCCCCTCGCCGTAGGCCGCCTCGTCATCTCCGGGACCTCGGGCGGCGACGAAGGTGCGCGCGGCTTCCTGGCCGCCTTCGATCAAGCCACCGGCAAAGAGGTGTGGCGCTTCTGGACGGTGCCGAAGCGGGGCGAGCCGGGCTCGGAGACGTGGCAGGGCAAGGACATCGAGCATGGCTGCGCCACCGCCTGGTTCACGGGAACGTACGACCCCGAGTTGGGCACGCTCTACTGGCCGACCGGCAACCCGTGCCCGGATTACGACGGCAGCGAGCGCCGGGGCGACAACCTCTACTCGGATTCGATGCTGGCCCTCGACCCGCAGACCGGCCGGCTGAAGTGGCACTTCCAGTACACGCCGCACGACATCTGGGACTGGGATGCGCACCAGCCGGTAGTGCTCGCCGACGCCGAGTGGCAGGGCCGTCCGCGCAAGCTGCTCCTGCACGCCAACCGCAACGGCTTCTTCTACGTGCTGGACCGCACGAACGGCCAGCTTCTCCTCGCGAAGCCATTCATCAAGAAGTTGACGTGGGCGCGCGAGATCGGACCCGATGGCCGCCCCGTCCTCGCTCCCGATCAGGACCCGACGCCCGAGGGCCGGACGGTCTGCCCCTCGGTCGAGGGCGCCACCAACTGGTTCTCCACGTCGTTCGACCGGGCGACGGGCCTCTACTACGTGCAGACGCTCGAGAAGTGCACGATCTACACGAAGACCAACGGCGAATGGCAGCCGGGAAAGTCCTACTACCACGGTACGACGAAGGACACCGACGAGGCGGGCCAGAAGGTCCTTCGTGCGATCGACTTCAAGACGGGACGGATCGCGTGGGAGCTGCCCCAGACGGGCGCGGCCGAGTCCTGGGGCGGCGTGCTCGGGACGGCGGGTGGTCTGTTGTTCCTCGCCGAGGACGGCGGCGCGTTGATGGCCGTCGACGCGTCGACCGGCCGGCCGCTCTGGCACTTCCAGGCCAACGCAAACTGGAAGTCCTCGCCCATGACGTACGTGTTCGACGGCACGCAGTACGTCGCCGTCGCCGCCGGTCCGAGCATCATCGCGTTCGCGCTGGTGGAGTAGCGTTCAAAAAGTAGACCGCCGAAAACCGCCGAAAGCGGTTTCACGCTTCGGCCCGCATCTTCCTTGACAGCGTTCGGTGCCGGGGGCTAACCTCACTTCAGCTTTTTCCGGATCCAATGGACCGCCGTCGCTTTCCGCGGAGGCACGTCATGCGAAGCACCACAGGCAGAGGTCTGGCCTGGCTGTCGGTCTCGGTCCTGGCGCTCGTTCTGCTGATGCCGGGCGTCGCCCACGCCCAGCGTTTCACGGGCGAGCTGAACGGGACGGTCGTCGACGAGTCGGGCGCCGTGCTCCCCGGCGCCAACGTGACGCTCACCAACGAGGCCTCCGGGGACCAGCGGCGATCGGTCACGAACGCGGACGGCTTCTTCGCCTTTGCCGCCGTCCCCTCCGGCAGCTACACGGTCGCCATCGAGCTGCAAGGCTTCCGCAAGACGGAGATAAAGGGTGTGAGCCTCCGCGGCGGTGACAGCCGCTCGCTGCGCACGATAAAGATGCCCGTGGGAGGGCTGACCGAGGCGGTGTCGGTCACGGCCGAGACGCCCATCGTCCCCCTCGACTCGGGGGAAAAGAGCGCCACGCTCGTGGCCTCGCAGATCGAGAACATCCCGATCGTCAGCAGCAGCGCGGCGGAGCTGCTCCGCATCCTGCCCGGCCTCACCCCGGTGACCCAGGGCGTCACGAACCGGCCCGGGTTCACGGGCGAGGTGATCGGCATCAACGGCAACGGCGAGTACCAGGGCGGCGGGGGGAACAACCAGAGCGCCATCGGCAACTTCAGCGCCAACGGAACGCGGACGCAGTCGCTGGACATCACGCTCGACGGGGCGCCGGGCGCCGACCCCGGATGCAACTGCGCGACTTCGGTGAACCCCAACACCGAGTTCGTCCAGGAGTTCAAGGTCCTGCAGTCGAACTTCGGGGCCGAGCACGCGAAGGGGCCGAACGCGATGTCGGTCGTGACCAAGGCCGGCGGCCGGGAGTTCCACGGCTCGATGTTCGGCTACTTCCGCGACTTCCACCTGAACTCCAACGAGTGGTTCGCCAACAAGGTCAGCCGCAACCGGGTCCAGAACAAGTTCATCTATCCCGGCGGCACGCTGTCGGGCCCGCTCAAGCAGGACAAGATCTTCTTCTTCGTCGGCTACGAGTACTACCGGCAGCGGCTCGACACGGGCTTCATCAAGTCCTGGGTGCCGACCGCGGCCATGCGGAACGGCGACTTCAGCAACGCCGGCGCCGTGGGCAGCGGGGGTTTCGTGAACACGCGGCCCGACGGCTTCCCGAACGGGATCATCCCCGCGAACCAGATCGACCGCGGTGGAAAGGCGCTGCTGGGCACGCTGCCCCTGCCGAACGTCGATCCCGCGGTCTCGGGCGGTTTCAACTACGTGGACGACCTGCTCGTCGATCAGCCCAACCATCAATTCCTGACGCGGCTGGATTTCAACCTGAG
>Ga0207646_10003061_pt1 | contig 19249 bp, 16 predicted proteins | sample KBSK5502metaG_FD_184343 | JGI IMG/M metagenome (GOLD analysis project Ga0207646, IMG submission 184343) | Corn, switchgrass and miscanthus rhizosphere microbial communities from Kellogg Biological Station, Michigan, USA - KBS K5-50-2 metaG... | ecosystem: Host-associated > Plants > Roots >...
CGATCGCACCGAGCCGCGAGACATCGATGAGCTCGGCGTACTCGACGCCCTGCCCGAATGTGCCTGAGGCTGTCATCACGGGATTCTTCAGACGAAGACCGCGCGCCACCTCGACAGAGAGATCGACGCCGATCTCCGGGTAGCGCCCAGCGATCGCAGCGCGGGGGTCTCCCTCGCTCGGCCCCTCGTGGGATCGCGATGTCCCGCGAGCTGGGGGCCGCTCGCTCGGAAGACCCCCACGCTGCTCCTCGGTTGCCAGCGCATCGCGGAGTCGTTCGCCCAATTCGGTCGGCGCGCGATCATCGGCTGGCTCTCCGGTATCCGCCTCGACCGGAGTGGCGTCATCGAGCTCGGCGAGCTCCGTCGCGTCCTCATCGGACTCGCCATCGGCAGCATCGTCAAGTGACTCCTCAATAGATTTGCTCACGTCGATCGGCCTCTCGACCTTCTTGCGGGGACGCCGCCACGGCATTAGACGAGACCTACCGTTGCGGGCTCGCCCTCAGCGAACGCGACATCGCCCAGTCCGAAGACAGGACCTTCACGGCAGACACGTGCGTTCCCCTCCGTCGTCACGATCACGCACGCGCGGCAAACGCCCATGGCGCACCCCATGTGCTGCTCGACCGCGATCTGCGTCTCGAGAAGCGCGGCACGGCCGGGAAAGGTGACCGCAGCGCGCTCGGCCTCGTCGCGAAGCTGCCCGAGAGCGGCGAGCATCGGCCACGGACCGCACGCGCACACCTGATCGGCCCATTCGAGAAGGGGCCTGATCGCATCCGTGACCCGTCCTTTGATGCCGAACGAGCCGTCCTCGGTCGTGGCGACGTACTCGACCGACGGGGGAAGACGATCGCTCGGCCAGAGATGCGCGACCGATCTGCCGCCCATGAGGAGCGTGACGTTGCGCCGCCCGGACTCCTGCTCGGCCAGCACGCGCATCGGCGCGATGCCAGTGCCGCCCGCGACAAGCAACAGATTCCGTGTCGATCGCTGGATGACGAACGACGAGCCGAGAGGGCCGAGCAGATCGAGTCGATCCCCTTCCCGTCGCGAGGCGATCCACTCCCCACCCGTACCGAGCGGCTTGACGATGAGCTCGATCTCGCCGGAGGCGCGGTCGATCCCGTTGAACGAATAGGGCCGGCGCAACAGCGGGTCGAATGAAAGACCAGGACGGACATGGACGAACTGCCCGGCGCGCGCCTGGCCGGCGATGCCCGGCGCCCAGATCCGTAAGACCGTGCCGAGCTGCCCGATCTCGGCCGTCGCGGCGACGCGTGCGTCCTCCAGGATCACAGCGGAACTCCGATGGCGAAGGTATAGCCGTCCGGATCCTCGAGCAGGCAGTCGCGCCAACCGTGTGGCCAGTCGCGCACCGGGACCGCAACGGTGAACCCACCCTCTCGTGCGCGCTTCTCGGCTGCGTCGGGGTCGATGCCGAGGATGCGGATCTCCGCTCCCAAGCCGCGCGGCCCGTCCTGTCCCAGACGGGCGGCCCAGGGCATTTGCGCATACGTGTGGTCCGCGTGGAGCTGAAGCTTCACACCCTCGCGCTCAAAAGCGGCGAAGTCCTCATCCGAGTACAGAAGTCGCAGCTCGAGCACACGCGTATAGAAAGGAATGCTTCTGGCAACGTCGCGAACGATGAGATTCACGGTGAGGCCAGAGAGCGTCCGACCATAATCGGCGGCGCTCATCCACGGTTCTGTCTTCCGTTTCTTCACGTCAGTCCGCGGCGGTCGTTACCACCGCCTCGAGGGCGCGGTACTCGGCGAGGGGGGCCACGTTCGTGGTCACGGCGCTGGCGCGTAGCGCCGTGACCACGGCGAGTGCGGTGTCGAGCGAGGTGAGGCACGGCACACGAGCCTCGACCGCGGCGCGGCGTATGAGGAAGCCGTCGCGGTCGACGGTCTTTCCAAGGGTCGGGGTGTTGATCACGGCGGCGCACGCGCCGGAGCGGATCAGCTTCAAGATGTCCTGACTTCCCTCCGCGAGCTTGCTCACCTCGGTCACATCGATGCCGAGAGATCGCACGAGCGCGGCCGTTCCCGAAGTCGCGACCAGCTCGTATCCGAGCCAATGGAACCCCTCGATGATCGGAACCACCTCGGGCTTGTCCTTGTCCGCGACGGTGACGAGGATCTTCCCGCTTCGCGCGGGCGCGAGGCCGGCCGCGACGAGCGACTTCCAGAGTGCGGGCGCGAACGAGCGATCGATCCCGATGACCTCGCCAGTGCTTTTCATCTCTGGACCGAGATAGGTGTCTACGTCCAACAGCTTGGCCATCGAGAACACCGGCGCTTTGAGGGCGACGAGCGATCCGGCCGGCCAGATACCGTCCGCGCGAGCGTAGCCCTCGGCTGCGAGCGACGACCCGAGCGCGATCGCGACCGCGATCTCCACCAGCGGGACGCCCGTGACCTTCGTAAGGAACGGCACCGTTCGGCTCGCCCGGGGGTTCACCTCGAGCATCCAGACCCGTCCGTTTTCGACGATGTACTGAATGTTGAGGAGACCCTTGACCGGAAGCGCCTGCGCGACGCGACGCGTCAGCGCGACGATCTCGTCGCGCTCGGCGGCAAGCAGATTCTGCGCGGGATAGACGGCGTAGCTGTCGCCGGAATGCACGCCGGCGCGTTCGATGTGCTCCATGATCCCTGCGACAAGCGTCTCGCTGCCGTCGGAGACGGCGTCGACCTCGACCTCTTTGCCGCGCAGATACTTGTCGACGAGCACGCGACCCGTGCCGGCTTCGAGTGCGGAGCGGAAATACCGCTCGAGGTCCTCGGGACCGTAGGCGATCTCCATGCCGCGACCGCCGAGCACGTAGCTCGGGCGAACGAGCACGGGGTAGCCGATCTCCCCCGCGACCGCGAGCGCCTCCGTCGGCGACGACGCGGTGCCGCCAGGCGGCTGCGGGATGCCGAGCGCCTCGGCGAAGTCATGGAAACGGCGGCGGTCCTCGGCGAGCGCGATCGCGTCCGCGCTCGTGCCCGCGATCTCGCCGCCGATGCCCGTGAGGCGATCGGCGAGGTTGAGCGCGGTCTGCCCGCCGAACTGCGCAAGGACTGGTATCGGCGCACCCTCGTTCTCGAGGACCGCGGCGATGGATTCCTCGTCCAACGGATCGAAATACAGGCGCGCGGACGCATCGAAGTCTGTGGAGACGGTCTCTGGGTTGCTGTTCACCATGATCGGAGCGACGCCCCGCTCGCGGAGCGCGCCTGCGGATTGCACGCAGCAGCAGTCGAACTCGATGCCCTGCCCGATGCGGATCGGCCCGCTTCCCAGGATCACGGCCTTCGGGCCGGCGAGCGGAAGGGCCTCGTTCTCCTGCTCGTAAGTGGAATAGAAGTACGGGGTCACCGCCTCGAACTCGGCCGCGCACGTGTCGACCATCTTGTAGACGGGACGGATCCCCCACTGCGTGCGGAGACGCCGCACGTCAGCTGGCAGCATTCCGGTGAGGGTCGCGATGTCCGCGTCGGCGAAGCCCATTCGCTTTGCAGCACGGAGGAGCGCGGGCGTCGGCGTTCTTCCCTGAAGATCATCCTCGGCGAAGCGGACGATCCGCGCGATCTTGCGCAGGAACCAACGGTCGATGCGCGTGCGCTCATGGATGAGATCGATCGGCGCGCCGCGGCGCAGCGCGGCGAAGAGTCGCCAGAGTCGATCGTCCGTCGGCTGGCCCGAGAGGAACTCGTCGACGAACGATGTGGGCTCGGTCACATCGACCCACGACGGCGCCTCCCAGAGCAGACCCTGACCCTTCACCTCAAGCGAACGCAGCGCCTTTTGCAATGCCGCCTCGAACGACCGGTCGATCGCCATGACCTCGCCGGTCGCCTTCATCTGGGTACCGAGCGTGCGATCCGCGGCCGCGAACTTGTCGAATGGCCACCGCGGGATCTTCACGACGACGTAGTCGAGCGCTGGCTCGAAGGCGGCGGTCGTCTTCTGTGTCACCGCATTCGATATCTCGTGAAGCCGCTTCCCGATCGCGATCTTGGCGGCGACGCGCGCAATGGGATATCCCGTCGCTTTCGAGGCGAGCGCCGAGCTGCGCGACACGCGGGGGTTCACCTCAATGACGAAATACGGCACCTGCGCCTCCGGATCGCTCGAGGGCGAGCGGTCGGGGTCGAGCGCGAATTGGACGTTGCAGCCGCCCTCGATCCCGAGCGCGCGGATGATCCGCAGCGCTGCCGACCGGAGCATCTGGTACTCCTTGTCGGTCAGCGTCTGCGACGGCGCGACGACGATCGAATCACCGGTGTGCACGCCCATCGGATCGATGTTCTCCATGTTGCAGACGGTGATGCATGTGTCCGCGCCGTCGCGCATGACCTCGTACTCGATCTCCTTCCAGCCGAGGAGAGACCGCTCTACGAGCACCTGGCCAATGGGCGAAGCCGCGACGCCGCTGGTTACGCGGGCCGCAAGCTCCGCGACGTCGTTGGCGATGCCACCGCCGGTCCCGCCGAGCGTGAAAGCCGGCCGAACGACGAGGGCGTAACCGACGCGGGCCGCGAAGGCGAGCGCCTCGTCGACCGAATGCGCGGTGATCGATTCGGGAACGGGCTCCCCGATCGACAGCAGAAGCTGCTTGAACGCCTCGCGGTCCTCGGCCTGCTGGATTGCCGAGAGCGGCGTGCCCAGGAGTCGCACGCCGTAGCGCGCGAGGACCCCGGACTCGGCGAGTTGCACAGCAAGGTTGAGGCCGGTCTGTCCGCCAAGCGTCGCGAGAAGTCCGCCCGGCCGCTCCTTCTCGATGACCCGCTCGAGGACGTCGACGGTGAGCGGCTCGAGGTAGGTGACGTCGGCCACGCCGGGGTCGGTCATGATCGTCGCGGGGTTCGAGTTGACGAGGACGGTCTCGATGCCCTCCTCGCGCAGCGCGCGGCACGCTTGCGTCCCCGCGTAGTCGAACTCGGCCGCCTGGCCGATGAGGATCGGTCCGCTCCCGATGATCAGGACTTTCATCGATCTCGCGCCAAAGGGCGGGGGCCCCTGTTCTCGTAGCGATGCGCGGAGACACGCTCAAGGCTGGCGCAGGGGTAGAGGCCCCTGGGCGCGTAGCGACCGCTCCTCGCGAACAAATCGCTCGTCGCTCGTCTCTTGTTCTTCACAGCTCCAACCATCCAGCGCCCATCGCGACGCAGCGGCCGCCGACACGCACGGCCGTGATCGCCGCGCCTCCACGATCGACCTCGATGTCGAGGATGCTCGGTCGTCCGATCTCGAAACCCTGCTCGCTGCGAATCCGCGTGGTGGCTGCGGCCTGCACGAGCTCGTGCGCCACGATGTACGCGCCCAGCGGACCTTGAGCCGACCCGGTGGCCGGGTCTTCGCTGACGCCGAGCCCCTCGGCGAACATGCGGCCGTGAACATGCGAGCCGGAGCGCTCGCCGCTCATCGCGAACACGTAGACGCTCGCATCGAGAGCGCCTGGTCGGCGCGCACGGCGAACGGCTTTGAGGTTTGCGAGCGGCACGAACAAAAACGGGACGCCGGACGATCCCACCTGGATCGGCACGTCGCTCCGGACTTCCTCGACCGCGAGCCCGAGCGCCTCCGCCGCCGCCTTTCGGGTGATGGTCGTGCCGGTGAACGTGGGCAGCGGCTGTTCCATCTGCACGAAGCCCTCGCGCAGGATCACGCGGATGACACCGACGCCCTCCTCGAGCCGAGTCGTTCCGTCCTTGCCGTCGGACAGGACGAACGCGGTGCCGATGGTCGGATGGCCGGCAAAGGGCAGCTCCGCATCGGGCGTGAAGATCCGCACGCGATGGTCGGCCGCGGCCGGCGACGATGGCGGGAACACGAAGGTCGTCTCCGACAGGTGCAGCTCCTTCGCGATCGCCTGCATCGCCGTGGCGTCCAGCTTCCCGGGCTCGCGGAAGACCGCCAGCGGATTGCCGCCGAACGCCTTGTCGGTGAAGACATCGACGATCCGGTAGTCGTAGCGCGTCACTTGCGCGCCACAGCCGAACGCACATCGTCCAGAAAGGCATCGAAGACCGGCTCGTTGTCCTTGGGTCCGGGCGCGCCCTCGGGGTGGTACTGGTAGGTCCGGATCGGGAGACGCTGGTGCGCGAGCCCTTCGACCGAGCCGTCGTTGAGGTTCCGCGAGGACACCGCGAATCCTGAGCCCGACGGGATCGACGCTTCGTCGACCTGGAACTCATGGTTCTGGCTCGTGATCGCAACGCGACCGGTGCGGAGATCCTGCACCGGATGGTTCGCGCCGTGATGTCCGAACGGCAGGCGTGAGGTCGTCGCGCCGATCGCGCGGCCGACGAGCTGATGGCCGAGGCATATCCCGAGGATCGGGAGCGGGCGGTTCGTTCCCCGCGATGACGCCGCTTCGATCAGCGTCCGTGTCGCGGCCGCGATGAGCGGGATCGCCGCGGGGTCCCCTGGCCCGTTTGAGATCACGATCCCATCGGGTGCCCACGAAAGGATCTCGCGCGCCATCGCCGTCGCCGGGAACACCTTGACCGTCGCTCCCTTTTGGACGAGGCAACGGATCTGGTTCTCCTTGACGCCCGTGTCGAGCAGCGCGACCTTGGGGCCGCTTCCGACCTGGCGCTCGAGGCCGCTCGACTCCACCACCAAGGGCTTTGCTGCGAGCGCCGGGATCGACCGCGCGGTCGCGACCGCCTCGCGCGCGATGTCCTCGCTCTGCGAGCGATGCGGCGGAACCTGCAGGATCGCGCCGCGAAGCGTGCCCTTCGCGCGAAGGCGACGAACGAGGGCCCGCGTGTCGATGCCCGCGAGACCCGGGACGCCGTACGAGCGGAGATATGCCGCGAGGTCCACGGTCCCCGAGCGGCAAGTATCGACGAGCTCGCGGACGATGAGTCCCTCGACCCACGGACGCCGGCTCTCGGCGGCGCGCTCAAAGGTTCCGTAGTTCCCGATGAGCGGATAGGTCAGCACGACGATCTGGCCGTTGTACGACGCGTCCGATGCGATCTCCTGATAGCCGGTCATCGCCGTGTTGAACACGACCTCGCCCGACGCCGGCGATCCGTCGCCGAATGCCTCACCCCACCACGTCGAGCCGTCTTCCAGCCCGAGGACCGCCGCCCTGGTCATCGGTGCATAACTATACGTTTCGGATGCATAAAGATGCAATTGCCCTTCCAGCTCAGTGACGGCTGATCGTTTCGGCGACACGGCGCCCTCCTCGGCGTTTCGTCAGACCGACGCCAGCAATGTCGACTCTTCCGGTCAAAGACCGACCCATCAGCGGGGTGTTCTTCCCGAGCGAAAAGAACGACTCGGGCGTGACGATCCACTCTGCTTCCGTGTCGATCGTGATCTGGTCCCCTTCCGGCAACTCGATCCCGAGGACCCGTGCTGGTCCGGTGGTCAGCGCGGCGATGACGGTCGAGAGCGGCGCCCAGCCGGCGCGTACGCCGCCGAGGACGAGCGGAACAGCGGTCTCGAGGCCGGAGATACCGAACGCCGCCTGGTCGAACTCAACGTCTTTTCGTGTCGAGGCGTGGGGGGCGTGGTCGGTGGCGATCACGTCGACCGTCCCGTCCGCAAGTCCCGCCCAGAGCGCACGGACGTCGGCTCGCGTGCGGAGCGGCGGATTGACCTTGGTCGACGAGTCGTACGCCACACCATGCAGACCCTCGTCCTCGACCTCCCATACGAACGCGCGTGAACCCGCGACCCACTCATCGGTCATCGCGAGGTGGTGAGGCGTGACGTCGCACGTGATCGGCGCACCGTCGACCTTCGCGCGCCGCACAAGATCGATCGACCGAGCGGTCGAGAGATGCGTAAGGTGGACGCGTGCTCCCGTCATCTTCGCAAGCGCGATGTCGCGCGCCACAGCGATCTCTTCGGCGGACGCGGGCATCCCCGGAAGACCGAGCCGGGCAGAGACGGCGCCCTCGTGCATCACGCCTTTCGCCGAGAGCGACAGATCCTGCGGATGCTCGATGACCACGCGCCCGGCCGAGCCTGCGTACTCGAGCGCGCTACGAAAAAGACGAGCGTCGTCCACGGGGTAGCCGTCGTCCGAGAAGGCCACCGCGCCGGCCTCGGCGAGCTCGACGAGATCGGCGAGCTCCTTGCCCTTGCGGCCACGCGTGATCGAGGCGATCGGCCAAACGCGTGCGCCCTCGGCCCACCCCGGCGCTCGTGTGTAGATCTCCTGCACGAGTCCGGGCGTATCGATCGCGGGATTCGTGTTCGGCATCGCGCAGACTGTCGTGAATCCACCATGCAGGGCGGCGCGTGCGCCGGTCGCAAGCGTTTCCGATTCCTCAAACCCCGGCTCGCGCAGGTGCGCATGGAGATCCATGAACCCGGGCACCTCGATGTATCGACCCTCGAGTTTCATACCCGCTCCTCCACCGGTGCTGGGGCCCCCGCTCCGGCCAGTAGATAGAGCAGCGCCATCCGCACGGCCACGCCGTTCGTGACCTGTTTCTCGATGAGCGATTGGCTGCCGTGCGCAACGGCTGCGTCGATCTCGACGCCTTCGTTCATCGGACCGGGATGCATGACGGGCGCGCCAGGCCGCATCCGCGCAACGCGGTCGGAGGTCAGGCCCCACACCCGTGAGTACTCGCGCAGGGACGGCAGCAGCCCCGACTCTTGACGCTCGCGCTGGAGCCGCAGCGCGATCACGGCGTCGGCGCCCTCGACCGCTCTATCGAGATCGGACTCGTACGTCACACCCGGCGGCAGCTGCCCGCACCGCCACGCGGTTGGGATCAGGGTCGGCGGCCCGGAGAGCGTCACCCGAGCGCCGAGCGGGATCAACGTGTTGATGTCCGAACGCGCTACCCGGCTGTGCATGACGTCACCGACGATGACGACCCGCTTCCCATCGAGGTCGCCGAGTGCGTCGCGAAGCGTGTACGCGTCGAGAAGGCCCTGCGTCGGATGCGCGTGCCAGCCATCGCCGGCGTTGATCACAGCGGCGTCGGTGCGCTCGGCAACGAAGTACGGCGCCCCGGATGAGGCGTGTCGCATCACCACGACATCGCCACCGAGCGCTTGCAGCGTGCGAACGGTGTCGTAGAGCGACTCGCCTTTCTCGACCGAAGACCCGCTCGCGGTGATGTTCGTCACATCGGCGGAGAGGGCCTTCGCGGCGAGCTCGAACGAGACTCGGGTGCGCGTCGACGCCTCCGCGAAAAAGAGGATGACCGTACGTCCGCGGAGTGGCGGCGCGCGTCGGATCGGGCGGTGAAGGATCTCGGTCATCGCTCGGGTCTGATCGAGCACGGTGTCGATCTCGTCGCGCGACCAGTCGTCGGTGTCGAGGACGTGGCGTCTCGTCCAGTTCACGCGGGCACCTTCGTGACGACCTCGACCTCGTCGCGTCCGTCGACCTCGGCGAGATGAACGCGAACGTCGTCGCCGGCCGCGGTCGGCACGTTCTTGCCGACGAAATCGGCGCGGATCGGAAGCTCCCGATGCCCGCGGTCGACCAGGACCGCGAGGCGTATGGCGCGGGGACGCCCGTAGTCGACGAGCGCGTCCATGGCGGCGCGGATCGTCCGGCCGGTGAAAAGCACGTCGTCGACGAGCACGACGACGCGGCCGTCGACCGAGAAAGGGATCTCCGACTCGCGCACCACCGGCGCGTAGCCGATCCGTGTCAGGTCGTCGCGGTAGAGAGTGATGTCGATCGCGCCAAGCGGGACGTCGACACCCTCGTTCGCGCGGATCGCCGACTGAATGCGCGCCGCTAGGGCATCGCCGCGCGCGCGGATACCGACGATCGCCAGGAGGGTGAGGTCACGATCGCGCTCGACGATCTCGTGTGCGATCCGCGTAATGGCTCGGCGGACGTCGTCCGCCGCGAGCAACGTGGTCGTCTGGCGCTCCTTCCCGGCCTCACAGGACCGGTCCTTAAAGGTGGTGGCGCTGCTCGGAGTATAGGTTTGATGAGACCGCGTTGCGCTGGTCTGGCAGGGTTAGGGCGGTAAGGTAGGTCGCCGTGCGAATCCTCCTCGCGATCCTGTGTGTGCTGTTGTTCGGCGTAGTCGCCGTGACCGCGTCGGGCTCCGCGCCACTAGCCGCGGGCGCGGCGCAGGTGCTTATGCCGCGCTACACACCCATGCCTGCGGTCGCGCCACTAGCGCTGCCCGATGTCGGGGATCGCGGAGCGCGGACATACGTGCGCCTGTGGAGTGCGTTCGCATTGCCGCTCGAAGGCTGGGATGTCCCCGCGGACGTCGAGCTCCTGCCCGGCGCGGCGCGCGACTACCGAGGCGGCATCCACGAAGGGATCGACTTCCCCGCTCCGAGCGGAACGCCCGTTCTCGCCGCCGCGAGCGGCACGATCGCACGCGCGGACGTCAGTTTCCTCGATTGGAATCGGGAGCAACAGGAAATCGCCCTCTACGAGGCTCTGACGCTCGGCTACACGCCCGCGGCGACGCTCGACCGCATTCGCGGCCGGCAGGTGTGGATCGACCACGGCAAAGGCGTGATCACCCGGTACGCGCATCTGTCCGCGGTCGAGTCATCCCTCTATGTGGGACAAAAGATCGAGGCGGGCTCGCTGATCGGCGAGGTCGGTAGCTCGGGATATCCGCAAGGTGGGCCGCATCTGCACTTCGAGGTGCGCGTCGGCGACGACTTCTACGGCGACGGACTGGCTGGCGACGCCCTTGTTCAGGCGGTGTCGCGCCTCTTCCGCTAGGACTCCCCGTCCGTCACGTCGAGACGGCACCGTGCACACGCGCGCTCGCAGACGAGGCTCACCCCGCGACCCGCGAGTCGTTGCCTAGCGGAGGCCTGTGCGGCGTGCGCGAAGCGCGGCCTCGAGGACGATCTCGACCGACTCCGAGGCGAGAGGAGCCGGCAGCGTGCGGAATACGCCGATCTCGGCGACCTTGTCCTTCTCTGGAGCGTCGTACCACCAGGAGAGGTGGCTGACCTCGCACATGTAGACGTACGCAGTCGTGCTCTTGGGGGTCTGGTAGCGAATCGCGCCGAGCAGATCCAAACGGGGTGGAACGATGCGAGCCGAATCCCAGAGCTCGCGCTTTGCGACTTCCAGGATCGTCTCGCCGGCCTTGCGGCCACTCGTCGGGAAATGCCACCCGGCGGCATCAGCCTTACGGATCCACACGGTCAGCTCGCCGTAGAACGGGATGATCATGGCGAGCTGCGCGGACGCGGGCGGGTACTCGCGGAAGGTGTTGTCTCGCCGAGAAACGAATGAGTGTTCGGCCACTTTGTCGCACACTATGCAAGGGACAAAGCGAGCGTCAATAGCGTGAAGGGCTCTGATTCCCTCTAGACGCGAAGCAGTTCGGCTAAACGGAAGGGATCGGCGGCCACCACGCTCGCCGCGTAGAGCTCCATCCCACCGAAGTCGCTTGTCTTGTTCGCCGGGTCGCCTCGGTCGACCAGGCGGGCATGCGCGGGAAAGCGACGCCAGTCCGTACCGTCCGCGCTTAACGGCGGGAGCATCAGCGCCATGTTGTAGGAGACGACACCCTGTTTTCGATATGCCGAAATGACACCGGCTATCCCCGCAGCGAGGGATGACTCGTCCTCGCCGGGGCGCCCCAGGACGATGACCTCGCTCTCTTTGATGGGAGCGAGGGCTGCGAAAACGCGCGCGCCGTCGTGCTCGTGCCCGAGCCCAAGCGCATCGTGGACGAGCCACAGGTCGTCGAAGTAGTCGCGCCCGTACTGCTCGTCGTATTCCACAGAGCGACGGCGGAGCATCTCAACCCGCGGGTAGTGCATCCCGCGGGTCGTGGTCATCTGCATGTGACCGTGCACGATGGATCCCCCGGCACGCCAGAGGCAGTTCCAGATCAGGAAGTAGTACTTCGCGCTCGGATCCTCCTCATTCGCGGCGAGCGCCCAGCGACGCGCGGTGAGAAGGTGATCACGAATGATCTCGGCATCCATCGCCACCAGCGGGTCGTGCTCGTCGAACACCAGGACACCGTGATATCCGTCGTACTTCGCCACATTCGAAGCGGTCATGCCGTGCTGCCCGCGAATGCGCCCGAACGTGTCGGCCGGTGTTCCCGTGTCGGGGTGACAGAAGGGATCGTTTCTGGACCGCTCTATCGTCTCTCGGACCTCGTCGGCGCCTTTCACCTCGAGCGGACGACGGGCGCGAAGGTCGTTGAAGAGCGCGCCCTCGAGCATCACCAGATTGGTGACGCGGACGATCTTCTGCGTCAGCACCGCGTCGACGGAACCGAACTGTTTGATGATCCAGTCCCGCATCTGGGCGGGAGGATCAAGCCGACCGACGGTCGACGACACCGCGAAGATCCTCTCGGCGGCGGACCGCGCCTCGGGCGGGAGCGCCGCGATCCGCTCCTCAAGGTCGGTGATCGACGGTCGCGTCTCCGTCTTCACGCGGCGCGCCGAGCCTTCGACGCGGCGGCGTACATATCGACGTACTTCTTCGCCGATGCCGCCCACGAGTGGTCCTCCCGCATCGCGCGCGTTCGCAGCTGCCGCCACGGATCGCCGTCAGCCTTGAACCGGCGCAGCGCGCGCTCGACGGCGTCGGAGAACGCGGCAGGGTCGTACTTGGTGAACGAGAAGCCGTTCCCCTTTGGATCCGCGTCCACGTCGCGGACGGTCGTCGCGAGACCGCCGACCGCACGCACCACCGGGATCGTCCCGTACCGCAGGGAGATGAGCTGGCCGAGTCCGCACGGTTCGAATCGCGACGGCATGAGGAACAGGTCGGCGCCCGCGTAGATCCGCTGTGCGAGCGCCGCGTCAAAACCGAGTGTGAGCGCAAGACGTCCCGTGTTCTTCGCCGCCAGTTCCCGCCACTTCTGCTCGTAGGCGGGGTCCCCCGAACCGAGGACGACGAGCTGTCCGCCTGTTTCGAGAAGCCACGGCGCGATGGCCGTGAGCAGATCCACGCCCTTCTGCTCGACGAGGCGGCCGATGACGCCGAAGACAGGCGCAGTGACATCGACGGCGAGCCCCGTCTCCTTCTGCAACGCGGCCTTGCAAATCCCTTTGCCATCCAGGTCGTCCGCGTTGTAGTGCGCCGGGATGTGCGGATCGTGTTCAGGATCGAAGAACTTCGTATCGATGCCGTTGGTGATGCCCCAGAGGTCGGCCCGGCGCTCGCGGAGGAGCCCGTCCAGGCGCTCGCCAAATTCGGGCGTGAGGATCTCCTCGGCGTACCGATCGCTCACCGTCGAGACGATGTCCGCGGTCGCGATCGCGCGAGCCATCAGGTTTGCCTCGCCTTTGTCTTCGATCCGAAGGCGGGCGCGCGGAAGACCGACCAGCTTGAGCACGTCGGCGCTCGTTCGTCCCTGATACGCGAGGTTGTGAATGGTGAAGACGGTCGCCGATCGCCTGAGCTGGCGAGCGCGCGCCGCGAGCGGGACGAGGAGGGCGGCGTGCCAGTCGTGCGCGTGAACCACGTCAGGCGGAGTCTCGATGAGATCTTCAAGTACTGCCCGGCAGAAGAGCGCATAGCGCTTCGCGTCGTTGTCATACCCATAGACCTTGTCGCGCCCGATGCGGGCGCTGCGGACGAATACGGTCCGGACGCCGTGGTTCGAGATCTCCGGGTACTCGATGCGCGCGCGGGCAGCGCCGTAGGGGATGGAGTGGGTGCGCGCGCCGGATGTCGGAATGCCGAACTTGTGTGCGTCGATCGACGCGTGAAACGGCATGTACACCGTGACGTCGTGCCCGAGCGAGGCAAGCGCCTGCGGAAGAGAGCCCGCGACATCGGCGAGGCCGCCGACCTTGGCGTAGGGAGCGACCTCGGCGGCCGCGAACGCAGTGCGCACGGAGTAGAAGGATGTTAGCGGCGTGTAAGGACCTGCGGCTCTGCCCGGTGTAAGACACGCTTTGGGAAACGGATGCGTTAGACAGGTGGTAGGTAGGGCGAGAACCTCACAGGGGGGCTGACGGAAGTGAAGACAATGCGACAGAAGCTCATGCTGGCGGGCGCCTTGGGCCTCGGAAGCGTCGGTCTGTTCGGCGCGGCGGCTCTCGGCGCGTTCGGTCCTGATGCCTCGGCGAGCGTGGTCTCGGCCGTCGCGCCAGCCGCCTCGGCGGTCATGGGCGAGGACAAGACCGGCGACAGGCTCAAGCATCTCCTCGACGGGCTGGTGCAGAAGGGCGTCATCACCCAGCAGCAGGAAGACGCGATCCTCGCCGCCGCGAAGGACGAGGCCGCGAACCACGTACGCCCCGCCAAGATCGTCCGCGACTTCCTCGGCGAGTCCGCGAAGTACCTTGGGCTCGCGCCGAAGGATCTCGCCGCGAAGCTCCCCGGCACGAGCCTGGGCAAGATCGCCGACGCTACCCCGAACAAGAGCAAGGCAGGACTCGTGACCGCTCTGTCGGTGGCCGCCAACGAGGACATTACGAAGGCTCTCGCCGACAAGAAGATCACCGACGATCAAGCCAAGAAGCTGCGGGACGGGCTCGCGGCCGAGATCAACCGGTTCGTCGACCGCACCTGGCCGACGAAGCCCGCGACCGCGCCCCGGGCGAGCCTGCCGCATGTGAAGGCGTTCCTCGGCGACATGCTCCAGACCGCACGCGACTACCTCGGTGGGATCACGCTCCAAGACGTGACGACCGCGCTGCGGAGCGGAAAGAGCCTCGGCGATATCGCGAACGACAAGGGCAAGAGCCGCGACGGTCTGGTGGCGGCGCTCACGACGGCCGCGAACGCGAACATCGACAAGGCCGTCGCGAGCAACAAGCTCACCGCAGATCAGGCCGCCGCACTCAAGACCAAGGTGGCTGCGGAGATCACAACCTTTGTGGACCGGAAGTACTCGCCGAAGACCACGACCAGCAACGGGGCGACGACGAAGACTCCGTAACCCACACATTTTCCGGTATCCGTTCGGTCGCGAGTCGGAACGCGCCTTTCGGCCTCCCGTTTCACGCGACGGCTGGGGAGTCGGGACGGAGGCGGAATCATGTCGAACCCGCTCACACATGTCTCAACGCGAAGTACCGGCGTTATAGTCGGCGCGCCAGCGAGAGCAACGGAGTTGGGAATGGAGCGGGTTCTACAAGGTCGGTACAAGATCGAGGAGCCGCTCGGTGTAGGCGGCTCTTCTCAGGTCTACCTCGCCCGCGATCAGGCGCTGAACCGTGACGTTGCCCTGAAGGTCCTCGATCCCGCTGCCGCCGCCGATGGAGACCTCCGCCGGATGTTCGTGAAGGAAGCGCGCGCGCTCGCGCAGCTCTCCCATCCGAACATCGTCGCGGTGTACGACGTCGGTGAGATCGACGACTCGCCGTTCATCGTGATGGAGTACCTCCCCGGCGGGTCGATGAAGCAGCGCATCGAGCAGGCCGGCCCGCTCAAGACCGGTGATGCGGTCCGCATCGCGATCGAGGTGGCCAACGGGCTCGCCTTCGCGCATTCGAAAGGGATCATTCACGCAGACCTCAAGCCGGCGAACATCCTCTTCGACGCGAACGACGCGGCGAAGATCTGCGACTTCGGCATCGCGCGCTCGCCGCAGGAGGACGCGGACACGCCGCAGCTCTACGCGACCGCGATGTACGTCGCACCCGAGCGCGTCGAAGGAAAGAGCGCATCGGTGCCGTCCGACGTGTACGGTCTCGGCCTCGTCCTCTACGAGGGTCTCGTCGGCAAACCGCCGTTCACGAGCACGAACGCCGCCGTGCTGCTGCGCGATCATGTCGTCCGCCAGCCGGTACCGCCGAGCCACCTTCGGCCGTCGCTTCCGCGGGAGCTGGATTCGGTCGTTCTGAAGGCTCTCGCGAAGCAGCCGAACCTTCGCTATCAAAAGGCAAGCGACTTCGCGACTGCGCTTCAGCGCATCGAGAACGTCGACAAAGAGCTGGCGACGACGCGGATGGTGATGGCCGACCCGCTCGAGGACTTCGTCCCGAAAACCGAGCAAAGCCCGGTTGTCGCTCTTCTGTCGAACTACGGACAGCCGCTGCGCGGAGCTTTCTTCTCGCTCTGCGCCGGCCTCCCGGTGTTCGCCATGGCGCTGCTCGCCGGCTTTGAGATCGTCGGCGCACTTCTCGCCGCCGGACTCGTCGCCGTGGTCGCTTTCGCTGGTCAGCTCGGCGTGGCGATCGCGATCGCGTGGGTCATGCTGACAGGGTTCGTCTTCATCTTCGTGCCGGGTCTCGCAGTGCTTCTCGCGATCCTCGGCGTCTTCCTCTGGGCGCGAAGCGCTCCGACCGAGCAGATCGCCGTGGCGATGGCCACTCCGGTACTGACTCCGCTCGGTCTCGCCCCCGCGATGATCCTGACGACCGCCGCGGTCTTCGGGCTCACCGGCGTTCTGACTGTAGCCGCGAGTGCCGCGTTGACGATGCTCGTTGCGGTCGCCATGGGCGTTCAGTCGCTCGGTGCATACGCCCAGACCGGCCTCTCATTGCGGCAGGAGTCCCTGTTCAATCCCGTGCGCGCGACGGAAGTCAAGTCGGCGCTGCTCGCGATGCTGCAGAACTCGAGCGACCGGTTCGGCCTTCTCGGCACCCAGCTCGATCCGTCCGTCCTCTGGACGCAGATGTCTGGCCTCGTCTCGCGACTCGCCACCGCGACGCTTGAGACCTGGATCGCGACGGTCCTGGCGTGGACGATCGCCGCGCTTACGGTCTGGACCGTCACCCGACTCCTGCGCACGTTCTTCGACACGCTCCTGCGTCGGCCGAAGCGGTGGTTCGCGTTGTACGTGATGGCAGCCGGTGCGGGCGTCCTCGCGGGCGCGGGGATTCTCTTCATGATGGCGATCAGTCTCTCGATGCTCGACAACGCGCCGGACCGCCCGGCGAACGGCGTGCTGCTGCTCTCAGCCATCACCGGTGCGATCCTGGCGCTCGCGCTCGGCATCATCATCGGAGCGACCGAGAAGCCTGAGCCCGAGGCGCACGAGTCGATCTCGCTTTCCGCGCGGAGATTGCCGGTCCGCTAACGCGCCTTCTTCGCGGGCAGGGTCTTGGCATAGGTGTGCGCGTGATCGATCCAGGCGCGCAGCTTCGCCGGACTCTTGATCACCGCTTCGGGCACGACGAGGTATTCCTTCATCGCGCGTCCCGGCATCGGCTCGAAGCTCTTCGCGGTCTTTGCACCTGCGATGGTGCGATCGTCCCCGAACCGCACGACGATCTTGTCCTGGTACGTGCCCGCGAACATGTTTCCCTTCAGGAAGAGCGCGGGGTACCCGAACATCGGTCGCGACGTGACGCTCGGGTCAGCGGGCTTCGCCTTCTCGAACGCCGCGACCAGCTCGGGGGGCGATTTCTTCCACGCCATCGCGTGAATATTCGCGCGGCGGGGCTTGATTGTTCACATTGGAGTTGATAGAACACGTGTTCTAGAGGCTCGTCAGGCGGAGCGAAGGGCCGACCCCGACCTCAGAGGTCCTCCGTGGCTGCCCTCCCGGTACCTTCGACACACGCGACCAAGTGGTGCTACGACTGCCGACGGTTCAAGCCTGTTGAGGCGTTCGCGTTCGCCAACAAAGCCCGAGGCACCCGGCAGTCGCGATGTCGCGCGTGTCATGCGAAGTACCGACGTCAGCATTACCTGCGAAACCGCGCCACTTACATCAGGCAAGAAGTGGCAAGGATTCGTAGGTATCGCGACGAGAACCGGCCCCTGATCCGCGAATACCTTCGGGCACATCCATGCGTCGACTGCGGCGAGAGCGACATCATCGTTCTGGACTTCGATCACCGCGACCCCTCAGCGAAGCGCCACAACGTAATCGTTCTTGCCATGCACAAACCGTGGAGCCGAGTCCTCCTCGAGATCGTGAAGTGCGATGTGCGGTGCGCCAACTGCCATCGGAAAAGGACCGCGCAGCAGTTCGGATGGCGCAAAGCTCGTGGCTGGTTGGATGAAGATCGCCGGTTGCTCGCTGCTGAGTTGGCGTCATGACTAAGAAAGCACCAGAGGGTGGCGAGGGTTTACGACATTGCTCGCGCTGCGACTTGTGGAAGCCGGCAGAGGACTTTCCGGTGAAGGACCGAAGCAGAGGTACGCGCCGCAGCTATTGCTCCGATTGCTGTCGGGCCTACGGGCGAGAGCATTACGAGCGGAATCGCACTCAATACAAGGAGAGAGCCCGGAGACGCCGGGTCCGATATCGCAGTGCTTGTCAGCTGCTGGCATACGACTACCTTCTGACACATCCTTGCGTTGACTGTGGCGAGGCTGACCCCGTCGTCCTCGACTTCGACCACAGAGATCCGGAAACGAAGACTCAAGAGGTCTCATGGTTCATCCGCCGCCAGGACCTCGCGGGACTAACTCTGGAGATCGCCAAGTGCGAAGTGAGATGTGCCAACGATCACCGTCGAAAGACCGCTCGAGACCTTGGGTACGCGCGCTGGCTGGCGAAGGATGAATAGAATCTGATGCAACGCGGGAGTAGCTCAGTTGGTAGAGCGTCTGCTTCCCAAGCAGAAGGTTCGCGAGTTCGAGACTCGTCTCCCGCTCAGAACCCGCGCTTTTCTCTCTCGGCGCGTTCCTCTTCGCGGACCACCGGCCTGCGGTCTGGGCCCCGATTCGAGCTCTGTCAATCCGGAAGCATGATTCGCAACGGGTAAGCGCGCCCTTGGAGCGGCTGGCACACTCAGGAGTCGTGGATCGCGCCCTCATCCAATTCATCTGCATCCGGAAGAGTCATCGGCGCAAGCCTCCGGTCGATCCATCGAGTCCGTTCAACGTCGCGGAAGAGGGTGGATGGGCCTACTGCCCCGGCGGCGAAGCCGACGGCCACATGTGGTTCAAGACCGGCGGCATCACACGCGCCGCGCTCGATAAGTTCGAATGGCCGGATGAAGAAGAGGCCGAACCGTAGCGTTCGGCCGTAACGCGCGTCCTCGTCGGTGGTTGCTCTGACGATGCGCATCGTCGCTCCGATGGTCCTCGTTCTCGCTTCGCTATTCCCCACTGCCACGAACACAGGAGCCGCGTGCACGCCCGACGTCGGTCCCGGGATCCCTCCGCCGAGTGCAGCACCGACGAAGCTCCCGGGCTTTCACGCGGCCTGGTACGGACAGAGCGGCTACATGCGTCTCTGTCCGGGAGGGAACGCGCGGGCGACGCTGGCGTACTACAACTCGGGGTCGCAGGGGTGGATCGCGGGAAAGATGGGCGAGGCCGCCTACCTCGGCACGTGGCAAAGCGAACCCGGCCAGGACCAGCCGAGCATCCTCGGCGGCGACGGTCAGCTCGGTTCGCCCGCGACCGGATGGCCCCGCTTCAATCGCATCGCGCAGCAGCCCGCGCCATACG
>Ga0207646_10003062_pt1 | contig 19245 bp, 16 predicted proteins | sample KBSK5502metaG_FD_184343 | JGI IMG/M metagenome (GOLD analysis project Ga0207646, IMG submission 184343) | Corn, switchgrass and miscanthus rhizosphere microbial communities from Kellogg Biological Station, Michigan, USA - KBS K5-50-2 metaG... | ecosystem: Host-associated > Plants > Roots >...
TATCATCTCCTCGCACACCAGCCGGACATAGTCGGCGCGGCGGTCACGGAATTCGGGCGGAACCTCGTGTGCGCCGAGGAAGGTCGGCACGAGCGCCGCGCGCTCCACGGCCGCCGTCTCGCGGATGGCGCGGAGCTGCTTGAGCTCGCTCTCGGGGTCGAGCCCGTAGCCCGATTTCACCTCGATGGTCGTGCTGCCGGAGGCGAGCAGGGCGCGCACCCGCGCTCGCATGAGCGCGACGAGGTCGTTCTCGCTCCGCGCCCGCACATCCCGCACCGACTGCAGGATACCGCCGCCGCGGGCAGCCACGGTCTTGTAGTCCTCGCCGAGCGCCCGGCGCTCGTGATCGTCGAGCCGGGGCGCGCCGAACACCGCGTGCGTGTGGCAATCGACGAAGCCGGGGAACAGCACCCCCGTCACTTCGACCACCTCCCCGCCCCGTTGCGTGCCCGTTGCCGCTCGCAATTCCTTGTAGGGGCCCACCGCCGCGATGCGGTCGCCCTCGAGCAGCACCGCCGCATCGTGCAGCACTTCAATCTCGGCCAACTCGCGGCCCCGGCGCGCCCGCGCAGGGCCCCGGCAGGTCACGACTTGCTGCGCGCCAGCGAGCAGCGTGCTCAGTCGCCCGCCCCCCCCTCCTGCATCGGGAGCCGGATCCCATGACGGCGCGCGGCGGCCAATGCGTCGGCGTACCCCGCATCCGCGTGGCGCGCTACGCCGATGCCGGGATCGTTGGTGAGCACGCGCTCGAGCCGCCGCCCCGCCGACGCCGACCCATCGGCCACGCTCACCTGCCCCGCGTGCAGCGAGTTCCCGATGCCCACGCCACCGCCGTGATGGAACGAGACCCATGCCGCCCCCGACGCCGTATTGAGCAGCGCGTTGAGGATTGGCCAGTCGGCGATCGCGTCGGAGCCGTCTTTCATCGCCTCCGTCTCGCGGAACGGTGACGCGACGGAACCGGTGTCCAGGTGATCACGCCCGATGACCACGGGTGCGCTGATCTCGCCCCGCTTCACCAATTCGTTCAGCGCGCAGCCGAATTGCGCCCGCTCCCCTTGGCCCAGCCAGCAGATGCGCGCGGGAAGTCCCTGGAACGCCACCCGCTCCTGCGCGAGCCGAATCCAGCGATGCAGGTGCTCGTGCTCCGGGAAGAGATCGAGCACCAGCCGATCAGTGCGATGCAGATCGCCCGCGTCGCCCGACAGCGCCACCCACCGGAACGGCCCTTTGCCCTCGCAGAACAGGGGCCGGATGTACTCGGGAACAAAGCCCGGGATGTCGAACGCGTCGGTGACGCCTGCGTCCCGCGCCTGGGCGCGAATGTTGTTGCCGTAGTCGAACGTCACCGCTCCGCGACGCTTGAGCGCGAGCATCGCCTCCACGTGCGCCGCGATGCTCGCCGTGGAGCGCTGCAGGTACTCCGCCGGCGCGCTCCGTCGCAGCGCCGCCGCCCGTTCCACGGTCAGGCCCGCCGGGATGTACCCGTTGAGTGGATCGTGGGCCGACGTCTGGTCCGTGAGCGCGTCCGGGACGAACCCCCGGCGTGCGAGCTCCGGCAGCACTTCGGCACAGTTGCCGATGAGACCGACCGAGACCGGTCGCGCCTTGCGCTTCGCCTCCTCACACCAGCCCACCGCCTCGTCCAGGGAGGCAGTGGAGCGATCGAGGTAGCGGGTCTCGAGGCGACGCTGCACCCGCCCCGGGTCCACCTCGACCGCCAGGCACACTCCGTCGTTCATCGTCGCGGCGAGCGGTTGGGCGCCTCCCATGCCTCCGAGGCCCCCCGTCAGGACGAGACGCCCGCGCAGCGATCCACCGAAGTGCCGCCGTGCCATGGCGCCGAACGTCTCGTAGGTGCCTTGCAGGATCCCCTGAGTGCCGATGTAGATCCACGACCCGGCGGTCATCTGACCGTACATGATCAGGCCCAGGCGCTCGAGCTCGCGGAACACGTCCCAGGTCGCCCAGCGCCCGACCAGATTCGCATTCGCGATGAGGACGCGCGGGGCCTCCGGGTGGGTCGTGAACACGCCGACCGGCTTGCCCGACTGCACCAGCAGGGTTTCGTCGTCGGCCAGGGTGAGGAGCGTGCGGCAGATCGCGTCGAACGCGGGCCAGTCGCGCGCGGCCTTTCCGGTACCGCCGTACACGACGAGATCCTGGGGCCGCTCCGCCACCTCTGGATCGAGGTTGTTCATGAGCATGCGGAGCGCCGCCTCCTGAATCCAGCCTTTGCAGGACCGCGCTGGTCCCCGCGGTGCGCGCACGATTCGGGGGCCGGTCACGGTGTCCGCCCCTCCGGATCAAACGCCCCGTCCCGAATGCCCGCAGCGATCCGTTCGATGTCGTCGGTGAAGGGGCGGTCGCCATCGAGTGCCTCCGCCACCCTGCGCACCGCCGCATACGTGCGCCGCACTCCTTGCCCAGGCGCGAGGGGTTTCAGGAATTCGAGCCCCTGGGCCCCCGCGAGCAGCTCGACCGCGACGATTCGCGCCGCGTTCCCGAGGATGCGCTCCGCCTTCCACGCGGCCGTCATGCCCATCGGGACGATGTCCTCCTGGTTCCCCTCGGTGGGCACGGACTGGACGCTCGCCGGCGTTGCGAGCACCCGGCACTCCGCGACCAGGGCCGCCGCGGCGATCTGCGGAGTCATGAATCCGGACTCGACGCCTGGATCCCGGGCGAGGAACGGCGGCAGCCCGGACGACAAGTCCGGGTTGACGATGCGCTCGATCCGCCGCTCGGCGAGGCCCGCGAGCGTGGCGAGCGCGATGCCGATCACGTCCAGCGCAAGGGCGATGGGCTGCCCGTGAAAGTTGCCCCCCGAGAGCACGTCGTCGTCGAACACGAGCGGGTTGTCGGTCGCGGCGTTCAGCTCGGTCGTGACCAGCCGTTCCGCGAACGCCAGCCCTTCTCCGACCGCGCCCAGCACCTGGGGGGTGCAGCGCAGCGAGTACGCGTCTTGCACGCGCGGGTCGTTCTCTCGGTGCGACTCGCGGATCTCCGAGCCGGCGAGCAGCGCGCGCAACAGCGCCGCCGAGCGTTGCTGGAGCGGGTGGGGGCGCGCGTCGTGGATCCGAGGGTCGAACGGGTCGGGCGTCCCCCGCACCGCTTCGAGGCTCATCGCCGCCGCCGCATGGGCGGTGCGCCACAGCACCCAGGCGTCGTGCACCAGCAACGCGGCCATCCCGGTCTGCGCCTGCGTCCCGTTCACGAACGCCAGCCCTTCTTTCGCCTCGAGCGTGATGGGTCGCAGGCCACTGGCCCGGAGCGCGGCGCCGTCAGCGCCTTCGCCAATCATGGCCAGGGCCAGGTGGGCCAGCGGGGCGAGATCGCCCGACGCCCCGACGCTCCCCTGGGAGGGAACGCGCGGGTGGACCTGGGCATTCAGCATCTCGATGATGAGCTCGGGGAGCGCCGGCCGCACGCCGCTCGTTCCGCGCACGAGCACATTGGCCCGTAGCAGCATCATCGCCCGTACGACGTCCACGGACAACGGGTCCCCCACGCCCGACGCGTGACTGCGGATCAGATTCCGCTGCAGCTCTCGCGTCTGCTCTGGCTTGATCCGGACGTGGGCGAGCTTCCCGAAGCCGGTGTTGACGCCGTAGATCGTGTCGCCACGAGCGGCAGCGGCCTCGACCGTGCGGCGAGACGCGGTCACGGCCGCGAGGGCGTGCGGGGCGATGGCAACGTGCACGCCGTGGCGGGCCACGGCGACGACGTCCGCGATGGACAGGGAGTGGCCGTCCAGCGAGAGGGGGGCTGGCATGCGAGAGGAAGCTACGTGCGCAGGTGCGAGACGCCAAGCTTCCGGCGGACAGTGGTGGTTGACAGAAAGCAGAGTGGCCAGGGAGCTAAACCTGGCCACTCATACCTGGGAACCGCTTGCGGCTTGGCGTTTGGTGACGCTACCGCGAGACTGTCATCTGCCGCCCGGTCAGCGCCGGCCCTTTCGGAGGCACCAGGTCAGGATTCCCCGGATCCGTCTGCACGCTCCAATCGAAGATCACGTACTGGCGGCTGACGTGCGTCATTCGCAGCGCTCCGTAGTGCCGCACGGATCCGTCTACGAGTTCGAAGACGTAGCCAAAACCGGGGCGCGCGAGGAGCGAATCCCGGCTGTACCCGCTCGAAGGCGCGAGGTCGATCGAGGTGAGATCAGCGATGGGGTTCGCGCTATAGAGCTGAGCGCTCGTCCCCGTGAACACTGGCACGATCCAGAGCGACGAGTCCGCGGCGTTGACGTGAATAACGAAATCGATGTCGCTCCGGGTACCGCTCTGCACCAGTCCGAGCTCGCCGGCATCGCCGTAGCCATTGCCGTTCAGGTCGTCCCAAAAGCGAAAGCCCGATTGTACATCGTGCGTGCCGCCCAACGCCCACACCAGCACGTTGCGCGCGTCGGGACGAGGCGTGTCCAGCCACACGGGGGCCCACAGGCTCTCGTAGCCCAGCGTATCGAGCGCGGACACGCCGAAGCAGCGCGTCACCCCGTTTGGCAACTGACCCGCAAGAAACTCGTGCGACACCGTCGTCCCATCGAGCAACCAATTGACGCACAGGTTTTGTCCGGGGTTGTAGTCCGAGCTGTACACGCGATACCACTTGAAGCGCGCGAAGTCGGGTGTGTCCGCCCAATCGAGGTGGATCGCGCTGTCGAGCGTGATGCCCGTCAGTGAGGGCGGGGCGCCGATCTGGAGGTATTCGTTTACCGTCACCCGATTGCTGGCATTGCTCTCGCCGCCGCCGACATCCACCGCGGTCACGTAGTACTGCAGGTGCGGTACCCCGTTGTCATGGAACGTATTGGACGTGGTCTCACCGCGTAGCAGGAACGAGCCACTCGTGCTCCCGCGCGAGTACACCCGGTAGCTCGCGAGGTCCGAGCTCTGCACGTCGTCCCAGGCGAGCCTGATCCCAGCGGGTTGATTGGGATCGCCGCTCGGGTCGAGCTCGTACGAGAGGTTTTGCGGCGCGGGCAACGTGCCAGGGCCGTTCGAAACGGTGTTGTTCTGGCATGCGCCGGCCGTGAGGCCAGCGACGACTAGTAGGAGATGGCGGAGCGAGAGCCGCATGGCATCCTCGAGGCTTCAGGTCGCCCGGTGAGAAGCACGCGGCGTGCCCACACGTAAGTCGCGAACGACGCGAGAGTTGGCTACCGGAGCCAGGCTCGGTGTGTCATCTGGAGGGGACGGCTAGCGAGTGAAGGACTGCTGCTCGTAGTCGAACTTGATGTCGGGCTGATCCAGCAGGGCGACGTAGAAGCTGAACGCGAAGTTGCCGTTCGGGGCCTTCAGAAACGAGAAGCTCGCGTGCCAGCGGTGCAGGTCGCGCTCGAGGCGAATGGCGTGGGCCCCGAACTGCCGCGTGTCGAAGTTGTAGTTCGAGTCCCACGTCGCCGACCAATGCGACGTCGGTTGGAATGAGAGCGTGAATCCCACCTGCTGGCTCCCCGCCGGGGCACCGAACGATGTCGAGTCCGACTGCGGGCGGGCCCGTACCTTGGTGTAATTAAGCGACAGGTTGAACCCCTTGCCCCCGGCCCCGATCGGCACCGCGTACGGCCCTCCAACGCGGTTCCGATCAACAGGATTGAGAGCTCCACCTGGCGGGCCCTCGGTTCCAGCGGGCGGCTGGGTGGTCGGAGGCTGGTTGGACGCGGGCTTCCCCCCCAGACCGAACAGGGAGGCCAGGCCGCGGATCGTCGCCGGCGTGATGGTGAACTGGGCGGAGAGGTTGGTCAAGAACGGATCGAACTTCGCCGTGTCGGTCCCCACCTGGCCCTTCCACAGGTCGTGCGTCATGCTCAGCCTGAAGCCCGGAAGCAGGTCCGAGGCGAACGTGTTACTGAGGGACGACGTCTGCCAGCCCGTGTGACCGGCTTGCTTCGCCTGCTCGAAGTTGTAGGACAGCGAGCTCGTGTTGATGCTCAGGAGCCGGATCTTGCGCGCCGTATGCTGGGTCGTCGTGTCGCCCGCCGGCGGCTTGAGCTTGGCTTCGAAGTTCTGCGACAGGCCGAGGCTGATCGTTTGCTGCGGATCGCTGCGCGTGGTGAAGTTCCGGCGCGTCGGATCGAGCGCGTACGCGAAGGCCGGATCGACGTCGGACCCCGGCGCGTAGGCATAGCTGATCAGCGGCGAAATCGAATGGCGAATCCGGGCGATGGGCCCAAATCCCGGGAAGAACCCGAAGAACGTGGGACTGAGGCCCGCGCTGAACTGGAGGCGTTTGCCCTGGCGCAGGAACTGCCCGTTCGTGTACTGATTGCGGATCATGAAGGGCCCTTGCGACGTCTGGTTCACGATCGCAATGGCCGGCTGCAGCTTCCAGCTTCCCGTGAAAAACGAGGGCAGGTTGATCCCCGTTTGCCAGTTGATCGCCGTGCTGAACGTCTGGTCGAAGAGCACCCGACGGCGCCCACCCGGGACGGTCGAGTCCGGGATGTCGACCTCCTGCCGCGCATTGCTGATGTTGTCCGCCAGGTCGAACGTATTGGTCCAGTTCCAGGGCCCGATGCGGAGCGGGGTCTGAAAGCTCAAGGTCGTGGCGCGGTTGTCAGCGAACACCGTATCCAGCACGCCCCCGGGTAGGACTAGCACCGGCTGTTGCTGGTGAAAAGCCTGCTGATTGGCAAACGAAAAGCCGGGCGACCAGGTGATGGACGGCGTGATGTTGATCGGGGACGGCGCGAGGTTCACCGTCGGTATGGTCTGGGATACGAGACCATTTCCGACCTCCTGGCTGCGGCTGCCGCCCACGCTCAAAGTGCCCCAATCGAACTGCTTGGTGAAGTTCGCCTGCGACGTGAGGCTCGCGGTCGCAAGAAACGGATTCACGGTATTGGTCTGAATGACCCGGGTGCTGCTCGCGTAGTCGATGCTGGCGCCGAAGTGCGTGCGCGAGGAAAACCGCTGCTGGTGCTGCCATCCAAGGCGGATGGAGGAGCCGGGAGAATCGAGCTGGCCGTAGCGCTCGAACGAGATGCTCCCGTCGATGAACCGGTCGAGCCACTTGTAGCTGCTCCTGCCTCGGAGCGACAGATAGCGCGCCGCATACCAGTCCGCCGAGAGGAGGAAATCGAAGTAGTCGTTGATGGCCCAGTAGTACCCGACGTTCAACACGTGGCGCTGGTAGGTCCGGACGGGGCGGACGATGTCGCTCAGGCCGAAGCGCGGCACCAGGATGCCGCTGCGCCGCCCCTTCCGCACGTCCTGGAAGATGAACGGCAGCCACATGATCGGGACGTCGTGGATGTAGAGGACGGCCGGGCGTGCCACCATCACGTTCTTGTTCAACCACTTCATTTCGCCGGTGGAGAAGTGGTAGTCGGGAACGGGGTTCTCGTCCGAGGTGACCTCGCTTTTCGACCCGTACAGGCGCGTCGAGCCCGAGTCGACCGCGAGGTCGCCGCGCACGTACCACCGGGCGACGCCCTGTTGGAAGTCGGTGAGCGCGTTGTGGACGGTGCCGCGCTTGATGCACGTGTCGTAGCGCATCCCCTCCCCCACCATCACCGTCGCCTGATCGAACAAGCGGGGATCCCCGATGGCGTCGAGCCGGCAGCTCCGCTGATGGTACCGGATCGAGTCCGATTCGAGCTTGGTTCCCTCGCGCTCGACGAACGCTTCGCCGCGGAGATGAATCGTCTGGGTATCGCCGCCTTGGACGATCAGCGTATCGGCGACATACTGCGTGATGCGGTATCCGTGCAGCTTGAGGAGCGAGTCGATCACCGCGTCCGAGGCTGGGAAGCTCCGGGTCGGGCCGGTCGGCAGGCCCAGCCGGCGGGCGGTGGCTGTGTCGAGGCGGCCCTGCGCCGCCGAGTCCGCGGCGGTCCGCGGCGTCGTGTCGGGTCGCGCCCTCGGAAATGGCGGTGTCTGCGCATCGAGGGCGCCGCCGGCGAGGAGCAGCACGGCGACGAGCCCGGCGACGCTCCCTCGGCTGGCCCGCTCGCGGCGAGCCCGGCGTTTCGTCACGACCCATGCGCACCAGATGCTCACCTCGTAGAGCGCCATGAGGAGGACGATCCCGACCAGCATCGACAGCGCATCTGGAGGAGCGAGCAACGCGGAGGCCACGGCCGCGATGGCCAGGGCGTAGCGGCGGTTGCGGGCGAGGAACTGCGGCGTCGTGAGCCCGAGGGCCGTGAGGATCACTACCACGAGCGGCAGCTCCATGGCGAGCCCGATGGCGATCAGGAACTGCGCCGCGAACGAGAAGTATCCGTCGGCGGTGATGATGGGCGAGAACACCTGCGGTTGAAAGCTGAACAGCATGCGCAGGATGCGCGGCAGCAGCCATTCGAAGGCGACGGTGGCGCCGCTCAGGAACAGCACGACGCCCACCGAGAGGGCGGGCACGATCATCCGCTTCTCGCGGGCGTAGAGCGCCGGCGTAAGGAAGGCCCACAGTTGGTAGATCACCACCGGTGAGGCAAGCAACAGGCCGAGGGCGAACGCGAACTTGAGTGTGATGAGGAACGGCTCGGTGGGACTGGTGAACTTGAGCTTGCCGTCGGGAAGCAGGGGAGTGATAGGACGCATTAACATGCGGATCACGTCCACATGCTCGACGACTACCCAGCCCACCAGGCTCGCCAGGAGGACCGCCACGAGGCTCTTGAGGATGCGCCAGCGCAGTTCCTCGACGTGGTCGAGGAAGGGCATTTCGCCCCGGTTCTCACGAGTCTCCGACACGCCGGCCCCCCAGACCCCGGCTCCAGACGCGGGAGAGGCTACCGCCCCAGGCGCTGGAGCTTGTCGCGCGCGAGGTTGGCCTCTGGAGAGCGGGCGTAGCTGGCGATGACTCGGGCGTAGTATGTCCGCGCCGCCGCCTTGTCGCCCCGCTGCTCGGCGAGGAAGCCCAGCTTATAGAGCGCCGACGGTGCCCGCGGCGACGCCGGATAGGTCTTCACGACTTGTTGATACACCGCGGCCGCCGAGTCCGCGTTCTTCTCCCCGGCAAACGACTCACCGATGAAGTAGAGCGCGTCGGGGGCTCGCTCGTGGGTCGGAAACATCCGCAGGAACTCTCGAAAGGCCTGGCCCGCCGTTCCATATCGGCTCGCCCGGTACTGCTGATACGCGAGGTCGTACATCTGCTCCGGTCCCGGGCCCGCCGGATTCCCCGAAGGGCCGACCGGCGCGGCCGCGCCGCCGCGGCTCGTGTCCACCACCGGGACGGGTTGGCGGGCCTGCTCTTCCAGCCGCCCACGCAGCTCGGTCAGGCGCTGCTGGCTCTGGCCCGTCAGCTCCTGCACGCTCACGAGCTGCTGCTGGACGGCCAGTAGATCGGTCTTCACGTCGCCGCGCAGCTGCACCAGGTACGCTTGCTGCGCCGTCAGCTTCTCCTGCACCGTGCGAAGCAACGTGCGCACCGTGTCGATTTCGCTGGCGCGCTGGCTGTCGGCACGGGCGCGCTCTACACGCAGCGCTTCCACCTGGAGCTCGACCCGCCGGACGTCGCCTTTCAGCGCGCATCCGGCGGTGAGCCCCAGGGCGAGCAGGAAGGGCCGCCTCACGGCTGCTTCAGATTCTCACCGCCGGAGAGAATCTCGACCTCGTCCCGGCGATTCTGCGCCCACGCTTCCTCGTCGTGGCCGGAGGCAATGGGCCGCTCCTCGCCGTAGGACACGGTCTCGATGCGGCCCGCATCGACGCCGTGACTGACGAGGTACTGCTTGGCAGCCGTCGCGCGGCGATTGCCGAGCGCCAGGTTGTATTCGTCGGACCCGCGCTCGTCGCAATGGCCGCTGAGGCGAATCCGCAGCCCGGGGTTCGCCTGGAGGATCGCCACCTTCTGGTCCAGGACCGCGGCGTCCCCACCCCGGATGATTGCCTTGTCGTAATCGAAGTGGATCATGGTCGCGAGGAGGGCCCGCACCGCCTCCGTCGACTTTCCCAGCGCGGCGAGCGAATCCGCGATCTGCTGCTGGCGGCGCCGTTCCGCGTCCTCACGCTCCTTGGCCTCGCGCTCGGCGCGCGCGATGGAGTCCGCGCGCAGCCGCTCGGCCTCAGCGAGCGAGTCCGCGTTCGCAGCTTGCGGCGCAGGCGTGGTCTCCGGCGTCTTGCCGCCGCACGCGGCCATGGCCGCGACGGCGAGACCGCTCAGCAGGAGCAAGGGTAGGCGTTTCATCGGTTCAAGTCCTCTCCGATTTCAAGGGGTCGACGATGCGGTCTCCGGCAACCGCGGAGACCAGGCCGGCAGCCGCGCGCCGCTCTTTTGCAGCAGCGGGCGGATGCGGCCGGTTTCTACGTCGATGATCCAGAGCTGCCGATACCCCGAACGATCCGACACGAACGCCATATGACGACTGTCGGGTGCCCAGGTTGGATCTTCGTTCCGCCCGACCGAGGTGAGCTGCCGCACCGCACGCGTCCGCACGTCGAGCACGAACACCTGCAAGGTGCCACCCACGTCGCGGTGGAAGGCGACCGTCTGGCCGTCGGGCGACCACTCCGGCGCGTTGGACGAACCGGTAGCGCCGTAGTCGAACGGCGCGAAGAGCTGCTGGTCCGTCCCGTCCGCCGCCATCACGTAGATCTGCGGCAGCCCGGCTCGCGTCGATACGAACGCGATCCGCTGGCCGTCGGGACTGTAGGTCGGTGACAAGTTGTCGTAAAAGCGGCCCACGGTCAAGCGCTGTAAGCAACAGCCATCCTTGATGTTCACCGTGTAGAGGTCGGTGCCTTCCTCGGTCGCGCGGCTGAACGCGAGCGTCTTGCCGTCGGGCGAGAACGCCGGCGTGAAGTCGAGCGCCTGACCGGTGGTGGCGACGGGCGCGCGCTTGCCGCTCGCGACCTCCTGCACGAACAGCCGCCCGTGGCCCTCCCAAAACTCCATGTACGAGAACCGACGACCGTCCGTGGCCCACGCCGGCGACATCGCCTGGTGATCGCTCGAAGACACCAGCTTCTGGTCGGCGCCGTCCTGATCGATGCTGTACACCTTGCCGTCCATCACGAACAGCACGCGCGTGGCGGCCGTGCCACCAACGCCGAGGGCCGCCTCGAGCACGCGGTCGGCCAGCTGATGAATCGCGAGGCGGAACCCGGGATCCTTGAGCGCCGGCAGGCGTGCCCGGAGCTCGCGCCGCACGCCGCCCGCGGCCACGTCGTGCACGGTGACGATCGTGGTGTCGCCCGACGCGGGCGCGACGGCGACGGCGAAGTCGGCGCCGAGCGCCTGGTACAGTGGATAGTTGAGCGTGGTCGCGGCCGCAGCGCCGCCTCCTCCGGTTCGTCCCGCGCCTGCGGCCGGGGGGCGGGCGCCGGACGCCGTCGTCGTGACGCGGATCGAGTCGCCCCCGGGAAGCGTGATCAGCTCGAAGCGGTCGCTGTAGTCGAGATCGCGCGACAGGATGATGCGTGCCGAATCGAGCGCGGGCGCATGCACCGGCAGCACCACCATGCCCGGGCGCACGCCGGGCCGGTAGACGATGCCGATGCGGACGCCCCGATCGACGGCGGAGCTATCTTGGGCGGTCAGCCGGACTGGCGGACCGGCGGTCAGGACTGCCGCCAGCAGCACACCGGTGCCGACCGCCCGACCGCCCGTCCGCCCGACCGCCCTCATTGCCGCTTCCCGCTGAAATAGAAGCGCACGAAGAGCACGTCGGCGGTCCAGCCGTCGGGCAGCGCACGGAACGCCTTGATGCGCCCCGCTTGCTCGACCGCCCCCTGCGCTTCGAGGTCGAACGCATAATTGCCCGAGCGCTTGAGGAGCTGGAGATCGCTCACCGACCCGTCGCGATGTACCAAGAACGAGACCTCCGCCTCGAGAGGAGTGCTTTGGGCCGGGCGCTGCCAGACCCGCAGCACCTGCGCCACGATGTTCTGCAAGTACTCGGGGAACGGGAACTCCACCCCTTCCGTGCTGACGGTGGCGACGTCCGTGCCGGTCGACGGCTTCTCGCCGGGGAGCGGCGTGACATTGGGCGTGGTCCGCGGCGCGGCCTCACGCTTAGTGTTGTCCGCCACCGGCGGCGGCGGCGCCGGAGCCACCGTGCTCTTCGGCGACTTGGCCTTCGGTGCCGGTGCCGGTTTGGCCTCGGCCGGTCGATCCACGGCCTCGGGCGCCTTGCGCGCATCCTCCGTCGGCTCGGGCGCCGCCACGAGGTGCACGCGATAGGTCGGTGGCACGGGCTTCCGCGCAGCCGCTGCCCCGACGACAAGGAACAGCCCGGCGAGCGCGTGTACCGCGACGGTGCCAACGAGACCGACGCTCGCGCTCTCGGAACCCCGGCGCCCCCGTCTCACCGCTCGACCAGCTCCGGCTCCGCAACGAGGCCAACGTCGTTCACGCCCGCCGCGCGGATCGCCGCCAGCACCTGCACCACCTCCGCGTAGGGGACCCGACCGTCGGCCCGAAGGTACACCCCAGTGGGGTGTTTGGTTCGCACAAACGCGGGAAACGTGGCCCGGAAATCCGCGTATGAGAGCGCCGTCTGATCCATGAAAATGCGCCCCTCGCGGTCGAGGGTCACCACGAGGCCCGACTTCGGTTCGAGCGGCTTCGCCTCGGCCCGGGGCAACCGGACGTCGACGCCCCCCTGCATGATCGGCGCGGTGATCATGAAAATGATCAGTAGCACGAATGCCACGTCCACGAGCGACGTGACGTTGATGTCCGCGTTCAAGGGCAGCTCCCCGTGCCCGCGCAGCCCACCGCCGCCACCGCCCAGCAGCCCGGCCATTAGAGCCTCCCTTCGCGCGCCATTGTGCCGATGATTTCCTGCGCGAACCCTTCCAGCTCGCCGGCGAACAGGCCGAGCCGGTTCACGAACAAGTTGTAGGCCATGACGGACGGGACGGCCACCGCGAGCCCGGCCACGGTCGTGACCAGGGCTTCGGCGACGCCGGGAGCCACGGCCGCGATGTTGCCGGAGCCGCCGACGGCGATCCCGATGAACGCGTCCATCACACCCAGCACCGTCCCGAGCAGCCCGAGGAGTGGGCTCACGGAGCCGAAGGTGGCGAGCCAGGGAAGGAAGCGCGCCGCGGCGTCGCGCTCCGCCGCGACCTCTTTCGCGAGTACCATCCGCAGCGCCTCGAGCTGCGTCGTGGTCAGCGCGGTCTGGGTCGCCACCGCCGGGCCGTTGTCCTTCAAACCACCGGGCTTCAACTCCGAGAAGAAGTTTATGCCCTCCCGCAGTAAGCGGTTGTAGGGCGAGGCGGGCAACCGCATGGCAGCGTGGTAGGCATCGTCGAGCCGCGTCGCGCGCTCGATCTCCGCCATGAAGCGGTCGGCCTGCCGGCGCATGCGGCGGAACTGCCACCACTTGAGGAAGATGAGATACCAGGAGACGATCGAAAACACGACGAGGATGGCGAGGACGAACTTGGTCTCGCGGCTCGACGTGAGAACCAGCTCCCAAGGCGTCGTGGGGACCGCCCGGCCCACCTGAAAGAGCACGATGTCAGCCCTCCCTAGTTCCCGTACCCATGCGGGTGCGCCTGGTGCCAGGCCCACGCGCTCGCGAGGATCTCCTCCAGACTGGAGTGCCGCGGCCGCCAGCCGAGGATCGTTGCGGCCCGCCCCGCCGCCGCAACGAGCTCGGGCGGATCCCCCGGCCGGCGCGGTCGTGCCACCGCCGGAATCGCGCGGCCCGTAACCCGCCGCGCCGCTTCTGCGACCGCGAGCACGGAGTACCCGACGCCGGTCCCGAGGTTCACCGTGGCGGTCCGCTCCGCCTCGAGCGCCCGGACGTGCGCGTCGGCGATGTCCAGCACGTGCACGTAGTCTCGCACCGCCGTCCCATCCGGTGTGGGGTAATCCGTCCCCTGGATGTCGAGCGCCGGCTGCCGGCCGGACGCGACGCGCAGAACGTTGGGGATGAGGTGCGTCTCGGGGACGTGATCCTCTCCGTGATGGGCGGTCGCCCCGGCGGCGTTGAAATAGCGCAGGCTCACGACGGTGGCACCGTCCGCCCTCGCGTAGTCCGCGAGCACGCGCTCGAACTCGCGCTTCGTCTCGCCGTAGGGGTTGACCGGCGCGAGGGGCGCGTCCTCGGGAATCGGCGTGACGCGCGGATGGCCGTACACCGCGCACGAAGATGAGAACACGACGCGCCGCACGCCTGCCGCGGCGGCGCGCTCCAGCAGCACGCGCCCGGCCGTCACATTGTTGGCGCGATACATCTCGGGCTCAGCCACGGACTCCCCCACCAGGGCGTACGCGGCGAGATGCACCAGCGCGTTACAGCGATGACTCCGGAGCAGCGCGTCCAGACCGGCCCCGTCTCCGATCCCGCCCTGCACGAACGTCGCCTCGGGCGCCACCGCCGCCCGGTGCCCGCGACTGAGGTCGTCCAGAACCACGACCGGGTACCCGCGGGCGAGCAGCTGTGCGACCACGACGCTGCCGATGTACCCCGCCCCACCGGTGACCAGGACACTATCCCTCATCCCGGCGCTCCAGGCCGAAGAGGCGCTTCAGCGCCTCGAGCAGGCCGTAGCCCCGCCCGGCTTGCGCGGCCTCTTTGAGGGCGATGGTCGGCTGGTGCAGAAACTTGTTGAGCAGCGTATGGCTGAAGTGCTCGATTTCTCCGCGGTCCTCCGGGCTCAAATGCGAGAGGCGGCGCAGCGCGCGCTCCAGCTCGGCGGCGCGCACCTGGTCCAACCGCTCGCGGAACTCCTTCAGGACGGGCACGACCACCAGTCCGCCGTACCAGGCCCAAAAGCGCTCGACTTCCTCGCTCACGATGCGCTCCGCCGCCGGAATGTCGCCGCGCCGCTCGGCCGCCGCCTGTGCCGCCACCGCCTGGAGATCGTCGATGTCGTACAGAAAGACGTTCTCGAGCTGGGCGACCGAGGGCTCCACATCGCGTGGCATGCCGAGATCGAGGATGCACAGCGGACGCCCGCGGCGCCGAGCCACGGCCGGCGCCACCCGGTCCCAGGTGACGACCGCGTGCGGCGCCGCGGTCGAGCTGAGCACGATGTCGGCATCGGCGAAGTGCTCCCACGCCTCGTCCAACGTGAGCGCGCGGGCGCCCAGCTGTTCGGCGATGGCCCGCGCGCGCTCGTAGGTGCGGTTCGCCACGAGCGTCACCCGCACGCCCTCGGACACGAGGCACGTCGCCGCGAGCTCCGCCATGTCTCCGGCCCCGAGGATCAGCGCCGAGCGGCCCGCAAGCCGCGTGAAGATGCGGGCCGCTACCGCGACCGCGGCGGACGGCGCGGATGCCGCGCCGGTCGCGAGTCCCGTCTCGCTGCGCACACGGGCGCCGACGAGCAAGGCCGACTGGAACAGCCGATGCAACACGGGGCCCGCCTGGGCCTTCGACGTCTCCCACGCGTCCCGCACCTGCCCCTGAATCTGCGATTCGCCGAGGATCATGGCATCGAGCCCGGCCGAGACACGGTAGAGGTGACGCACCGCATCGCGATCGCGCTGGGTGTAACCGTACGCGCTGGCGCTGCGACCGCCGCCCAGGCGCTCCGACAGGATCGCCCACACGGCCTCCGGCACCGCCTCGTCCCCTTCGGCGAGATAGAATTCCGTCCGATTGCACGTGGAGAGCAGCACACCGCCGCGGGCGCCCGCTGCCAGCACACGCGCGAGTGACGTCGGCACTTCGCGGGGCTCGTGCGCAAAGCGCTCGCGCACCTCGAGCGGCGCCGTGCGGTGATTCACGCCCAGAACGGTGATGCTCATCGTCCCCTCACTCAGAGAAACCGCTGGGTGCCAGGCGCGGCGAGCTTGAGCGCGACGTATACGAGCAGCACCGCGGTGAAGCTCGCGATGCTCGCGAACGCGGCGCGCCGACCAGCCCAGTGGCGCACCACCCGTACGCCCACGGCCCACCCCAAGACGACCCAGGTGAGCATCCCCCACACCACCTGGGCGGCATCGACCGACGCGCCGCCGGCGTACTGCACGCCGAACCCGAGCAGCACGCCCAGCGTCACGGTGGGGAATCCCAGCACGAGTGACAGATGGTTCAACTGGTCCAGACGCTCGAGCGGCGGGAACAGCCGGAACACCGGCCCGAAGCGCTTCGCCTTGAGCTCGTGGAACTGCAGCAGGTACAGGGCGGCGGCGATGAACGCGAGCGCCAGCATGGCGAGGCCGAAGACGCTCACCGTGATGTGGAGGATCGACCAGGCGCCGCGCCCCGACGCGGGCGCGCCTTCCGGCGCGAGCCCGATGAGCAACGCCAGGCCGAGGAGCCCCGTCGCGAGCGGCCCGGTGAATACGCCCACCGCCGACGCGCGAAACAGGCCTTCGCTCGCCGCCTGCAGGGCGACGAGGAACAAGGCCAGCATGGAGAGCGTGGGCGCGACGCCCACGAAGGGCGTGAGTTGCGCGACGCCGATCACATGCGCCGCCAGGCCGAGCAGCGGGACGCCCAGCCCCAGAGCGCGCGGCGCCGGCCGGAGCCCGGCGAACGGCGCCAACGCGAGCGCAGTGGCCAATGCGTACAGGCCCAACGCGATCAGATGCGGAACGAGAACCACGGGACGGAAAGCGCCGGCGCCGCTCAGCGCGGTCGCCGGCCGCCGATCAGGACGGCATCTTCCGGATGAGCCGCACCGGCATGCCGGGAACGAGTTTGGGGTGGCCGATATTCAGGATCAACCCCGAAGCCGAGTGATCGCGCGTGTGCACGATCTGAAGCACCACCTGCATCTGCTCGGATGACGTACCCGGGATCCCTGCGGCCGGCCGAAACACTTCGAACACGTCGCCGGCCGTTACACCCTCCGCCCGTCCCCGATTGATGAAGACGATCTGCTGCGGACCGGCCAGCACGTGGAGATCCCGCTCGGCGACCACCACGCCCTCGAGTCCGCCATCCACCGGAGTCGGGCGCACCTGGCCCGGGTCCTTGAACGGCTCGAGCGGCAGGGCGAGATGCCCGTCGTGGATGCGCCCGAACTGCATGATCACGTCGGCGAGCACCTGCCGCCGCTGCAGCTCGGTCACGCGCGCAACCCCGACCGGAACGACGACCCCGCCCCAGCCAGCGATGTCGCGGTCGATCCGCACCATGAGCAACGAGTCACCCACGTGATACGACGCACTCCGCGGCGGCTGAATCGAGACCTGATCGAACGTCGTCGCGGTCGAGCGATCCGTGAGCCGCGGGATGGCCGGGATCGACGTGTTGCCGAGCACACGACCGTACGGCAGCTTCTCCTGCTCGGTCAGGAAGCCCGCCGCGTAGAACTCACCGCGGCGCAACGGCCGATACGGCTGATTCGCGTAGGCCCGCAGCACATCCCGGACTTCCTGCGTAGCCGTGCGGCGCCGATCGAAGATCGTCTGATAGCCCTCAGTGGGCTCGGCTGGAGGCGGTGGCGCTTCCACCACCTGCGCGGTGTCGAGCAGCGGGCTCGTATCCGGCCCGACCGCGACCACGGTATCGGGGGCCGGCACGGCATGCACGGTGTCCCCGGGACCCTGAGGCTGCACCACTGTGGTGGTCTCCGGCGCCTGCGCCACGCTCACGCCCGGCGCCAGGCCCAACTCCTGGCCCGGATAGATCCAGTGGGGATCGTCGATCTGCGAGGTGTTCAACCGGTAGATCTCGGGCCACAGGAGCGGATCGTTGTAGTACAACTGAGCGATGGACCAGAGGGTCTCACCCGTCGCCACGACGTGGGTGGCGGGCAACTGGCCCAACGGGGCCGGCGCCGGCGCTGCTTGAGACGTGTCTTGCGCCGGCTTCGAAGTATCCGGTCGAGCCTGCGTCGTGTCCTGCGCCGCGAGCGCGGGCGCCAGCCCCGCGAGCAGCCCTGCTACAAGGGCGAGCAGGGCTGCTCGTTCAGAACGGCAGATCGTCGTCCTCCTCATCCAGGGCCTCCGGGAACGCGTCGAGCGATTCCGCCTTGCCCCCGCCCTCGGGCGCCACCTTGGCGGCGGCCTTGGCCCGCGCGAACTCGCCGGACCCTTCGCCGCCTCCCCGAGACGACAAGAGGATCACTTCCCGCGCGATGATCTCGGTGGTGTACCGGGTCTGCTTCTCCCGATCTTCCCAGGTCCGGTACTCGACGCGCCCCTCGACGTAGATCCGGTCCCCTTTCTTCATGTACTTCTCGGCCAGATCCGCCAGCTGGGCGCCTTTGTTGTTCCAGCAGATCACCCGATGCCATTCGGTCTTTTCCTGCTTCTCGCCACCCTGCCCCGTCCACTGCCGACTGGTCGCCAGGGACAACGTGGCGACGCGGGAGCCATTGTTGGTGCTCCGCACCTCGGGATCGGCCCCCAAGTTCCCGATTAGCATGACTTTATTGAGACTCCGGCTCACGACAGACCTCCAGACGCTGGGCGGGTCTGGACCAAGGGCGACAACAGTATATGACCCGCAAGTTATTCTGTCAATCAAAGATACGCCACTTGTGCTAAAGTTTTGCAGACCCCCCCTCTGCAGGGATGGCAGCCCGCAGAACCACCGCGTCCTCGACCGGGCGCCGGTAGTACCGCGCCCGGCGCGCGACCTCGCCGAAGCCGAGCGACTCATACAGCCGCCGGGCCGACGCGTTGGATGCCCGCACCTCGAGATACACCGTGCGGACGCCGCGCCCGGCAAGTTCCTGGAGCACGCGCTCGACCAGCGCCCGACCGATCCCCTGGCGTCGATGTGTCGGCGCCACGCCCAGATTGAGGATTTCTCCCTCGTCGGCGGCGCTGTGCGCGACGACGTAGCCCGCCACCACGCCCTGCCGCTCGGCCACGAGGAACGGTACGCCCGACGCGACGCACTCCTTGAAATCATTCGCCGACCAGGGATCGGAGAACGCGGCCCGCTCGATCGCGCCGACGTCGCCGACGTCAGCCAGCCGGGCGGGGCGAATCGGGGAACGGGCGACCGTGGCGCGCCTCCCATCTGGCCTGCGCTTCCGCAGGACGTCCGTACACCGGCTCCGCGGTAGCCGGGTCCTCGATGGCACGGCCCGTGCCTTCGCGGTCCACGAGCGCGAGGAGCAGGGTCGCCGCGGGGGGGAGGCTCTCGAGCGGCACCGGAGCGGTCCCGATCCAGCGGGTAACTTCCTCGGCGTAGCGTACCGCTCCGTCACCCACGACCACCCGGGGGCGCACTGGCGCGACGCGCGCCAGCTCCGCCATCGTGACCACGGCGGGCGCGAACAGCGTCTCTACCCGATCGGCGTGAAACACGTACAGTGCGCCGTAGACCTGTCCGCGGAGCGCATCGAAGCAGGCCGCCACGGGCTCGGCCCCGAGCTTCAGGGCGGCTCCGGCCGCGGCGGCCATGAGCGAGGGAATCGCCCGCAG
>Ga0207646_10003063_pt1 | contig 19239 bp, 20 predicted proteins | sample KBSK5502metaG_FD_184343 | JGI IMG/M metagenome (GOLD analysis project Ga0207646, IMG submission 184343) | Corn, switchgrass and miscanthus rhizosphere microbial communities from Kellogg Biological Station, Michigan, USA - KBS K5-50-2 metaG... | ecosystem: Host-associated > Plants > Roots >...
CTCGTCCCCTTGAGCGCTGAGGCTGATGGCAAATCGCAATCCCTGCTGAATGGGCAGGTGGGCGGAGCGGAAGGGTGGCATGACCTCGTCGATTCGGAGCGAGGGATAGCGTGCGCGCACGCGAGCCACGAGGTCTTCGAGCTCACGATCGGCGGGCGATTGGCTGCGCCGACGCGCCTCCTCGCCCTGATCCATGAAAGCCGCGAGCTTCGGATCAACTCTCCGCAGGGTCTCCCTGAAATTGGTGTGATAAGTCGCGACCGCGCTGTCGAAGTCCAGCTGAGTCAAGGACCAGCCGGTATCCGCAGCGCACCGGAGAGTCTTCAGCCGCTTTTCGGCGACGGCGATAAGGTGATTCCCGAACCTTCGAGCCTCGTAATCACCCCAAACCGACTTCCATGTGTCGCGCCCTGCGTCGGTCAAGGCGAACGACTGCCCCGCCACACTGATGAGTCCAGCGCTTACCAGGTCACGAATGCCGTGCTCGAGTTCGCCTTTGGAGATGACTGCGCGGTTGAAATAGTCCGCGCCATCGAGAAGCTCGGGTAATAACAGGCGCTCGCCGTGCTCGGGTTTCGTGCCACCGATTGCCGTGAAGACCCACGCATTCGAGTAGGCCGAGTGATCGGTCACCTCGGATATATTCGGTCAATCCGCACGAATGCCGGTTCATCGCGGCCGGCAATGGACCTGATGAGTCATGAATCGCGGAGCGAAGGGCGTCTAACTCGCGATTGGCCGATCACCCAGATTAGGGTCCTACGTCCGGGGCAGAACGTTGATCCAGACGTCGCCGGCCAGCTTTCCTCCTGCGCGTTCCGAGTGGAGACGCCAACAGCCAGCAGTCGGGAAAGTCATGCGGACGTTCCATGTCTCGGTGTCTATGGGCTCAATTGCGCTCGGATCAACCCGAGGCAGCCGACCCCATGCTCCTACGGGACCGTCCGGCGCCTCGGCATAGACGTTGAACGTGGAGTTGCCGGTCATGCGCCATTGGAATGCTGTCTCGAGGGTCGCACGTATCTCTTGGGCTGCGGCAACGCGGATCGTCGTCGAGTCACGGGTCGATCCAATCAGAGCGCCATCGACATCGCGCCCGGACGTTTGTGATCCGCAGAGAGGGACCATCGGAATGCCTGTCGCCCGACTGCCCGAACCTGTGGAGGCAGTGCACGCGCCCACAAGAGCGGCGACCAGAATCGCGTAGCCGAGCCTCATGTATCCACTACAACAAGCCCTGGAAGCGGTTCCTTCTGATCGCTGGCGAAATGCCCGGCCGCTGACCACGCGGGCGTACAAGGTGGAATTCTTGTCTCGGTTGCCCGTTTCTATGGTCGGAGCCGCGCTCAACCCGGAGCGCCCTACTCGAGCAGCTTCCGCTTCTCTCGCTGGAACTCATCATCGGTGAGGACGCCCCGGTCGCGGAGATCGGCGATTCGCGCCAAGGATTCGTAGCGTCGGTGTCGGGAGCCCCGCGAGATGATCGACGCGGTCACCAGGATGAGCGTTACAAGCACGAGGACGGGTAGCAGGACGCCGAGCACAGCGACGAGCATGCTCGCGAGAGCCCCCGGATTAAGTACCTCCGAGCCACCAAAGCGCAACTCCGTGGGGTGAACGGGATCCACGTTGTTGTGAGCAGTCACGGCCTCTGACAACGTCGCATGGCCGAGCGGATCAGGTTCGCGGTCCGGGAGAGTCGCGCGCCGTATCGTGCCGTCCGCCAACGTGAGCGTCGCGCGGGTTCCCTCGATGAGGACGGACTTCACCCGGCCGGCCTGCACGTCTGAGAGCGCTTGGCTCAGCGGCACCGTTGGCGTCGCTTGCGTCTGGGCTCGATATGCGTACAGGCCGCCGTAGAACAGAAACACGACGACGAGCGTCGCCATTAGCACGAGCGACCAGCGCCGAGGCCGGCCCTGAGGACCCGTGAGCGTTCCGACACCAGCGGCCGCAAGGACTGGCCCGGCGAGCTCGGGATGAAGATGCGCGTCGATGGCTCCGAGGATCAGATCGACGACGAGGCTGAGGCTCAGACGCTCCTCGCCAAGGAGGGCGGCTATCTCCTCGCCATAGCGCAGCCGCCAGCTGCGTGGATAGAGAGCGAGAAGACGGGTCGCCGTCATCGCGTGGCGAGGCGGCGCTTACCCGCTGCCGTCACCTTCTTCAGCGCATCGAGCTCAACGCTGAGAGCGCGGGATCCAGCCGGAGTCAGGCGGTAGGGACGGCGCGGCCCTTCGTCGGCAAGCGACTCGATGTAGCGCGCGGTCTCCAGGCGCGCGATCGCGCCGTACAGGCTGCCGGGCCCGAGACGCCGACCGCTCACTTCCTCAATGTCCTGCTGGATCGCATAGCCGTGCTTTGGACCCTCAGCCAAGCTGACTAGGATCAAGAGTGCCTCGGCCGAAACCTTTCCCTCTGTCATTGCTACGCGCCACGGTACTACGCGTCGCGTAATAGCGCAATGGCACCGGCGGCTACGGCGAGCCATCGGCTCCTTCTTACCACGGCCGGGCTAGTCGCTTAGTTTTTCAGGGCCATGGGGGGTGACATGGGCCAGGCCGTTGACGAAGACGGTGGATATTGTCCATCCGCGGGCGCGGCCGATCGCTCGCCGCCCCGCCCGGTTATAGCCAGGCGTCTGGACGTAGTACGTCACATGGATATCGTCGCGTCGTGAACCGCCTCTTCTCTCCGAGCTTGCGCAGCCAATGATCGTCGACCATCTTTGACCCATGCGACTTCCGTTCCTCGGGCCGCGTCGATCACGCGCCGTACTTCACCACGCGCGCACCACTGGAGAGGCCGAAGCGATGCCAATGGCGCCGCCTCAGCCCCGCGAACTCATCGACGTCATCGGGATCGGTCTCACGGAGAAGGTGGCCGGCGTAGCCCTAACGCTTCTCTCCCTTGAGCGCTATCAAGAAGGTCACATCGCCCTCTTCCGCCTGTTTCGTGCGCGAGGCGCGTTCGAGCGCGAGTTCCCCACACCGCGTCTCGAGCTCGCGGTCATGCCCGAAGAAATCACGCCCTATCGCTTCTGGATGATGGGCGGCACGGGCGGCGGTATGCAGGAGCTGGAGTACCGGCAGTCCTATGCGATCGTCCCGGCTCCGCCGAGGGGCGCGAGCGACACCATCATCGAAGTCCGTGCAATCTTGTGGGAACGGTATGGCGCCGGCACACGCAAGGTCGTGTCGATGGACACAGGTCCGTGGCGGTTCAGGATCGGGAGGTAGGGCGTCCGCGTCACGAACGGTTTTGAACCCTTGGGCGTCACAGCACCAGGGCGGAGTTAGAGCTCGAGCGGCGGGTAATAGCTCTCTGGGCCCTGCCGCTTGACCTCGGTAAGCCAGTCGGTCGCGTAAAAGCGCTCGCGATCCGCTCCGGCCAGCGTCCAGGCCTGCCGCCGATAGGTCCAGTTGTCCGGCTGCAGCCGCATGGCCTCGGCGAACCAGTGCGCCGCGCGCTCGCGCTGGCCGCGGCGGTGGAGTTCGAGACCCAGTGCAAACGAGGCAGCGGCGGACGAGACCTCCAGGGGTATGGGCCGGCTCCGACGCACGACCTCGACGCTGGGTAGCGCGAAGCGGCTGGCCGCGCCTAGCTCCACCCAGTCACGGAGCGCGCCGACGTAGCGCTCGGCTTCGTAGCGGAGCCCGCGTACGATTCGGATCGACTCGGCGCGGAGCGGCGGATCGTCGGGTCCCGGCTCGCGGTCCGCGAACGCCGGCCGCGCTGGCCACGCTGGCTCCGGCGGGCGCACGATCGTACCGGCCTCGTCGATCCACACACCGCTCGGCACGTTCACGATGCCCAGGAGCTCGTCGCATACGTGTCGCTCGTCGATGAGTGACGGATGATCGGCCTTAGCGGCTTCGATCCATGGTCGCGCTGCGATCGCCCCTCCGCTGTCGAGTGCGACGGTCACGATCTCGAGGCCCTTCGGCCAGAGGTCCGCTCGCAGCTCCTGCCACACGGGCAGGCTGAATCGGCAACCTCACCATGACGCCCACGCGACCAGCACGACCTTCGTCCCGCGAAGCGATGCCAAGCGGAAGGGATTCCCATCGACGGTCGGTAGCTCGAGCTCCGGCAAGCTCGCGGAGGCGAGCGCGCGGCCACCCGACTCTGGTCCGAGCGCCCACAGCCCGTTCTCCGCGTCATGCACGAGCGCGCTGGAGCTCCGCTCCGCGAAGACACGGACGTCCACGCGACCGTTCCCCGCCGCGAGGGGAACGCAGCGCTCGCCGCGGCAGAGCCCCTCGGGTGTCATCGACCAACCCGTAAGACGCTCAAAGGTGGTCGGGTCGACGGAGGGCGATTCGAAAACTGCGGCAGCCATGCGTGGGCTTAGGCTATCGCGTCCGTGTTCAGGACTCCGAGTGCGATCGCGTAGCGTGGGACGAAAGCTCGAGATCCTTCTGGACGGCGGCAGATTTTTCGAAGCACCACGTTGGCACGACGGTCGGTGGTACGTGAGCGACTTCCATCGTCAGGTGGCCCAGACCGTGGACGAGAACGGCTCGTCAGAGGTCATCCTCGAGGTGCCGGAGCAGCCATCGGGTCTGGGATGGCTTCCCGACGGATCGCTTCTCGTCGTCTCGATGAAAGACCACCGCCTTATCCGGCGCTGGCCCGATGGACGCGTGACGCGACATGCCGACGTGTCGCGCTTCTGTGGCGGTTTCCTCAATGACATGGTCGTCGACCGTTTTGGCCGCGCCTACGTCGGGAACTTCGGCTTCGCGCTGGATCGCAAGTCTCGAGTGGCGCCGACCGCCTTGGTCCGAGTCGACCTCGACGGTTCGTCAGCAGTCGTCGCCGATGATCTGCTCTTCCCAAATGGCGCGGTCGTCAGCGTAGACGGACGAACGCTCGTCGTCGGTGAGACGTTCGGGAGGCGCTACAGCGCGTTCACGATCGCGACGGATGGCGCATTGACCGATCGCAGGGTGTGGGCCGATCTCGCGTCGATCGGGGACCCGCCGCCGATCCGCCCCGATGGGTGTGCTCTCGATACCGAGGGCCACATCTGGTCAGCGGACGCGGGGTCGGGTCGTTGCTACCGCATCGCGCCGGGCGGCCTGATCGTGGATCGCCTCGACCCGCCCGCCGGACTGCGCTTCTTCGCGTGCATGCTCGGTGGCGCCGATGGCCGCACGCTGCTGGGCTGCGCCGCCCGCGGGTACTACGAGGCGATGGAGTCGGAGAGTCGCGACGCGGTCCTCACCATAACGAGAGTCGACGTGCCGCACGGCGGTCTGCCGTAGGGCGGCTGGAGCGCAGGCATGCGTCGACCACCTGTGCGAGTGCTACGGTAGCGAGCGGGCGGTTGAGGTTGAGCATCGGGATCGCGACCGAGCGTCCCTGGTTCACGCACTACGACCCTGGCGTGCCGCGCACGCTCACCTATCCCACCGTTCCCCTTCAACAGTTCCTCAGCGACACCGCCGCGCGTCATCCGCGGTCGATCGCGACGATCTTCGGCGCGGTCGTCGGGCATCGACTCATCGAAGGGTCGCTGACCTACGCCGAGCTCGACCGGCTCGCGGACCGCTTCGCCGCGGGCCTTCAGTCGCTCGGCGTCCGCAAGGGCGACCGCGTCGCGCTCCTTCTGCCGAACTGCCCGCAGTTCGTCATCGCCTTCCACGGCGCGCTGCGCGCAGGGGCGGTCGTGGTCCCGTGCAACCCCCTGTACACCGCGCCCGAGCTGCGCCGGCAGCTCGCTGACTCGGGGACCGAGACGCTCGTCGCGCTCTCGCGGCTCCACGCCGTCGCGCGCGCGGCGCGCCATGAGACAAACGTCCGGAACCTGATCCTCACGAACATCAAGGAGTACTTCCCGCCGGTCCTCCGTGCGCTGTTCACGCTCGCGCGCGAGCGCCGCGAGGGCCATCGCGCGAGGATCGACCGGGCCGCGGGCGAGCACTCGTTCCGAGAGCTTCTGAACGACGGCCCTGCCCTTCGACCGGTGGAAGTCCGCGCAGAGGACACCGCGATCCTCCAGTACACCGGTGGCACGACCGGCGTCCCCAAAGGCGCCGTCCTCTCGCATCACGCGCTCGTCGCGAACATCCGGCAGTCGCGTTCGTGGAACCCGACACTCGTGGAGGGAGTCGAGCGCGGCGTGGATGTCATGCCGCTCTTCCACGTGTACGGGCTGACCGTGATCATGGGCATCTCGATCGCGACCGGCAGCGCGATGGTGCTCATCCCGCGCTTCGATCTCGAGCACGTACTGCTCGCGATCCAGAGACATCGCCCGCGTTCGTTCGCCGGCGCCCCGCGCATCTACGTCGCGGCCGCGAACGCGCCCGACCTCGCTCGATACGACCTCCGCTCCGTGGAGGTCTTCGGGTCCGGGTCAGCGCCGCTTCCAGTGGAGGTGCAGACGAAGTTCGAGCAGCTGGCCGGCGGTGGTCGTGTGCTCGAAGGCTACGGACTCACGGAGGCCGCCCCGGTCACCCATACGACGCCGCGACGAGGCCAGCGCAAGCTCGGCTCGATCGGCGTCCCCATTCCCGACGTCGACGCGAAGATCGTGGACCTCGAGACCGGAACGCGCGATCTGCCCGTCGGCGAGACCGGCGAGCTCGTGGTGCGCGGTCCGAACCTGATGGACGGCTACTACCAGCGACCCGAGGAGACCGCGCTCGCGCTGCGCGATGGATGGCTCTACACCGGGGACGTCGCGCGCATGGACGAGGACGGCTACTTCTACATCGTCGACCGCAAGAAGGAGCTGATCATCGTCTCGGGATACAACGTCTATCCGCGCGAGGTCGAGGAAGTGCTCTACGCGCATCCCGCGGTACTCGAAGCCGCCGCGATCGGCATCCCCCACCCCGAGCGCGGCGAGGTCGTGAAGGCCTTCGTCGCGCTGCGCCCCGGCGCGTCGGCCACGGCGGAGGAGCTGCGTTCACACTGTGCGTCCTCGCTCGCGCGCTTCAAGATCCCGGCTGAGATCGAATTCCGCTCCGACCTGCCGAAGAGCACGGTCGGCAAGGTGCTGCGCAGCACGCTCGCCGAAGAGGAGCGGACGGCCCGCGTCGCGAAAGAACCGGCAGGGAGGCAGCGTTGAAGATCGACGACGTTCGACGGGTCTGCGTGGTCGGGGCCGGCCTGATGGGCCGCCAGATCGCGCTGAACGCGGCGCACCACGGGTACGCGGTGCGGCTCCACGACGCGAGCGCGGAGCAGCTGCGGGCCGCGGAGCGCTGGACCGACGAGTACATCGCATCGCGGATCGAGAAAGGCCGCTGGACCAAGGACGAGGCCACTACGGCGCGCGCGCGCCTTGGCTTCGCCGCAGACCTCGCAGAGGCCGCGGCGGATGCGGACCTGGCGATCGAAGCGGTCGTCGAGGACCTCGCGGTGAAACGAAAGGTCTTCGCCGAGCTCGATCGACTGTGCCCGCCGCGGGCCATCCTTGCGACCAACTCCTCCACCTTCGTCTCGAGCCTGGTGGCGGACGCGACGAAGCGCCCCGCGCAGATCGCGAACCTCCACTACTTCAATCCCGCGATGGTGATGGAGGTGGTCGAGGTGGTGCAGGGTCCGCACACCTCGGACGAAACTGCGGCGCTGTTGGTCGAGTTCGCGAAGCGCGTCGGGAAGCGGCCGATCCTTATGAAGAAGGAGATCGAGGGGTTCATCGCGAATCGTCTGCTCCGCGCCCTCGGCCGCGAGGCGACCTTCCTCGTCGACGAGGGCTACGCCACCTTCGAGGAGGTCGACCTGGCCGCCGAGAAGGCGCTCGGCCATCCGCTCGGACCGTTCCGTCTCATGGACCTCACCGGCATCGACCTCGCCTTCCTGATCCGCTCGGCGATCTACAAGTCGTCGGGACGCGAGGAGGACCGCCCGCCGCGCTGCATCGAGGAGCGTTACCGCGCCGGTCACTACGGCCGTAAGACCGGCCGTGGCTTCTACCGCTACGAGTGATCGCCGCTCAGCGGTAGCGCTCGAGGTAGCGGGGGCTCGCGACCCGTAGCTTGTCGGCGACCGTCGCGAGGAGATGCGCAAGCGTGCCATCCGGCATGTCGCCCGCGCGGATCAGAAGCACGAGCTCGCGGTTGAGGTCGGTCGCACGACGACGCAGCTCGTCGAAATCCTCGGGGACCGCGTCGGCGTGGCCCAAGAGGCGCATGAGCGCACCCACCTCTCGTCGCACGAGGGGTGTTCCGAAGGCGATCTCGCGCTCGAGGATGCCGAGCCCGTTCGCAGCGACGAGCGCGCGGAACCGGATTCGCGGATCGTCGATGGTCGGGAGGATCTCGCTCTCGAAGAACTCGCGCACGGCCTCGGCGAGCTCGTCGGCACGCGGCCGGTCCTGCATCAGCCGGCCCGCTCGAGAAGATGGAGCAGCTCGAACTCCATCTCGGCCGCGAGTCGCCCGATGACGGCGAGCTCGACGCTGCGCTGCTGTCCCGAAAGGTGGCGGCGCGCCTGGGTCAGCGCACCGATGGCCCATTTGAGGTTCCCGACGATCTCCCAGTAATTGATCGAGGCGAGCGAGATGTGCCGTCCGGACAGGGCGTTGTACCGCTCGAGGTACGGCTCGACGTCGCCGAGGCCGCCGAGGCGTAGCTGATCGACGCCGAAGCGCCACGCCCGTACGAGCGGCCAGGCCACGTCCTCGGTCGGATCGCCGAGGTGCGCGAACTCCCAATCGAGCACGTGACCGAGACCGGCCTCGGTGACCGCAAGGTTGCCCACACGAAGGTCGCCATGGAGCAGGACCACGTCGCTGCGCTCCGGCGTCCGACGCTTCGCCCACGCGAGCCCGAGCTCGATAGCCGGGTGCGGCTCGTCGATGGCGTCGAGCTCGTCTTCGAGGCGCACGAGGACGTCGCGGGGTCCGCCGGCTTCAAGGAAGGGCAGGCGGTCAGCCGGGATGGCGTGGATCTTCGCGAGCTCCTCGGCCATCTGCGCCGGCAGCGCGGCGCGCGCAGCGGCGAGCTCCGGCCGCTGCACGATGCGCCGCCCGATCGTCTCGCCTGGCACGCGCTCGCTGACGAAGGCGGGTCGGCCGGCGATTTCACCGAGATAGCCGTACGGCCTCGGAGCGCGCACCCCCGCCGCGTACGCGACCTGCAGCACGCGGTACTCATGCTCGAGCGAGAGCGTCTGCTGATGGATGACCCCACCTTCGGCTCGGCGAACCAGCAGCTGCTCTGTCCCCTGCGGCGTCCGCAGGTCGAGCGCCCAGGCCTCCTTCGACGCGCCACCCGCGAGGAGCGCGAGGCGCTCGATCGCGATGTCCGCGCCGAACAGCGGGACGAGCCGCTCACGCAGCTCGCGCGAGAGGTCTTCGGCGCGGTCTGTCGTCAATCGACCAGGGCCTGGTAGACGAGCTGGCGCAGCTGTGGGCGGAACATGGGGTATGTGGTCGATGGCAGGAGCTGCGTGAAGAAAAGCACGATGAGATCCTCGGACGGGTCGACGAAGAATGCGGTGCTCGCCGCGCCACCCCAGGAGAGCTCGCCGATCGACGACATGACCTTGCTGCGTACGGGATCTTGGACCACGGCAAAGCCGAGGCCATAACCCAGACCCTCGAGTGGGGCTTCGCCGAACGGACGACCGAAGGTCCCCAGGTCGGCGCCGTCCGGGAGGTGGTTCTGTGACATGTAGCGCACGGTGCGCGGGCTCAGAAGCCGCACGCCATCGCGCTCGCCGCCGCCGAGCATCATCCGCATGAAGCGGTGGTAGTCGCCCGCCGTGGAGACAAGGCCTCCGCCGCCGCCGTGCACGAGCGGCGGACGAAGCGCCGCCGCGCCGAACGGCTCGTTCCGGACGGCCTTCCCCGCGCGGTCCGGGAGGTAGAGCGCCGCGAGCCGCGAAGCGTCGGAGGGCTTTGCGAAGAAGCCGGTGTCGGTCATCCCGAGGGGCGTGAAGATGCGCTCCGCGAAAAAGGCGTCGAGCGAACGCCCCGACACGAGTTCGACGATGCGCCCCAGGATGTCGCTCGCGACGGAGTAGTTCCACTCGGTGCCGGGCTCGAAGAGCACGGGCAGCGAGGCCCAGCGCTCGCAACAGGCCGCAAGATCAAGCCCCTCCGGGAAACCCCACTCGAATCCCGCGGCGCGGTACATCTCGTCGACCACGTGGCGGTGGTGGAATCCGTAGGTGAGGCCGGCCGTATGCGTGAGCAGATGCCAGATCCGGATCGGCTCGGTAGCGGGGACGGTCACCGGTCGTAGCGCGGTGCCCTGCTGGTAGACCCGCACGCCTCCGAACGCCGGCACGAAGCGGCTCACCGGATCGCGCAGGTCGAACGCACCCTCCTCGTACAGCATCATCGCCGCGACCGCGGTGATCGGCTTGGTCATCGAGTAGATGCGAAAGAGCGTGTCGGCTTCGACGGCGAGTCCTGCTTCGACGTCGCGGTGACCGCGCGTGGAGAGATGCACCACCTTGCCGCCGCGACTGACGAGTAGGAGCCATCCCGGTAGGCGTCCGTCCTCGACGTAGCGGCCGAAGTGCCGATCGATCCGCTCGAGGCGCGCCGGATCGAAGCCGGCGGCTCTGGCCTCGACCTCGACCACAGGCACCGCCCGCCGCGGCGTCACTGCGCTCACGAGGCCGTCTGTCCCCCGTCCACCGCGAGGACCTGCCCGGTGATGTAGTCGGAGGCACGCGACGCGAGGAAGACGACCGTCCCCTTGAGGTCCTCGTCACCGCCGATCCGGCCGAGCGGGACGGTGCGAGCGAGCCGATCGCCCCAGCGGTCGACGATGGCGCTCGACATGTGGCTCGGGAACCACCCCGGCGCGATGGCGTTCACGTTGATGCGGTGCCGCCCCCACTTCACCGCAAGGTCGCGAGTGAAGTTGATGAGTCCGCCCTTGCTCGTGTTGTAGGCGATCGCGTCGAGCACCTCGGGCGTCGCACCGCCCAGGCCCGCGACCGATGCGATGTTGATGATCTTCCCACCGCCCTGCGCGATCATCACGTTCCCCGCGGCCTGCGAGCACAAAAAGGCACCGGTCAGATTCACTTCGAGCACGCGTCGCCAATCCTCCACGGCCATGGTCGCAACGGGCGCGACCCAGGCGCGTCCGGCGTTGTTCACGAGGATGTCGACGCGTCCGAGCTCGGCCTTCGTGCGTTCGACCATCGCGCGCACGTCGTCGGGGCTGGTCACATCGCAGCGAAAGCCGAGCGCGCGGACCCCGAGCGCCGCGAGCTCGGCGGCGGTCTGCGCGCAGCGCTCCGCGTTGCGCGCGCAGAGCACGATGTCCGCACCCATCTCTGCGAGCGCGCTCGCCATCTGCCGTCCGAGCCCGCTGCCTCCGCCGGTGACGATGGCGACTTTCCCGCGGAGGTCGAACAGTTCTTTGGTGTGCATGCGGTCCCCCTCGCTATCTCGCTGCGATTACGCCGGTAGTAGAGTCGCGGCGGTGCCCGCATTCGCGCCGTCCCCTGATGTGCACGAGCGCCGCGAGCGCCTTGCGGCCTTCATGGAGGCCGAGGTCTATCCCAATGAGCGGGCCCTCGCGCGCGAAGATGACGCTGCCGAAGCGCTGATGCGCGAGCTCCAAGGCAAAGCGAAGGCGGCGGGCTTGTGGGCGATGTTCATCGGCCCGGACGCCGGCGGGACCGGCACCGGCTTCCTCCCCTACGTCTACCTCAACGAGGTGATCGGCCGCAGCCTCGCGGCGCCGCGGGTTTTCGGCTGCCAGGCGCCGGACACCGGCAACGCCGAGATCCTGCACGAGTTCGGCACGCCCGAGCAGAAGGCGCGCTGGCTGCGGCCGCTTGTCGCCGGTGAGATCCGCTCCTTCTTCGCGATGACCGAGCCCGAGGTCTCCGGGTCCGATCCGCGCGGCCTGCGTGCACGAGCCCAGCGCGATGGCGACGACTGGGTGATCAACGCGCACAAGTGGTTCAGCTCGGGCGCGGAGGGCGCGGCGTTCGCGATCGTGATGGCGGTCACGGACCCCAGCGCGGCGCCGCACGAACGACTCAGCCAGATCATCGTCCCGGCGGACGCGCCCGGGCTTGAGATCGTGCGTGCGATCCCGACCCTCGGGCACCGCGGCCGCGGCTGGAGCACGCACTGCGAGGTCCGGTTCACGAACGTCCGGGTGCCCATCGCCAACACGCTCGGCCGGCCCGGGGACGGCTTTCGCATCGCGCAGAAGCGGCTCGGTCCCGGTCGGATCCATCACGTCATGCGTTGGCTGGGCCAGATGCAGCGGGCCTTCGACCTCATGTGCGACCGCGCGCTCACGCGCGAGGCCTTCGGGAGTTCGCTCGCGGATAAGCAGACGATCCAGAACTGGATCGCGGACTCCGCCGCCGAGATCCAGGCCTGCCGGCTGCTGACGCTCCAGGCGGCGCACCGGCTCGACGCGGGCGACGAGGCGCGGGTCGAGATCTCTCTCGTGAAGTTCTACGCCGCGCGCGTACTGCACGACGTCATCGACCGGGCCATCCAGGTGCACGGCGCGCTCGGTCTCACCGACGAGACGCCGCTCGGCGCGATGTACCTCGTCGCCCGCGGCATGCGCCTCGTGGACGGGCCGGACGAGGTCCACCGGATGGTCGTGAGCCGAGAGGTCCTCCGCGCATATCGCGAACGCCGTCGATGGGAGTTCGGTTAGGCCGCGCGCTCGGGGCCCGGCGGGTCGCATCGGGTCTAGTTCGTCGCCTCGACGAGCCCGGCGGCACCCATGCCGCCGCCGACGCACATGGTCACGAGCCCATAGCGCGCCTTCCGGCGACGCAGCTCGTACAGCACGGTCCCGACGAGCCGCGCGCCGCTCATCCCGTAAGGGTGGCCGATCGAGATCGCGCCGCCGTTCGGGTTGAGCCGCTCAGGGTCGATCCCGAGCCGGTCGCGGCAGTAGACCGCCTGTGAGGCGAACGCCTCGTTCAACTCGACGAGGTCGATGTCCCCAAGACGGACCCCGACCTGCCGGAGGAGCTTCGGCACCGCGAACACCGGCCCGATGCCCATCTCGTCGGGCTCGCACGCCGCGACCGTGAAGCCACGGAAGACGCCAAGCGGCCGCAGGCCGAGTGCGGTCGCGCGCTCGGCGGACATGAGGAGCGCCACCGACGCGCCGTCCGAGAGCTGACTGGCGTTGCCGGCCGTCACCGTGCCGCCCTCCTTGAACGCCGGCGGAAGCTTCGCGAGGCCGTCGAGCGTGGTGTCGGGGCGATTGCACTCGTCGCGATCGACGGTGACCTCCTTCGTCGACGTCGCGCCCGTGACCTTGTCCGTTAACTGCATCGTCACGGTGATCGGGACGATCTCGTCGGCGAATTTCCCGTCGCGCTGGCCAGCGGCGGTCCGCTGCTGCGAGAGGAGCGCGAAATCGTCCTGGCGCTCGCGCGTTACGCCGTAGCGCTCGGCCACGACCTCCGCGGTCTGCCCCATTGGCATGTAGATGTCCTTCTTATGGTCGAGCAGCCAGGGGTTCTGGAGGTTCTTCCGGTTGTAGTCGTTCTGGAGCATGGTGATCGACTCGAGCCCGCCGGCGATCGCGACGTCATAGCTGCCGCCCTCGATCATCCGCGCGGCGATCGCGATGGAGTTGAGCCCCGACGCGCAGAAGCGGCTGACGGTCGATCCCGGCACCGACGACGGGAGGCCGGACATGATCGCGACCGTGCGCCCGACGTTTTGGCCCTGTGGCCCCTCGGGGAAGCCCGCGCCGAGGATGACGTCGTCGACCTCCGCCGGTTCGACTTCGGGCACACGACGGAGGAGCTCGCGAACGCACTGCACCGCGATGTCGTCAGGCCGGGCAAGGTTGAACGAGCCGCGGAATGACTTGGCCAGGCCGCTCCGGACGCTCGCGACGATCACCGCCTCACGCATCGGAGGGTCCACTTGCCGGCGGCTCCCAGCGCGCCATGCGTTTCGCGAGGAACGCGGCGATGCCCTCGCGCGCGTCCGGATGCGCTAGGAGTCGCGCGAACGCGGCGGTCTCGGCCTGAAGCCCGTCGCGCAGCGGAGCGTCAGCCGTCTCACGCAGGAGCGCTTTGATGACCGCGAGGGAGTGCGGCGACTGTGCCGCGAGCGTCCGCGCGATCCCCGTGGCCCGGTCGAAAACGTCGGAGGTCGCGACCGCCTCCTCCACCAGACCCCACTCCGCGGCGCGGCGTCCCGAGATGGGCTCTCCGCTGAAGATCATCAGACGCGCGCGCCCTCGTCCGACGGCGCGTGGCAGGCGCTGTGTTCCGCCGCCTCCTGGCAGGATGCCAATGCGCACCTCGGGCAGGCCGATCTGCGCGTCCTCGGCCGCGATGCGGATGTCGCACGCCAGCGCCACCTCCAGCCCACCGCCCAGACAGAAGCCGTGGATCGCGACGATGAGCGGCTTCGGGAACGCTTCGACGCGGTCGGCGAGCCGCTGGATGCCCTCCCCACGCGTGTCCGCGTTCGGCTCGAGGAGCGCCGGGAACTCCGAGATGTCCGCCCCGGCACTGAAACCGCGCGGCCCCGCGCCGCGGAGCAGGGCGACGCGTGTCGTCGCGTCGGTCGCGAGCTGACCCAGGGCCGACTCGAGCGCGGCGACGACTGCCCGGCTCATGGCGTTCACCGGCGGACGATCGATCGTGATCGTCGCCACGCCGCCCGACCGCTCGAGGCGAACGTGCTCAGGAGGCAGGGGTCACCTCCCGTGCCGTCGCGAAGCGCTCGCGGAGCGCCGTCTTGCGGAACTTGCCCGCCGCGCTCTTCGGTATCTCGGTCACGAACTCGAACGCGTCGGGCAGCCACCATTTCGCGAAGCTGGGCGCGAGGAACGCGCGGAGCTCGTCCGCGGTCGCCGTCTGCCCCGGTTTGAACAGGACGACCGCGAGGGGTCGCTCCTGCCATTGCGCATGCGGGACCGCGATGACCGCGGCTTCGGCGACCGCGGGATGGCCCATGAGCGCGTTCTCGAGCGCGACCGAGCTGATCCACTCGCCTCCGGACTTGATCAGGTCCTTGGAGCGATCCTGGATCTCAACGTAGCCGCGCGAGTCGATGGTGACGACGTCCCCGGTTCGGAACCAGCCATCCGCGGTGAATCGGTCCGCCGACTCCGGACTCTTGTAGTACGCGCGAGCGACCCAGGGACCGCGCACCTCGAGCTCGCCCATCGACTTCCCGTCCCAGGGAAGCTCGTCCCCCGCGTCGTTCCGGACGCGGATCTCGACGAGCGGCACCGGGTACCCCTGCTTCGCTCGATACGCGAGGCGCGTCTCGGTGTCGGTCTGCTCGAGATCGCTCATCAGGCTGGACACAACGCCGAGCGGCGTCGTCTCGGTCATGCCCCAGGCGTGCAGGATGCGAAGGCCGTGCCGCTCGTCGAAGCCGCGGATCATCGACTTCGGCGCGGCCGAGCCGCCGACCACGAGAAGCCGAAGGCGCGACAGGTCGTACTCCCTCGGATGCTCGTCGAGCCTTCGCAGGAGCCCGAGCCAGATGGTCGGCACGCCCGCGGTGTACGTGACGCGCTCGCGGGTGAAGAGATCGCACAAGCTCTCCGCATCGAGGTGCGGCCCGGGATGGACCTGAGTGGCTCCGACCATCGTGCAGGTGAAGGGCAGGCCCCAGGCGTTCACATGGAACATCGGCACGACGGGCAGGACGACATCGGACTCGAGAACGCCGATCGCGCCCGCTGACTGCCCGAGGCTGTGGAGGACCAGAGCGCGGTGCGAGTACACGACGCCCTTTGGCCGGCCCGTCGTCCCGGACGTGTAGCACATCGAGGCGGCCTCGCGTTCGTCGAGCTCGGGATACGCGAACGCGTTCGCGTCCGCACCGGCGAGGAGCTGCTCGTACCCGATCGTGCCTTCCGGCGCCGGCTTCCCGTGCTCGATCACAACGATGTGCTCGATCCGCACGTCGGAACGGAACTTCTCGAGCAGCGGCAGGAGGGTGTCGTCGATGATGAGCACGCGGTCCGCGGCGTCGTTGACGATGTATGCGAGGTCACTCGGATGCAGACGCGGGTTGATGGTGTGAAGGACGTTGCCCGCGAGCGGTATCCCGAAGTACGCCTCGAGATGCTCGTACTGGTTCCAGCACAGCGTCGCGACGCGGTCACCACGCCGCAGGCCGAGCTGCTGCAGCGCGACGGCGAGCTTCTTCGCGCGGGGTATGAAGTCGGCGTACGTGTACCGGTGGATGCTCTTGTCCGGTCGGCGAGTGACGATCTCCTTGTGCCCGAAGAGCTGCTCGGCACGTCGGAACATGAACGCGATCGTCAGCGGGTATTCCATCATCAGTCCGTCCACGTCGCTGCCACCCCTCTCGTTTCGTGATCACCCATCGAGCAGGACCTGCGCGATGTCCGCGCGGTGGGCCGCTCCGGAGCGGTCGAAGGACTCGATCCCGAGCGCCCGCTTGTAGTAGCGATGGAGCGGATGGTCCCAGGTGAAGCCCATGCCGCCGTGCACCTGCATCGCCCGCTCGCATGCAGCGACCGCGGCCTCCGCGGCATACGCCTTCGCCGCGCTCGCGGCGAGCTCGGCCTGCGCGTCATCCTCGGCGATGCACCACGCCGCCCAGTACGCGAGCGAACGCGCAAGCTCCGTCTCCACATAGGTGTCCGCGAGCTTGTGCGAGACCGCCTGATAGGTACCGATGGGCCGGCCGAACTGCTGGCGGCTCTTCGCGTGCTCCACACCGACAGCGAGGGCGAAGCCGGCGATGCCGACCGCCTCGAGGGCGAGGGCGGCCAGCGCGCGTCGTCTCGTCCGCCCGATGATCTCGGCCGCGGCGGGCGGCGCCGCAAGGAGGCGGGCACTGTCGTCTTCGAAGGTCACGCGGCCGAGCCGCCGCGTCGTGTCGACCGTGTCGAAGACGCGGATCAGCGGCCGAGCGTCATGGCGCTCCGCGAGGTACAACCCGATGCCGTCGGGCCCGCGGGCCTCGACCACGAACGCGTCGACCCAACCGGCATCGGGAACGAGGTCCCCGTCACCGCGGAGGAGCCAGCGATCGCCGGCGCGGCGCGCTTCCACTGCCGACGCGAGCGTTGCGGTGAGGCCGCCCGAGGCGACTCTTGCCAGGAGGTCGGGCGCGCAGGCCAGCGCTGGTAGCGCGAGCGCGATCGTCGAAAAGTACGGCCCCGCATAGAGCGCGCGGCCGAGCTCCTCGAACACGATCGCCTCTTCGACGAAGCTCAGGCCTGCGCCGCCCTGCGCCTCGGCGATCGACGCGCCGGTCCACCCGAGGCGCGCGAGCTCCGGCCAGGACGCGCGGTCCCAGCCGTCCTCCGACATCGCGATCTCCGCGAGGCGCGTGGCCGGGAAGCGCTTCTCGAGGAACGACCGCGCCTGCGTGCGGAGCTGGTCCTGCTCGGGCGTGAAGCTGAAGTCCATCAGCGGCTCCGCGGCAGGCCGAGGACGCGCTCGGCGATGATGTTGCGGAGGATCTCCGACGTGCCGGCCTCGATCGTGTTGCCGCGGCTGCGGAGCTGCTGGTAGCGCCAGTACGCGGGCGCCCCGTCGCCGTCCGCCACCCGCGACTCCTGTCCGACGATCTCGATCGCGAGCTTGGTCAGGCGCTGATTGGCCTCTGACCAGCGGAGCTTGGCGACGGATCCCTCGGGGCCGGGCGCGCCGGTGCGCTCGAGGCGGGCCAGCGCGCGGTAGTTGGTGTACCGAAGCGCCTGCAGGTCGATCCACTCGCGAGCGACGCGGTCGCGCACCAGCGCGTCGGCGCCCGCGCGATCGCGAGCCAGCGCCACGAGCTTGCGGACCGCGACGTCGAGCGCGCCGGCGAGCGCGAAGCCGAAGGTGCCGCGCTCGTGCGAGAGGGTCGTCATCGCCACGCGCCAGCCGCCACCGATCTCACCGAGCAGGTTGTCCTTCGGCACCGCGACGTCGGTGAAGAAGATCTCATTGAACTCCGCTTCGCCGGTGATCTGGCGCAGCGGCCTGACCTCGACACCGGGGCTCTTCATGTCGACGACCAGATACGTGAGGCCTTCGTGCTTTTCGTCGGTCACCGCACTCCGGGCGAGGAGGATGCACCGATCGGCGATCTGCGCGTACGACGACCACACCTTCTGGCCGTTCACCAGGAAGTGATCGCCCACGAGCTCGACGCGCGTGCGCACCGACGCGAGGTCCGAGCCTGAGCCCGGCTCGGAGAAGCCCTGACACCAGATCTCCTCGGCCGACAGGATCTTCGCGAGATAGCGTGCCTTCTGATCCGGCCGGCCGTGCGCGATGATCGTCGGACCGGCCATGCCGAGGCCGATCACACCCAGATGCTGCGGCGCTTCGGCGCGCGCGAGCTCCTCGAGGTAGACGGCCTGGTAACGCCACGGCTGTCCCGCACCGCCGTACTCCTTCGGCCAGGTGAGCCCGGCGTACCCGGCCTGCGCGAGGCGCCGGCTCCAGTCGCGTCCGAGCGCGAGGGCTGCGGGGCTGCTCCAGCCGCGGAAGCCGCGCAACCCGGCCGGCACGTTCGACTCGAGCCAGGCGCGCAGCGTCGTGCGGAACGCGGCCTCGTCCGGTCCATCTCGGAGATCCATCAGCGGCCCTCGCTCGACTCGCCGCGAAGGGTCATGCAGGTACTCATCGCGCGCGCAACGAGCCGCTCGTCCGGGTCGGTCACGTCGCATTCCACGAGGCCGATCGTCCGTCCCGTCTTCACAGTCCGCGCCGTCGCCACGAGGCGGCCGCTCCAGAACGGCCGCAGGAAGTTGATCTTCAGCTCGAGGGTGGTGAAGGTCTCTCCTTCACCGAGCGTCGACGCATATGCGGTCCCCATCGCGGCATCGGCGACGTCGCAGATGATGCCGCCGTGGAGCGTGCCCATGGGATTGGCGTGCTGCGGCCCGGCCTCAAGCTCGAAGATCGCTTTCCCGGGTTCGATCGAGGTCGGTCGAAAGCCGATGAGTCTCCCCACCGGGGCGCCGGGGCCATCCCCACGCACCATCGCGTTGAAGCGATCGATCAGCCTGGCCACGACACCTCCGAGCCACCCCGGTCGAGGGACCCGAGCGGCGCCGCGAGCTGAGCACCGATGCGCACCAGCGAACGAAGACATGCGTCGAGCCCGGCATCGTGGTCACCGAGCGCAAATGGCGCGGCGTTGAACTCGGTCGCGCCCGCCTCGGCCAGCCGAAGCAGCTGTTCGCCGATCGCGTCATGGTCGCCGACGACCGCGACCTCGGCCGGACCGGCGGCGCCCTCACGGTCGAGCATCGCGCGATAGGCCGGCAGCACGCCGTAGCTCTTGAACATGCGGCCGGCCAGCTCGCGCGCGCCGGCCAC
>Ga0207646_10003066_pt1 | contig 19221 bp, 18 predicted proteins | sample KBSK5502metaG_FD_184343 | JGI IMG/M metagenome (GOLD analysis project Ga0207646, IMG submission 184343) | Corn, switchgrass and miscanthus rhizosphere microbial communities from Kellogg Biological Station, Michigan, USA - KBS K5-50-2 metaG... | ecosystem: Host-associated > Plants > Roots >...
GACAGCTGCGGGTAGAAGGCGGGGCCCTCCACCAGCGACCCGACGCGGGGCAGGACGCGCGCCGCTCCGGCGGGCATCGCCGTGCCGAGCAGCTCATGCGTGCCGCTGGTCGGGAAGATCAGGCCGAGCAGCATCCTGATCGTGGTGGTCTTGCCGGAGCCGTTGGGCCCGAGGAACCCGTAGACCGACCCGCACGGCACCACCATGTCCAGCCCGTCCACCGCGAGTTGCCCGCTGCGGAATCGCTTGGTCAGCCCGTGCGTGGTCACCGCCGCCGCGGCCGCGTCGGGGCGCCTGGACCGGGCGCGGGAATCCGCCGGGCTGGCCGCCGGGACTTCCAGCCCCGTACTCATTTGACCTGCGCGGCGGCCGCGTACAGGACCGACGGGGTGACCGCGCCGGCGAGCACGTGCCCGTTCGTGATCAGCATCGACAGCAGGGCGGTGCGCAGCAGCCTGCCGCTCCCCCACACGCCGTGCACCGGGTGGGCCGCGCCCAGTATCGCGCCAAAGACCTCACCGCCGCTCAGGCTGCCGCCGCCGCCCGACGCCGACCGCGCCGCCTGGCCGGCCACGCCCGCCGCGTTGCCCTTCCCGGCCACCTGCGACAGGGCCGAGGCGGGCAGGACGGCCACCGACAGCCAGTTCTTGCCGATGACCTGGAACTGACTGGCCTGGCTGGCCGGCATGGGCTTGCTCGAGAAGCCGGCCTCGGCCGCGCGGGCCGTGTGCACGGTCGCGCCGGGCGGCGGGGTGAAGCTGAAGTTGGCGGCGGCCGGCTGGACGAACGAGATCGACTGGTAGCCGACCTGGAACGCCGGGCTGGTGGCGCCGCGGGCGAACACCTGCACCCGAAGCGGCACCGACAGGTGCTGTGCGTCCAGCGCGATGGTTATCTTGCCGATCAGCGACCCGCTCGACTTGGGCGCGATGACAAGCTGATAGGCGGCTTCGCCAGCAACCGTCACGTTGCTCTCCGTGGTGACCCGCGTGGACGGGCCGACGGCCGCCAGGGCCTGCTGCGCAGCCTGCTGCGGGGTCAGCGGGACGCGCGACGCCACCCGCTTGACCGCCTGCTCACGGCTCTGCCGGGACGGGACCACGAACTTGGTCACCGCGTCTGTATTGCTCTGCCAGAGCCAGGCCGTGGTGCCGTTAAGAATGAAATCCGTCTCGCCGAGCTGTACCGGGACCGCGAGCCGCAGCCGCGCCGGGCCGCCGTACCACACCTTGAGGGTGTGCGAACCGGCGAGGAGCGACGTGATCGAGGTGGGGTTGTAGTCCCCCGGCAGCTGGGGCACGCCGAGCGAGGCGGTCTCCACCACGGTGCCGGTCAGCGGCGGCGGTGCCGAACGGTCCCCGGCCACGGCGGCGAGCAGTTCCGCGGGGGTTCGCGCGGGCAGCGCCGGGGCGGCCTGGGCGACGGTGATCGCCGAGACCGTCGCGACCGCCGCGACCGCGGCCACCGCACCGGCGGGTATCACCCACCGGCTCCGGCGGGAGAACCTTGGGATTACTGACATAACGCACCTCGTTGCTCGCCGTGCTACGGCTCTTCCCCAGTATTGTGCAGCGCCGCCACTGTGGTATCCCTGTGAGCGTGCGCGTGCTCGTGGTGGAGGACGAACGGCGGATGGCGGCCGCGGTGCGCCGCGGCCTGCAGGCTGAGGGGTTCGCCGTGGACCTGGCCCACGACGGCGAGGATGGCCTGCACATGGCCCGGGAGGGCGACTACGACGCGCTTGTCCTGGACCTGATGCTGCCCAAGATCTCCGGGTACCGGATATGCCGCCAGCTGCGGGCCGAGGAGAACTGGGTGCCGATCCTCATCCTGTCGGCCAAGGACGGCGAGTACGACCAGGCCGACGGGCTGGACCTCGGCGCGGACGACTACCTCGTCAAGCCGTTCTCCTACGTGGTGCTGGCCGCCAGGCTGCGGGCCCTGCTCCGGCGCGGCGCCCGGCCGCGGCCGGCCCAGCTACGGGCCGGGGACCTCTCCCTGGACCCGGGCACCCGGCAGGTGTGCCGCGGCGACACCCCGATCGACCTGACCCCGCGGGAGTTCGCGCTGCTTGAGTACCTGATGCGCCGGGCCGGGCAGGTGGTGTCCAAGAGCTCTCTGCTCGAGCACGTCTGGGACGCCTACGACTCGGTGGACCCGAACGTGGTCGAGGTCTACGCCAGTTACCTCCGCCGCAAGATCGACGGCCCGTTCGGCCGCCGGGCGCTGCAGACGGTCCGCGGCGCGGGCTACAAGCTCGCCGCCGACGGGGGCTGACTCAGCGCATCCCCAGCGGCCAGGGCGCATGATCTAACCGTGAACCTGTCGGTGGCGCGGTGGTGGCGGCGGCGGAGCCTGCGCGCCCGGCTGACCATGGTCACGACGGCCGGTCTCGCGCTCGCGCTGCTGGCCGGCGCGGTGCTGCTGGTCGGTGCGCTGCACGCGTCGCTGGTCCGTGGGCTGGACAGCACCGCCAGGCAGGAGGCGACCGAGGTCGCTGCGTTGGCGGACACACACCGGCTGCCGCGCCTGGTGACGGTCGCCGGCGGCACCGTCCAGGTGCTGGACGCCACCGGGCACGTCATCGCCAGCTCACCCGGGGCGGACCCGCTGGTGCCGTTGCTGCCCGCGCGGGCTGCGGCCGCGCAAGCCCGGTCCGGGCGGGGAGTGCTGCTCGATGGCAGGCCCTACGGCTACCCCTACCCGCTCTGGGCGGTCGCCGTGCCGACCAGGACCGGCGACACGGTCACCGCCGCCGTGGACTTCCAGCCGGTGGTCAGCAGCGTCAGGGCGCTTGCCCAAGCGCTGGTGGTAGGCACGCCGGTGCTGCTTCTGCTCCTGGCGTGGGTCACCTGGCTGGTGGTCGGGTCGACCCTGCGCCCCATCGCTGCGTTGCGCCGCGGCGCCCAGGTGGTGGCCGGCACGGGGCGGCCACGGGAGCTGCCGGTGCCCGAGGCGCGCGACGAGGTGCACGACCTGGCGATCACGCTGAACGACATGCTGGACCGCCTGGACGCCGCCCAGCAGCGGCAGCGCGGCCTGGTCTCGGACACCGCGCACGAGCTGCGCAGCCCGATCGCCAGCATCCGGACCCAGCTCGAGGTGGCGCTGGACCACCCCGGGCTGCAGGACTGGCACCAGACCGCCGCGGACGTGCTGACCGACGTCCTGCGGCTGGCGAGGCTCGCTGAGGACCTGCTTGTGCTGGCCAGGCTAGACGAGAGTGGCACGCGGGCACCGGGTCGGCAGCCGGTGGACCTCGCCGTCCTCGTCACGGAGGAGGCCGAGCGCCGCGCCGGCGCGCGGGTACCGGTGACGGCGGCCACCTCTGGCGCCTGCGTCGTCACCGGCGACGCGGAAGGGCTGCGCCGGCTGCTCCGGAACCTCATCGACAATGCTTTGCGTTACGCGAAATCAGGGGTCGGCGTGACGGCGCGGCGCGAGCCCGGGCACGTGGTGCTCACAGTGACCGACGACGGCCCGGGCATCCCGGCCGAGGACCGGGACCGGGCCTTCGACCGGTTCGTCCGGCTCGACGAGGCGCGGAGCCGGGATGAGGACGAGACGGGCGGCGCCGGGCTGGGGCTTGCCATCGTCCGGGCGACCGCCATGGCGCACGGTGGCTGGGCCCGCCTTGAGGACGCGGCCCCCGGCCTGCGGGCCGTCATCCGCCTGCCCGCCGCCCCGGACGGGTAGCGCTGGAACCGGATCGCCGCCGCCCTGGGCGTCTCCCGGCAGGCCGCCCGCCAGCGGTTCGGTGGCAAGGTAGGCGCGGCGACACGATCACGACCAGGCCACCATCCCAGTGCAGAGCCGCCACGCTGCAGGGATCGCGATAGCGGCGAACTGCTGCAGGGCATGGCGCCAATGGCGTGCCAGAACGAGCGGTCATTGACAGTCACGTCCCTGCTGGCGCTTGCCACGGACCGTTGAGTCACGGTCGGCGATCGGCTCGAAGGTACCCGGGTTTCGCATTCCGGGATGGCGGCTGGCGCTACGTGCCGGTGACCGCGAAGGCCGCCGGGGAGAGATAGTTGAAATCGGAGTAGTAGTTGTAAGAGCCGCCTGCGGTGCAGGCCCCACCGGCCGTGCACGACAGTGGGCCAATGGTGGCGTTGACTGTGGGGTTGCCGAGGCTGTCGATGCCCGGGACTTCGATGGCGGCGGCCCAGCGCCCGCTCCGTTCGGTGGCCACAAACGGCTGGGCATCCCCCGAGCCTGTGGTGAACTGGCCATCTGCTGCACAGTTCCCGGCACTGCGGCAGACCACGGACGTCACCGAGGAATGATCCTTCGTACCCGGGATCACCGAGGTGCTCCACCGGTCGGCGCGCTCGCTAGTCATGAACGCATGGGAGTCCCCGGCGACGGTGTAATGACCGCCTGCCTCGCAGAATCCGGCCGCCGGGCAGGACACCGAACTGAGGGCCGGATGGTGCCGTGCATCCAGATTCGCGGTACCGGGGACTTGGACCGCGGCCGCCCACCGCCCATTCCGTTCGCTGGACACGAACACCTGGTACATGCCATGACTATCGGTGTAGGTGCCGCCGGCGGCGCAGTTGCCAATGCTCCAGCACGACACCGAGCTGACCCAGGAATGTCCTGTTGGGGCCAGGCCGGAGTTCCGCAGCAGGTCAACGCCGGCCAGCCACCGGCCGTGCCGCAGGGTCGCCGTGAGCGCACGGCCATCACCTGGGCCGCCGCCGTAATAACCGCCCGCGAGGCAGTTCCCGGCGCCATCGCACCACATGGCATTGACCTCACCGTGGATTCCGCCGACCGTACCGGGGACGACGGCGGCCCTGCCCCACGTCCCGTTCCGCTCGCTGACGATGAACATGTGGTCATGACGGGCCGTGTTGTCCTCGAAGAATCCCCGCACAGTGCAGGTTCCATGCCGCGCGCACCACACCTCGGCACCCCACGCGTAGTACACGTTCAGGCCCGAGGCGCGCAGCACATCGGCACCCTTCTCCCACCGGCCGCCGTGCTCGGCAGCCGCGAGGACCTGGGGCGTGCCGAGGCTGCCGGTGTAGTAGCCAACAGCCGCGCAGCTCCCGGCGCTAGCGCACGACACCGAGGCGATCCCCACCATGCGCCTGCCAGGAAGGGCGGCGGCCCTGACCCACCGGCCGTTCCGTTCGCTGACCACCCGAGCGCCGCGCGAGGTGCTCCCGCCGGCCAGGCAGTTCCGGGCACTCAGGCACGCCAGCGAACTGACCGCGCCAATTCCTGGTACCCGTACCGCGTTCCTCCAGGACAGTCGCCATCCAGCCTGGCCGGCCGGCCGCGCCGAACTCGTGGCCGTCCTCGCGGAGCTTGTGGCCGGCCTCGCGGAGCTTGTGGCCGGCCGCCCGGGTGCCGTGCACGCCCCCGCCAACGGCAGCACCACTGCCGTCAGCACAGCCAGCCTGCTACCGGCGCGCCGGTAGTCCAGCATCCGCCGCATAACCGTCTGCTTCCCGGGCCTGTGCCCGCAGGGTGTCCGCCGCGTAGGCCCCCTGAGGGGAAAAATCCTTCCGGATCACGAACGGGACCAGTTCCCCATGACCATGAGCGCCACCATGCTGGCCACAACCCGGCCGATAGGCCTACCAGCGGCCCCAGGGGAGCAGGGAGACGACCGCGATCGCGGCGAACAGCAGGGTCAGGTAGGCGATGGACAGGTGGAACAGGCGCATAGGGGCGGGATGGGCGCCGCTCGGCCGCGCGATCCCGGCGCACGTTCCCTCGGATACGGGCTTTCCGGGACCCGCTGGGCCCACCGGTGCGTCGGCCACCGGTGCACTGGCCACCGGCGCATCGGCCCGGGCGACCTGCGCGTAGAGCCGGTGCGCCTCGGCCAGGAACCAGGCCCCGAGGCCCGCCGCGCAGATCGTGTACACCCAGCCGGCGTAGGGGCCGAGCACCAGCGTGGTCGCCACCATGACATAGGAGTAGACGAGAATCTTGCGCGCCACGACCGGCGCGGGCGCGACCACCGGCAGCATCGGCACGCTCGCCGCGGCGTAGTCGTCGCGGAACTTCATGGCCAGCGCCCAGAAGTGGGGCGGCGTCCAGAAGAAGATCACCGCGAACAAGACTATGGCCGGAAGGCCCACCCGGCCGGTCACCGCGGACCAGCCGACCAGGACCGGGAAGCAGCCGGCGGCGCCGCCGATCACGATGTTGGACGCGGTCCGCCGCTTCAGGCCGATGGTGTAGACGAAGACGTAGAACAGGATGGCGCCGTCGGCCAGGATCGCGGACAGCCAGTTCACCAGCGTGCCAAGCAGGACCGTAGCCGCCGCGCCCAGGACGATCCCGAAGATGAGCGCTTCGGCGGGCTTGACCACGGCCAAGGGCGCGGGCCGGGCCAGCGGGCGGCGGGACGTCCGCCGCATCACCGCGTCGATGTCGCGGTCGATGTAGCAGTTGATCGTATTCGCGCTGCCGGCGGCCAGCGCGCCGCCGGCCAGCGTCACCAGCAGGATCCGCACCGGCGGCAGCCCGCGCTCCGCGAGCAGCATCGTGGGAATGGTCGTGACCAGCAGCAACTCGACGATTCGCGGCTTGGTCAGGGCGAAGAGAGCCCGGGCTACCGCCCGGGTTGAACGGCGCCCCGCCACGGCGGGGAGCACGTTCGTCGTGGCTGGGGTCACTCCCCGTCCCCCGTGCCTTCCGCCTCCGGCGCCTGCTGCCCGGTGTCAGCATCACCAGACTCGCCAGCCGCACCTGAGGGGTTTGGGTTACTGTCTGCCGGCGCTTGACTAGCGACCGAGTCCGGGCCTGAACTGGCAGCACCGGCTGCCGAGACTGCGGGCACCCGGTGACCGGGGACGTCGTGGGGCCTGGTGAACAGCACGTACAGGGCCACGGAGACGACGACGAACACGCCCACAGGCAGGGCGAACGTCAGCACGGACCCGCCCTGGCTGTTAATGGCAACCGCGAGAACCGATGCAGGCACTCCAGCCTCCTTGTATCGATCAGATCGTGTGCCGATATCTTGGCCGTGCGGGTGAGGCCGGTCGCCCGGACCGCCAGCCAGCCGACCGGCCCGACCGGGGGGGAGCCGACCAGGGGCCCGGTCGCTCCCCGGTCAGCCGCTCGAGCTCAGCCGAGAGATCGCCGGACTCTTCATCGCCCAGCCATGTGTAGAGCAGCGCGACCGCCGCTATGACAAACGACGGCAGCGTACCCGTCCACAGGACCGCGCCGCCGACCTGCTGATCCGCGACCAGGGCGAGCACATCATGGGCGGCACCGCGATAGGCCGGGTAAACCACGCCCGCGCCGAAGACGAGCAGAACGCCCAGGACCGAGCCGGCCGCGGCGGTGCCGACAAGGAGCGCCAGGCGCCGCAGCGGCGAGGACGGCGGGCTCCACGGGTACGAGCCAATGAGCTGGAACCAGAGCAGGACTCCCGCCGCCAGGTACATAACAATCTCGGCGTACCGCGCGACTGGGTTCCTGGCCGCGAGATCGTACAGGGCCGGCACGTGCCAGCCCAGCCAGATGATGTTGAACGCCACCGTGATGAGGACTGGCCAGGCCAGCCACCGGGGGATGCGGGACGCCACGCCGTGTCCGTTACCCAGCGCGGCCTGGTCATTCAGGCGGTGCGCGGCCGCACGCCACAGGCCGCAGCGCAGCGCCAGCCACGGGGCGCCGAGCACGACCAGCGAGGAGGCGACCATGCCCAGCATCAGATCCTGGACCGAGCGCACCCAGACGTACGTCCCGGACCAGTAGGCGATGGGGGACACCAGCGCCAGGAACGCCAGCAGCAGGCCAAGTTGGAAGACGACCGCCTCGCGCCGCCGTGCCTTCGCCCAGTCACTCGTCGGCGCGTCCTCCCGACCCGGGTCGGCGTCGGCCAGGCGCCGCGCGCCGGTCAGGTGCACCACGACGATCGCGGCATAGCAGACCAGAACGGGCCAGGCGGCCGACCAGTGCGAGAGGACGTAGTTCATCGGGGTCGTGGCCCCCGGCTGGCTTCGCCGACCGGACGAGCCGCTCCTTTCCGCTCAGGGCGCCAGGTAGAACAGCACCCAGAACAGGACGGCGATCACGGCAAGATAATTCCAGACGACCGTGAACGCGCTCAGCGCCCCCTGGAAGCGCTGCACCGCGAACGCCTCGGCGTACGTGGGCGGCTGCTCCACAAAGGATATCGCCCGTATCGGCCGCGACCGCATGATCATGATCTCCAGCCAGATCATGGCGCAGAACACGATGACCAGGAAGACCGGATTGAACGCGGTGAACACGCTGGCGAAGCCCGCGCTTGCCGGATAAAAGGGCAGGTTCAGCAGTTGCCAGATCTGCAGCCCGACCGCTGCCAGCCCAAGGATCAGCGCGACCACGGCCCCGCGCTGCCAGGCGGCCTTGTTCCCGGCCTTGATTCGCTGCAGCGAGACCGTCTGCACGACGGCGCTGACCACCACCATCGCCATGATGATCGCGCCCGCCCACTGTTGCGGCCCGGGGAAGCCTGCCGGGTGCCACATCTGGTGCGAGTTCAGCGATCGCAGGTAGAAGTAGGCAAACGCGAACGCGGCGAACAGGAACGACAGGGCGCCTATGGCCAGGCGCGCGCCGGTCCACGACGCGTTCAGCGCCGCCTCGTGGTAGAAGCTGGCCTCCTCGGCGTCCCTGTCCAGGCCACGCTGGGTGGGTACCGGTATCTCGGCCATGGTTATGCCTCCGCTTCGGTGCCCGCGTAGGCGGCGGCGACAACGCCGACGGGCGGGTCGAGGTCGGCGACCGGCGGCGCGTCTTTCACGCCATACTCATACGGATCGGAGAGCACCACGGGGACGTACCTGAAGTTACCGGGCGGCGGTGGCGAAGGGACCTGCCATTCGAGGCCCCGGGACCGCCAGGGGTTCCCCTCCTCCCGCTCGCGGGCGATCACCGTCGACCAGACGAAGTTGATCAGGAAGATCAGGATCGAGCCGCCGAGGAGGAACGCCGAGATCGACACCCAGTCATTGAGCGGCTGCAGGTTCCGCGCGTACTCGAACACCCGGCGCGGCTGGCCGAGCAGGCCGACGGCGAACAGCGGCAGGAAGGTCGAGTTGAAGAAGATGAACATGGTCCAGAAGTGGATCTTGCCGAGGGTCTCGTTCAGCTTGATCCCCATCATCTTGGGCAGCCAGTAGTAGACGCCGGCCATGAACGCGAAGATCAGGCCGCCCATGATCGTGTAGTGGAAGTGCGCCATCGAGAAGAAGGTGCCGTGCTCGGTCGTGTCGGCCGGCACGTCTGACAGGAACACCCCGGTGATCCCGCCGATCAGGAAGTTGAAGTAGAAGCCGAGCGCGAACAGCATGGGCACGGTGAACCTGATCTTCGCCTTCCAGAATGTGCCCATCGCCACCAGGAAGATGAACCCGGTTGGGATGGAGATGAGCTCAGTGGTGAGCATGTACAGCGGGCGCATGTCCGGGTTTATCCCGCTCATGAACAGGTGGTGCTGCCAGACGAAGAAGCTGAGTATCGCAACCCCGATCATCCCCGCGGCGGCGACGCGGTAGCCGAACAGCGGCTTCCTGCAGAACACCGGGAGGATCTCCGACACGATGCCGAAGCCCGGCAGGGCGAGGATGTACACCTCCGGGTGCCCGAAGAACCAGAACAGGTTTTCGTACAGGTAGTTGCTGCCACCGAGGTCCTCGGTGAAGAACGCGGTCTGCACGGTCCGGTCGGTGATCAGCATGTACATGCCCCCGACCAGGACGGGCGCGGCGAGCACCATGAGCAGGGCGGTGGTGAACATCGACCAGACGAAGATGGGCAGCCTGCTCCAGCGCATGCCGGGCGCGCGGCAGCAGATGATCGTCGCGATGATGTTGAAACCGGCCAGGATCAGCGAGAGCCCCATCAGGCCGAACGCCACCGCGTAGGCGTCCTGGCCCTGCGTGGCCTGGATGCTCAGCGGCGCGTACCCGGTCCATCCGGTCGGGAAGCCGCCGAACAGGACACCGGACAGCAGGACGATGAAAGCCGCCGGCGTTATCCAGAACGAGAGCGCCTCGATCCGTGGGAACGCGACCCGTTTCGAGCCGATCATGATCGGCACGAAGTAGTTGCCGAAGGGCCCGAGGATGATGGACGACATCATCATGATCATCATCGTGCCGTGCTCGCCCACCACCATCAGGTAGGCATTGGCGTTAAGCGTGTGATAGGTAGGCGACAGCAGCTCGGTCCGGATAGCCATCGCGAACAGCCCGCCGGTCAGGAAATAGGCGATCATGCCGACCAGGTACTGGAGCCCGACCACCTTGTGGTCCAGGGAGTACCTGAAGTACCTCGCGAGGCCGCCGGCCGCGGCGGCCTCCTCCTCCTCGACCGTACGGACTGGGCGTCCGGCCATCGCCCTGAGCAGGTCGTTGAACACGCCGAGCCCGGCCAGCCAGCCGACCGTGCCAAGCAGGTACCCGAGGACGATGGCCATGTCGTTCTGGCCGGAATTCGCGACCTGCGAATAGCCGCCGGCGAGGAAGTTGCCGAGCCAGTGGCCGACCAGGTAGCCCAGCACCGCACCGATCAGCCCGGTGTGCACCGCCGGGCGCATCCACCAGGGACGAGCGGGCCGCGGGCCGCCAGGCTCTCGCCCACCAGGCTCCCGGGCCTTCTCCGGCTGGATCTCGACGGCCATGTGGTCACCTCTTCACAGAAGAAACGAAGGTAAGCGAGTGGGGTGAATGGGTCCTGCTCATGGCGACACTGGGTACTGGGAGCCGTAATAGTTGCCGCCGGCGCCGAACAGGCCGGCCTGGTGGAACGCCTTGCCGAGCTGTTTGACCGAGTTGGCGTCGTAGGTCAGCGCATACGGCGGCAGTTGCCTGGTGAGCGCCGCCAGCTGTGCCTCGGTCCGCGTGGCCCATGCCTGGAAGCCCGCGACGGACAACACCCTGCCGGTGTCGAACATCGCGCCATGCCAGAGCCCGCACAGCTCCGAGCAGCGGACAGTGAAGCTGCCGGTGTGCAAGGTCTTGGTGTAGGCGACGTTGTTCAGCTGCGGATTCGCGTCAGCCTTGACGGCGAGCTGAATGGCCCAGAAGCTGTGGATCACATCAAGCGAGGTCACGTTGAACTGGACCTCCCGGCCAACCGGCAGCACCAGGTCGGTGGTCTCGAACCCGCCGAACTGGGGGTAACGGTACGTGAACCGCCATTGCTGGGCGATCACCTGCACCTGCAGCGGGGTCCCGCCGCTCGGCCGCCAGATCGGGGTATTCCCCTCCCCGGCGCCGGCGCCGGCCGGGACGATGAGTTCCACCGTGCCGTACACGAACAGCCCAAGCACGATCACGGCGGTGCCGATGATCCAGGTAGCGGAGATGCGCGCGTTCCCATGAATCGGCGGCCCGTCCTCCTCGTCTCCCGGCTTCTGCCGCCAGGTGATCAGGGCATAGATGAAGTAGATGAGCACGAACAGTATGACCGGGGCCGACATCACCGCCATCACGGTGATGTCAACTTGCTGACTCGCGGCCGTATCGGACATCGCGCCAGGCGGCAGGTGCGGTCCCCAGACGAACCAGATGATTGGGTCGACGATGGCCGAGAGGACCAGCCAGATGAGGAAGATCCGCAGCCCGTGACGCGGCTCGGCCGCGCCGGCCGGTGCCGCAGGCGCGGGCGCTGACTCAGCGGTCATCAGCCAACCACCTCCATGTTGCCGCCCATGTACCCGATCGTCGACATTGGCCCGCCGTTGCCGTAGAGGAACGAAAGGCCGCAGGGGATGAAGCACTGCCAGCGGAAGACACCAGAATGGGACGGCGTCATGAAGCTGAAGGTGGTGGTCGAGTGGGCGTTGCTGGTGCACGGACCGTTGAGGCAGGTTCCCGGCCCGGCTTCGACCGGCACGTTGAGGCCGATGCTGGGGATCGCGAACGTGTGCTGGATGAGATAGGGGCCATTCCACCCGTTCACGGTCGTGACCGGCTTCCCGCCGTAGTAGGCGACCCCGCCGATCGTGCCCGTGACGTGGCCCCAGACCTGGTTGCGGATCGGTGTGGAGCCGTCGTAGCCGAGGATAGTCATATTCACCCGGGTATTGGCCGGGACCTTGAACAGCGTGGTGTGCACCCAGGCCCCCGTCTGCGGGTTCTTGATGAAGTAGCTGACCCATGTGGGATGGTCAGGTACTGCCGTCGGGCTCGACGACGCATCGGTCTGCATGACGATGTTGACCGGCTGGCCGGCCACGTGGCCGACGGTGAAGTCCTCCACCGGCGGGCCGCCGAGCAGGTAATGGACGACGACGAAGACCGCGCCGCCGACCACTGCGACGAATGCCACCAGCAGGGTCGCGACACGGACGGGCAGAGACACCAGTCACCACCTCGCTTCGATGCGGGCGCGCGGGCGCACGCGACTGGGCCGGCCGCGCATGTCCCCAGGACCCCGGCCGGAGGCCTCTTACGAGCCTGATCTTGCGAGCAACCGGCCCTGACGGCAATACCACAGACACTCAATGACGAAATTGTCATGATCGTGGCATCCTGGCCGGTAATGACCATCGTTGGGCACCCGATCCGATGACGGTGCGTTAACCGCAGCTACCCAAGTAGCGCGGTCCTCCCCTGGACCACGGCGATCCACCACCTCGGGGGCCCACCTCCGGCGATATGCGAGACATCTGGGTGGCGGGAATGCGATGGTTTGCGGAATGCTGGTTGACCGAACGCCGCCGCGCGATGGATCCTCAGGAGAAGGAGCCGCACCGCCCACCGCGGGCTGGACCGGGCCGGCCTGCGGGACCGGGCGCGGGTACGGCGAAAAGACGAGACTCCGATGACAACTGCTGGGCAGGCTCAAAGCCACCTGGGGCCGCGCATCCTGCTCGTGGAGGACGAGCCCAGGATCCGCGACTTCATCACCCGCGCGCTCGTCGCCGCCGGGTACGCCGTGGCGGCCGCAAGCTGTGGCAACGAGGGCCTGCGCATGGCCCAGGCCAGCTACTACGACCTGGTCATCCTGGACCTGATCATGCCGGACATCGACGGCCGCACCGTCCTGGCCCAGGTGCTGAAGGAGCGCCGCGATCAGGCCGTCATGGTGCTGTCCTGCCTGGCCGACGTGACCACCAAGGTCGACTGCTTGGAGCTGGGCGCGCAGGACTACCTGACCAAGCCCTTCTCCCTGGCCGAGCTCCTGGCCCGGGTGCGGGTCCGGCTGCGCGGGGAGACCCACCTCTCGGGCGAGGTGCTCCGGGCCGGCGAGCTGACCCTGGACGTTGGCCGGCTGGAGGCCAACATCGGCCACGGCCCGGTCGCCCTGACCCGGCTGGAGTTCCTGCTGCTGCGCGAGCTGATGGAGCACTCCGGCCAGTCGGTGGGCAAGGGCCAGCTGCTGGCCACCGTCTGGGGCTACGACTTCGACCCGGGCTCAAACGTGGTGGACGTCTGCGTGCGGCGGCTGCGGTCCAAGCTTGGCTTCGACCTGATCAAGACGGTGCGCGGTGAGGGATACCGGCTCGCTTCCTAGGCAGAGCCGCGCGCGGCCGGGACGGTGGCTGCGCCCATATGATCGTCGCGGACGGCCGGCAAAGGTGGAGGAGTTGTGACCGGGACGCCAAGCTGGGCCAGCCGGGTGCGGAGCCCGCGCACGGCCATCATCGCAGCGGCCGTCGTCACGGTCGCCGTGGCGCTTATCGTGGTCGGGGCCACCGTCGGCTCCGGTGCTCCCGCCCCACGCAGCCTGGGCCAGGCAAAGAACTTCACGGTCAGCGTGCTCGGCCACCCGGGCCAGCACCTGGCGCTAGAGTCCCTTGCGGGCCGCCCGGTCATCGTCAACTTCTTCGCGTCCTGGTGCGTGCCGTGCCAGCGGGAGACGCCGATGATCGCCCGGTTCTTCCGCGCCGAGCGGGGCCGGGTCACGGTCGTCGGCATCGACGTCAACGACTCGGCGTCCGCCGCGCTGGCGTTCGTCCACAAAAGCGGGGTGACCTACCCGGTTGGCGTCGACCCGCTCCCGATGAAGACGGCGACGGCCTACGGCCTGCCCGGGCTGCCCGCGACCTTCTTCCTGAACGCGCGGCACACCATCGTGAAGCGCGTCTTCGGGGCGCTGACCCGGGCGGAGCTGACCAGCGGCACCACCCTAATGGCGAAGCGGGCGGGGTAAGGGCGCCGTGCAGCCCCCGGCCCGGGCCGACCCACCGTACGTGCCCATCCGGCACGTCCCGTGGCCGGCGCGGAGGATGCCGCGCTGGCTCATCGCGGGCCTGCTGGCCGTGGTGCTCGGCGCGGTGCTGACCGGGATAGCGATCCACCCCTCGCGGTCACAGCGCGCCGCCGACCTGAACGGCTTCCTGGCCGACATGAAGACCGGCATCCAGTCCTGCGCGGGCGGGGTGCGGGATTCGCTCATCGTGCTGCGCGCGATCGAGTCCGGGGCCAGCCACGATGTGACCACCGCCATCGGCGTGGCCACCTACGGGGCCCCCAACTGCTCCCCCGCCAACAGCATGCCGCTGGACGACCTCGCCACGTACCAGGTGCCGGAGTCGCTGTACTCGTTTCACCTGGACCGGGCGGTGAACGGCCTGCTGACCTGGGCCTTCCCCGACGCGCAGCGGGTGATGGACGACGTCGCGGCCGTCATGCGCGCGCACGGCGCGGCCCGGGCGGCGGCCACCGCGTCGCTGCAGCACGCCCTGCGCGTGCTGGACGCCCAGCGCAGCTACGTGGACAAGATCATGATGACAGCCGTGAACGCGACCCGCGCCACAGGGCGGCCTCCTACCTTGCCGGGGTGACTGGCGCACGCAGGCCAGCCCGGTACTACCCCGACTTCTCCTTTGGAAAGTCGGACTGGATACGGGGCTAGCGTGACGCGCAAGGCGGGCCCGGTCGGGATCCAGCCCATCCCGCTACAGCGCTGGCCGTTAAGCCGCCGTTCAACCCGATGTGTTCCAGGGCCGCGGTGAAGGCGGCCTCCCAGGCGGCCGGGGACTTAGGCACCCCGTTCGGGGAGAGAGCCGGCCGGTCCAGCGCGGCCAGGGCGGACCGGACCACGTCGCCGGCCCGGGGGGAGACCACGTCCGCGGCGCCCAGTTCCAGTTCGTGCTGCAGGTTGTCGCGCCCGTGGCCCTGGACGACGTCGAGCAGGAGCAGCGGCCGGCCGACCGTCCGCGCCTCGGCGCAGGTGTCGCCGGAACTGGTGATCACCAGGTCGGCGGCGCTCATCAGCGCCGGGATCTCCTCGGTGTAGCCGAACACGCGCAGCCGGGGCCGGTGCCGCGCCGCGGCCCGCAGCCGGCTCTCCAGCCTGCTGTTCCGCCCGGCGACCGCGAGTACCTGGACTCCCGCGTCGGCGAGGGCCGCGGCCGCGTCCGCGAGCGGGCCGAGCCCCCAGGCGCCCGACATGAGCAGCACCGCCCGGTCCCCGGCCGGCAGCCCGAGGTCCTCCCTTGCGCGGTCGCGGGACGGCGGATCGTAGAAGCCCGGCCGCACGGGCTGCGGGATCAACTGGACGTCGGCGCGGGGCTGGTACCTGTGCACCGCGGCCGCCGCGGCAACCGAGGTAACCAGGTACAGGTCCACGTTCCGCTGCACCCAGAGCCGGTGCGGGGTGACGTCGCTGCACAGCACGACGTGGCTCATGGCCGGGTAGCGCTCGGCGAGCACGCTCACCGCGGACGAGGCCGTGGCGAAGACCGAGATGGCCAGGTCGGCGCCGTGGGAGTCGAGGTAGTCGCGCAACCGCGGCACCAGCCGCCGCCGGGCGGCGGCGTCGGCGAGCAGCGCCAGCCGGCTCCCCGGGCGCAGGGCGGCGAAGTGGAACGCGTCGTACAGGCCGGGCGTGGCAAGCATGGCGCGGAAGACCGCCTCCCCGGCCGTGCCACCGCGCGGCCCGAGCAGCGCCATGACGTCGACGGTGTCGGTCTCCCAGCCCCGCCCGGCCAGGGCCGACTCGCAGGCCCTGGCGTGCATCTCATGACCGGCCCCGAGCGAGCCGGACAGCAGCAGCGCCCGCTTCATGGCGCTTCCGTGGTGCCGGGCCCGGCGTCGGCACCGGGCCCGCCGTCCGCACCAGGCCCGCCGTCCGCACCAGGACCGCCGTCCGCACCGGGCGCGGCCCCGCCGAGCCAGTCCAGGTAGCGCCGGACGCCGGTGGCGAACGGGGTCTCCGGCGACCAGTCGAGCAGTTCCTTGGCCGCCCGGTTGGAGATGCTGACGCCCTGGTAGTCGGCACCGCGGGCGGGCGTGTGGTGCACCGGCACGCGCCTGACCAGATCCTGGACGGTGTCGGCGATCTCACGGACGGACACCGGCGTGCCGCCCTCCAGCGCCAGCACCTGGCCGGACGCCGCCGGGACGAGCGCCCGGAGGTGCGCGTCGGCGAGGTCCTCCACGTAGACGTAGTTACGGTGCTGCTCCCCGGTGCCCGCGATGGTGATCGGCGTGCCGTCCATCGCCGCCCGCACGAAGGTCGCGACCACCAGCTCGGGCCGCATCCGCGGGCCGTACGGGATGCCGTAGCGGAGGATGGTGAAGTCCTGGCCGTACATCTCCCGGTAGCTGTGCATGAGCAACTCGGCGGCCAGCTTCGTGGAGACGTACACGTGGCCGGCCCGGCGCAGGTCGACCGGGAAGTCCTCGGCCAGCTCCCCGGTGGCCCCGGTCGCGCCGTACACCCACACCGTGCTGGCCAGCAGCACCCGCCCGCACCGGGACTGCCGGGCGGCCTCGAGCACCCTGGCCGTGCCCTCGACGTTCAGCCGCACCGCCCACACCGGGTCGGCGGCCACCTCGTTGACGTTGGCCGCCCCGGCCAGGTGGAACACCGCGCTGCAGCCGGCCAGCGCAGCGCCGAGCCCGGCCTCATCAAACAGGTCGACCGTGAGGTACTCAGCGGCTGGGTTCCGCCAGCGCGGCCGCACGTCGATCACCCGCACCTCGTGGCCGGCCCGCACCAGCCGGTCCACCACGTGGGAGCCGATGAAACCGCCGCCTCCGGTGACCGCTACCTGCACGTTTCTACCCACCTGCGAGCTCACCAGACACCGTGGTGACCGCGGTCAGCACCTCGTCCACCTCCGCATCGCTCATGTCAGAGTGCACCGGCAGGCAGATGTGCCTGGCGGCGATGTCCTCGGCCACGGGCAGCGAAGGCCCGGCGTACTCCTCGAGCACGGGCTGCTGGTGCAGCGGCAGGTCGTACACCTCGCCCGAGAGCCGGACGCCAAACCTGGCGGCCACCTCCTGCTTGAGCCGCGCCCGGTCGGTGCCGGGGGCGAGCAGCACGACGTACTTGTAGATGTTGCCGCGCGAGCCCGGCGGCTCGGCCATGGGGCACAGGCCGTCCACGCTGGCCAGCGCCTTGTCATACCGGCTGGCGACCTCGCGGCGCCGGGCGATGAACTCGTCGATCCGACGCAGGTGGACCAGCCCGGTGACCGCGTGCAGCTCGCTCATCCGCCAGGCCGAGCCACGGCGGACGTGATGGTTGGCGGTGAAGGCCCCCTTGCCCTGATCCCGGTAGATCCTCGCCTCGTCGGCCACATGCCCGGACCGGGAGACCACCACTCCACCCTCGCCGCTGGTCACGACCTTGGTCGGGTACATCGAGAACGCCCCGGCCACCCCGAACGAGCCGGCGAAGCGGCCATCGAGCGTCGATCCGTGCGCGTGCGCGGCGTCCTCCACCAGGGCGATCCCGCGCTCCTCGCAGAGCGACCGCACGTCCTCGACGTCCGGGGAGATGAGACCGCCGATGTGCACGTGCACCACGGCGGCGGTGTCCGGGGTCAGCGCCGCCGCCACGGTGGCCCGGCTCAGCGCCAGCGTGGCCAGTTCGACGTCGGCGAACACGGGCCGCCCCCCAGCCTGGAGCACCGCGGCCGCGGTGGCATAGAAGGTGTTCGCGGGCACGATGACGTCCCGCCCCCGGACACCGACCACGCTCAGCGCGATGTCCAGGGCCGCGGTCCCGCTGGACACCGCGACGGCGTGCGGCGCCTCGTGGGTGGCCGCGAAGGCCGCCTCGAAGCGCTTGGTGTAGGGGCCGAGGGTGAGCGACCCGCTGGCCAGGATCTCCGCGACGGCGGCGGCCACCTCCGCCCTGTCCGCCTCGGAGAAGACGACGCGTGCTGCAGGCACTCCCAACGCAGAACCCCTTTGTGCGACTACCTGTTCTGGAGTTAACCAGGCCTTCTCCTGGTACCGTCCCGACCTTGACATCATTCCAGTAGGCGGCCCCCGCGTTCGGCGGGGCTCGCCCGGCGACGGAGAGGCCAGCATGACAGACAATGCCGACGGGCGGCGCAGGTCCGGCGCGCGCGCCGCCGCGGGCCTTGCGCTGGCCTGCCTGGCCGTGACGCACGCCGGGCCGGGCATCACCGCCCTCGCCCCGGTCCGGCGGCGGTTCTTCCCCCGGCTGGCCGGGCTGGGCCGGGCCGGCCAGGTGGCGCTCACCTTCGACGACGGCCCCGACCCCGGATCGACCCCGGCGTTCCTTGAGCTGCTCGCCGCGCGCCACGTGCGGGCAACGTTCTTCCTGCTGGGGTCCATGGTGGTCAAGGCGCCAGGGCTGGCGGCGGACATCGCGGACGCGGGACATGAGGTCGCCGTGCACGGCTGGGCACACCGGTACACCATCCTGCGCCCCCCCCGCGCGGTGCGCGACGACCTGGCCCGCGCCACGGACGCGGTGACGGCCGCGAGCGGCCGGCAGCCGCGCTTCTACCGCCCGCCCTACGGCGTGCTCAGCGCCGGGGCCCTCGCCGCCGCGCGGGCACAGGGACTCACGCCCGTGCTCTGGACCTGCTGGGGCCGGGAATGGACGGCGGGCGCCACGCCCGCGTCGGTCTACGCGACGCTCGCGGCGGATCTCACGCCGGGCGCCACCGTCCTGCTGCACGATTCCGACTGCACGTCCCCGCCTGGGGCCGCCGCGGCGGCTCTCGGCGCGCTCCCCCGCCTGCTCGATAATTGTGCCGAACGGGGCCTCGCCGTCGGCCCCCTTGCCGACCACGGCCTGCATCCGTGATCAACAGCCGGGGACCAGGTGCGCGCCGGCGTGACGTAGATTCGGGTGCTGTGGCGAACCCTCAGTGGCCATTCAGCGTGCGTACAGAAACGTCGGGCTAACTGATAGGTGCGCTTGGTGCGGGGAGTGGCACCATGCGCGGCGGCACCGGCTACTTCCGCAGAGGTGATGAGGATGCAGGACGGTCGGGACAACGAGCACGAGCGGCCGGTCCCGGAGGAA
>Ga0207646_10003067_pt1 | contig 19209 bp, 16 predicted proteins | sample KBSK5502metaG_FD_184343 | JGI IMG/M metagenome (GOLD analysis project Ga0207646, IMG submission 184343) | Corn, switchgrass and miscanthus rhizosphere microbial communities from Kellogg Biological Station, Michigan, USA - KBS K5-50-2 metaG... | ecosystem: Host-associated > Plants > Roots >...
TCTTTCGATCGCCGCCCTCAGATCGCCTTCTGTATAGGTGACGAACTTGACCTTGATGCCCGGATTCTGCTTCTCGAAAACAGATCTGGTCAGCGGAATCATCTGGCCGGTGATCAGCGGGTTGGCGACGACGGCCACGGTCACGACGCCAGGGGCATTGCTGCCGGAACTGCCGCCGCTCGAGCAGGCGGCAGGCGCCAGGATCGCGGCTATGCACCCGACTACAGCGAGCGCACGGAGCTTGATGGGGAGCTTAGAGAGAGAACAGCTCATGAACGAACCTCCGCAACGGTGATAACGGTGCGGGGAAGGCCGCACCAGGCCCATGGGCGGATCGCCGTTGCAGCGCGTCTCGGCTCCCGACCCTTGGTAACGTTACCGAGCTTGCGCCGAACGTACGCTTGTGAAACGGTGCCGTCAACCCCTCGTAATAAGATTGACACCTGCATATGTCAAAGCTGCTGGTCAGCGGGCAGGAACCGGCGAATGGGAGATCTGCGCGTGGGGAACGATCCCATAACGAGCGGCGAGCCGAGTCGCCAACCGGGCCAAGCGGGCCAAGCTGGCCGCCAAGCGGGTGGTGAAGCGGGTCGCGAAGCGGGCCGTGAAGCGGGTGGTGAAGCGGGTCGCCAGGCGGGTGCTCATCCCACGATGCGCGATGTGGCAGCGCTGGCGGGGGTCGGCGTCATGACCGTCTCCCGCGTCGTCAACGGCCGGGACGGCGTGAGCGCCGAACGGGCCGCGCGGGTATGGCAGGCTATCGAGAAGCTTGACTACCGGCACAACATCACGGCACGTCACCTGCGGCTCACCGGCCAGCCCACGGCGATCATCGGGGTGCTGCTCGAGGACGTCGCGAACCCGTTCGCGGCCGAGCTGCTGCGCGCGGTCGAGAACGTGGTGAGCGAACAGGACAGCCTCGTGCTGTGTGCGAGCTCCGATGGCGACGCTGCGAGGGAAAGAGCGTTGCTTGAGGCCTTCTGCACGCGCCGGGTCGACGGGCTGATCATCGTCCCCTGCGGCCCCGATCACCGCTACCTGCTGACCGAGCTGCGCCGGGGGACCCAGGTGGTGTTCGCCGACCGGCTCGCGCCGACCATTGCCGCCGACACGGTGATCAGCGACAACTTCGGCGGATCCCGGCTCGCCGTCAGGCACCTAGTTGACGCCGGGCACACCAGGATCGGCTTCCTCGGTGACCTGAGGCAGATCTACACCGCCGCCGAGCGACACCGCGGATATCTGGCGGCGCTCCAGTCCGCCGGGATAGAACCCGATGAACGGCTGATCCGCCGTGACATCCACAACGAGCAGTCGGCCGAGCATGCAACCCACGATCTGCTCACTGCGGTGCCCGCACCGACTGCGATCTTCACGGCCCAGAACCTGCTGACCATCGGGGCGAGGAAGGCGCTGGGATCGGCGGGCGCCGAGCGCCTGGTGGCGCACGTCGGCTTCGACGATGTCCCGCTCGCCGGGCTGCTCGACCCCGGTATCACGGTCATCGCGCAGGATCCGCAGGCAATGGGGGAGCTGGCCGCGCAGATGCTCCTGCGCAGGATGCGGGACCCCGCCGCTGCGCCGGAGACCGTCGAGGTGCCCACGAGATTGATCGCCCGCGGCTCCGGAGAGATCTACACTGGGCAATCGTCAGCGACAGATCGCGAGACCTCCCCGGGCGATCTGCCCCTCGTGCCGGGGCGGCCAGTGGCCACGCGCAAGCGGCGATCTTGACCCGAAGCGATCCCTCCTAGCCCAGGATGTCGCGCACCGGGAAATCCGTCACGTAAGCGACGCGCTCGATGGGATCGCGCTTATATGGGTGGCTGAATCGTGGTCCTGGGCTGAGATGTATACGGTGGATCTGGGGGCAGATTCGGTTCGTGGCCGCGGTCCGGTGGCACTGACTCGCCCGGCAGGCGGGCACGTGGCATCAGCGGTCGCGCAGTTGCGTTTGGCGTCGCGACCGGATCCCGGTCAGGCTGCCAGCCAGAGGCCGCCGACCGGCCGGAAGGAGTTCAGATATGCCGGACGAGACCCGCCACGAAGCCGCGGACCTTACCGACTATGAGGTGGAGGACGCCTCCGACACGCTTGACGGAGACCCGGGGGATGATCCGCTCGACCGGGGGGTGATTCCGCCGCAGCGGTGGTCAGCGGGGATGCGGCTCGAGGAGCAGGACGAGGACAGCGAGTCCCTGGATGAATTGCTGGCCGAAGAAGAGCCGGACACCAGGGCGGACGCCGATAATGAGCCACCGGAGGACATCCCGGGTGACGACGACGCGGCAGATGAGTACGTCGACGGACTCCTGCTCGACGACGGTCCTGATCCGCGAGCTGGCCGACTCGTAGCCGAGGACGAGGGAGCCCACGCGGCCGGCGAGGCCGACCTGGTAGCGCATGACGCCGGGATCGACGGCGGCGCGGCTACCGCGGAGGAAGCGGCCATCCATGTCGTCGAGGACGACGACCACGACGTCCGTTCTGGCGACTGACCGGGAGCGGGGCCACGATGCAAGCGATCATGGTCAGCCAGTTCGGCGGACCCGAAGTGCTACAGGTCGGTGAGGTGCCGGTGCCGGTGCCTCGTCCTGACGAAGTTCTGGTCCGCGTGCTGGCCGCGGGAATCGGCCCCTGGGATGTGAGCTTGCGCAGTGGCGGCTGGACCGGGCCACTGCCCTACATCCCCGGCGGTGAGTTTGCCGGGTTCGTGGAGGGTGACACCGGTACCGACGCTGGCCTGTACGACGGGGCGCCGGTATACGGGTATCCGGCACTGACCGGCTGTTACGCGCAGTACCTGACGTGCCCGATCGAGCAGCTCGCTCCCGTTCCCGCCGGGCTGCCGATCGCCGATGCGGCAGGGGTGCCGATTGACGCGCTGACGGCCGACCAAGGGCTGACCGACGTGCTGGGAGTCGGCGCGGGAGACCAGGTCCTGATCACCGCCGCGGCGGGCGGGCTCGGCCATTTCGCCGTCCAGATCGCCCGGGTACTCGGCGCGGTGGTGGTGGCCACGGCAAGTCCGCGGCACCACGAATTCGTGCACAACCTCGGCGCGGCCACGGTCGTCGACCACACCCTGCCTGACTGGCCCGACGAGGTTCGCAAGGTCACCGACGGCGGCGCGGACCGGGTGCTGGCCTGCGCCGCGCCCACCCTCGAGGGCGCAGTGCGGGCGGCCAGGGACGGGGCGCTACTCGCGACGCCCGTGCACGCCGAGCTTCCCAGCTCTGGGCGCGTTCGCTGGCAGCAGTACGACGGACAGCCGAAGGGCAGCCGCTTGATCAGGATGGCCCCGCGATTCGACGACGGGTCGCTCTCGGTCAGCGTTCAGGCCAGGTATTACTGGCACGATGCCGCCCAGGCACACCGCGACATCGAGGGCGGTCACACCCGCGGCAAGATCGTTCTGATCGTCGATGACGATCTCGCGGCCACCATGGGGATCTGACGGAAACAGCAGGAGGGATTCGATGAGCGGACAGCCGGACGCGTCAGCAACCGGAACGATCAGCATCGGCGGGGACCTCACAGTGAACCGCCTGGGCTTCGGCGCGATGCGGATCACGGGCCAGGGAATCTGGGGTGAGCCCCCGAACCGGGACCAGGCGAAGGCCGCGCTGCGGCGGGCGATCGAGCTGAATGTCAACTTCATCGATACGGCAGACTCTTATGGCCCCGAGGTCAGCGAAAACCTGATTGCTGAAGCCCTCTACCCGTACCCTGACGACCTGGTGATCGCGACCAAGGGCGGTTTCGTCCGGCCGGGCCCGGGACGCTGGGTGCCGGACGGGCGGCCCGAGCATCTGCGCGAGGCCTGCGAAGGCACTTTGCGCCGGCTGAGGCTCGATCAGATCCCGCTCTACCAACTGCACCGTCCTGACCCTAAGGTGCCGTACGCGGAGTCGGTCGGGGCGCTGGTTGAGCTCAAGGACCAGGGCAAGATTCGCCACATCGGAGTATCGAACGTGACCGAGGACCAGCTGCGCGTCGCGCAGCGGCTCACCCCGGTGGTATCGGTGCAGAATCGCTACAACGCGGCTGACCGGTCGTCCGAGTCGATGGTCGATCTTTGTGACCAGGAGAAACTAGTGTTCCTGCCCTGGGCGCCGATCCAGGACGCTGACCGTTTGCCGCCAGTTCTCAGCGCGGCGCGGAATCACGGCGCGAGCACGCGCCAGATCGTGCTTGCCTGGCTGCTGACCAGGTCGCCGCAGATGCTGCCGATTCCGGGTTCCGGGTCACCCGATCACGTCGCCGAGAACGTAGCGGCCGCATCGGTTCAGCTGACCAACCTGGAGGCAACGGCCATCTTCGAGGTAGTCAAATAAGCGCACGGATGTCGCCATCTGGGTGGCGGCCAAGAACTGCTCCCAGGTCCGGTGGCCGGTGGAATGCCCTGGTCGCGGCAGGAGACCGCCGACCCGGATACTGCGGGTGCCAGGGAGCAGGACCGGCATCACCTGGCGCCGTCGGCCGCTGGCCCGCAAGTAGTCCGCCAGCAGCCCGGCCCAGCTGGTTACCTCGGGGCCGGCCAGGTCGGGTACCCGTCCAGCGGGCGCGTCTAGCGTCAGCTCCACCAGCCTGGCTGCAACCTCGTCGGAGTCCACTGGCTGGACGACGAACCCGGCAGGCACGGGTATGACGGGCAACCTGGCCAGCTTCTGAAGCGGCGGAAGTATGTAGTCATAAAACTGGGTCGCACGCAGGATCGTCCACGGCAGACCAGAACCGGCGATCGCCCGCTCGGCCTGAAGCTTGGCTTTCGGGTAACCCCAAGACGGCAGCTGGTCGACGCCGACGATCGATACGTACACCAGGTGCGGGGCACCGGCGCGTGACGCTGCCCGGATCAGGTTCCTGGTCGCCTCGGCGTCGCCCCTGCTACTCGTGGCGCAATGCACGATCGCCGCAGCCCCGTCCACGGCAGCGTCGACGCCCGTGCCAGTGACCAGGTCACCGGTGCGGAACCTGATCCCGTCGTCATTCTGACTGTCATCATTCTGGTGGTGATGCCTGGTGAGCACGGACACATCGCACCGGGCGGCCCGCAGACGCCGGACGACCGAGCGTCCGAGACGGCCCGTGCCGCCAGTGACCAGGACGGGCGATGTCATGGGCTGCTCCTGACGTCATAGCCGGCCGCGGGCCTGTGCTGCCCGACGGCGCGGACGCCGCCGGATCGGCGCGGCCCTCCGCATTGATCTGACGGACCGCGGCACCCACATGTGACAGCGGCGCGGTGGTCACATGGCAATGCAGCCGGGCTAAGACACCGCCATCTCGCCGAGGGGGGACCAGTCGTCCTGCGGAATCGTCGCGTTGACGATGCGGGGCGTCCTGGCCAGGTATGGCGGCAGGGTGCGCCGCGCCTCCTTGAAGTGCTCGGACTGCACGTGGGCCGCGCCGGCGTCAGCGTCGCGGAATGCCTCGACGAGGACATATTCGGTCCGATCGTCCAGGCTTCGCGACCAGTCGAACCACAGGCAGCCCGGCTCGGCCCTGGTCGCCTTGGTGAAGCCGCCGCAGATCTCCGGCCACCGGTCCGCGTGCTCGGGCCGTACCGGGAACTTCGCCGTGATGAAAATCATCGAGTTCCTCTCGTGGCTCTCGTCTCGTCATCGTCGATCATTCGCCGACCCAGCTATGACATCGTAATCACGACGATTCGGCACGACCGTCTCAAGAAAGCGCAGCCAGGGCGCTGGCGCGGTCTCCGGGCTCATAGCAGCATCAAGGGTTCAGCGTTGTCGTCCAAAGCGATGAGGGTCAGCAGAGAAGATCGGCGAAGCGGTTCCTGACCTTCAGCGCTGTCTCGTCGGCCGGAGCGTCCCAGATCTCGGCGTTCAGGATCTCCACCTCTGCGTAGCCCGTGTAGCCGGCGACCAGCACCAGATCTGCGATGAGCCCGAAGTCAATGAAGCCGTCGCCGAGATGGCCGCGGCCGAGCAGGACGTCCCGCGGCAGGGGCAGGACCCAGTCGCAGAGCTGGAAGCCCGCGATACGGCCGGCGGCTCTCGCGATGTCGGCTGCCAGCTGCGAGTCCCACCACACGTGATAGGTGTCCACCACGACGCCGACAGTATCGGCGGGGAACCGCATCGCCAGGTCGAGTGCCTCGCCTAGGCGGGTAATCGCGCAACGATCCGCGCAGAACATCGGGTGCAGCGGCTCGATGCCAAGCCTGACCCCGGCGTCCTGGGCGACCGGCACAAGTTCAGCGATCGCGTCGGCGATCATCCGGCGGGCGAGGGCGAGATCTCGGCTTCCGGGCACAAGTCCGCCAGAGACGAGGATCAGCGTGTCTGCCTGAAGCTCGGCCGCCTCCATCACGGCCACCCGGTTGTCAGCCAGCGCGGCAGCGCGCGCATCGGCGTCGGCGTGCGTGAAGAAGCCGCCCCGGCACAGGCTGGAGATGTGCAGGCTGGCGGCCGTGACCGTCGCCGCGGTCCTGGCCAGCCCGAGTTCGGCGACGCGGTCCCGCCACAGGCCAATTCCAGGAATCTCATGCTTAACGCAAAGCCTGATGGCATCTGCCGCAGTCAGGTTGCGTACCGTCGCCTGATTGAGGGACAGCCTGCGCAGGCCGATCACGTTCTCGCCGTCCCGGCGAGGTATTCGGACATCCGGGCGACCGAGACGTCGGGATCGAGCAGGGCCCGCGCCCCGGCCGCCAGCTCGAACACCCTGATCAGGTGCGCCTCCGGCCGGCGCGACTGCAGCCCGTCCAGCATCGCGAAGTGCCGCTGCAGCCCGTTGAGCCAGGCCAGGAAGGCCACGCCGGCCTTGTAGTCGTAGGTCGGCGGCTCGAAGATCAGCCGGCTGAGCGCGACGGTCGGGCCGATCGCGGCGTCGTAGCCGGCCAGGTCGTCGCTGTCGAGCGCGTGCAGGGCAGCGGCGGTCGGCGCGGTGATCGCGGCGAAAGCGCCGAGTAGCGCGTCGCTGTGTCCCTGCTCGTCACCCCTGATCAGTTCGGCGTAGTTGAAGTCATCGCCGGTATACAGGCGGACGTCGCCGGGCAGCCGCCGCCTGAGCGCGCGCTCACGGGCCTGGTCGAGCACTGAGAGCTTGACGCCGCGAACACGGCCGTCGGCCCGCTCGATCAGCTCGATGACCGTGTCGGCTGCGGCGGCGAAGTCGCGGCTACCCCAGTAGCCCCGTAGTGCCGGGTCGAACGCCTCGCCCAGCCAGTGCAGCAGTACCGGCCGGTCGGCGAGTTTCAGCACCTGCCCGTACACCTCGAGGTAGTCATCGGCCGACCGCGCGCTCGCGGCCAGCGCCCGGCTCGCCATGAGAATGACCTCGGAGCCGTGATCTTGCACGAAACCGACCTGATCGGCGTAGGCCCCGACGATCGCGGCCAGCCGGTGCCGCCCTGGGGCCAGCTGGTCGGTGCCGGCGCCGCTCGCGATCACCGTGCCGAGCTCGGCCGCCCGCGCGGCCGAGCGGGCGATCAGTTCCCGTGCCTGACCGTAGCCGAGCCCCATTCCGCGCTGCGCCGTGTCCATCCCCTCGGCTAGGCCGAATCCGTGCCGCCACAGGTGCTCGCGGAAGGCGATCGTGGCGTCCCAGTCGATCGTGCCGTCGGGAAGGGCGGCGACGTGCCCGGCTGCGTATACGCTCCGGCTGACCGGCGGCGGATAGGAAGATTCCCAGCCTGGATCTGGAACCTCGACCAGGCCAGCCCGGCCTGGCAGGGCGATCAGCGCGCCCATCTCAGACCGCCAGCCGGGGGACCGCGACCCGCCGGCCCTCGGCCGAGGCCTGCAATGCGAGCGCGGCGAGCTGGACGCCCCTGGCGCCCTCCGCCAGATCCCACCGGAACGGCCGGCCCTGAGCAGCGGCCGCGAGGAACAGCTCCCACTGCGCCTTGAAGCCGTTGTCGAAGGCCTGGTTGTCGGGGACGTCGGTCCACTGGGCGAGGTAGTCAATCGGGTCGGGCAGGTCAGGGTTCCATGCCGGCATCGGGGTCGAGACCCCGTGCTGGACCGCGCAGTGCCGCAGTCCCGCGACCGCGCTGCCGTGCGTGCCGTCGACCTGCAACTCGACGAGCTCCCTGCGGTTCACCCTGACCGCCCAGGAGGAATTCACTGACGCGAACGCGCCGGATGCGAACTCGATGACCGCGTAGGCGGCATCGTCGGCCGTTACCTCATACGGCTGCCCCGATTCGTCCCACCGGCGCGGCAGGTGCGTCGCCCGCCTTGCATATAGCGCCGCGATCGGGCCGAACAGGTCCTCAAGCAGGTACTGCCAGTGCGGGAACATGTCGAGCACGATCCCGCCGCCGTCCTGCTCGCGGTAGTTCCACGACGGGCGCTGGGCGGCAATCAGGTCGCCCTCGAACACCCAGTAGCCGAACTCGAGCCGGACGGCCAGTACGCGGCCGAAGAACCCCGAGTCGACCAGCCTGCGCAGCTTGATCATGCCGGGCAGGAAGAGCTTGTCCTGGACCACGCCATGGGTGATCCCCGCCGCGCGCGCGGCCGCGGCAAGCCGGACCGCGCCGTGCAGCGAGCCTGCCACCGGCTTTTCCGTGTAGATGTGCTTGCCGGCGGCGATGGCTTTCTCCAGGCTGGCCTCGCGCACGCTGGTGGCCTGGGAGTCGAAGTAAACGTCGACATCCGGATCGCTGAGCACCTCGTCCAGGCTCGTCGACCAGCGCGGAAGCCCATGCCGCGCGGCGATGTCGCGCAGCCGGCTTTCGTCACGGCCCACTAGGACCGGCTCCGGGTAGACGGCGCAACCGTCCGGGAGCAGGACGCCGCCTTGGTCCCGGATCGCGAGCAGCGAGCGGACAAGGTGCTGCCGATATCCCATCCGGCCGGTGACGCCGTTCAGCGCGATCGTGATGACCTTGCGCGCCATCGGCTGCCTTCCAGTGCTCGATTGCGCTTCAGCGCCGACCGGAGCGCCTCCCCGAATTGGGAAAGCACTTTCCCGCAGACTAGGCTGAGTAGCGAAGCCGGGTCAAGCGCAGGGAATCGCGGCCGGAGATCGGCCGGAGATCGGGCGGGAGACGAACGTGACCGATGGGAGCGCCGCCGGTGGCAGCCGCTCCGAGCGCGGGCGGCCCGACAAGCACGACGGCGCGCGGGCCAGGCGGGACGACTTGGCGAGCCGCGACCGCGCCGATCGGACCCGGCACGGGGACAGGAACGGCGCGCAGGTGACGCTCCAGGACGTCGCCGACCGGGCTGGCGTGTCGCTGACCACCGCGTCACGAGTCGTCAGCGACGGCCAGAGGCGGGTCGGGGGGCAGCTGGCCAGCCGGGTGCATCAGGCCGTTGCCGAGCTCGGGTACACCGCGAATCTCCAGGCCCGCGCGGTGGCGACCGGGCAGAGCAACATGGTCGGCGTCGTGGTCCACGACATCGCCGACCCTTACTTCTCTTCGATCGCAGCGGGCCTGATCGACGTCGCCTACCCGCAGCGGCTGCTGGTCTGCCTGTCGAGCGTGCCAGGCGAGGCAGGGGAGCGGGAGTACGTGGCCCTGATGCGCTCGCAGCGGGCACGGGCCGTGATCCTCGTGGGGAGCAGGTCTGATGACCAGTCCGCGCTGACCGAGCTCCGGGCCGAGATCGAGGCATTCACCAGGGCGGGCGGCCGCGTAGCCTGCGTGGGTCAGGACTTGCTCGGGGTCCACACCATCCGGCCGGAGAACGCAGCTGGCGCCGAGGCTCTAGGCCGTGCGCTGGTGGTGCAGGGACACCGCAGGTTCGCCGTATTGGCTGGCCCGCGCAGCGTGCTGACCGCGCAGGACCGGCTGGCCGGTTTCCTGGCTGGGCTTGGCGGATGGTCGGTCGGCGTGCAACCGCGTTACATCGTGCACGGTGCGTTCACTCGCGACGGCGGTTACGAGGCGATGAGCACCGTCCTTGCGATGGGCGAGCCAACGCCAGACTGCGTCTTCGCGGTCAACGACGTGATGGCGGTCGGTGCGCTGGCCAGGCTGCGGGCGGAGGGGCTGTCGGTCCCCGCCGACATGGGGCTGGCCGGTTTCGACGACATCTCTACGCTGCGCGACGTCTATCCGCCGCTGACCACGGTGCGACTCCCGCTGACCAGGATGGGCGAGATGGCGGCCCGGCTCGTTCTCGCGGACGCGAGCCCCGGCGGCCCGAGCGTGATCCCGGTTCCTGGTGAAGTGATTCTGCGCGAGAGCACGTTCCGGCATCCTCCCCGGCACTGATGCGGCGGCCGGGTGCCAAGGGGGGCCTGGGTGCGAAGGGCCCGATCCGCTGCCGGCTGCGGAGGGTCCGCCGCCGGGTGCGGAGGGTCCGCCGCCGGGTGCGGAAGGTCCGCCGTCGGCCCGATCCGCATCCTCTTGCGCGTGTTGCGGCCGTCCGGTACGTTGCGCATAGCTGGGAAAGCGCTTGCCAACAGGACTCTTGCCAACAGGACTCTTGCCAACAGGACTCTTGCCAACAGGACTCTTGCCAACAGGACTCTTGCCAACAGGACTAACCGCTACGGACCATCCCGGAGAGGCGCCAGAGGGTGCATGTGACAGAATTTCCGAATTTCGGCTTGGGCGCCCTTCCCCTCGCCAGATCGGCGCCAGACAATTCAGGCAGCGGCATCCGTCAGGGCGTCCGAGATGAGGAGGAACAATGAGCGACGCGGCGTCCGTGCCATTCACTGAGACCAAGGCGCCCGAGTCAGCCGAACGGCTGCACCGGGGCGCGCTGAGCCTGATCGACATCTCGGCCTCGACGATGGCCAATATCGGCCCGGCCTACAGTTTCTTCTTCGGCTTTGGATTCCTGGTCTTCACGGCGGGCGTGGCGGCGCCGCTGACCATCCTCGTGGCCGGCATCGCGATCGCGTTCCTGGGCAACACACTGGCCCAGTTCTCCAGGGCGCAGCCGTCCACTGGCGGGTTCATCGCGTTCGTCGGCAAGACCTTCGGCGGCACGAGCGCGGTGGCCACGGCGCTGCTGGTCGGCGCGGGGTACATTATCGCGATCTCCTCGGTGTTCGCGATCTCTGGCGGCTTCCTGTCCGACGTGCTGAAATACTACTTCGGCTGGAATATCCCGTGGATCATCCTGTCGGTGGTGCTGACCGCGGCGGCAACTGTCATGACGGTCCGGGGCGTCGGCGTCTCGACGAAGCTGGCCGGCCTGTTCTTCGCGTTCGAGATGGTGATCCTGGTCGTCGTCTCGGTGGCGATCCTGATCAAGAGCGGCGGCCACCTCAGCTTCGTGCCGTTCGAGCCGAGCCACATCACTAACGGCTTCTCCGGCCTTGCGGCCGGGTTCCCGCTCGCGATTTACCTGTTCATCGGCTGGGAGAACTCTGCCGCGCTGGCCGAGGAAACCGGCAACCCGCGGCGGAACGTTCCCCGCGCGGTCTACATGTCCATCCTCCTGATGGTGGCCGGCTACATACTCTTCGCGTTCGCCACGGTCACCGGGTACGGCTACAGCGAGAACAAGCTGACGGCGCAGGCGATCCCGTTTATCCCGGTAGCGCACGACGTCGCGGCGTTCCTTGGGTTCCTCGCCTACGTAGCCGGCTTCACGTCCACTATCGGCGTGCTGATATCGGCGATCAACTCCCAGGCCCGACTGATCTTCAATGCCGGCCGGGAAGGCCTGCTGCCGCGCTGGATCGGCAAGATCCACTCGAGCCGCCGGACCCCGATGAATGCCATCTATCTCTTCGTCACGATCGCCAGCCTCATCATCATCGTCTGGGCGGTCGGGCACCTGATCGGCAGCCATGTCCAGCGGGGTCAGATGAACGCGCTGAACTTCTTCGTGGAGTCGTCCACGATGGGCACGATCCTTGTGCTCGTGGTCTATTTCCTGGCCAACCTCGCGCTTCCGTTCTACTACCGCAAGTACCGGCCGTCCGAGTTCAACGTGTTCAAGCACGCTGTGCTGCCGGTCCTCGGAATGATCGCTATCGGCGTGCCGGTGTACTACCTGTGCAAGCCGGGGCAGGCCGCTCCTTACGACTGGTTCCCCTATGCGGCCCTCGCCGTCATCGTGGTCGCGGTGATCTACGGCTACTGGCTGAACCGGCGCGACCCGGCGCTCGCCGACCGGGTCGGTTCGATCGTCGCCGATGAGTAGGCGGAGCCAGGTCAGCCTCCGCTGCGGGGATGCGGCCTGAGCTATTCGTTGTCGAAAATGGGAGATCTGCCATGACCGACACCGCTGCGGTCCGGACCGACGCCGGCAGCGCGGGGCCGGCGCACCCGCTAGACCGGGCAAGCGCGGCCGAGTATCTGGCCGGACGGCAGATCATGGCCGCGGCAGGGCTCCTGGGTGAGTCGGTCAGGTTCGCGTACTACGGGCTGGACGAGCCGGCCAAGGAAGAGGTGCTGGCCTGGGACTCGGCCCAAGCCAGCGAGCCGCATGAGACACCTGACCGGCGGCTGCGCGCGTTCCTGCTCGACGTGGGCACTGGCGAGTCGGCCGACGTCGTGGTCTCGCTGACGAGCGAGCAGGTTGTCAGCCGCCGTGTGCTCGACCCTAGGACCGACGGGCAGCTGCCGATTATCACCGAGGACTTCGCGGTGGCCGAGGAGATCGTCCGCGCAGATCCGCTGTGGCGGGCCGCGATGGCCAGGCGTGGCCTGACCGACGTCACGAAGATCAGGACCTGCCCGCTGACGGCCGGCTCGTTCGGCGGCGACGACGAGGACCGCCGCCGGATGGTGCGGGTGCTCGCGTTCGTCCAGGCCGACCCGCACGACTACGCATGGTCGCATCCGGTGGACGGCGTCGCCGCCTACCTCGACCTGATCGAGCGGCGCGTGTTCAGGGTCGTCGACGAGTTCGAGCGGCTAGTCCCGGCCGAGTCCGGAGACTACGACGATCCGGCCGTGCGCGGCCCGCTCCGCAGCGATCTGCGGCCAATCGAGATCACCCAGCCGGAAGGGCCGAGCTTCACGCTCGACGGAACCAGCCTGCGGTGGCAGAACTGGTCGATGCGGATCGGATTCGACGCCCGCGAGGGGCTGACGCTGCACCAGATCGCCCTCGCCGACGGCGAGGACGAACGGCCGCTGATCTACCGAGCCTCCGTGCCCGAGATGGTCGTTCCGTACGGCGATCCGGCGTTCCGGTACTGGCAGGCCTACTTCGACTCGGGCGAGTACCTGGTCGGAAAGTGGGTGAACTCGCTGGAGCTTGGCTGCGACTGCCTGGGCGAGATCGCCTACCTGGACGCGACCATCCCTGACGACTTCGGTGAGCCGCGCCTGGTGCCGAACGCGATCTGCATCCACGAGGAGGACCACGGGATCCTGTGGAAGCACACGGACATCTTCAACGGCTCGGCTCAGTCCCGCCGCCAGCGGCGCCTGGTCGTGTCGTTCTTCACCACGGTCGGGAACTACGACTACGGCTTCTACTGGTACTTCTACCTGGACGGCACCATCGAGTGCGAGGTCAAGATGACCGGCACGTTGTTCACGGCGGCCTATCCGGGCGGTGATTACCCCTACTCGGCCGAGGTCGCGCCCGGACTGGGCGCGCCGGTGCACCAGCACCTGTTCAGCGCGCGGCTCGACATGACAGTGGACGGGCTGGCCAACGCGGTCGACGAGATCGATGTCAGCGGCTGCCCGGTCGGGCCCGACAACCCCTACGGCAACGCGGTCATCCAGACGATCACCAGGCTGGGCAGCGAGTCGGCGGCCACCCGCCGCGCCGACGCCGCGCGCGGCCGCACCTGGCGGGTGGCCAGCACCGAGCGGGTGAACAGGTTCGGCCGGCCGACCGCGTACACCCTGTACCCGGAAGCCGCTCCCGTGCTGCTCGCCGATCCCTCGTCGTCGATCAGCGCTAGGTCCGGTTTCGCAACTAACCACCTCTGGGTCACCCGGTACGATCCCGCTCAGCGCTACCCGGCCGGGGACTACGTGAACCAGCATCCCGGCGGCGCGGGGCTGCCCGCCTTCATCTCCGGCGACCGGGACATCGACGGCACCGACATCGTTCTCTGGCACACCTTCGGTCCGGCCCACTTCCCCCGGCCGGAGGAATGGCCGGTGATGCCGGTCACCCGATGCGGGTTCATGCTGAAGCCAACCGGGTTCTTCGACCGCAACCCGACCCTCGACGTCCCGCCGCCAAGCAACCATTGCTGAGACCCGGCTTCGAGGCGGGCAGCAGCGGAGCGCACGCTGGCCGGCAGCCACCTTCTGGCTTGTGCTTAGCATCGGCGCCGAGCCATAACCACGCTGTCGGCATAGGGTGGCAGACTCTCCGGCATGACCGGAACTGATCAGAAGGCGGATTTGCACTGGTACCTGAAGACCGGCCGCGAGGCTATGGTCTGGAAGCTGGATGGACTGTCGGAGTATGACGCCCGCCGGCCGCTGACGCCGACCGGCACCAATTTGCTCGGCCTGGTCAAGCACCTGGCGAGCGTCGAGGCCGGGTACTTCGGGGATACCTTCGGCCGGCCATTCGGCGAGTCGATGCCCTGGGACGATGCCGACGCGGATCCGAACGCGGACATGTGGGCCACCGCCGACGAGTCGCGCGACCAGATCCTGGGACTGTACCGCCGGGCGTGGGCGCACTCGGACGCGACGATCGACCAGCTACCGCTCGACGCGGCCGGGCATGTGCCGTGGTGGGGTGATCGCGGTGACGTCACGTTGCACCGCATCCTCGTTCACGTGATCGCCGAGACCGACCGGCATGCTGGCCAGGCCGATATCGTGCGGGAGTTCATAGACGGCGCGGCTGGCCTCAGGAAGGACAACGACAACCTGCCGTCAGGGGACAAGGCCTGGTGGGAGCGCTACCGGGCGAAGGTCGAGCGCGCAGCGCGGGAAGCGGCCGGGATCTAGCGGACTTCGCGGCTGGAGCAGCGGGGACGTCCTGTTAATCCCTCGCTTTAATGCACGTCGACGTACTGCACTTCGATTGCGTTGTTTCCGTAGCCGAGGCGGTTCCAAGGCGGCAATTCCGGTTGGGTGTTCCCGGCCGCATCGGTGGCGCGTGCTCGCAACGTGTGACGGCCAACGGTGGCCGCCTGCCATCCGAAGGACCAATCCTGCCATTGGTAGCGCCCGCGCGGTGGCTCAAGTTCCGCTGGGTGCCATTCGCCTTCGCCGGTGAGGCTGATCTCGACGCTCGTCACCGGGCCGGTGCCTGACCACGCCTTTCCGCGCACCCCGCAGGTCCCGGCGGGAATGCTCGAACGAGCGGCAGGCTCGGTGATGCGGGCGCGCACGCGCATCAAGGTCACCGGCTCGCTCGACCCGTCAGCATGCTCGTACATATAATGATGGGTCTGAAATTGGCCCTCGTACCGCCCGGTTAGGACATGGATCCGGGTGAGCCATTTCACTGACGCCATGCCGTACCAGTTCGGCACTATGAGCCGGAATGGCGCGCCGTGGTCGGGGCTCAGCGGCTCGCCGTTCATTTCGTAGGCGATCAGGATTTCGGCAGCTGGGTCGATCGCGTGACCGAGCGCCAGCGACCGGACGAAGGCGATGTCCTTGTGATGGTCATAGCTGCCGTGGTCGGCACCCTCGAACGTGACATCGGCACCAGTGAGTGATGGCGCGGCCTGCTGCAGAACCTGGTGCAGCAGCACCCCGGTCCACCGGGCCGTCGAGACGGCATATCGGCCCCATGGCTCGCCGGTCGGCAGCGGCGTCTGGCCGAGCCGCCCGTTGCCGGCGCATTCGAGGGTGACATTCTGCTCAATTGTTGACATGGCACGCAAATCGTCGAGCGTCAGCGTCATCGGGTTGCCGACTGCGCCACCGATAGTCAGGGCGCCATCGTGCGCGGGGAGCGAGAAGTTGCTGCGAACGTAGTGCAGGGGCGTGGGAGTTGTGTCGCGGGTAAGGGCACCTGGCGGAGCCTCCGCGTTGAATGGCGTCGGCTGGATCATCGTGAGAGCGGCACGGGTTTCTGCCAGGCTCCTTGCCATCGCGTGTTCCTTCCTGTCGCGCGACCATTCTGCAGTGCCGAGCGAGAGCTTCAGGGCCGCAAATGCTGCGCCCACAGCGCGGCCGTCCCGCATCCGGGTTGGTGAACACGCGGAATGCGTAGTTGACGCGGAGTCTCCCCGGGCGGCTGTCCCCGTAGCGTGGTATCCAGCCTGCCGCCGCGACCTTGCCGTTCAAGATCACCGACGGCAGCTACGACATCTCCTTCATACCCGTCGGCGGGCCGACTATCAGCCCGAGGGTCTGCTGCATCCCGCGCTCGCCCCGTCTTGGCTCAGCCGGTATCCGGATCGCCTGACGGATGGGACGGGTACTCGGCGCTTAGTTGTGCCGCTGCGTCGATTGCCTGCTCGCGAGTCGGCAGCCGCCCGCTGCCGCCCCAGCCGGTGACAGCGATCGCCCCTGTGCTCACAGCGCGCTTGAGCGATTCGGTTACCGTCGAGCCGTCGAGCAGGCCCGCGATGAACCCGGCGTCGAAGCAGTCGCCGGCGCCGGTGGAATCTACCGGCGTAACGCTGCGGCCGCGCACCCGCACCAGCATGTCTGGCCCGACGGCCAGCGCGCCTGCCGCGCCCAGCTTGACGGCGACGACCGGACCGAGCCGGTGCAGGGCTTTCGCGGCATGCACCGCCGAAACCTCATCATTTGGGTGGTACTGATGATCGCCGCGGGCGGACCTGCCGTTCAGAGCTGCGGCTAGGTGCCAGCACTCGGCCGCGTTCGGCAGCAGATAGTCCGTCTGGGACAGTACGGGCCCTGCGTCTGCCCATTCGCCGCGCGGTGCCCACCCCGGATCGAGCGAGGTCGTCGCGCCCGCGATCCGCGCCTCCTCCAACAGGGCGGGCAGATCGGCTTGCAGCCCGCGCTGGAGGAAGAACGAGCTGGCATGGACATGCCTTGCGGCGCGAAGCCAGTCAGCGGGCACGTCGGCTCTGGACAACTCGCCCATCGTGCCGCTGTACGTCAGGATCGCCCGATCCCCGTCGGGACGGGTCAGGACAACGCTGAGCCCGGTCTGGTGCCCGGCCCTGCGGACAACGCCAGCGACGTCCACGCCGTAGCCCGCCAGGAGGTCGGTCGTCCAGGCACCGATCGGGTCGTCGCCGACTACGGCGCAGACCGCCACGCGCAGGCCCTGGGCGGCCGCCGCGGCCGCGCTGATCGCACCGGAGCTGCCAAGCGTGATGGTCGCATTGTCGACGAGCTGCTCGACCTGCCCGAACCGGATATCGGTGCCGCCGGCCGACACCAGGACATCAGGGTTCAACTCGCCAAGGACAAGCAGGTCCAGATCCACGGTCAAGGCACCACTCCTCGTCTCGTCCGGTTGTCTGATCGGGTTGTCTGATCGGGTTGTCTCATCCGGTCGTCTCATCCGGTCGTCTCATCCGGTCGTCTCAACCGGCCAGCGCACGTTTCCGGTCGGTGTCGCATGTGCTGATGTGTTCCCTCAGTGCATCATGTTGTCCGGAGGCGAGATGGAGACATACCAGGATGCGGCCGCGCTCGAGGCCGCCGTCGGCACCGAGGTCGGACCCACAGAGTGGTTCACGATCGACCAGAACCGGATCAACGGCTTCGCCGACGTGACCGAGGATCATCAATGGATCCACATAGACGCCGCACGGGCCGCGGCGGGACCGTTCGGCAAGACCATCGCGCATGGTTTCCTCACCTTGTCGCTGCTCTCGCACCTGGTGAGCGAGTTGCGCAGGGTCGACGGCGCGCGGATGGGGATCAACTACGGCCTGAACAAGGTGCGGTTCCCCGCCCCGGTGCCGGTCGACAGTCGGATCCGGGCACGCGCGAGCATGGTCAGCGCGGAGCCGACCGGCGACGGCGCAGTTCAGGTGGTAACCAGGGTCACGGTCGAGGTGGAGGGCAACCCCAAGCCGGCCTGCGTTGCCGACCTGGTGAGCCGGTTCTATTTCGACGGGGCCGCCAGCACCGGGTGAGGCGGCGTGGCCGCTGACGCCGTGCTGCACAACTCGGCCGATGCTGCCGGCCGGTTGAGCTCGCTGGTCCGGCCGGGGATGACGGTGGCGGTCGGCGACGGGTTCGGCGCGCCGCGGTCGGTTTCGCGGCAGCTCAGCGACGCCGCGGCCAGATGCGGCGGGGTCCGGCTGATCCTCGGCTGGGTGCCCAGGACCGATCCGGGACTGGACTTCACCGCGTTCGCCGACGTCAGGACCTTCATGCCGGGCTGGGGACTGCGCCAGGCGACCGACGCGGGCCTTGTGAGTTTCGCGCCTGCGCGGATGTCTGCGGTGCCGGCGCTGCTGCACGGTCCGTGGCGGCCGGATCTGCTCATCGCGACGTTGGTCCCGGCGGACGGTGGTTTCCAGTTTGGCAGCGAGGTGTCCTGGCAGCGGGCGGCAATCGGCGCAGGCGCAGTTGTTGCCGCTGTGGTGTCTTATGGCGCGCCGCATGCTGACGCCGGACGTCCGCTGCCGGCCGGCCAGGTGCTCGTCGTGGCGGAAACTCGAGAGCCGCCAGGAGTGCTGCCTGAGGCGGTGGCTGGGCCGCGGTATCAAGCAATCGCCCGCCTGATCGCGCCGCTGATCGCGCCGGGTGCGCGGCTTCAGGTCGGCCCGAGCCCGGTCGCGACCACCGTGCTGCGTGAACTGGACGTGCCGGTGCGGCTTGACTCGGGACTGCTGCCAGCCGGGGTAGTTGACCTCGACGAACGCGGCCTGCTCGCCGCCGAGCCCGTGGCGGCGTACCTGGCCGGCGAGCCGCGGCTTTATGAATGGGCAGATGGCCGCCCGTTGCTGCACCCGATCGAGTACACCCACGACCTGGGCAGGTTGTCGGCCGATGCGCTATTCGCGGTCAACACGGCAGTCGAGATCGATCTAGACGGCCAGGTCAATGTCGAGGGGACGGCGGCCTCGGCACTCGGCGGCATCGGCGGTCACCCCGATTACGCGGCGGCCGCGGCCCGATCGGTCGGCGGGCTCAGCATCGTCGCGGTGCCGACCACGCATCACGGGCGGTCCACGCTGGTCACCCGGGTGTCGCGGCCCGTATCCACGCCCGCCCACGACGTGGATGTCGTAGTCACCGAACGCGGCCTGGCCGATCTGCGCGGCCTGTCCAGACCCGAGCGATACAAGGCGCTCACCCGGCTCTGGGATGGCCAGGTGGCTGTCGTTTCGGAGTTACGGCCCGCCTCCCGCCGTCGCGATGGCTGTCAAACGCCGGGGCTCCCGGCGATAGAACTGCAGTTCGTTGATTCTCTTGAGTGTCAGTGGGTCTCGCTAGAATGG
>Ga0207646_10003070_pt1 | contig 19203 bp, 13 predicted proteins | sample KBSK5502metaG_FD_184343 | JGI IMG/M metagenome (GOLD analysis project Ga0207646, IMG submission 184343) | Corn, switchgrass and miscanthus rhizosphere microbial communities from Kellogg Biological Station, Michigan, USA - KBS K5-50-2 metaG... | ecosystem: Host-associated > Plants > Roots >...
CTCGCGCGAAAGAAACTCATCACTGCTGGCAGGCTCAGCCTTGGCGCTGGCATCCGGCGGCTCGCTTGCCGGCGTTTTTTTCGGGCGGCTTTGTGCGGCCAGCGACAAACTGAGCGTGGTGATGAATAAAAGGATCCATGCTGTTTTGATTATGCGAGACATCTGATTGACTCCTTCAATCTGTGTGATGGGTGATCAAATCAGCCGCTGATCTGCGTCCCTGCAGGCCGACTGTTGAAGCCGGCAGCAGGGACGCTGTCAAAAGTCAACATCTTTCCGAGGCTGAGCTCCTTTCGACTATCACCCCACCGTCAGGTGGTAGGTGACGTCCTGGCCCCAAGTCGGAGATCCGAAGTGCAGTGTGTGTGCTCCCGGGGGCAGGGGCGTGAGCAGCAGCCAGTAGCCGACTGCAACCCCGGGCTGTGGGCTGCCCGTGATGCATGGGTCGAAGATGATGCTCAGGGCAGGATCCGCCGTGAAGGTAAAGATCCCAGAAGTGGCTCGGTAGGAAGTTAGGTTACTGAGTGGCACCCCGTCGATTTCAGCGAACAGATCCGTGAGCTGCGGCAGGAAAACATTTCCCGTCCTCTGGAGAAAGTGTTCCAGGGTCTCGCCGGGGTCAGGCTCGAAGCCGAACTGGGGCGGGCACGGATAGTCGTTGATCAGGTTCGCCAGTGGGAAGAAAAGGCTCGTCCCCGCGGGAACGCTACCCGATCGCGTGGTCGGTCCGAGGTTGGCCCCGGCAAGAAACCACACATAACCCGACTGGCGTGCACTGATGTCCACCGTGCCGCCGGTATTAAAAAACGGGATCTCCGCCAAGGGGAATGAGAGCGCCCACTGCCACCACTTGGCGCCGAGCCTTCCGTAGAGGGGGCCGTTGTTGGGGATGACTTGGGGGTTGGGGTTGCCGCCGGACTGTGCCTGCGGCGTTGTTGTTGGCATCATCAGCCCAACGACGAGCGCAAAGGCTGCGATGATCTTGCACCAAGACTGTTTTCTATTTCTGAGCATGATCTTTCTCCTTGTGGTTAGCCCCTTGCGGGGGGAAGTGACACACATTCTCTGTTGTGGTTGAGAACTACCAGCGCAGTTAGTTGTGCTAGAAGCAAGGAGGGCAAGCCTCCCGCTTGCTAGTCTTGGGATGCTGCGCAAGACCAATGCTCGCAAGCGAGACGCTTGCGTTCCTTGTTCTCAACTCAACATTACTTTTTCATGACTACCCACCTACATAATCGAGATCCGCGGCCAAACCGTATCACCTGATCGAAAATAATTTCGTGTGCATCATCACGCCGCCAGCCTGTGGAGTGCTGCGACCCGGCGCAGCTTTGGTCGTCCCTCGGCGGATAGGACTACCAAAGCGAGGCCGGGACCACTCCATAGGGGGGCGTGCCTTCAATGCCTGAATAAGCAAATGGAAAACGCTGTAACCTCAGGGCTGATCATTGAGTATTGCTCCGGCCAAACGGTTTACCTTAGAATCAGGCCAGTCATGGGTTAAGAGAATGACGGTATAAAGACCCAGGCTGAAGTTGCTGAACCTAACACTTCTACGATGGCTCGCCTGCATCGTCAGTAGTACCTGAACACGGGCTGAGAAGTCCTTCGAGAAAACGAAAAGTTTTCGGAAAAAAATCGGAAAGATTTCTTCGCGTGGCCATGACTCAGCCGGCCGAACATTTCTACGAATTCGGACCTTTCCGCCTGGACGTGCGGGAGCGCCGCCTGCTGCGCGACGGCGAGCCGGTGCTGCTGACGCCGAAGGTCTTCGACATCCTCCTGGTGCTCGTCCAGCACAGTGGGCATATGCTGGGGAAGGATGAGCTGATGCGGGCCGTCTGGCCGGACAGCTTTGTCGAAGAGACCAACCTCACCCGCAACATCTCCATGCTGAGGAAGGCCCTGGGTGAGCGCGAGGGCGAGGAACACTACATCGAGACGGTGCCGAAGTGGGGCTACCGCTTTGTGGCCGACGTCAAGGAGTGGCGGGATGAAGAGGCCGCGCCCGTCGTGCGGGAACGCGCCACCGCCAGCGTCGTCATCGAAGAGACCGCTCGCCGGGATGAGTTTCATCTCCCGCCTCCGGCGACCACCCCGCGCGACGTATTAGAGCCGGTGGGCGGTGCTGTCCCCTTGGATTCGCCGTTCTACATCGTCCGACCGACCGACGAAGAGTTCCGCCGGGCGATGGCGCGCAAGGACAGCATCGTGCTGGTCAAAGGTGCGCGTCAGGTGGGCAAGACCTCGCTCCTGGCGCGGAGCCTACAACACGCGCGGGAGGCGGGGGCGAGGGTGGTTCTGACCGACTTCCAGCACCTCAACGCCTCACACCTGGCCTCGGTTGAAGCCTTCTTCCTGATGCTCGCCAAATCCATCGCGGATCAACTCGACTTGGCGGTCTTGCCCAATCAGGTGTGGGACGCGGACCTCGGCCCGAGCATGAACTTCACGCGCTACTTGCGACGCGAGGTGCTGGGCCAGGGTTCAGTTCCGCTCGTCTGGGGGCTGGACGAGGTGGACCGGCTCTTCACCTGCGAGTTCGGAAGCGAAGTCTTCGGCCTCTTTCGCTCCTGGCATAACGCCCGGTCGCTCGACCCGCAGGGACCGTGGCAACACCTCACGCTCGCGATGGCCTACGCGACCGAAGCGCACCTGTTCATCACCGACATGTACCAATCGCCATTCAATGTCGGCACGCGGCTCCTGCTCGAAGACTTCACCCTCAATCAAGTGGCCGAACTCAACCGCCGTTATGGCTCCCCGTTGCGGGAGACGGTGGAAGTCGAGCGCTACTTCGGCCTGGTAGGCGGCCACCCTTATCTGGTGCGCTGCGGTTTGCACGAGATGGCGGCGCACGACAAGAGTCTCGTCGCCTTGGAAGCTCAGGCCGCTGACGATGAAGGGCCTTTCGGCGATCATCTGCGCCGCCTGCTGATTTCGCTCACGCAGGACGGGGCGCTGTGTGAAGTGGTGCGCGGAGTCCTCCAGGGCCAGCCGTGCCCGACGGCCGAGAGTTTCTACCGGCTGCGGAGTGCGGGCGTGATCTTAGGCGACTCGGCGCGGGAAGTGAGGCTGCGCTGCCGGCTGTATACCACCTACCTGGAGCGGCATTTGCTGTGAGTGGTATGATGGGTGACAAATGAGTGGTGAGCGAGAGGAGAAAGCGAAAAATGGGTGAAGTCAAAGTCGAAGTAGAATTGGAGAACGCGGCCGATCGTGAACTCGTGCTCCGAGGTTATCTCAAGGAAGAGGAGCGGCGATCGTTCAAGGTTCCCGTCCTGGTGGATAGCGGCGCGGTGATGCTGGTGCTGCCTCAGGATCAGGTGGAAGCACTCGGCCTACGTGAAGTGGGCAAAGCTATTGTGACTTACGCTGACGAACGAAAAGAAGAGCGCCCGCTCGCCGGAATCGTCACTGTGCGCGTCGGCAATCGAGTCGCCAGCGTCAACTGTGTCGTCGGCCCGCCAAATAGCGAGCCACTGCTCGGTCAAGTTGTCCTAGAGATGATGGATTTGCTCGTGGACTGTACGCAACAAAAGCTGGTACCACGACCTGAATCACCGTTCCTCCCTCTGTTGAAGATGAAGTGACAGCTCTCGACTAAGAGCAACGCCTGTCATGCTACGCCTCGAAGCCAGCTTCTATGTCACTGGTGGGACGTTGCGCCGTGACGCGCTCTGCTACGTGGTGCGGCGAGCGGATGAAGAACTGCACGCCGGCCTCACTCAGGGCAAGTTTTGCTACGTGCTGACCTCGCGCCAGATGGGCAAGTCTTCGCTGATGGTCCGCACGGCGGCCAGGCTGCGCGAGGAGGGCGTCGGGGTGGCGGTCCTCGACTTGACGGCGATTGGGCAAAACCTCACGGCCGAGCAGTGGTATCGCGGCCTGCTCAGCCAGATGGGCCAGCAACTGGAGTTGGAAGATGGGTTGGTGGAGTTCTGGCGGGGGCGCACCGAACTCGGCCCGCTGCAGCGGTGGATGCGTGCGGTCCGTGATGTATTGTTGCCGCGCTATCCTGGGCAGGTGGTGATCTTCGTCGATGAGATCGACGCGGTGCGCAACCTGCCCTTCTCGACCGACGAGTTCTTCGCGGCGATCCGGGAGTTCTACAACCGGCGGACGGAGGATGAGGAGTTGGGGCGGCTGACGTTCTGTCTGCTGGGCGTGGCGACGCCGTCGGATCTGATTCGGGAGACGCGGACGACGCCCTTCAACATCGGGCAGCGGATTGAACTGCTTGACTTCACCGAGGCCGAAGCTGCTTCGCTCGCTCGCGGGTTGCAGCGCGGGGAGAAGGTTGGTGCGGCGCTGCTCAAGCGGATTCTCTATTGGACCGGTGGGCATCCGTATCTGACTCAGCGGCTCTGTCAGGCGGTGGCTGAAGACGCGAGTGTGAGCGGTCCTGATGGGATTGATCGACTGTGCGGAGAGCTGTTCTTCTCGCAGCGGGCGCGTGAACGTGACGACAACCTGCTGTTTGTGCGCGAGCGGATGCTGCGCAGCGAGGCGGACCCGGCCAGCTTGCTGAGCCTCTATGGACAAGTGCATCGTCGCCAGCGAGTGCGCGACGATGAGACAAATCCGTTGGTCAGCGTCTTGCGCTTGTCGGGTATTGTGCGCATTGAGCGCGGATGCTTGCGGGCGCGGAATCGGATTTACGCGCGGGTGTTTGACCAAGAATGGGTCAAGGCGAACATGCCGGATGCGGAACTGCGGCGACAGCGCGCGGCTTACCGGCGCGGCGTGCTGCGGACGGCGGCCATCGCGCTGGTAGTGATTGCGGCGGTGGCGGCCCTCGCCGTGACGGCGGTCATAGAGCGCGACCGCGCCCTGCGGCAGGAGGTGGCCAACCGCCGCCTGCTTTACGCGGCGCAAATGAGCCAGGCGCAGCAGCACTGGACCGCCGCCAATCTGGACCGGATGCAGCAGTTGTTGCTGAGTTACCTGCCACAGGCCGGGCAAGAAGACTTACGCGGGTTCGAATGGTACTACCTCTGGCGGCTCGGCCACGGTTACGAGTTCAGCCTGCCGCAGGGAGAACTAGTCAATTTTATGGCGTTCTCCCCGGACAGCAGGCAGTTGGCGACGGGGGGGCCGGTGAAGCTCTGGGATGTCGCCGCGGGCCGGGAGTTGCGCACATTCAAAGAGAGTTGGGGTGGCATTGCGTTTTCGCCGGATGGGAAGAAGATCGTGACTGCGCTTAGCTGGCGCCACGGCGCGGGGATGTTTGATCTCACCACCGGCCAGCAGCTCATGACTTTCAGGCACCCCGCCAAGGTCCACTCTGTGACCTTTTCGCCGGATGGGAAGAAGCTGGTCACCGGAGGTTACGACTCGGTCGCGAAACTCTGGGACGCCGCCACCGGCCAAGAGATCATGACCTTGCGTGGCCACACGAAAGTGATTCCCTCGGTCGCCTTTTCACCAGACGGGCAAATGCTGGCCACGGGAAGCGATGACCTGACGGCGAAGTTGTGGAATGTGGTGACCGGCCGGGAACTGAAAACGTTCACGAAGTACTTCCAGCCCGATGTTCACTCAACGGCTTTGGCATTCTCGCCGGATGGGAAAACATTCGTGGCGGATATGGGAGGCGCCGTCAAGGTCTGGGACCTGACCACCGACCGCGAGCGGCTCGCCATCAAGCACGGCATGTTCACGCTGGCGATTTCGCCAGACAGTAAAATCATTGCCGTCGGCGGCTACGACCGCGTGACGGATCTATTGGACGCGGCAACGGGTGAGTCCCTGGCGCTGTTGAGAGGGCATTCGGATGAGATTTTCGCGATGGCCTTTTCACCCGACGGACGGTACTTGGCTACCGGCGGTAAGGACCAGACCACCAAGCTGTGGAACCTGGCCAGAGTGCGGGAAAAGACGACCCTCATTGCCCACGAAAAAGCGATCTTCTCAGTCGCGCTCTCATCGGACGACGCCCTCCTCGCCACGGGCAGCGAGGACGGCACGGCGAAGCTCTGGAAGCTGGCGACCGGGGAGAATCTCGCCACCTTCAGAGGGCACGCGAGCGGAGTGTTTGGAGTAGCACTCTCGCCTGACGGGAAAAAGTTGGCGACCGCTAGTGAGGACCGCACCGCCAAGCTCTGGGACGCGGCCACCGGCCGGGAACTCGTCACGCTTATCGGCCATACCGACGCGGTCAAGGCAGTCTGCTTTTCACCGGACGGGCGAATAGTGGCGACGGGGAGCGATGACCACACCGCCAAGCTCTGGGACGCGGCCACCGGGCGCGAGATCGCGACCCTCACCGGACACATCGGCCAGGTCACGGGCCTGGCCTTCGCGCCGGATGGCCAACAATTGGCGACCGGAGGGGGCGAGGGCACCATCAAGCTCTGGCAGGCGGAAACCGGGCAATTGCTGACGACATTCAACGAGAGCGTCGCCGGTTGGGTCGCTGGCCTCGCCTTTTCGCGCGATGGCCGGAAGCTGGCGGCAGCTTGCCGCGACGGATCAATCCGGGTCTGGGACCTCGCCACCGGTCGGCGACTCGCGACGCTCATCGGTCACGGGGGCCGAGCCAGGTCGGTCGCCTTCTCGCCGGACGGCACCAGACTGGCCAGCGGCGGCGACGATCAAATGGTGAAACTGTGGGACGTGGACCGGCAGCAGGAAGTGCTCACCCTGCGGCGCGATGGGAAGGTCTATTCAGTGGCCTTTTCGTCAGACGGCTTGCTCTTGATCGCAGGCAGTGGCGACGGCAAGGTGGAGTTATACCGCGCGGCCTCACCCGAGCAGGTCTCGGCGCAATCTAAGCCTTGAGCCGCGGTCGGCCAGTTCTCTTTGAGCCGGTTGGCCGAGAACCGTGACCACCACAGCGGAGGAGTGGGAGAAGTATCTGCACGAGCCGCCACGCAAATGAAGTGGAAATCTCGCCGCTGATTCCTCAGATCAATGAAACTCGTGATCAGCAATTGGCGCCAGATCTCAAAATTGATTTTCGCTCCGACGGGTTGCCGGCTGACCCGCGCTTTGACGACCTGCTGCGCCGTGTCGGGCTTGCGCCGTGAGACAGATGGCAATCTGGCCGGGGTTCGTCAAACGTCGGTCGGCTCCCACACCTGAATCTGGGACACGCGGCCGAAGTCGGTGTCGTGAGTGATGATGTGGATGAGGCCGAGGCGGGCGGCGCAGGCGAGATTGATCGAATCGTTGACGAAGCGGCCATGGCTGCGGCGCAAGTCGTGACTGGCAGCGATATCCGCGGCGGTGATTTCGGTGGTAGCGGCAGCCGGAGCAGTTTCTCAGTCTCCGTGATGTAGTCGCTGAGCAGCAGAATGGCTGCCGGGTTGGCTTTCAGCTTCTTCAAGACTTGGCCTGGAGTGATCAGCCCTTTGGTGATGGCCTCGGCCATCATCCGGCGGTGGAGCACTTCGGCAACAATGATCGTCGTGAGGTGGGCTTCGATCTCACGGAGTGCGACGCGGCGCAAGAAGGTTTTACAATCCGCCGAGAGCCCGCCGAGGTAATAGATGAAGATGTTCGCATCAACGAGCGCCCTGGCGCCTGCTGGCAGAGAGTTAAGATCCACACAACTCCTCGTCTTCGGCTAGCCAGATGAGCGTGTCGCGGTCGAGCCCCTTGATCGTCCCGTAGAGTTCCTCGACCAGTGCCAGGGAGGTTGCTTGCTCAGCGGTCATCGCCTCGCCGGTGCGATTGACATCTGCCAAGAGTTGTTCGGCTAGGCGCCGGCGCTCGTCGAGCGGGAGCTGACGCGCCGCATCTAGTACATCCTGCAAGCTCTGACTCATATTTAAAAGCCTCTGGAGCGGAGTATATCACAAAGCTTTACGGAGACGGCCAAGCGGAAGTGGCTGAAGAAAGCTAGTCCTCAAGGCTCGGCCAAGAACTTAGTCGTCTCCTCAAGAAAAACTTCCAACTGATCATGGTGGACCCAGTGGCCGGCGCGGGGCACCTTCACCAACCGGTGATTTTTGATCACCGCCGCCCGGCCGTCAGACTAATGTTCGCTGGTGGCACACCTGGAGCTTTGTGCTTGAAACTCCGGGTCAGGCAACACCCGGGTGTAATCAAAAGTGAGACTCACTTTCCAGCTTTCAATTGACAGCCGCTTCTGGCTATGGCTGGCAGCGTTCGGACACCATCTATAAGTTGTTGAAAATGCTCAGCAGCATTTTGCCAAGCGAGACCCATCTTGGTGGTCAATATAATCGTTTCCGTCAAGCTTGTTGGCTTGAGTCTCACTTTTGATTACACCCGGCAACACCCCGCCAACTCGACCTTACTTGCTATCCCCACAGCGAGGTGGTAGCTTGGTGACAATTCAACTCCTCTCAACTAAGAAACCCTCTCCCATTACTCCCCAGTGACAGTTTGATTGCGCGGCGCGCGCTTCCGGCGATTCAATCTCGATATGAGCGTGGTGATGGTGGAGGTTGAAAAGATTAGCCGAGGGATTTGGGATAACGGGAGAGGACAATCAGAGCTATGCTACTCGGTAGGTAGTGGTAACTCTGCCCAAGCGAAGGAGGGACAGACACGGCATGGCCGCGACGCCAGCGTTTATGTTCGCCACCGGCATCGAGAATAGCGCCCCGACCATTCACGGCGGGCGGGTGCGGGTGGATGAAATGGAAAAGTGCGGGCACTACCGGCACTGGCAGGTAGATTTTGACCTGGTCCAGGAGATCGGGGTTTGTTTCCTGCGCTATGGCCCGCCGCTGCACCGGGCATTTCTCGGCCGCGAAAGTTACGATTGGTCATTCACGGACGCGACCTTCGAGGAATTGCGGCGGAGGGACATCGTGCCGATCACAGACCTCTGCCACTTCGGCGTCCCGGACTGGATCGGCAACTTCCAAAACCCTGACTTCCCGGCGCTGTTTGCCGCTTATGCTCGGGCCTTCGCGCGGCGCTTTCCCTGGGCGCAGCTTTATACGCCGGTGAACGAAATGTATATCTGCGCGACCTTCTCTGCACGCTACGGCTGGTGGAACGAGCAGTTGGCCAGTGACCGGGCCTTCGTCACCGCGCTCAAGCACATCGTCAAAGCCAACGTGCTGGCCATGCGCGCCATCCTCGACGTGCGGCCGGACGCCATCTTCATTCAGAGCGAGTCGTCGGAGTATTTTCACGCCGAAAATCCTCAAGCCATCAAGCCGGCAGAAATCATGAACGCGGAGCGGTTCTTGTCTTTGGATTTGAACTACGGCCGGCGCCTCGATTCGGAGATGTACGAGTACCTGATGGACAACGGCCTGACGCGCGAGGAATACCACTTCTTCCTCGACAATCATCTGAAGCATCACTGCATTATGGGGAACGATTATTACATCACCAACGAGCACCGCGTGGCGGCCGACGGCAGCACGCGGCCCTCGGGGGAGGTCTTCGGCTACGACGAGATCACCTGGCAATATTATGACCGGTACCATTTGCCGGTCATGCATACGGAAACGAACTTCCAGCAAGGCTCCAGCGGTGACGAGGCCGTCAACTGGCTGTGGAAGGAGTGGGCCAACGTGCTGCGCGTGCGCAATGACGGCATCCCGGTCGTGGGCTTCACCTGGTATTCATTGACCGATCAGATGGACTGGGACACGGCGCTGCGTGAGGAGCATCACCACGTCAATCCGCTCGGGCTCTATGACCTGGAGCGCAAGATTCGCCCGGTGGGGAAGGCCTACCAGCAACTGATCAAGGACTGGCGGGAGGTGCCCCCCACCCAGAGCGTGTGTCTGCAAGTGCCGGTGGTGATGCCGAGCGAGCACGACGAGGAGTGGGCCAGGCGAAGGCGTGATCAGGCGCGGTCGGAAGTCGATGCGACTCCGACCGCGCCCGCGAATACTGACACGGGAGGCAGGCAGGCATGAGATTGACGGACCGCGTGGCGATTGTCACGGGCGGCGCGAGCAGGACGTCGGCGAACGCCTTTCATTTTGTGACCGTGCCCTTTCTCCGCGCTCCGGCGAATAGCTCCTACCGCACCTGAGTTAGTTTCTCGCTCGTGCGGTAGGAGCAGACCGTGCTCCGGCTCGGCGAGCCCCTGTTATCTACTGATCATGTAGACCGCGCCGTTGCTCAGAGACACCACATAGAGATTGCCGTCAGGTCCCGTGACAATGTTCGTGCCAATCCCGAAGTTCTTGCCGGCGATCAGACTCCCGCTCTGGCCTTCGTCGAACTTGTAATCGTTGTCATCGACCAGATCGGCCAGCGCTGGATCGCTGAAGGCAAAGTGCTGACGGGTCGAGTCCAACGTGAACTCGAAGAGGTAGCCGCCGGCGAGAAAAGTTCGCGCGGCGCCGACGAAGAGGTTGTTGGCATGTTGCGGTCCGAGTCCGTTGCCCACCACGAAGCCAATGCCTGCGGGCGCGACTGCCCAACGCCAACTGAACTCTGGTTCGTCATAATGCGAGCCCGGCAGCACAAATAACTGGCGCAACGCCTGGTTCGGCGTATCGGCCAGGCGCATGGGCGGCCATCGCAGTTGCTGCAGGGCGGGGATAAACGTCGCCGGATCGACCGCGCTGAAGGGCAGATTACCGGCCACCGGCAAATTTCCCTGCAAGGGAGTGAACGACGTCTCAATCCCCTTATACTCAGCGATGCGACTCGATGGGCCAGCGATCTGGATCCAACCACCGTTCGAGCCAGCGGTGATCCGATCCATTTCATCGAAGGCATCATCGCCATTCTCCGACTCCCAGAGGAAACCGCTCAGCGGATCAAAGGCCAGGCCAAAGCCGTTGCGGCGGCCGTAGGAGAAGATCTTGCGAATGTTCGCGACCACCTCACTGAGCTCCGACGAGGTGAGCGACACGCCTGCCCGCTGTTCGATCAGCGCGACCCGCTGCCTGCTCAGGCGGGCGAATGGATTGTCGCTCGGCGTCGTGCCGTCAGGGTTGAGTCGAATAATCACCCCGGTGAAGTGAGCGTTGTCGGGCGCGGGACCGCCAAACTGGTCGTCCTCGTGCAGCGAATCGAACGGGAGGTGCGAACCGAACGGGCCGCGAGGCAGATTCTGCAACTGGCCGCGGCGACCGTTGTCGCCAATCTGAATGTAGAGCTTGCCATCGGGGCCGAAGAGAATCTTGCCGGCGTCGTGATTGCCCCGCAGCGGTTGGCCCGCGTCAATCGGGTGAGTGTTGTCCTGCTGGAAGGCACGGAGTTGGATCAGATTCCGGTCGAACGTCAGCGTGTTGTTACGCGCATTGAAGACGAAACGGTCCACGCGATTGCCGAGCGGCGTGATCGTCCCCGGCGGGAAGGGTGAATTCGGGTTGCCGACTTCGGCCAATTGACTCGAGACGGCGCCGGTGCTGCTCTCCGTCCAGTAGAGATAGACCAGTTGGTTGCTCGTGAAAGCCGGATCCAGCGCGATCCCGAGCAGGCCGCGCTCGGAGGCGTTGTTGACGGGCAGATTCTGCAGCGTCGCTCCGGCTGGGGTGACGAATTGCGGCGGAGCCGCGAGCGTCCCCCCGACCACGTGCTGCACTTTGCCAGTCGCTTGTTCCAGGACCAGAAAATCCCTGGGGCCGAGAAACTCCATACTGGTCGGCTGCCTCAGACCCGAGACGACGGTTGTGACTTTGAGGTTCGGGTCGAGCATGGTCGGCCCCTCCGGCGCCGGTAAGGACGCGGGATTGACCGCGAGCGTCCCGAACAAGCCGTGCTGCTCATCATTGATCCCGGCCGCAAAATAGAGCGTGGAAGATTTGCCTGGCAGACCGAGCCCGAATTGCAACGCCCAAATTCCGGGAATGATGATCGGCGTGCCGCTTGAGTTGGTGACCTGGCCCAGAAACTCACCGGAGTCGAAGTCGAAGGCGTTGACCGCACCGTCACCGAAGTTACCGACGAAGAGCGCATTATTGAAGTTGCCGAAGCCCTGGAATGGCGCCCACGCCATGCCCCACGGCGCGTTCAGCACACCCTCGCTGGCAAACCGCTCGAGCAAGTTTCCGTCCGTATCGAAGATGTCGATGAAACCGAAGCCCGGACCCGGGACATCGTCTGCCTTGGAGCTGTTCTGTTTGGCGTAGGTCACGTACAGGTGACTGTTGATCGCCGCGATGCCGAAGGGGGCGAAACCGGATGGGATTTTATCGTCGAGGAAACCGCCCGCCGTCCGGACCGGACGGAAGTCCGCATCGAAGACATCGACGGTTCCCTCATGGAAATTTGTCGCAAAGAGGAAAGCACCGCGGGCGTTGAAGCCGATGGCGAGTCCCTTATACACCGCCTTGGAGGCGGAGTTGTTGACAGCAATCACGGCCTGTGTCGGATCGACATCGCGGTTCCATCCCGCGATCGTGCCGTTCTCAGTGGCAAACAACTCGGTCGCCGGAGCCGACTTGCTGCCCGCGGAAATCACAAACCCGCTCGTCGCGTTCGTGGCCACGCCTGTCGGCGCCGCACTGTCGCCGCCTCCGGCAACCGGAATCGAGACGACCAGAGGCGATCCCGACGGGATGGGATTTCCGTCTCCGTCGTAGGTGGTTGCCTTGCCGGATCCGTTGTCGGAAACCCAGAGCCCACTGTTGGTGCCCAGCGTCATCCCCCACGGGTTCACGAGGTTCGGATCCGTCGTCCGCGCCAGACCCGGGACATCGGAAACGAGATTGGTCTGGGTGAAAGTAGTAGTTGTCGGCGAGAGCGAAGCGGCCAGACTATGCGAAATCGTCTCGCGTTCGCCCCCTTTGCTCACTGCTGAAGCGGTGCGCCTTGTTAGAGTCACCAGCGCGGCGATCACCAACACCAGCGATAACGCCCAGATCGAAATGTTTCTTGCTTTCTTTTCCATGTCTCCCTCCTTCTGACAATTCATCTAGGATCGGTCTTTCGTCTCACGATGCGAAGACGATTTCGAGCTGCACAAGTGTAATTGCGAGACTACAGTTGGCAGGCAGGCCGCAGACTGCCAGTTAATTTGAGCCTTTTGCCCGGGGTGATTTTTCCCTGGTCGCATAACTGAAGATGTCAACCGCGGGAGATCTAATCATGGAGAGCTTGGGGGCGGGAGATCCAAAAATGAGGGAACTAGTACTTAAGTGAGGATAGCCTTCATGGGCAACCACGGTGCCACACCTGTGCTCTCCGGCCAATCCCGAGAACTCCTAAGGAGGCAGCCAGTTGATAATTCGCAGGCAGAAGTATTCAGTGGGACGCTGGCACTGTCGGTTACATTGTTGGAGTCAGGGTGTGACACGTTCCGTTGCAGCCCACTATATGAGCGGCACACCAAGATCTGGAGCGGAGATCAAGTGTCAGCAGCCCGACCGTGAGGGAGGGCGCTCGCGCTGCGCCCTCCCTCACGGTCGGGCTGCTGACACCTCAGGCGGTCATCCAGCTCTTGGTGTGCCAGGCAAATTGGGCCGCCTTGCACCAATCGTTTAGATGAGCCTCAAGTTTTTTGGAATCGGTCTCACGTCGTCATTCCCCCTCCCCAGCAAATCTCTGCGTTGCGGTCCCCAATCCATTGCCCTTAAATATAAAGAAGCGGAGAATCAGGATCATTGCTACCACGGAGCAGATCTTCAAAGGGGCTGCCCTCCCCTCCGTCTTCGCTTGGTGAGCCTCGTTGCGCATCTGCTTCGATTCTCTGCTCACGGAATGTAAGAGGAGGCACGAAGATGGACACTTTGATTCAAGACCTCAAGTTTTGCACTCGCGTGCTCATCAAGAATCCCGGATTCACGGCCGTGGCCGTCCTGACGCTGATGCTCGGTATCGGCGCGACGACCGGCATCTTCAGCGTCGTGAATGCCGTCCTGCTGCGGCCGCTCCCCTACGCGCACCCGGAGCAACTCGTCCGCGTCTACTCGGAGTTTCCGACCTTCCCCAACGGCGGCCTGCATCGCTTCTGGACCTCGGCGCCGGAGTTCTTGGAGCTGGCTCGGACGACGCGGTCCTGGCAATCGCTCGACGCCTGGCGGACGGGAGGAGCGAATCTGGCGGGGGCCGCGCAGCCGGTCCGCGTCACGGCCACGTTTGTGAGCGGCGGATTGCTCGGCGCGTTGGGGGTCTCTCCGCTGCAAGGCCGGGTCATCTTGCCGGCCGACGACGCGCCGGGAGCGCCGCTCGTCGTGAACATCTCTTACGGGCTCTGGCAGAGCGTCTATGGCGGTGACCCGCAGATCGTCGGCCGCGAGACGTTATTGAACGGCCGGAAGTGCACGATCATCGGCGTCATGCCGCGCGGGTTTGAATTTCCCGCTGGCGACCTCGACGCCTCACAGGTCTGGTCGGCCTTGCAGATTGATCCGGCCAATCCCGGCGGACGCGGGTCGCACTTCCTCTACCTGCTGGGCCGCTTGAAGCCGGGCGTGACGGCCCCGCAAGCGCAGGCGGAGCTTGAATCGTTGGTGCGCGCCTGGGGCGAGAAGCGCGAGCCGAACACACATACCTTCCATCCTCAGAACCACACGCTGGTCAGCTTCCCGCTCCAGGCGGAGGTGGTCGGGGGCGTCCGGTCGGCGCTGCTGATGCTGTTGGGGGCGGTCGTCTTTGTCTTGGCTGTAGCCTGCGTCAACGTCGCCAATCTGCTCTTGGCGCGAGCCGAAGCCCGTCGCCGCGAGATCGCCATCCGCAGCGCACTCGGGGCAGGGCTGCCGCGGCTGGCCAGGCAGTTCGCGACCGAAGGAGTGTTACTCTCCTTCTGCGGAGCGATGCTCGGCCTGGGACTCGCCTTCGGCGGCGTGCGTCTGATTCAACTGACCAATGCCGGCGGCATTCCGCGCGCGGCGGAAATCGGGATGGATTGGCGCGTGCTGCTCTTCACGCTCGGCATTTCCTTGCTGACCGGCGTGCTCTTCGGACTCGCTCCGCTCGGCCCGTTTCTATTCGGCAACCTGACGGGCTCGCTCAAGGAGACGTCAGGGAGCACCACGTCCGGCGCCGGCGCGCAGCTCTTTCGCCAAATTCTCGTGGCGGGCGAACTCGCCCTCGCCTTAGTTCTGCTCATCGGGTGCGGGCTGATGGTCCGCGCCTTCTGGAAATTGCAGGAGGTGAAGACGGGCATCAACCCGCAGAACGTGATCACCATGCGCGTCGCGCTGCCCCGCGCGACCTATACCGACAACGCGAAGATCGACGGCTTCTGGACGCGGTTCGAAGAAAGGGTCACGCACCTGCCGGGAGTGGAATCGGCCGCCCTGGTCTCGGGCCTCGCCCCGGTCCGCCCGCCGAATATGAACGACACCATGATTGAAGGCTTCGTCCCGCGGCCTGGCGGCCCGATTCAGAATGTCGATTTTTATCAGGTGGTGAGCAAAGACTACTTCGCCACGATGAGCATCCGCTTGATCGAAGGCCGCCTCTTTGACGAGCGTGATGTCGCGGGCGCCCCGGACGTTGTGATCATCAATCAAGCGATGGCGCAGACCTTCTGGCCGCAGCAGAGCGCCATCGGCCGCCGCCTCCAGCCAGGCGGCAATACCTGGTGCACGGTCATCGGCGTCGTCGAAGACGTCAAGAATGCGGGCCTCGACCGGCCCGCCGGAACCGAGCTTTATCTGCCTTACCGGCAGCGGCAAGGTTCCGGGTCGTCGAACATGTATGTCGTCCTCCAGGCCAAAGGAGACCCCGGCTCGCTGCCTGGCGCCGTCCGCCGTGAATTGAACGAGCTTGACCCGACGCTCCCCTTAGCCAGCATTCGCTTGATGGATGAGGTGCTGGCTGTGGCTCAGGCCCGGCCGCGGTTCCTGACGCTGCTGCTGGCGCTGTTTTCCGGCGTGGCGCTGGTCATCGCGACCGTCGGCATCTACGGGGTCATCTCTTATTCCGTCGCGCGCCGGTCGAAGGAATTCGGTCTGCGCATGGCGCTCGGCGCGCAGCAGAGAAATGTTCTCGCCCTGGTTTTGAAACAGGGTGCGGCGCTCACGCTGTTAGGAGTGGGGGCCGGCCTCGGCGCGGCCTTCATTGTGACTCGGTTGATGGCGAGCCTGCTGTTCGGCGTCACGCCGACCGACCCGGCGACCTTCGCGAGCGTCAGCTTGCTGCTCGCTGGCGTGGCGCTGCTGGCTTGCTACCTGCCGGCGCGGCGGGCGATGAAGGTCGACCCGATGGTGGCGCTGAGGTATGAATGAGGCGAAAGACGAAAGGCGAAAGGAAGAGACGCTCCCCTTTCGTCTTTCGCCTATGTCCTGGAGGAGACTTGATAGCGGGAAAGAAGAGAAATCATCTTCTCCCTGAGGCCAGTCTGACGATCCCCGGTTTCGCGAGCGGCATGGCCGGTCTGGAGAGCAGCTCCACGAATTCGTTGACGTAAGCAGGAGTGGAGTCATGCCTGAGCGTCACGGCCTGCCATTGCCGGTGAAACCCTTTGCTGGTCAGTGGGCGCGCCATGATCTTGCCTGAGGCCACCTGTTCCTCGACTGCCCACCTGGCCAGCGCGCTGACGCCCAGCCCGGCCTTGACCATCTCGATGATCGCTTCGGTCAGTTGCACCTGAGAGACGCGCGCCGGAGTGATCCCGGCGGGCCGCAATAGTTTCTGACACAGATCGCTCTCCTCCGGCGAGACATACAGAATCAGATGCTGATCGGCAAAATCCCTGGCCCTGAGGTAAGGGCGCAAAGCCAGCGGGTGGTCCGCGGCCATGATGGCCACGAGTTCGTCGCCGAACAGCGGCTGGTAAAGCAACTGCTTGTCGCGCTGGACTGAACTGACAATCGCCAGATCGAGCTTTCCGTGGAGCAGCGCCTGAATTGGCCGGTGTGTCGCTTCGACCACGATCTTGACCTCGACTCCGGGAAACTTCCGGCTGAATTCTTTCAGCAGATGGGGCAGCCAGTGATAGCAGGTGTAGCATTCGGTGCTGATGCGCAGCGTGCCCTGCCGGCCGACGGCCATCTGCGAGATCTCGTCTTCGGTGCGTTTCAGTTCAGCGAGGATTTGATGCGCAGCGAGCAACAGCTTTTCGCCCGCTGGCGTCAGAATCATCCTTTTGTTCATCCGCAGGAACAACGGGGTGCCGAGCTTCTCTTCAATGTCGCGCAACTGGTGGCTCAGCGCCGACTGCGTCAGGTGCAGCCGCTCGCCCGCCTTGGTCACGCTTTTCTCTTCGGTGACGGCCACGATCAGTTTGAGATGGCGAATGTCCAGGTTCATCGTTGGATTCCCGCTTTTCAGGTAGATGAGCATAACTCATCGAAACGATGCAAACAATCAATTTGACCCATACACGGTAGCGACCGTATGATCGCGGCAAATCAAACTTGAAGGAGGCTGAAGATGACAGACCTGCGTTTCCCCGTCGGCCAGTTCGAACCCAAGGCGGAAATCACCGCCACTCAACGAACGGCTTTGATCAAGAGCGTGGCCGAAGCGCCAGCCAGGCTGCGCGCGGCAGTTGACAAGCTCTCGCCACGGCAACTCGGCGAGCCTTATCGCCCCGAAGGCTGGACGGTGCGGCAGGTGGTGCATCATCTGCCCGACAGCCATCTCAACGCCTATACCAGATTCAAACTGGCGCTGACTGAAGTCGAGCCGACGATCAGAACCTACGACGAAAAAAGGTGGGCGGAGCTGGAAGACGGGCGAGACGCCGACCCGGAAATCTCGCTCCGGCTGCTGGAGTCACTCCATGTGCGGTGGGCGCTGCTGCTGCGTTCACTCAGCCCTGAAGACTTCGCGCGCACGCTGAAACATCCCGACTTGGGGGTGATGTCGCTCGACGGATTGTTGCAGCTTTACGAATGGCACGGGCGCCATCACGTCGCGCACATCACCTCGCTACGCCAGCGCCTGGGGTGGTAGTGATGAGAGTTGAGGAACGATGGAAATGGAAAGCCTGTTGCGGAATGTGCATTTAATGAAAGAGGGCTCGCGCAATCGCCGCCAATGCGATTGCGCGAGCCCTTCCGCCGACAGATATGGGGAGGCTACGGGGAAATAGTTGAGTTGACAAAGAAGATGGGGGCAAAAACGTTAGTGAGCTTGCCCCGACATTGGTGGAGACGGGAGGTGTCGTCACCGACGGCTGACATAATGGTGCGCCATTGGCAACTAACCTGGGGCCAGGAGTCGGCAAGAACCCGGCCTATTTAGACCACACCCGAAATCAGATGATTCGTCCGACATTTTAATATTAGCTCTCATTGGCACCCGGCTTGCCCCACCTTAAATTCTCCCCGGTCGGAGATCGGAAGGTGAATGTCAGCAAGACACCCGAAGCGAAGCAGCACGAGATAGCGGTCGGGTTGCGGACAGTGGCCACGATTGAAGCCGCCAAGGGGGCGCTGGTGATCATCGTGGGCCTGGGCCTGCTCGCCCTCATTCACTACGACGTTCAAGGGTTGGCAGAAGACCTCGTGCGCCACATGCACCTCAACCCCGCGCGGCACTACCCGCGTATTTTCATCGAGGCGGCGGGGCAACTGACTGACGCCCGGCTGTGGGCCTTGGCGGTGTCGGCCTTCGCCTACTCCACGGTCCGCTTCATCGAGGCCTATGGCTTGTGGCACATGCGGGCATGGGCCGAATGGTTCGCGATCATCTCGGGCTCGCTCTACGTGCCGATGGAGTTGTATGGGCTGATCCACCACGCCACGCCGATCAAAGCCATGGCGTTGATCATCAATCTCGCCATGGTGGCCTATATGATCTATGTCCGCTACTACACCACGCACCACCCGGAACTGCAACTAGAGGGTTGAAGGCTGTAGTGGTCCCCCAAGATTCGGGGTCAGCTATACGGCCCAAATGATCAGTGAATATATCGAGAAGGCGGAGATTAAGAGCAGTCCACTGTTCCGGCCGAGGCTCAAGCCACGGAAGGGGACAAAAACGATGTAGACTATCAATCGCAGCGTGGCGATCATCAGACCGAAGACGCCATTCTTTCAGTGGCTCCAAAGTGTGCCTGATCCGAATGGCAACCCCATACTCCGAGAGGCCGTAGCTTAGGACGGCATTGTGTGAAATCATCGGAAGGATCGTTTCTGCTCGGCGAGTAGGTGAATGGTTAATTCTTCACTGAGTGGGATTAAAAGGGCCCAGAGGCTTTTCGCAATAGGAAGGAGATGATAAGATTGTCTCCGTCACGGTCCATCGAATGCAGGTTATAACCAGATATTCTTATGACGACACAGATGAAGGATAACCGGGTGTGTCCCACCCGTCTAACGGGAATTTGCGCCAACTTTCTACTTTTCAATGAGTTGAGTGAAAACGAGCCGGGCGCATTCAAAACCTTCTCAAACTGGCATATCATCCGGT
>Ga0207646_10003071_pt1 | contig 19203 bp, 18 predicted proteins | sample KBSK5502metaG_FD_184343 | JGI IMG/M metagenome (GOLD analysis project Ga0207646, IMG submission 184343) | Corn, switchgrass and miscanthus rhizosphere microbial communities from Kellogg Biological Station, Michigan, USA - KBS K5-50-2 metaG... | ecosystem: Host-associated > Plants > Roots >...
ACGCTGGCCGTGGGCGATTTCCTCGCGGCCGGGGGCAGCGGCTATACGATGCTCGTAGGCGCGCCGTCGGGTGAGGTGGGTGTCACCGACCTCGATGCCCTGATCCAATACCTCGCGGTGCTGCGCCAGCCGATTCAGGCCCCGGACGACCGCCGCTTCTATCGCGTGGGAGGTGGCCGCTGATCCGCGTCTTCGTGAACGAGCGGCCGGTAAGCGTGGCGCCGGGGGCGAGCGTGCGCGAGGCCGTGGAGGTGCTCGACCGCGAGCTCGCCGACCTCGTGGGACGCGGCGTGGCGCACGTGACCGACGGCGTCGGCCGGCCGGTCGACGCGGGCGATCCGGTGGGCGAGGGGGGCGCCATTTTCCGCGTGGTGGTGAGCGCCCGCCAGGGGCCGCCCCGCCTCACGAAGGAGGCGCTGCGTCGCTGGCCGAAAGCGGAGCTGCACGTTCATCTGGACGGCTGCCTCCGCCCCGCCACGATGCTCGAGCTCGCGCGAGCGCAGGGGATCCGGCTCCCGGCGGACACACCCGAGGGCCTCGCCCAGGCGCTGTACGTGAAGCACGCCAAGAACCTCGAGGAGTACCTCAAGAAGTACGAGATCACGCTGTCAGTCATGCAGACGGCGGCGGCACTCGAACGGATCGCGTACGAGTTCGTACTAGACGCGGCAGCGGAAGGGCTGCGCTATGTGGAAGTGCGCTACTCGCCGCTGCTGCATCGCCCCGCGCTCACCCTGGCGCAGGCGATCGAGGCTCCGCTGGCCGGGCTCAAGCGCGGCGAAGCGGAGACGGGCGCCAAGGTCGGGCTGATCGTGTGCGGTATCCGCACGCGAGCTCCCGCGGAGTCGCTGGAGCTGGCGCGCGCGGCGGCGGGCTACCGCACGGCGGGCGTCGTGGCGTTCGACCTGGCGGGCGCCGAGCGGGGGTTTCCGGCGCGCGACCACGCGGCTGCCTTCGAGTACGCGGCGCAGCACGGCATGGCGTGCACCTGTCACGCCGGTGAGGGGGACGGCCCGGATTCGATCCACCAGGCGCTGCACCAGTGCGGCGCCCAGCGGATCGGCCACGGTACTCGACTCGGCGAAGACCCCGCATTGCTCGAGTACGTGATCGAGCGGAAGATCCCGCTCGAGATGTGTCTCACCTCGAACGTGCACACCCACACGGTGGCCTCACTCGCCGAGCATCCGTTCAAGCGTTATCTCGACCAGGGCGTGGTCGTGACGCTCAACACCGACGGACGGGTGGTGGACGGCATCTCGCTCACCGACGAGTATTTCGTGGCCCAGAGCGTGTTGGGCCTGACCAAGGCGGACCTCGCGCGCGTGGTGCTCAATGCGTGTGAGAGCGCGTTTCTCCCGGAGTTCGAGAAGGTGGCGTTGGTCTCTCGTGTGCAGAGCGAATTGGAGGCTCTCTGATGTCGCTGCGCCCCCCCCGGACCATCATCGCCTTCGGCGTCGCCTTCGTGTGCGCCCTCGCCGTGTTCACGCTGCCGCGGTTCGTGTGGAACACAGTGCAGGGGGCCGTGCGCCAGCAGCCCACGGCCGACACGACGCATCAAGGTCCCCCTGCCGCCGCGCCGCAGGCACCACAGGCGGCACCCCGCTCGTTTGGGCAACGGATCACCGGGATCTTCGGCATCGCGCTCATTCTGGGCATCGGCATCGCGCTGTCGCGCAATCGGAGCGCCATCAGTTGGCGCGTGGTGGCGTGGGGAGTGGGACTGCAGCTGGCGTTTGCGATCTTCGTGCTCCTGGTGCCGCTCGGCCAGAGGTTGTTTCGCACTCTAGGAGACGCGATCACCAAGATTCTGAGTTTCTCATACGTCGGATCCGCGTTCGTGTTCGGCGAGATCGGGAAGCAGCATTCGAGTCTCGGTCTGATTTTCGCTTTTCAGGTCCTCCCGGCCATCATCTTCGTCTCGGCGCTGTTCGCGATCCTCTATTACCTGGGCGTGATGCAGCTCGTGGTCAAGGCATTCGCGGTACTGATGAACAAGGTGATGGGGGCGAGCGGCGCCGAGAGTCTCAACGTCGCCGCTTCAATCTTCATGGGGCAGACCGAGGCGCCGCTCACGATCCGCCCGTTTCTCCCGGGAATGACCCGCTCCGAGTTGATGACGGTCATGACGGCGGGAATGGCGCATGTGTCGGGGTCGATCATGGCCGCCTATATCGCCATGGGCATCGAAGCGCGGCATCTGCTCACCGCGGTGATCATGACGGCGCCCGGGACCATCATGATGGCGAAGATCATCGAGCCGGAAACCGAGACGCCGCAGACCCTCGGCGGCGTTCGGGTGGAGATTCCGCGCACCGACGTGAACATCGTGGACGCGGCGGCGCGCGGTACCACCGACGGACTGCAGTTGATGCTCAACGTCATCGCGATGCTGGTCTCGTTCGTCGCCCTCGTCGCGCTGCTCAACGGCGCATTCGGCTGGGTGCACGGCTACGTCACCTGGTTCCCGGAAAGCATCCAAACCGTTCTCGGCTGGGTCTTCCGGCCGATCGCGTTCGCGATGGGCGTGCCGTGGCACGACTCCGGTACGATCGGCGGGTTGCTGGGCACCCGCATGGTGCTGAACGAGTTCCTCGCCTACGCGCAGCTCGGGCCGATGCGAGCACAGCTCGATCCCGTGTCGTTCACGATCGCCACGTTCGCGCTGTGCGGCTTCGCGAATATCAGCTCGGTCGGGATCCAGATCGGCGGCATCGGCGCGCTCGTCCCGGAGCGCAAGCACGACCTCGCCCGGCTCGGGTTCCGCGCGATGATCGCGGGGACGCTCGCGAACTTCCTGTCGGCGACGCTGGCGGGGATGCTGTTGTGAGTGATGGGGTCCGCGCCGCGGCGGACGTCGTCGCGAAGCGCCTCGGCAAGCTCAAGCCGCGCGCCGCGATCGTCCTCGGCTCGGGCCTCGGCGGCGTGGCCGACGCGGTTCGCGACGCCGTGCGGATCCCGTACAAGGAGATCCCGGGCTTCCCCGAGCCGGGCGCCCCGGGCCACAAGGGTGAGCTCGTCGGCGGGACGCTCGAGGGCGTGCCGGTCGTGGTGCAGAGCGGTCGCTTTCATTTGTATGAGGGGCACGCGCCGGAGGTCGCGGCGCTCCCCACGCGCGTGTTCGCGCGACTCGGCGCCACGACGCTCGTGGTGACGAACGCTGCGGGGGGTATCCGGCACACCTTCCGCCCGCCCGTCTTGATGCTCATCGCGGACCATATCAACCTGATGTTCAAGAACCCGCTCGTGGGCCCGGTGGCGGAGGGGGACGAGCGCTTCCCCGACATGAGCGATCCCTACGACCCGACCCTCCGCGGGCTCGCCCGCGACGTGGCGCGGACGGAGCGGATCCCGCTGGAGGAGGGCGTCTACGCCGGCCTGCTCGGGCCGTCGTTCGAGACGCCCGCCGAGATCCGCATGCTCCAGCGGCTCGGCGCCGATGCGGTGGGCATGTCCACGGTGCCGGAAGTGATCGCGGCGCGCGCCCGCGGCATTCGCTGTCTCGGATTCTCGAGCATCACCAACGTGGCAGCCGGTCTGTCGGCGCAGAAGCTGTCACATGTCGAGGTGCTCGAGGCAGGGAAGCAGGTGGCGGGTCAGCTCGAGCAGCTCATCAGGGGGGTGCTGCGGCGTCTCTAGTGTTCCTCGAATCCGTCGGCGCATAGACCGACACCTCGGACCCTTCGGCGAATACCACGTCCGCCGGTGGGGCGCGATTCAGGAACTCCCACTCCGCCCCGTAAAGCGACCCAAAGTCAAAGCGGTAGTCGACGGCGCGGATCTGTCGCACCGCCCACGCCGGATGGGTGACGCGAAACATACCGAGCCCGCCGTCCGGCCGCGTGCGGCAGGCGAAGCCCCGCTCGATGAAGTAGTGCTCCGGCGAGTCGGGCGGCGGCACCAGGACGGTGCGCGAGCCGGTCACGCTCACGTGCCAGCCGAACGCTGCAGGCCCCACCCCATACTCGGCGCGCACCTCGCCGTGCAGGTCCAAAACGCGGCTCCGGATCGGCGTGGGCCAGAACGGCTCGCCGTACCGCAGCCGGCCCACCGCGGCAATGAGTCGACTTGGCACGAACTGGCGCACGAACCAGACGCCCGGCTCTCCCGCGACGCGGACGTAGGTGCGGAAGTTGACCTGCGGATGTGCCGTGAAGCCCGGGATGCGCCAGCCCTTGATGCGCACGTCGAGCATTTGCAGCGCGACGAGGCTCACGTGGGTCCGGCCGTTCCAGCGGTCGGGCTCGACCCCCGGCGGGATCGAGCGTCGGATCAGCTCTTCCGGAGCCTCGAAGGTGAGGAGGATGATGTGCGACCAGCGGGCGGCGAGAAAGGGACGAGGCGTCACTTGTGGTCGCGGTTGAGATCGCTACTAATATGGCGTCCTGACACGGAGTGATCGATGACGAGCCCGGTGACTCCTGACGCCCGCATGCGAAGCCTCAAGATCCTCCACGGCGCCCTGATGGCGGGCGTCACGCTGTTCCTACTGGTGACGGAATGGGTGCATCGCGTCACGCCACCGGCTCCCGCGCCCGTTAGCGGCGAATTGTTGACGTATGTGGGACTCGGCATCCTCGCTGCTGGGCTGCTGGGCCTGCGGCTTCTCCCAGGGCCCGATCCCGTGCCCGCGCCGGGACAGAACACAGATCAATGGTGGATGACCAGCCAGTCGCGGCTGATTGTACGCTGGGCAGTGGTCGAAGGCGGGTGCCTGGTGAATGCGGTGCTGTGGTACCTGAGCCGCGACCGGGTCTCGCTATTGGCGGCCATCGCGGGTCTGGCCATCCTGTTCGCGCTGCGGCCGAGTCGGTACGTGGAGTAGGCTAGAGTCCTATGAATTGGCCGAATTTGACCAGCGATCCGGATTGGTCAGGATGTACCGTCGGGCGCGGTACAGTTCGTCGTCGCTCCGGATGACGCGGTCATAGTAGTTACGCTGCCAGACCTCCTTGCCCGGGGTGCCCTTTCGTTCATTGATTCGTTTCGTCGTGGCGGACTTGAACGCGCGGACGACGGCCCCGAGTGAGCCCGCGGCCACACGCAAGGATTCGCGTCTGGTCGACAATGCACGTGCGGGTCTGGTCGACAATGGACGTGCGGGTGAGTGTAGGGGCGCAGCATGCTGCGCCCCTACATCGTGGTTGGTCCGATTGTCGTGGTTGGTCCGATTGTCGGGGTTGTTCCGGCTGTCGTAGTTGTTCGGGCTTTCGCCAACGACGATGATGCCGTGCAGGTGGTCTGGCATGACCACCGAGACGTCCAAGCTAACCCTCGGGAAATGCTTCGGAATCTCGTGCCAACACTGACTCGCGACGGGTCCGGCGGGGCTGAGACACATGCGTCCCGCGACGACCTCCCCGAACAGGTGGCTACCCGCTCGCACGCGAATCGTCACGAAGTATCTCCCCGGACGGGAATAGTCGAATCCGGGAAGCCTCAGTGACCGCCGTTGATGCGGGACTCGAAGCGGGACTCGTTCGTCGTTCACGAACCCACGGTACGAGGCCCAGAACTGGACCAGGTATCGTTCTGTCGCGGGCCGCAACCTTTCTACTCCACGTCCGCTCCCCTACAGTCCGTCCGTCGGCGGCCGCGGGGGCGCCGGCACGAAGTGGTTGAGGGGGCCGTGTCCCTGGCCCAGCCCGGGCGCGGCGGCGATCGCGCGATGTACGAAGTCGAGCGCGTCCTCCACCGCGCGCTCGAGCGGGCGGCCGAGCGCCAGCCCCGCGGCGACGGCGGCGGAGAGCGTGCAGCCGGTGCCGTGCGTCGAGGTCGTCTCGAGGCGCGGCCGGGTGAAGCGTCGAGCGATCCCATCCGCGACCAGCACATCTACCACCAGGTCGCCGTCGAGATGCCCACCCTTCACGAGTGCCGCCCTCGCGCCGAGCTGCACGAGCGCCCGGCCGGCGCGCTCCATGTCGTCGGGACCGCGGACGCTCCCACCGACGAGCACCGCGGCTTCGTCGAGGTTTGGGGTGACGAGCGCGGCGAGCGGCACGAGCCGCTGCACGATGAGCCGCTCGGCATCGCGCTCGAGCAGGCGATCGCCCGACGTCGCGACCATCACGGGGTCGAGCACGTAGTTCGGGAGCTGACGCCGCGCGATGCCGTCGGCCACCGCGTCGACGAGGGCGGCGGAGCCGAGCATCCCCGACTTCACCGCGGCGGGAGGCAGGTCGTCGGCGAGCGCGTCGAGCTGGCGGGTGACGAGCGCGACCGGGACCGGTTCCCATGCCCGAACGCCCACCGTGTTCTGAGCTGTAATGGCGGTGATCACGCTCGTGCCGAACACGCCGAACTGGTGGAACGTCTTCAGGTCGGCCTGGATCCCGGCGCCGCCGCCCGAATCCGATCCCGCTATCGTGAGGGCGATTTTCACGTAGCGCCCGTCCTACGCTTCTTCGCATATTGAAGGCTCGGCCGCGGCCGGGAATGCTCGAGGAGACTCATCGCCAGTAATCTGCTATCGACGATACGTGATCTCCAACGCCGCAAGGCACGCGGCCGGCGCGGCCTCGCCTTGATCGAGGGCGTACGGCTCGTGGAAGAGGCGCTCGCCGCCGGAGTCGCGTTCACGGGGGCCCTGGTCGCCCCGGACTTGGCACGCACCGCGCGTGGTACGACGCTCGTCGCGGAGCTCGAAGGGCACGCCATCCCAGTGGAAGAAGTCGGCGCGCGCGTCCTGGCTCAACTGGCCGACACCGAAACGCCGCAGGGGATCATCGCCGTCATCGAGCCGCGGCGCTGGACGGCGAGCGACTTCGCGCCGGCCCCGGGGGCGGTGGTGCTGGTGATCGACGGCGTACAGGATCCCGGGAACGTCGGCACGCTGATCCGTACGGCGCACGCGCTCGGCGCCGCGGGCACGGTGGTGCTGCGGGGCACGGCCGATCCGACCAGCCCCAAGGCGCTGCGGGCGGCCATGGGCGCTACCTTCCGCCACCCCGTCGTGTCGCTCGACGATGCCGGCTTCATCGCCTGGGCGAGGAAATACGGGGTGACGCTGTGGGCGAGCGCCGCGGATGGTGTGCCCTTGCATCGAGCGCTCGACCGGGGACAGGGAAAGGGAGGAGCGGGACGGGTGGACGGACCCATTGCCGTGATCGTCGGAAACGAGGGAGCGGGAATCCGCCCGCAACTCAACGCCGTCGCCGCGCAGCGCGTGGCGATCCCGCTGGCCCAGGGCGCCGAGTCCCTCAACGTCGCGGTGGCGGCGGGCATCCTGCTCTACGAGGTGACGCGTGGCCGCTGATCCCATCCTGCTCGTCGGCGCCGGACTCCTGGGGCTCTGTGTCGGGAGCTTTCTCAACGTCTGTATCCTGCGGCTCGCCAAGGAGGACAAGAAGCAGCGCTCCCTGTTTCACCCGCCGTCGACCTGCCCCCGCTGCGGGCGCCGGATCGCGTGGCGGGACAACGTGCCGGTGGTCTCGTGGCTGCTGCTGCGCGGCCGATGTCGCTCGTGCGGTCAGCCGATCTCCATGCAGTACCCCATCATCGAGGCGGTCGTGGCGGTCCTGTGGATCGCCGCCATGTTGGCCTACGGACCGACGGCCCGGTTCGTCGAGGCCGCAGTGCTGGGCACCATTCTCCTCGGCATCGCCATCACCGATGCGCGCCATTACCTCATTCCCGACGAGTACAACTGGACCGGACTCGTCCTCGGGCTCACCCTGTCCCTGACGGCCGGCGTGCCGGGCTTCATCGAAGGGGTGCTGGGTGCCGCCACCGGCTTCGCGCTGCTGTACGCCGTCGGCCTGGTGGGCGGCTGGGTCTTCAAGGAAGAAGCGATGGGCGGTGGCGACATCAAGATGATGGCGATGGTGGGCGCGTTCGTCGGCTGGAAGGGCGTGCTGTTGACGATATTCGCCGGCGCGCTGTTCGGCAGCCTCGTGTACGTCCCGCTGCTCGTCCTGGGAAAACGGAAGCGTCACGTCCCGTTCGGGGTATTTCTCGCGATGGGAGCCGCGGTGGCCTTCGTGTTCGGTCCCGCGATTTACGACTGGTACCGGCGATTCCTGGGGGCCGCCTGACCTGAATGAGCGATCCGTTCGAAGGGCTGTTCGACTCGGGAGAGGTGCTGGAGCGCGTGGGCGTGAATCTCACGACCCAGGCGCGGCGCGGTGACCTGGAGCCGGTGCGCTGTCGCGACGCCGAGATCGCGCGGGTGGTGGACATCCTGCTGCGGCAGAGCAAGAACAATCCCGCCCTGATCGGGAAAGCCGGGGTGGGGAAGACGGCGATCGTCGAAGGACTCGCCCAGCGCGTCGCCGCGGGGGACGTGCCTCCGGCCTTGAAGGAGGCCCGCGTGGTCGCGCTCGACCATGTCGCCCTCCTCGCGGGCACCACGTTCCGCGGCCAGTACGAGGAGCGCATCCGCAAGCTCGTGCGCGAGCTGTCCGCCGACCCGGACCTGATCCTGTTCGTGGACGAGCTGCACAACCTCATCGGCCAGGGCACCGCGCTCGGCGCCGCGATGGACGCGGCCAACATGCTGAAGCCCGCGCTGGTGCGCGGCGACATCCGGATCATCGGCGCGACCACGGGGGGCGAGTACGACAAGTGGATCCGCGGTGATCCCGCACTCGAGCGCCGCTTCCAGCCGGTCCTGGTGGAGGAGCTCGACGCCATTCAGACCTGGGAGGTGCTCGTGGCCCGGCGGCCCCGCCTCGAGCGCCACCACGCCGTCGCGATCACGGACGACGCGCTCAAGGCCGCGATCGTCCTCACCGACCGGTTCGTTCCCGAGCGCGCCCGCCCCGACAAGGCCATCGACGTCCTGGACGAGGCCTGCGCCCACGCGCAGGCGACCGCCCGTGTGTCGCCGGAGCTCGACCGGCTGATTCGCGAGCGGCGCAAGGTGGACGCCATGATCCGGCGGGGCCTGACGCACGAGCGGCCGCCGCAAGAGCCGGCGGAGGACCTGATGGCGGACATCTTCCCGATGTTGGAGCGGATCGGCGCGGAAATAGAAAAGATGCTTGGCGGACCGGCGGACCGGCGGACCGGCGGTCGGGTGGAGGCACCGGAGCACCCGACCGCCCGACCGCCCGACCGCCCGACCGCCACCTTGGCCGACAGGCGTGCCGAGCTCGACCAGCTGCTCCGCGCCGAGTTAGAGCACCAGGGCATCGTCGTGACCGGTCAAGCGGTCGCCCGCGTCGTGGGGGTCGCCGTCGGTAAGGGGATCGAGTGGCAAGCGTGACGCGGGCGTGCCTCGCCGCGGTGGCGGTCGTCGCCACGGCGGGGAGCAGTGGATGCGAGCAGCGGGCGCGGGAGGTCCAGAGCGAGGTCGAGCTGAAGCAGGCGGTGCAGCAGATGATCCCCGCCGTCGAACGCGCCACCCGCCTGCGGTTTCGGCAGCGCCCCGTCGTGCTGCGTCGCAGCCGCGTGCAGGTTCGGGACTATGTCATCCACAAGTTCGACGACGACCTCCCGCCCGCCGAGCTCGAGGGCGCGCAGGCCGCGTACCGGTTGTTCGGCCTGATCCCCGATTCGCTCGACCTGCGCCGCACCATGATCGACCTCCTGACCGAGCAGGTAGCAGGGTATTTCGATCCCGACTCGAACGCGCTCTACATCCCCACCGACATCGATCCGAGCCAAGCCCGTCTCGTGATCTCGCATGAGCTGGTGCACGCGCTGCAGCATCAGTACTTGAACCTCGACTCGCTGGTGGAGCTCAAGCGTCAGAACGATCGGCGCAGCGCGGCGCAGGCGATCCTCGAGGGGCAGGCGACGCTCGCCCAGATCCTGGTCCTCATGCCAGAGCAGAAGATCGAAAGCCTGCCAAACTTCTGGGACCTGCGGACGGCGCTCGGCGGGCAGCAGGATCAGATGAAGGTGTTCGGGCGCGCACCGTTGTGGCTGCGCGAGAGCCTGATCTTCCCCTACCTGGGGGGCGCCGAGTTCGTGCGCTGGTTCGACCACGAGTACCCGGGGAAGCAACCCTACGGCGTCCTCATGCCGATCTCCACCGAGCAGATCCTGCACCCCGCGCGGTACGTGGCCGGGGATCGTCCCGACGCGCTGGCGTTCGAGTCGCCGGGTTCCGACACGGTGCGCTACGAGGACGGGCTGGGCGAGTTCGAGATCCGCCTGTTGTTGGAGCAACACCTGGGCGACGCCAGCTCCGCCGCCTTGCTCGCGACGGGCTGGGATGGCGACCGCTACCGGGTGCTGGGGCGGAGGAACGCGAACCGCGGTGGGAAGGCGGGAGGAGACGCGCTCGTGTGGTACACGCTATGGGATGACAAGGCTGCGGCTGCGCGCTTCAGGAAGGGACTGGAGAGCGCCTGGGCGAAACGGCGGTCGGGCGGTTCCACGGGCAGGCGATCGGAGATCAAGCAGCTGCTGGTGAGCAAAGTACCCGTGGTGCGGCTGGTGGACGCGCCTGCGGCTTGGGCGGGCTGGAAACGGGTGCCGGCGATTCGGATCACCCATGCCGCGCGTTGATCCCCCCACTTGGATTCCGGCAACTCGCTAAGTAGTTTCGTAGGCTTATGTTTACGGCCCTCTCCGAGCGCTTGACCGCCACTCTCAAGCGGCTCACCGGTCGGGGAGTGCTGTCGGAGCAGGACGTGACCGAGGCGCTGCGCGAGATCCGGCGCCACCTGCTCGAGGCCGACGTCAGCTTCGAGGTCACGACCGGGTTCGTGGAGCGCGTGCGCGAGCGCGCAGTCGGGGTGATCGCCGTGAAATCGGTGAGCCCCGGTCAGCAGGTCGCGAAGCTGGTGCACGACGAGATCGCGGCGCTCTTGGGTGGGACGAAACGGACGCTCGACTTCGCACCCGTCGGGCCGACGGTGATCCTGCTGGTGGGGTTGCAGGGGTCGGGGAAAACCACCACCGCGGCGAAGCTCGCGCGGCGGTTGAAGGTCGAGCAAAAGGCGCCGGGACTCGTCGCAGCCGATCCCTATCGGCCGGCGGCGGCCGAACAGCTGCGGCAGCTTGGTGAACAGGTCGGGGTTCCGGTGTTCGGGCGAGCGTCGGACGGATCGGTTGGTGTAGGGGCGCAGCATGCTGCGCCCCTACGATCCCCGACGGATCTCGTAGGTCTGGTCCAGCAGGCGGTTCGCGAGGCGGAGAAAGCGCGCTGCCGTACCGTCATCGTCGACACGGCCGGCCGGCTGCAGATCGACGCGGAGCTGATGGACGAGCTCAAGGCGCTGCGGTCGGCGACGAGTCCGCGCGAGGTCCTGCTCGTGGTGGATGGGATGACGGGGCAGGACGCGGTGCGGATCGCCCGCGGCTTTCAGGAGGGCGTCGGGCTGACCGGCGCGATCCTGACCAAGCTCGACGGTGACGCGCGGGGCGGGGCGGCGCTCTCGATTCATGGTGTGACCGGTGTGCCGATCAAATTCATCGGCACCGGGGAAAATGTAGGGGCGCAGCATGCTGCGCCCCAACTCGAGCCCTTCGACCCGGTGCGCATGGCCGGCCGGATCCTGGGCCAGGGCGACGTGGTGGCCTTGGTGGAGAAGGCGGCCGCCACCATGGATGCGGAGGCCGCGCAACGGCTCGAGAAGAAAGCGCGCTCGAAGCGCGGGATGGACCTCGCGGACTTTCTGGTCGCGCTGAAGCAGATGCAGGCGATGGGACCGATCAAGCACGTGCTCGGCTTGTTGCCGGGCGTGAACGCACAGGCGCTCAAGGCGGTCAACGCCGGCGACAAGCGCCTCAAGCACGTCGAGGCAATCGTGCTGTCCATGACCCCCGACGAGCGGGCCGATCCGTCGATCCTCACCGGATCGCGGCGGTCGCGGATCGCGAAGGGCGCGGGGCGTACCGTACAGGAAGTCAACCGGCTGCTGGAGCAGTTCCAGCAGATGCGGAAGCTTTTGAAAAGGACGTAGGCACGCTATGGCAACTCGCATTCGGCTGCGGCGCGTGGGGCGGAAGGGGCAGAGCTATTTCCGGATCATCGTCGCGGATTCACGCTCGCCCCGCGACGGGCGGTTCGTCGTGACCTTGGGCCACTATAACCCGCGCACCAATCCAGCCGACATCCAGGTCGATGCGGAACAGGCGCGCGCCTGGCTCGACAAGGGGGCGCTCCCGACCGACACGGTCCGCTCGCTGCTAAAGAAGGCGGGAGTGCTGGGCAAACGGCCCGCCTAGTCGGGCGGGTACGCAAGCCGCACGGGCAGCAGGGGGAGGTGGCGGTGTTCCCCCTCGTGGAAAACCCCGGTGCGGTGTTCACGCCCAAGGCGCGGCTGCTGGTCGTGAACGAGGAGCGTCACGTCGTGGCGGGGCCGCTGGTCGTGGCGCGGCGGCGCGCTTACCATCGCGAGTGGTTACTGTCGTTCGTCGGGGTGAACTCGCGCGCCGTAGTGGAGCCGTGGCGCGATCACTTCGTGGCCGTGGAAGAGACCGATGCTGACGATTAACGTCGTGACGCTCTTCCCGGAGGTGTTCGAAGGAGCGCTGCGGGTCAGCATTCTGGGGCGTGCCGCGGAGCGGGGGCTGGTGCGCTATCGGGTCGTGCAGCTGCGCGACTACACGCACGACCGGCACAAGACCGTGGACGACTCCCCCTACGGCGGCGGTGCGGGGATGGTGCTCAAGCCGGAGCCGTTCTTCGAGGCGGTGGAAGATCTGCGGACGGGGCCGCCCATCGTGCTGTTGTCGGCACGCGGCCGGCCGTTCGGCCACCGCGACGCTGTGCGGTTCGCGGTGGGCGAGCAGTTGACCCTGTTATGCGGGCATTACAAGGACGTGGATCAGCGGGTGGCGGACGGGCTGGGGGCGGAGGAGCTGTCGGTCGGGGACTTCGTGCTGTCGGGCGGCGAGCCCGCGGCGCTGTGCGTCCTGGATGCGGTGGTGCGGCTGCTCCCGGGAGCCCTGGGGGATCACGAGTCGGCGGCGACGGACTCACACTACGACGGCCTGCTGTCGCCGCCGAGCTATACGCGGCCGCCAAGCTATCGCGGAATGGATGTACCGGCGGTATTGTTGAGCGGCGACCACGAGCAAATCGCACGGTGGCGCCAGGCCGAAGCGGAGCGGTTGACGCGCGAGCGGCGGCCCGATCTGTCGGCCAAACGGGACGATTAGGGAAGACCTCGAGGGATACAGTCATGAACAGACTACGGGCGGTCGAGCGCGAGGGGCTCAAGACCAACATCCCCGCGTTCGATCCGGGCGACACCGTCCGCGTGATGGTACGGGTACGCGAGGGCGACAAGGAGCGGCTGCAAGCGTTCGAAGGCGTCTGCATCGGTCGCCGCGGTGCCGGGATCAACGCGACGTTCACCGTGCGGAAGATATCGGCGGGCGTCGGCGTCGAGCGCATCTTCCCGCTGCACGCGCCGTTGATCGGGGAGATCGAGTTGGTGCGCAAGGGTCGCGTACGGCGCGCCAAGCTCTACTTCCTGCGGCGGCTGGCCGGCAAAGCGGCGCGGATCCGTGAGAAGCGGGGCGTCATCGTACCCGAGACCGCGGAGAAGCAAGAGGCGTGAAAGGCCCCCGCCCCACGCTCGAGCGCGAGATCGCGTTCTGGCGAGCGGGGGGCGGAGTCGTCGCCGGTGTCGACGAAGCGGGCCGCGGTCCCCTGGCTGGTCCGGTGGTGGCCGCGGCCGTCGTGTTTCCTCCCCACTGCAAATTCATCCGCGGACTGCGCGACTCGAAGCTTCTGGCGCCCGTGAAGCGCAGCCGGCTCGCCATGGTGGTGCGGGCCCGCGCGCTGGCGATCGGCGTGGGCGCGGCGAGCGTACGGGAGATCGACCGCTTGAACATCCGCCGGGCCAGCATCCTCGCGATGGAACGCGCGCTGGCGCGACTCGGCTTGACCCCGGATCTCGTGCTGGTGGACGGCCTGCCCTGTCCCGAGCTCGGCCGCGCCCACGAAGCGATCGTGGACGGCGACGCGCACTGCCACTCGATCGCCGCGGCGTCGGTGATCGCGAAAACGGTGCGTGATCGCCTGATGGAGTTGCTGGCCTCCCGCCACCCGACCTACGCCTGGGCGAGCAACAAGGGCTACGGCACGCCCGACCACCTCGCCGCGCTCGCGGCGTTCGGCTTCACGTCCCATCACCGCAAGAGCTTCGCCCCGGTGGTGCAGCTGGAACTGATTGGACGGTAGAAGGCGGTAGAGGACGGTAAAGGACGAGAGGGGCCCTCTACCGCCCTCTACCGCCTTCTACCGCCCTCTTTAGTCCCTTCCGAAACTCCGTCAAGGGCCGGGTATTCAGAATATCCGCAGCCTCAAGTCCCGCCCGCCGCGCCAGGTACACCGCGTACTTCATGAACGGCAGGTTCCCCGGCTGGTGGCTGTCGGTCGATAGCACGAAGCGCACGCCGTGCTGTTTGGCACCGGCGGCAAGCGTATCGGGGAGATCCATCCGCTCGGGGTGGCCGTTCAGCTCGAGCAGGCACCCCGTCGCCACACAGGCGCGACACAGGGCGTCGAAGTCGAAGGGGTAGGGCTCGCGCCTCCCCAGCACGCGCCCGGTCGGGTGTCCGATCGCGTCCACCCATGGGTGCTCCGCGGCGCCAACCAACCGCCGCGTCAACTCCTCCTTGCTCTGGGTGAGGCCGTAGTGGATGGTCGCCACGACATAATCTGCTTCCGCCAGCGCGTCGTCGGGCAGGTCCAGCTTCCCGCTCTCGAGAATGTCGCACTCGACGCTCCTCAGGATCGTGAAGTCACGGCTGCCGGCATTCAGGGCGTCGATCGCCTTCCACTGCTCCCGCAGTCGCTTGGCGTCGAGCCCGAGCGCCATCGTCACGCGCTTCGAATGGTCGGTGATGGCGATGTATTCGTAGCCCAACGCGCGCGCCGCGTGGGCCATGTCCTCGATGGTCCCCTTCCCGTCGGTGGCGCTCGTGTGCATCTGCAGGTCACCGCGGATGTCCTTCACCTCCACGAGACGCGGCAGCCGGTGCTCGCGGGCGAGCGCGATCTCGCCACGGGCTTCGCGTAGCTCGGGGGGAATCCAGTCGAGGCCGAGCTTCGCGTAGACCTCCTCCTCGGTTTTTCCGGCGACCCGACGTGTGCCCTTGAAGAGGCCGTACTCGTTCAGCTTGTAGCTCTTCTCCTGGGCGATTTTGCGGAGGTCGATGTTGTGCGCTTTGGAGCCGGTGAAGTACACGAGCGCCGCGCCGTACGCGTCGGGCTCCACCGCCCGCAAGTCCACCTGGAGGCCGCCCCGCAGCTTCACGGTGGCACGGGTCTCACCCTTCGAGATGACGTCCGCCACGTCGCCGTACGCGACGAACCGGTCCATGACCGGGGCGCTGTTCTTCCCCTCCGAGGTCACGACGATGTCCAGGTCCCCGATCGTCTCGCGCCGCCGGCGGTAGCTCCCTGCCACCTCGATCTGCCCGATTCCTCCGCCCGCCTGGAGATACGCGACTACCGCGGTCGCCTGGGTTTCGGCTTCGTTGAGGAGCATGCGCCGCTCCCCGACCTGCGCCTGGCCGATCCCGGCGCGCATTTTTTCTTCCATCTTCGGCCCGAACCCCTTGAGCTTCTGGACCCGGCCCTTGTCGAGCGCCGTGGCGAGGTCGGCCGCCGATTTCACCTTGAGCTTCTTGTAGAGCAGCTTCACGCGCTTGGGCCCGAGTCCGGGGATGCGCAACAGGTCCAGGAGTCCTGCGGGCAGCTTGCGCGCGAGCTCCTTCTGGAGCGGCAGCTCTCCGGTGGTGACGATGGCCGTGATCTTCTCGGCCAGGTCGTCGCCGATGCCGGCGATGTCGGTCAGGTCTTTGGTCCCGGCGCGCACGAGATCGGTCAGCGGCTCGGGGAAATCCCGAATGGTGCGGGCGGCGTTGCGGTAGGCGCGCACCCGGAACGGATTCGCGTCTTGGATCTCGAGGAGATCTGCCACCTCGTCGAACAACCGGGCGATGTCGGGATTTTGCATCGATACAAAGATGTGGGCTTCGTACCACCCTTGCCGCCCCCTGCCGCCCCTTGCCGCCCTTGCTGTTGGGTGCTAATTCAACCCCGCCCTATGCTCGAATCACCTCTCCGGAGGCTCTCGATCATGACGTGCGGAATCCGCTTCCTCGCGCGCCTCTCCAGTCTCGTGGTCGGCGCGGCGCTCGTGCTGTTCGTCTCGCCTGCTCCGCTCGGCGCCCAAGGCCAAGCCACGACCGGCATCATTCGCGGTGTGGTCACCGACCCCAACGGCGCGCCCGTCGCTAACGCGTCAGTCATCCTGCATGAGGTGCAGACGAACTTCACCCGCACACTGACGACGGACGCGGGAGGCAACTTCACCGGTACGCTGCTCCCGCTTGGCACCTACGACGTGACGGCGCGCTCCGTCGGGTATGCCGAGGTGAAACGGACGGGGATCTCGCTGGGGGTCGGGGAAACGGTGGCCCTGCGGCTCCCGCTCGCGGCGGTCACCCTCGCCGCGGTGACGGTCGAAGCGACGCAGCCGGTGGTGGACGTGACCCAATCGGCAGCGGCGACCCCGCTGTCCGCCGCGGCTGTGACGGGACTGCCGAACAACGGGCGTAACTTCATCAACCTCACGCTACTCACCCCCAACGTGGCGATCGTCCAGGGCCCGGATGGCGACGAGCTCACCGTGGCAGGGCAGCGCGGCATCCACAATAACGTGTCGGTGGACGGCGCGGACTTCAACAACCCGTTCTTCGGGGAGCAGCGCGGCGGGCAGCGGCCGGCCTTCACGTTCAATCTGGATGCGGTGCAGGAGCTCGTCGTGGTCGCGGGAGGAGCGAACGCCGAGTTCGGGCGCTCATCCGGCGGGTTCGTAAACGTGATCACCAAGTCCGGAACGAACGATCTGCGGGGGACGGTGCACTACTTCGGGAAGTTCGACGCCGTCTCGGGCACGCCTGAGCACACCTCCCCGACCGGCGTCGTCACGAAGTTCGAGCCGGACTTTTCGCAGAACCAGTTTGGGTTCACGCTCGGTGGGCCGCTCAAGCGGGACCGGGCGTTCTTCTTTTTGGCGTACGACCAGCAAATCTACGACGATGTGAAGCAGAAAAATCGGGTGCATACGCCAGCGTACGACTCTCTTGTGACGTTCCTGGCTACCCGGTATCCCGAGTTGGCGAATGACTTCGCCCCGATCTCGCGCACCAACGACGCGCGGGCGGCCCTCGCCAAGTTCGACTTCCGGTTGTCCGATCGTCACAACCTGTCGCTCAAGTACAACTACACCTGGTCCGAGCAGAAGAACGGCACCTTCGACGTGGACACGTGGGGCGCGAGTGCCAACGGCCTGGAGCAGGACCACTCCCACGCCGTGAACGGGAGCCTCGTGTCTTTCTTGTCGTCGCGGACCTCCAACGAGTTCCGCTTCCAGTATTCCCGCGAAGACCGGCCCCGGCCCTATACCGGTGCGATCAACCACCTTGGCGATACCACCGGGGTCTCGTCGATCTTTGGCAAGGGCGTCCCCTTCCACGACACGGACGTCGACGCCACGCAGGCGTTCCGGTTCGGTATGCCCTTCTTCCTGCCGATCAGCGACGATCACGACACGCGTATCCAACTGCTCGACAACGTGTCCTTTGCGCGCGGCAACCATCTGTTCAAGTTTGGCGGCGAGTGGAACCGCACGGCGACCACGCAGGTGTTCATCGGCTTTGCCAACGGGCGTATTGCGTTCAACAGCGTCACGGGATTTATCCGGTACGTGACGCGCGGCTCGGGCTACCGTGAGTGTTCCACCGGCGATACGACCAGCACGGGAACGTGTCCGACTGGCGTCCCGGTTGGCCCCGTGAACCTCTACCTGCAGCAAGCGGGTGTCGGCTCGACGACTGTGGAGCAGGCGGGCACCCAAACGATCACCCAGAACGAGTTCGCACTCTACCTGCAAGACACCTGGAAGCCCTCCGCCAAGCTGACCCTGAACTACGGGCTGCGGTGGGAAGCGCAGATCGAGCCGGACCCGATCACGCCCCCCTCGCAGGTCTATTTTGCGCGATGGATCGATTCGACGGTGACCAACACGAAGGGGAGCTTCGCCTTCCCATCGGACGGCACGATCCCCTCCGACAAAAAGATGTGGCAACCGCGCCTGGGTATCGCCTGGGATCCGAACGCCGATGGGCGACAGGTACTCCGCCTCAATGCGGGGATCTACTACGCGCGCATACCTGGGCTGAACCTCGCCAGCGCGCGCAGCACCAACGGCTCCTTGGGACAAACGCGGTTCGGATCGAACGTGTTCGGCCTCCCCGTTCCCGCCTACGACAGCCTGCTGCCGCCGACGACCGGCACACCGTTCGTGCCGGACGTGTATGTGTTCGACCGGAACTTCCAGAACCCCCGCACGATCAGTCTGACGGTGGGGTACGAGCGGCAGGTCGCCAACGATCTATCGGCCTCCATCAGCTACACCCACGCACGCGGCGATCACCTGACCCGGTTCATCAACCGTAACGACGCGGCGTTCGGCAATCCGTTCGGCGGGTTCGCGACCGGGGGGCCGTTTGACATCGGCACCCTCTGGACCGTCGAGAGCAGCGCCAAGTCCCGCTACAACGGCGTCACGGTGGGCCTGAAGCGCGTGCTCGACCCGAACTTCCAGTTCGATGTGAACTACACCCTCTCGTTCGACAAGTCGGACGACGACAACGAGCGTGACCCGTTTACGCTGCGTTACGCACAAGTGGACTCGCTGAATAGGGAGTACAACTGGAGCGACCGCGACCAGCGGCACCGCGTCAACGGCTGGTTCCTGGCAAAGGTGGCGGGGTTCTACGTGAACAATCGCGTGAGCTACTACTCGGCGCAGCCGGCGTCCGAGAAGTGCGGCGTCGGAAACGTCGGGAACGGGCAGCGCGCCTCGAGCCCACAGGACCGGATTTGCAGAGACGGAGCCGCCCCGGATTCCGGACGGATCCTGCTGCGCAACACGATCCGGAAGGACAACGCGTACTTCTCCTGGGACATCCGCATCTCGCGGCCCTTCCCGGCGGGCGCACGAGGGCAGCTTGAGGCTATCATCGAAATCTTCAACGTCACCAACGCTGATAATTTCCGGGATCCCGCGTCGGGCACGACGTACAAGAACTTCGACGGTACGATCCGTTCGGGGCTCGGCGACCCGCGGCAGCTGCAGGCGGGGGTGAGGTGGGTGTTCTAAAGACAGGTTGGTGAAGGTTGGTGGAGGATGGTGGAGGTCGGGGGAGGTTCCTCCATAACCTCCACCGTCCTCCCCCGACCTAGCTTATAGTGATCTGCTTCGCCATCCCGTGCATGATGTG
>Ga0207646_10003072_pt1 | contig 19198 bp, 18 predicted proteins | sample KBSK5502metaG_FD_184343 | JGI IMG/M metagenome (GOLD analysis project Ga0207646, IMG submission 184343) | Corn, switchgrass and miscanthus rhizosphere microbial communities from Kellogg Biological Station, Michigan, USA - KBS K5-50-2 metaG... | ecosystem: Host-associated > Plants > Roots >...
CGGTCACGATGGAGGCGGAGGGGACGCCGGCCTTCTCGAGGAGGATTCCGTCGAGCACACTGCCCGACGAGCACGACCCTCAATCGCCGACGCCCGCGACGACGACGTCGCAGGTCTTGCGCACCTCCTCGATGATCTCCTCGTGCGCGGGGACGCTCGCGTTCTTCTTGTGCCACATCTTCGCGCTGGCGGCCCCGTACTCGTCGATCAGGATGTTGCCGATCTTCACGAGCAGGTTGTCCGAGTTGAACTTGGTGTTCTCGATCAGGGCGATACGCTTGCCCCGAAGCGAGTCCGGCCGCGCCGCGTACGCGATCGTCTGCGGGGCGGCGCCGGTGGTGGGATCGAGCAGCTCAACCATCGTGGCCTCCTTCGATCAGCATCGGGATGGATTATACGCCGCGGCGCTTGATTTGCTTCGTCACCGCCCGTGAGTTGCGCTTGCTGCCCCAGCCCGGGATGTAAGCCGAGAAGGCGCCCGCGCGACCACCGGCCGCCACCACGAGGATGTCGTCCGGCGACTCCACCAGGGGACGCATCCGCGTGTCGTCCCCGGCCTGGACGGCGCCCGCCATGCGCTGGGTCCGCTTGAGATGGGCGTGCGTGTTCTGCGTGTGGTCGAAGAGGAAGCGCCGGATCTCGGGCTTGCCCCAGCCGCTGCCGGCGATCGTCCGCATGTGCTCGCCGGCGAGGACGACGGCGTAGTTCGGCTGGCCCATCACGCCGCCCGAGATCCGCATGTCGTCGGCGAGCGTGGTGAGCACGCCCTCCGCCGTGTTGGAGAGCTGGTTGTAGAACTGGTGGGGGCCGTTGGCCGCCATGACCGTGACCGTGCTCTGCTCGGGGCGGAAGCCGCGCTCGACGTGCAGCGGCGTCCACGGGCTCTCCGCCTCGTTCTCGGCGATCACGTACGAGAGCTTGCCGGGATGGCCGAGCGTGCCCCGGTCGAGCAGACCGGGCATCGAGCCGCAGACATTGCGCATGACCAGCCGCACGGCGCGTCCGATGGTGGCGTTGGAGCGCCACCCGGGGCCGAAGAGGTTGTCGCCGGCGTTGATGTCGAGCTCACGCGCGATCGGTCCGTTGACGACCATGAGGACGCCCGCTCCGCCCGTGGACGTGCCCGGTCCGTGATAACTCCAGAGCGGATCCGCGATGCCCTCGACGGCGGCGACGACCACCGGCATGTACTCGGGCTTGCAGCCGGCCATCACCGCGTTGATCGCGATCTTCTCCGCCGTGATCGAGACCGCACGGTGGGTGATGAACCCGACCTCCTGCTTGGGGTCGAGTCCCGCGGCCTCGACCATCGTCGCCACCCGGTCGGCCGTCGGTGGAATCACGGGCAAGCCGTCGGTCCATCCTTGCTGGAAGCAGAATTCCACGGGGTCGACGGAGTCCGCCACCCGGTAGCGCTTGGAGACGAGCTCGGTAGGCATCGTTGTTCCTCCTGGAAACGTCGGGGCGCCGGTCACGCTACCACCGCGACCTGCGGCCGGCAAGCAAATGGACGCACATTGGTCAGGAGCGCATCAGGCTCGGCTCCGCGTCGACGTCGCGAGCCCCTGCCAGAACGTGGATAGCCGATCGAGCGCGGCCTTGGGGAGCGGCCCCTTGGCCACGGACGCGGCCGCGTACTCGAGCTGCTCCAGCGTGGAGTATCCGAGCAGGACCGTCGACACGGCGTCGGCGCCGAGCGGGAAGCGCAGGGCGGCCTCGACGAGGCTCGAGGCATGCCCGCCGTCCACCAACGCCTGTAACTGCCGGGCGTGGGTCACGTCCGTGTCGTAGTCGGGGCCCGTGGCGATCGGGGCCACGGCCGGCATCGCGAGGGGATGACGCGCCGGCGTGCCGCTCAGCGCGCCCCCGGCCAGGACGCGGACGACGATGACGCCCATCTGCTGGGCGCGCGTCCGTGACAGCAGGCGGTCGAAGTCCTGTCCGGGGAATCCGCGCGGCACCTCGAGCCAGGCACTCGGGTCGAGGAGGTTCAGGAAGACCTGCGCGGTGTCGATGGCTCCGGAGTCGATCACGCGATGCAGGGCGGCGGTCTCGCCGTTGCTCGTCATGCCGACGAAGCCGATCTTCCCCTGCTGGCGGAGCCGCTGCAGGGCCGGAACGACCTGGTCCAGGACGTCGGCCACCCCGAGCCCGTTGCCGCTCCGGATCGGGCCGATCGAGTTGTGCAGCTGCAGGAGATCGACACGCTCGCGCGCGAGGCGCCCGAGGCTCGCGTCGAGCGAGCGCGTGATCGCCTGCCCGATGTCCCCCGTGTCCTCCGGGGCGACCCGTACCTTCGTCCCCACGTAGACGTCGGCCCGGAGGGCCTTCAGCGCCTGACCGAGATGCTGCTCCGACAGCCCCTTGCCGTAGGACGACGCGGTGTCGAAGTAGTTGACGCCGAGCTCGAGCGCGCGGGCGACGGCGCGCTCCCGCTCCGCGGGCGCGCCCCGCACGATGAGGCCGCCGACGTCACCGCAGCCGAACCCGAGCACCGAGACCTTGAGACCCGTCCGCCCCAGCGTTCGATATTCCATGGCTCTCCTCGGTCGACTCGCAGGATGTCCGCAGATCCTACTACGGGACGGTCGGGGCACGGTGGCCGAGGCGGGAACCCGCGGCGCCGCGGTGGTGTTATGCTCCTAGCGCCCCCGACGCCGGCCGCCCCGCGGCGTCAATGCACCGCCCTTCACGAGGAGGACATCATGAGGATGACCGGGCTTCTCTCGTTGGCTGTCGTGACGGTGTTGGCGTTCGTCTCTGTCCCCGTCGGCGCCCAGCAGCCGGTGGCCCCACCGCCGCCGCAGATCCCTTACGGCGCCCCGATCACCCTCGAGCAGGCCAAGAAGGCGGTCGCCGCCGCGGAGGCGGAAGCCGTGAAGAATCGCTGGAACATGGCCATTGCCGTTCTCGACTCGGGCGGACACTTGGTCGTACTGCATCGTCAGGACGGCACCCAGCTGGGCAGCATCGAGGTCGCGAAGGACAAGGCCCGCTCGGCGGTCTTCTACCGGCGTCCCACCAAGGTCTTTCAGGATCTCGTCGGCCAGGGCGGCGCCAATCTGCGCTTGCTCAACCTCGCAGGCGCGAGTGTTCTCGAAGGCGGTATCCCCCTGATCGTGGATGGCAAGATCATCGGCGCGATCGGCGTATCGGGTGCCACCTCGGAGCAGGACGCGCAGGTCGCCAAGGCCGGCGCCGACGCTCTGAAGTAGTTCCGAGCCCGTTCCGTCGTAGGGCGGGGGCTTGTCCCCCGCCGGGGCCCAGCATCTGCGGCGGGGGACAAGCCCCCCGCCCTACGGTCCGCAGCTAAAAATCCGGAATCAGGAACGCGCCGATGTCGTAGAGCACGTGCACCAGCGCCGTGAAGCTGGTCGACGTCCGGTTCTTCAGCACCCCCAGCGCGATGCCCATGAGCACGATCATGATCATCCCCGGGACCTGGTACTGCACGTGGAGCGCGCCGAACAGCACGGCCGTGAGGACGACCCCGAGCCGCGGCTGCAGCGCTCCCCGGAACAGGATCTCCTCCCCCACGCCGGCGGCGACCGACGTCAGCACGGCCCCGACCCACGGCGGCAGCCCCACGAACTCGTAGCCGAAGCGATCCTCGAGAGCGTGAACGCTCGGCAACAGCACGCTCTCCAGATGCTCCATCACCCCGATGATCAGCTGGAAGCCCAGCGCCACGGCGATGGCCACGGCCACCTGCCGGCGCGTCAGCCGTCGCAGGTCCAGACGTGCGAGCGTCGCCCGTAGCCCGCGCGTGAGGCCGAAGCCGACCCCCGCCAGCGCGAGCGCGAGATCGGTCATCAGCGACACGACGGGATCCGAGGGATAGAACGGCATCTGGACGGGACCGGACTCGGCGAGCTCGAGGAACAGCGCGGCGGCGTCGATCACGGTCAGCACGACGGCCACGGCGACGACGCGGTGCACGTCCGAGTCCGGATCGAGGCCGAGAGCTCGGAGGATGCGGTCGCCGATCGGCCGTACGAGCAGCAGGGCCAGCGACGCCCCGAACGCGAGCAGCGCGGTGACGAGCAGGAACGGCGACAGCATGCCGACCCCGATCCCGAAGCGCCAGGCCACGGCGGCGGCGGGAAGGCACGCGGCGGCGACCACCGCGGCGACGAGACGGCTGGCGTGCTCGAGGCCGGAATCGGGGCGGACGGCGCGAGCGAAGACGAGGGCCAGGATCAGGGGGACGGGCACGAGGAGCCCGTCGAGGAGCCCGCTGAGGTCGAGGGCGGCGTAGGCGGCGCAGACCGCGATCCACCCGAGGATGCCGCGCGCCAGCGCCGGCCGAGCGCCGGCGAGCGTGGGCGACGGTTCCGGAGCCTCGAGGTCCGTCAGGCGGTCGTCAGCAGACGGGACGCTGGAGCAGCGCCGCGTCGATCTTGCGGGAAGCGAGACGGCCATCGCCCGCGCTCCCCAGCAGGCGGCCGCCGTCGGCGATGACCTTGCCGCGGAGGATCGTGGTCACCGGCCAGCCGGAAATCCTCCAGCCCTCCCAGGGGCTGTAATCGCTCACGTGGAAGTCCTCGCGCGTCAGCGTCTTGTCGACCGCGGGGTCGATGAGCACGAGGTCGGCGTCACTGCCGGGGGCGATCACGCCCTTGCGCGGATAGAGCCCGAAGATACGCGCCGCGTTCGTCGCCGTGATCTCGGCGAAGCGCGTCGGCGTCATCCCCCGCTTGACGACGCCCTCGCTCCACGCGATCCCCAGCCGCGCCTCGGCCCCCACGTTGCCGCCGGTGACGTCCTCGACCGTGCGTCCCCGAAGCTTGACCGCGAGCGTGGTCGGGTACTCGTCGGTGGCCAGCGTCGACAGCCCGTCGGAGACGAGCCCCCGCCAGAGCGCTTCCTGGTCCTCGGGGAACTTGAGCGACGGATACGTGTGCGAGCAGAACCCCCGGGGGGTCTTGTAGTACTCGGCGTTGAAGCAGCAGTACTGGTGGAGGGTCTCGCCGTAGATCGGCAGGCCCTGCGCGCGGCCCTCGCCGATCGCCTCGACGCCCTCCCGGGCGGAGGTGTGCACGAAGTAGACCGCGCACCCCGTCGCCTGGGCCAGCGTGATCGTGCGGCGGAAGGCCAGCTTCTCGGAGAGCTTGCTGTGGACCAGGTGCATGTTGGCGCCGTCGAGCCGTCCCTCGGCGCGGAGACGCTCGTAGTTGAACTGGACCACATCCTCGTCCTCGCCGTGGACGACGAGGATGCCGCCGGCGGCCGCGATCTTCTCCATCGCGAAGTGGATGCGACCGAAATCGATGCGGTTCTGGTGGCGCTTGGGATGGATGGGCAGGATGTTGGTGGTGAAGACCTTGAAGCTCGGAAACCCCGCCTGGATGGCCTCGCCGATCTGCTCGAAGGTCTGCAGCGGGAGCGCGCCGGCGAGCGTCACGTGAAAGGCGTAGTCGACGTAGGAGTTTCCCTGCCAGCGCTTCGTCCGCTGCTCGATCGTCTCGCGGAGGTCGTCGCCGGGACGGACGAAGCAGAAGTCGATGTGCGTGGTGGTCCCCCCGAACGCCATCCCCCGCGTGTCGTCCTCGGGGCCCAGCGTGAGCCCGGGCTCCTCGGGCCGCGACATGATCCCGTGAGCCAGGTGGGTGTGAGGGTCCACGCCGCCGGGCACGACGATCTTGCCGGCGGCGTCGATGACGCGCGCGCTCTCCGCCGGCAGCGAGCCGGGCGCGGCGATCGCGACGATACGCTCGCCCTCGACCGCCACGTCACGCACGCTGGCCCCGTCGGGAGTGACCACGGTGCCGTTGCGAACGATGAGGTCGATCACGGCGGAGAGCCTAGCTCAGCCCCGCACACGGGTCAAACGATGGCCACGGGCCCGCTCATCGGCCGTCGAGCTTCCAGTAGCGCTGCACGTCGGCCAGGCTCTTCTCGCTCGCGGCTTTTCGCCAGGCGGCGATCTCGGCGACGAGCGCAGGCTCGGCGCCCTCGAGAGGCGCCACGCTGTCGGCACGCCCGCGCCAGATGACGGCCATTGTCCGCGCGTGCTCCAGGTCGTACGGTCCGCGGAACTCCGGCACCGGGTGGCGGAGCGGGTGGTACTCGAGCGACGGCCGATCGTCGGTCACGACGCGCTCCGAGGACGTCAAGGCGCGAATCTCGCCCGGCCCCAGCGCATGCATCCGGGCGAAGTCGAGCGGGGTCTTGACGCCGAGCTCGTCGAGCTCGTCGCGCAACCGCCCGGGCTCCAGCGCACGGGCGACCCGCGCGATGTCGATCCGGATGGGCGCGTCACGGCGTGCCACGATGATGCCGGTGTCGCTGTGCAGCCACAACGTCGTCTCGGGAAAGACGTCCTGCACGGTCTTGAGGATCTGCAGCGACTCGTCGAGGTTGAGGTGGTGCATGGGAAGCCACTGGACAACGAAACCGCCGGGCGTCAGCCGGGTGCGCGCCAGCTGGTAGTACTCCTTCGAGTAGAGGTTGACCACTCCGGCGTGGTGCGGGGGCATGGGCTCGGAGGTGATGACGTCGTATCGCTCGCCCGTGGTGAGGAGGTAGTTCCTGCCGTCGTCGACGACGAGGCGCGCCCGCGGATCCCGGGCCACCCCGTGATTCACGGCGAGAAAATGGGGTGCGAAGCCGAAGACGGTCCGGTTGATGTCCACGGCGTCGACCGTGGCGCCCGGATGGAGGAGCCCCGCCCCCGCGGTGGAGCCCGTGCCGAAGCAGATGACGAGCACACGTCGCGGGTCGGGGTGCAGCAACATCGGGATGTGGGTCATCATCGGCATGTAGCCGGCCATGACCCGGTTGGAGGACGCCTCGAAGCCGTCGATGCGCAGCGTCTTGAGCGCCTCGGTGTAGCGCAGCACCGAGATCGAGGCGCCGATGGCGTCGCGATGGGCCTCGACGCGCGGCGCGTCCTTGCCGATGAGCGCCGGGTCGAACGGGTTCGGCCCCCGCAGGAGCAGCGACGCCATGACGACGCCGACGATCACGAGGGCGCCGGCGGGAACGAGCAGCCGCCTCGTGCGGGCCCGCGAGGGCTCGACCTCGAGGAGGAAGGCACAACCGAGCGCCAGCTGGATGGCGACGAGCAGCAGCAGCGCGCCCTTCAACCCCAGCAGCGGGATCAACGCGAAGCCGGCGAGCAGCGAGCCCAGCACACACCCGACGGTATTGACGAGATAGGCCGCGCCCACGCGACGACCCGTGCGGGCGAGGTCGTCGACGAGCAAACGCGTGGCGAGCGGGAGCACCACGCCCATCAGCGTCGCCGGCACCAGCACGAAGAGCGCCGTGCAGAGCGCGGTTCCCGCGAGGAACACGTCGCCGGTCACGCCGAACCGGGACGAGAGCGCGACGAGCACCGCCTGAGACCGGGTGCTGAGCGGCCCCAGCACCAGGACCGCGACCCCGGCGCCGAGCAGCGCGGCGGCGAGCGTGTAGAGCGGCCGGGCGCGGCCCTCGAGCGCCGCGAAGAGCCGGCTGCCCAGCGCGAGCCCGGCGAGGAACGTGGCGAGAATCACGGTGAAGGAGTAGATCGAGCTCCCCAGGGTGAAGACGAGGATGCGGGTCCACAGGATCTCGAAGGCCATGGTCAGCAGGCCCGAGAGGAAGACGGCCGCCCACGCGAGAGGCCGGACACCATCCGGAATCTCGAGTCGCCGTCGGACCGGAGCCGCGGCGGGGGCCGCGCCGACGCCGGCGCCGCGGCGCCTCGAGAGGAGCACCGCGGCGAGGCCCACACCCAGATTGCCCACCACGGCGGCGATGCTGGCGCCCCACACTCCCAGGACGGGAATCAGCACGAACCCCGCCCCCAGCGTTCCCGCCACGGCTCCCGCCAGATTCATGCTGTAGAGGATCCCGAGGTCGGTGCCGAGGTGGTCGAGGCTTCGCGTCACGTACCGGACGAGCACCGGCAAGGTCCCGCCCATGAGGATCGTGGGCACGAGCAGCAGCAGGAAGCCGAGCGCCACCCGGACGGGCAGAAGGAGCTCGGGCGCTCCCGTCAGATGCCGGGCGACTCGAACGTAGGGCGACATCGACGCGGTGATCAGCACCGGCAACACGAGCGCGTAGAGCCCGATCCCGAGCTCGAGGGACCCGTACAGCCGCAACGGCGTGCGGCTCCGGTCGGCCGCCGCCCCGAAGAGCCAGGCCCCGAGCCCGAGGCCCGTCATGAAGACCGACAGCACGGTACTGACGGCGGCCGTGGTCGAGCCCACGATCAGCAGGAGCTGGCGGACCCAGACGACCTGGTAGACCAGCGCGCACGCGCCGGAGACGAACAGGAAGCAGGCGAAGATCGTCATCGCGTAGCGGCGAACGTGATGCGGATCAGGAGGGGCAGGCCCCGCATGCGCCGGATCGGCCGGCGGTCACGCCCTCACTCCGACATGTAGAGCTGAAGGCGCTTGGGCACGTACCATTCGTCCGTGTTGTAGTCGACGCCGATCGGACCGGGAACGATCCCCCGCACGCGGGAGGCGACAACCGGCAAGGTGTCGCGGAAGAACAGGAAGACGAGGGGCTGGTCCTCGGCGAGGATCTCCTGCAGGCGGTCGTAGACCTTCTTGCGCTCGCTCTGCAGGCAGGTCCGGCGTCCCTTCTCAAGCAGCGCGTCGACCTCGGCATTCTTGTACGAGACGAAGTTGAAGTCGTCGGGCCCGACCTGTGACGAGTGCCAGATGTTATACTGATCAGGGTCGAGCCCGACGCCCCACGCCAGCACGGCTGCCGCGAAGGTGCGCTTCTTGATGTGCTCCTTGAGGAGCGCCGCCCACTCCAGCACCCGCAGCTCGGCGCCGATGCCGACTTCGCGGAGCTGGGCCTGGATGACCTCGGCGGTCTTGCGGCCCTCGTCGCTGCCCTGGCTGATCAGCAGATCGAACGTGAACGGCTGGCCGTCCTTGACGAGCAAGCCGTCGGCGTTCTTGGTCGTCCACCCCGCCTCCGCGAGCAGCTTCCGGGCGCGGGCCGGATCATGCGGGTACGTGCGCACGTTCGGGTTGTACACCCACGTGCCCGGCTTGTAGGGACCCGTCGCCTCGCGGCCCATGCCGAGCCGCACGCCCTCGAGCAGGTCGCGCTTGTTGATCGCATGGGCGAAGGCCTGGCGGACGCGCTTGTCGGCGAAGCGCGGATCCTTGTGGTTCAGCCCCAGGTACGTGTACACGTTCGCGGCGTAGCGGAACTTGTTGTAGCCGCTCTTGAAGGCCGGATAGTCGGTCTGCCGCTGGTACTGCAGCGCGGTCAGATCCGCCTCGTCGATACCCTTGGCCTTGAGCTCGAGAAATATCGTGGCCTGGCTCGGGATGATGCGGTACACGACCCGGGAGAGGTAGGGGCGGCCCGCAAAGTAGTCCGGGTTGGCGACCACGACGAATTTCTCGCCCGACCGGATCTCCTGAAACTTGTAGGGCCCCGTCCCCACCGGACTCGTGGAGTTCTGCGGTGCTTCCTTGAGCTTGCCTTCCTGCATGTACTTGTCGAGGAGGTGCTTGGGCAGGATGCTCTGGCCCCAGATGTACACGGCGTTGGCGAATGGAGCCTTGTACTTCACGCGGATATTGAAGGGATCGACGGCCTCGACCGAGGCGACGTCCTCGAAGTCGTCCTTGTACGGGCTCGGCGTCTTGGGATGCGTCATCAGCTGGTACGTGAACACGACATCGTCCGCGGTGAAGGGACGCCCGTCGTGCCAGCGCGCGTTCTTGCGCAGCTTGAAGGACACCTCCCGACAGTCCGGGGCGAGATTCCACGACTCGGCGAGGTCGGGGATGATGTTGGTGTCCTTGTCGTGGCTGATGAGGCCGTTGTAGATCAACGACACCGCGTCGTGCGAGTACTTGTCGCCCGTGATGTTCGGAATCAACCCCGAGATGTTCGCGGGCAGGGCCCGGATCAGCGTGTCGCCGTAGGCGCGGTCGCCCTCCGGACGCGGTGCCGCGCTCACCTCCATTCTGCCGCCGTCTCCGCTGGTGCAGCCGGCCAGCGCCGTGACGAGGAGCAGGGCGAGCAGGCGCGGACGCACGATCTGACGCCGCCGCAGCTCGAACCGGTCTCGGCGCCGTTGCGCTATGTCCATCAGATCCCTCGCATGGCGCCGCCGCGCGCCGTCTTCTCGCCGATGTCGAGCGTCCATGGCTTCCCCGGGGACACGCGAGCCACGACCCCGAGCCCGCCGCCGTTCTACAGCGCGGACGAACCGCCGTCAAGAGGCGCCACCGGCCCCGTGATTCCCGACGACCCCGGCCTCACCGGGCGGGGCTCGCGCGGCTCCGCAGATCGGCGCCGATGCCACGGATCATGACGCGGAGCGATCCGGGTCGCGGGCGCCGAAGACACGCTGCAGCTCGTAGGCGGGCGTGACCTCCAGCTGGTCGTAACGGCAGTCGTGCGGCCGCTTGTCCGGCCGCCAGCGCACGAACTGCGCGGCATGCCGGAAGCGAGACCCCTGCATGTGATCGTACGCGACCTCGCACACGCGTTCGGGCCGGAGCGGCTCCCAGCTCAGATCTTTGCCGCGGTTCCAGCGGCTGGTCGCGCCGGGCAGCCGCTGTCCGCTCGCGTTCGCTTCCTCCTGCCCCTCGGCCCAATCGCGCCAGGGATGACCTTCGAGCGCGTTCTCGCGCAACGGCGCGAGCTCGGCGACGAGCTCCTTTCGCATCGCGTTGGTGAATGCCGCGACGACCCCGACGTGGTGAAGCGTGTCGTCGTCGTAGAGCCCCAGCAGCAGCGAGCCGATCATGGTGCCCGGTCCCTGCTTGTGCCAGCGGAAGCCGGCGACCACACAATCGGCCGTGCGCTGGTGCTTGACCTTGATCATCGTGCGCTCGCCGGGGCGATACGGCGCGTCGAGACGCTTGGCCATGACACCATCGAGCCCGGCGCCCTCGAAGCGACGGAACCAGTCGTCCGCGAGCGCCCGATCGCGCGTCGCCGGCGATAGGTGGACCGGCGGCCTCGCGGCCGCCAGGACCTGCTCGAGCCGGGCGCGCCGCACCGCGAGCGGCGCGTGGCGCAGGTCCTCATCGTCCAGCGCGAGCAGGTCCCAGGCCACGAACGAGGCCGGCGATTGCTCGGCCAGCAGCTTCACGCGCGAGGCGGCGGGATGGATGCGCAGCAGCAGGGCCTCGAAGTCGAGCCCGCCGCTGCCAACGATGACGATCTCGCCGTCGACGACGCAGCGCTCAGGGAGCGCGGCCTGGAGCGGGCCAACGAGCTCCGGAAAGTATCGGTTCATCGGTTTCTCGTCGCGGCTCTGCAGCAGGATCGTGTCGCCGTCCCGAAACACCAGCGTGCGAAAGCCGTCCCACTTGGGCTCGAACTGCCACCCGTCGCCGGCGGGCAACGTGTCGGCGGCGCTGGACAACATGGGCGCGACCGGCGGATCGAAGGGCAGGCTCATGGCGGAGACGCGCTGACGCCGGCAGCACGTTCGTACGCGTGCGCGAGACGCAGGATCGTCGCCTCGTCGAACGGGCGGCCCACGATCTGGAAGGCGAGCGGCAGCCCCTGCCGCGACAACCCGCAGGGCACCGACACCGCGGGCAGGCCCAGGCCATTGAAGGGACGCGTCAGGCGCGAGAAGCGACCCATGCGTGCCACCTTCGCCTCCACGCCGCCCGCCTCGCACGATCGGTACGTCGGGGCCGGCTCGGGGATCACCGGGAGCGCGAGCGCATCGACTCGCGTGAAGACCTCGGAGATGAACGCGCGGGTCAGCCGCGAGCGAAGGCGCAGGGCCTGCAGGTAATCGGTCGCCGCGATCCCGACACCGACGGCGAGCCGCGCCCGCACCGCCGCGCCGAGCTCCTGAGGTCGTTCGCGCAGGATCCGGGCGTGGATGGTGGCGCTCTCGGCGCGCGAGATGACGTTGCAGACGCTGACCAGGCTCTCCGGGTCGGGCAGGGTCAGCGGCTCGATCCGCGCGCCCAGCTCGCCGAGCCGCTCGAGCGCCGCGCGCACGCCGCCCTCGATCTCCGCGTCGAGACCCTGGAAGTACGGGTTGTCGGCGACGCCCACGCGAAGCCCGGCGATGGGGCGCTCGAGGCCGTGATCGGCGTCGACCGGACGCCGGCTCGAAGTCGCGTCGTCGCGATCGTGGCCGGCGATGACGGAAAGCATGAGCGCGGCATCGGCCACCGTCCGCGTCATCGGCCCGACGTGATCGAGGGACCACGACAGCGGCATGACCCCGGCCCGGCTCACCCGTCCGTACGTCGGCTTCAGCCCGACGATGCCGCAGCACGCGGCGGGCAGGCGAATGGAGCCGCCGGTGTCGGAGCCGAGGGCTCCCAGCGCCAGTCCCGCGGCGACGGCGGCGGCGGAGCCGCTGCTCGACCCGCCGGAGACGTGACCGGCGCGCCATGGGTTCTGCACGTCGCCATGATGGGGGTTGTCGCCGAAGGGCCCCATGGCGAGCTCCGACATGTTGAGCTTGCCGAGGGTGACGGCACCGGCGGCCGTGAGCCGGGTCACCGCCGTGCACTCGTGCTCGTCGACGAAGTACTCCCGCGTGCTCGTCCCGCACGACGTCGGCAGCCCTCGGACGTGACAGAGATCCTTGTACGCCAGCGGAATTCCGTGCAGCGGGCCGCGTGGGGCGCCCGCGGCGAGCTCCACATCCCGGGCACGGGCGGCGGCGAGCGCCCCCTCCCCGTCGACGGTGATGAAGCTACGGATCGCTCCGTCCAGCCGTTCGATACGCTCCAGGCAGGCACGCACGGCCTCGACGGCCGAGACGCGGCGCGTCCGGATCGCCTCGGCCAGCGCGACGATGGTCCAGTCGATCAGCGCTGATCCGGGCGGTCGACGGCGGCCATCGCGGCCTCGGCCACCGTCGTGTCGATGAGGTCCTCGTAGGCGTGCGGCCGCCGGATGAAGCCGCCGTCGAGCAGGATGCGCTGCAGGTACTCGTAGCCGGGCCGGCGGATCAGCGGATCGCGCGCCCAGGTGCCTTGCCGCAGGTAGCGATCGATCGCGCGCTCACGGATGCCGGGCTCGATGTCGGGGAACGCGGGGGCGATGAGGGAGGCGATCTCCCGCGCCGTGGTGCCGGCCGTCCACCGCTGCGCGCGATAGAGGGCGCGGGCGAATCGCTCCAGCACCGGACGCTCCTTGTCGAGAAACGCCGGCGTCGTCATGTACGAGGAGAACGGGACGGGGCCCGTCGCCTCGCCCATCGAGGCCACGAGCACGGCACTGCCGTCGGCGAGGAGCTGCTCGGTGACCGGCTGGCCTTGCTCGAGGAAATCCCCGCGTCCTGCCCGGAACGCGGCCACCGCCTCCGCCACGGGGAGGTCACGCGTGATGCGCACGCGCGCCGGATCGACGCCCTCCCGCCGGAGCACGGTGAGCATGGATTGCCAGGGCGTCGGCGCCTCGGCAAAGGAGATCACCTCCTTGCCCTCGAGATCCGACCACGCGAAGGGCCCACGCGGGGCACGCCCCAGGAGGAAGAAGCCGTTGCGGCTGTTGACCTCCGCGAAGTGCGGCAGGCGCCGGCCGTCGCCGTCGGCGAGCGCGAGGCTGCGCATGATGCCCCCGAGGCTGATGTCGACGGATCCATCGAGCAGGGCCGTGACCGTCGTCCGTCCACCGCCGGCGGTCCGCACCGTCACGTCGAGCCCCTCGTCGGCGAAGCAGCCGCGGTGGAGCGCGACGTAGTGGGGCCCGTAGAAGAGCGAGTGGAACGTCTCCATGACGGTGAGCGCGCGGCGGTCCACGGCGCGGAAGTATAGCAGGGGCCCGGCGGGTGCTATCATTCACCAACGCTGCCCGCAGCCGAGGTCCGGCCATGAAGCCATTCATCGTCAATCGCTACGACCGCATCGTGTTCCCCGGCAACTTCTTCCCCGAGCTGGACTTCTCCGTCTTCGAGACGCTCGAGCAGTTCGCGGCCGTGATCAAGCGCGACTTCGAGGACAAGGCGCCGACCGAGGCCGACATCGTCGCGCGTCTGGAAGCGGGAGCGTGCAAGGGCCGGTACGACGTCCTGCGCGATCTCGCCCTCACGCTGTTCTGGGTGAACCGCTACGCGCTGACCATGTACGACAAGCGCCCCACCCGCTGGCGCGACGTGCCCCGCCAGCGTGACGACGTCTTCCTGCCGATCTTCAAGCCGTGGGACGGCGCGGAGCTGGCGGCCACGATCGAGGCGGGCTACCGGAGCCTGCCCCCGACGTGGAGCGAGGGGACCGAGGACCGGGTCTTCCGGATCCTCATCGACGTCTTCCGCCACAAGAAGGGCGCGGGGGCCGAGCTGCCCGCGATCAAGCCGACGGTGGCGGAGATCCTCGCCCGACCCAAGAGCCTCACCTATCACCTGCTCACCTGGGATCCCGATTATCCCGGTTACTCGTATGACGACATCATCGAATGCCAGCACGCAGTGCCCGAGCTCGAGGCGCTCCTGCGGCGCGCGATGATCCTGCACAACCAGTATCGCTGGGACCGCTCCCGGACGCGGGTCATCGAGGTGGGCAAGCTCGACGGCGACGACATCGTGGTCGTGTTCCATCCCAAGAGCGACGCGGTGATGGACTTCATCCGGCGGGTGAAGGGCGGCCGGCGCGTCCGTCCCCCACGGCCCGCGCCCGCCGAGTCGCGACGGCCCGTCGCCGTCTATCCGCCGGTCGACGTGCGCCGGCGCTTCACCGTCCTGCCGCGCATCGAGGCCCTGGCCGTCCAGAAGGGCGAGCGCATCTGCACCAACGACGACCTCGTCCGCAACACCGCGTACTGCTGGTCGCCGATGACGGCGGAGGAGATCGTCGACAAGACGGGCATCGAGCAGCGGGTGTACACCGAGCTCGACCTCGACGCCCTGGCCCTGGGCGCGGCCCGCGCCGCGCTCGCCAAATCGGGCCGTCGACCGGAGGAGATCGGCGCCGTCGTGTTCTGCTCGTGCACGAGCACGAAGATGATGCCGTCGCTGGCCACCTGGCTGTCCGGCCAGCTCGGGATGTTCCAGACCCACGCCTCCTGCGACGTGGTGGCCGCGTGCGCCGGCCTGCCCTACGGGCTCTCGGAAGCGATCCGTCTGCTGCAGGAGGTCGAGCGGCCGGTCCTCGTCGTATGCGGCGAGAAGTTCTCCGACAAGATCGGCACGGTCCGCACCTCGCGGATGATCTTCGGCGACGCCGCCGCCGCCCTCGTCGTGGCCCCCGCGCCGCCGGGCTCCGCCCCCGACGTCGAGATCTACCAGACCTATGCCAGCGGACCGATGTGCGAGGTCGACTCGATCATCTGGCCGAACCCGGAGTTCGACAACAACATCACCGTCTACGGCCCCGAGGTGCGCAATCTCGCCAAGCGCTACCTCGAACAGATGCTCGACGAGCTGCGCGCCCTGCCCCACCCCGACGGCGCCACCGGGTCGCTGCTCGACGCCGTGGATCTCGTCGTGCCGCACCAGGCCAACCAGACGATGGTCACGGCGCTGGCCCGCGGCGCCGGCCTCGCGCCCGAGCGTCTCTACTTCAACATCGCCAAGGTCGGCAACACGTCGTCGGCCTCGATCCCCCTCGCCATCCACGACGCCGTGCGCGAGGGCGTGATCGACCGCCCGCAGCGCGTGTTCGCCCCCGGCTTCGGCGCCGGCGCCGTCGGCGGCTACGTGGTCATGCGCGTGGACCCCGCCGTCGTGGCGTAGCCGGGCCGCACCCTGTGATCGGCGCCGTTTCGGATTCGAGGCATTGGCACGTCACGCGAGCGCGCGTAGCTGCGGCAAGCAATTGAAGCCTCGAAGACCGGTTATGAAGTAGTACCGGGTCGCCAAACCGCGCGGAGCACGTGAGCTGCGCAGCGCCTGACACAGTCCAGGGCTAGAATCGACGGCGTGAGTCAACCGTCCGGAAGCGAGCTGCGGGTCCCCACCTCTCTCCAGGAACCGTTCCACTCGGTGCTGGCGGCGGCAGGTGCGGCGTGGATGGCCGGGCTCGGTCCGCATCTCGTCTCGCTCGTCTTGTTCGGATCGGTGGCGCGAGGCGAAGCGCAGCAGACCTCCGACATCGATGTGATCGTCGTGGCCGAGGCGTTCCCACGCAGCCTCGTCGAACGGCGGCGTCCCTTGCTCGCGCTCTGGGAAGAGGCGCGCACGTCCCGGGGGCTCCCGTACGTCGAGTGGAACCTCGTCACGAAGACGCCGGAGGAGGCTCGGGTACGCAGCCCGCTCTACCTGGACGTGGTCGAGGACGGCATCGTGATCTTCGACCGGCATGGCTTTTTTCAGGCGGTGCTCCAGGGGATGCGCGAGCGGATGCGAGCGCTCGGCAGTCGACGGATCCATCTGCCCGGCGGCACCTGGTACTGGGATCTCAAGCCGGACTTCCGTTTCGGTGAGGTTGTCGAGCTGTGACGAGCGCACGCATGGGACGGCAATACATCGAGGAGGCGCGTGGGCGGACGGCGCTGGTCCGGCTCGCGGTCCAGCAAGGACTCTGGGCCGCGACGGTGCGCGCAGCGCAGGAATGCGTCGAGCTCTTCTTGAAGGGTTCCCTGCGTTTGGTCGCCGTCGAACCGACGCGCACGCACGACGTCGCCGACGTGTTGCGCCGCGAACGCGCGCGCTTCCCAGACTGGTTCCGTCAGGCCGTCGACGAGCTGGCGACCATCTCCACCGAATTGGCGGGCGATCGGGGCATCGCGTTCTACGGAGACGAGCGACAGGAACTGGGGCCACAGGAGCTGTTCGAGGAAAGCGACGCCCGGCGAGCCGTGCAGAAACTCGAGGTCGTGGCGCGATTCTGCGACCGGCTCCTCTCCGAGTCGCCCCCCTCGCCCTGACCCGCGCCCGCGCGCGACGACCACGCTCAGGATCTCGATTCCGACCACCTCCTTCGCGCCGTTGAAGTCCAACACGATACCGCACGGAGGCCCGGGACTCGCGGCGCAGGCCACCGTCTCGGCACGTTGCTGCACAGCGTTGGTACGGGTCAGTCATCTGCAAGGAGGGAGTTCCGACGACGCTTGCCCTATGATGGCGCGGTGCCCGACGCTCCTGGCCTCGCCGTGCTCATCGTTGCCGCGCTGGTCGGGTCCGTCGTCGGCGGGGTGGCGGGATTCGGCGGCGGGCTCATCTTGCTCCCCGTCGTCGCGTGGGTCGTCGGCGTCCGCGCCGCGGCCCCCGTGCTCACCGTGACGATGCTGCTCGGTAACCTCTCGCGCATCTGGTGGAGCCGCCACGAGGTCGACACCCGTGTCATCGGCCGCTATCTGCTCGGCGCCGTCCCCGCGACATTCCTCGGCGTCATGCTCTACGCCGACACGCCGAGCACCTGGCTCGGGCGGATCATCGGACTCTTTCTCATCGCGGCCATCCCGTTGCGCCGCGCGATGCTGGCCAGCCGGATCGAGGTCCGGCTCCGGCACTTCCCGATCCTCGGCGCCCTCACGGGCGCGGCCTCGGCGCTGGTCGTCACGACCGGGCCGTTCATCACGCCGTTCTTCCTGGCCTACGGGCTGCGGCGGGGCGCCTTCGTGGGCACCGAGGCGGTCTGCGCGCTCGGCATGCACGTGAGCCGCGGGGTCGCGTTCGCGCGCTACGCCCTGCTCGGCTGGGACACGGTGGCGCTCGGCTGTGTGCTGGGCAGCACGATGTTCGCGGGCGCGTGGCTCGGGCGGCGGCTGCTCGAGCGCATGAGCGACCGCGCGTTCGTGGCGATCATCGAGGTGCTGCTGCTCGTCACGGGCTTGCAGTTCCTGCTCTTCTCGCGGTAAAAACCCACGCCATGAACGTCTCGCCCGGAGCGAACGCCGAGGTCAGCGTCGTCGTGCCGCCGGAACGGACGGCGCACGCCATGGGCAACCGCGGGGTCCACGTCTTGGCCACGCCCTTCGTGATCGGCCTCCTCGAAGACGCCGCCAACGCCGTGCTGCGTCCGCATCTGCCCGCCGGCGGCGTGAGCGTCGGGACGATGGTCGAGATGCGCCATCTGGCCGCCACGCCCGTGGGCATGACGGTCCGGGCGAAAGCCACGCTGCTCGAGACCGATGGCAAGCGCTTTCTCTTCGCCGTCGAGGCGTGGGACGACAAGGAGAAGATCGCCGAGGGCCGTCACGAGCGCTTCGTCGTCCCCGACCTCGCGAAATTCCTCGACCGTGCCATGAAGAAGCGGTAGTGCGAGCCGCAGGACGCCGCGGGGCTGGGGCCCCGCCGTCCGAGGCGAGCCTAAGAAAGGATCAGCCCTGATGCCGATCCAGCTCAACCGTATCGTGGGCAAGGAGTACCCGCCGTTCGTCGTCACCGTCGAGCGCGGCAAGATCAAGGAGTTCGCGCGCGCGATCGGCGACGCGAACCCCTTCTACCTCGACGACGACGTCGGGCGGGCCTCCGAGTGGGGCGACATCGTCGCGCCGCCGACGTTCGCGATCACCTTCCGGGACGAGGACGCCGACACCGGGGCCCTGCTCCGCGACCTCGGGACCGACGTCTCGCGCTTGCTCCACGGCGAGCAGGAGTTCGAGATCTTCCGCCAGCTCCGGCCGGGCGAGACCTACCTGTGCCGGCCCAAGATCGTCGATCAATACGAGAAGGCGGGCAAGACCGGCCCCATGGGCTTCGTGGTGCGGGAGACCGCGGTGACCGATCGCGACAACGAGATCGTCGCCAGGATGCGCTCGATCACGGTGGTCCGGCTATGAAGCATGCCCGCATCTACTTCGAAGACGTCCAGGTCGGCGATGACCTTCCTGCGCTCGTCAAGGGCCCGATCCGGCAGATCCAGCTCACCCGCTACGCCGGGGCTTCCGGCGACTTCAATCCGATCCACCAGGATGACGAGTTCGCGAAGGCAGCCGGCATGGGCGGCGTGTTCGCCCACGGCATGCTCTCGATGGGCTTCGTCGCCCAGGCCGTGACCGACTGGGCGGGCGCCGGCAGCGTGCGCAAGATCGGCGTGCGGTTCACGGCCCTGGTGCGCTTGAAGGACACCGTCACCTGCAAGGGCCGCGTGCTGGCGAAGTCCTCGAAGGACGACGTCCACACCGTTGAGGTCGAGATCTGGGCGGAGACCCAGAAAGGCGAGAAGGTCGTCACGGGCAAGGCCACCGTCGCCCTGGCGCCGCGGACCTAGACGGCGAGCGGGGTCAGCCGGCGGGCGTCAGCCCGCGCGCGGCGACCCATTCGCGCAGGGCCTCGCGCGTCGAGGGGAAGGCCAGCGACTCCCACGGGATGGCGCCGGGGTCGATCCACTCGAGGCAGTCGTTCTCGTCGCAC
>Ga0207646_10003074_pt1 | contig 19197 bp, 15 predicted proteins | sample KBSK5502metaG_FD_184343 | JGI IMG/M metagenome (GOLD analysis project Ga0207646, IMG submission 184343) | Corn, switchgrass and miscanthus rhizosphere microbial communities from Kellogg Biological Station, Michigan, USA - KBS K5-50-2 metaG... | ecosystem: Host-associated > Plants > Roots >...
CTGATCGCGTCAGTACCACCCGCCATGTCTGGCGTAAAGGTTTTGCCGAGCAGGTCTTTAGAAGCAATGACAGGTTCCGCGATCGCGACGAGGTCATGTTTATGTCCCGCGATATTCGCGAAGACCGTGGCCATCAGCCAATCGCGGAAACGGACCTGGTTCCACGCGAACTGCGGGCTGTTCAAATAGAGCTGGTTCCAATCTGTTTCACGCAGGGTGCGTTCTTCGTTGCGTTCGGGCTCGTTAAGATAGTAGTCGTCGCCCGAGTCAGCGGTGACATCGGGTTTCTTCACCGTCTTCAGACCAGCAATTAGAAGAAAGAGATCGGATGTAGAAGGTGGCTTGGCGTCGGCCATGAATACCCCTCACTTATTGACTCGTGCGGACAGGTCTCTATTGACTTTGACCGCTATGAAAAAGGACAAGCGGCGGTCCTTAAAACACAGCTACACTTTGGGAGTTCGGAACTGCTCGTATAGTGGTGCCTGCGAGGGGAGACTGTTCTATCGGTAAAGCTTAGAGATTTAAGCGAGAACAACGGCACGGATCCGATCCGCGCCCTCGAATTTCGGATTTTCATTGATCTAGTTGTCGATGTCTGGCGTCGCGCACTTAGTTAGGCGCTGGAGTATACGGGCAGAACGTGATTCTGACAAGAGAGAAAGGCATCCAAAACACGTGTAAAAGCCTGAGCAACGTTATGTCGCAAAGCCGATCTTCAGCAAACTGTAATCGAAGTCTCTATCTTATCTTCAGCCTCAAAAGCACGCCAAGAAACAGCGCCAAAAGAGCGCAACGGCGTAACTACGATTGATTAACTCGCGCGTAATCAATAGTTGGAAAACGGTCTCATATTGCCTGACCATTGGAGTAGTGTTAGTAACAGTCATTACGGTGCCGGCGCGAGGTCGAAATCAAGCGGATTAGTCTTCATTGCGAGAGCCAAGAGCCTACATCGTAAGTAACGGAGGGCGCAAGTGATACAAGAGAAATCCATCAAGATCGCCTGGCTGGTATTTTCTTCGCCGCTAGTGGTGAAATCTCTTGACAGGCCAGAACCAAAGAACTAGTCTTTTGGCCCTAATCGAAAGATTTTTCCGTGCTGTTGGTGGGTTTGATAGTCTCTTCCGCCGTTTAGGAATTCCCGGAAAGAAATAATGCTCTTCGGCAAGCAACCAACTTCGACGGCAGTCGCTCCCGCAACCTACTCTTTCGGCGAGAATTCGGAACACCCTACAGCCGAGCAGGCAATGGCCCTGGTGGCGCTCAGTCACACCGTCATCGAGCATCAGCTTTACTCTGCGATGCTGACAGAAATCTCTTTAGTGGGAACTCGAGTCGCTTCGTTCACGACCCGGCGGTTGATGACTCTGACGGGAATTGCCGGTTACAGCACGGTGCGGCGCGGCGTTACCGGACTAGTGAACAAGCTGAGCATCGAACGCCAGAAGGTAGCCGGCCACAACGGGAGTACGCATCCGCCACTGGTCTATCTGGTCTTTTCTCCTGAGGAAATTCTGGCCCGTCGCCACTCCGTGGGTTTATCTGCCTATCCAAAGGGTGTGGAAGGCGGGCCGGGAATCACGTCAATGGGCCGCGCAGTCAGCCGCGTGGTTGAGGTAGGACGTCTGAGCCGGCGCGAGGCGCAGGTGGCGTTGTGCTGTGCGCAGGGACTAACAAATGCCGAGATTGGAACGCGCCTGCAAGTCAGCGAGCAGACCGTAAAGTTTCATTTGCGGAATATCTTCGTCAAGTTTCGCGTTAAGCGCCGCGCCGAACTGGTGTCGCGGCTTTTTCGCGATGGTAGTGGCACGGACTTCAGTCTGTGATTTTGATCGTGTAACAGAACTCCGACTGAAGTTTGGGACTTTGAAAACTGGAAGCTGCCTCGGCGTTCGAGGTTTCCCTTCGGGGTCGCTGCGTGGATTCGCGTCGATCGAAGAGCACGCATGATGCCATAGTGTGCCCGGACCGTTGAGACATGATCGCGAGTGCAACGGGCGTCCCGACAGCGACGCAAGCGCAAGGTGCGCGTGCCACAACCTAACTGAACGAGCACGAAACCGGAACGCGGGTCATTAACGGATTAAGCGCATGACAAAAAAAGAGAAGAAGAAGAAAACAAAGAAGAAGAAAACGGCGCTGGTGATTTGCCGCGACCGCAAGGAATTCTGGACTACGCAAAAACAATTCTGGCAGTGGGTCAGGGAAGGTATCGTCGTCAAAACGCAGGACAGTCCCCTGACGGGGGCTTTTAATCGTGAACATGAGGAATTGATGGTGTTGGTAAGCAATACTGTTCTGAACCTGGCTCACCCCAATCACATGCGCGAGGCCCTACTTTCGCGGCGCACTGGTCTGGGGGGCAAGTGAAATATGAAAAACAGTGAAGATATGAAAAACGATGTAACCAGTCTTTCAGTCATAAATAGGGCGATCGTGATTGCTGTCTGGAGCGTGATCGGGCTTACTTCGGCAGTAACCGGTCAACCGGCGAGCACAAAACCTGAGGTGGTGTCCCCGCCCGCGGCAAACGCACCGGCCCAACCCGACGAGCGCTATCGTATTGGCCCTGGCGACGTGCTGGATATTCGCATCTTCAATCGACCGAATTTATCGCGCGATGCGGTGCGGGTCGAGGGCAGCGGCATAATTCGCATGCCGCTGATCGAAGGTGAGATTCAGGCGGCCTGCAAAACCGAAGGCGAGTTGGCCAAAGAGATTGCCAGCCGTTATCTCAAATACTATCGCAACCCGCAGGTCGATGTTTTTATCAAGGAGTATCACGCGCGCGAGGTAGCCTTAATCGGTGCAGTCGGCGAGCAGGGCCGGTACCAAATGCGTCGACGGCTGCGGTTGCTGGAATTGCTTACCTACGCCAAGGGAACCACTGAGAAAGCGGGACAAACAATCAATATCGTGCGCGCGGGCGGCCCTGAGCTTTGCGTCCACGCTGACGATTCGACAGCAAACAACGGCGCTTTTATCAGTCTGCGTTTGAACGACACTTTGCGCGGAGAAGAGAAGGCTAACCCTTACGTTCAGTCTGGCGACATCGTCACGATTCCTGAAGCCGATCAGATTTATGTCGTTGGAAACGTTTACAGCCCGAAAGCCGTTCCGCTGAAAGAACCCATCACGGTCTCGCGCGCGATCGCGATTGCCGGTGGGGCCCTGCGCGACTCGAGGACCGATCGCGTGCGCATCGTGCGACAGCAGCCAGGGGCAGCGCAAGCTGAGATTTTTGTAAACCTATCAGCGATTGCCCATAAGCGAGCCGAGGACGTGCTCCTGCAACCAAACGATATCGTGGAAGTTCAGGAGTCGACAGGGAAGAGTTTGATTAGAAGCTTACTCGGCGCCGTCGCGCCTTCGGTGTCGCAGTTTCCCATCCGGGTCATTCCGTAACGGGCGCACAATTTGAACTTGAATTATCAGAAGGCATAAATGAGCGAAGCAACAAAGATGGTGAAGCGCGAAATTGATTCGCGCGAACTCGAACGGCCAGAGGAGAGTTCGTATCGATCTTCCGGATATGGCTATGGAGCCGAAGGTGCGGAAAGTGAAGTTAACCTGCTTGATTACTGGCGCGCGATAAGGAAGCGGCTCTGGATGGTGATCGGAGTAACTGCCTTAATCACGACGCTGGCGAGTATCTATGTAGCGCGCAAGCCCGATGTGTACGAGGCGTCGTCACGGGTGCAAGTCGATCTGGAAAACAATCCGATGTACGCCGGGAAAACCACGCCTTACATCTATAGCCCAGTGAATGATCCCGCCTACTTCAATACGCAACTGCAAATCCTTACCAGTCCCGGTCTGTTACGTCGCGTCGTAAAGACCCTGGATCTGGAACACAATCAGGGATTTCTCAGACCTCAATCAGCCCAACCACATTCGACCTGGAAGACGATCATGCAGATGTGGGGCGTGCGCGGCCCGGAGAAGAAGGACGAAAGTAAGCAGCCCAAAGAACTGCCGCTGACAGCTTCGATGGCGCCGGCGACCTCCAGCGAGGATCTGGCCGAAGCAAAACGGCTGGCGCCATACGTGGCCGCTTTGCAAGGCGGCCTCAAGGTTGACCCGGTGCGCGAAAGTCGCGGCGGCCTTTATAAAGAAACCAGACTGATTGATATCAGCTATCAGCATGGTGACCCGGCGACTGCCGCGAGAATAACCAACGCTGTCGCCGATACGTTTGTGCGCGCCAACTTGGAAAAGAAAAACGAAACGAACACGAGCACTAGCGAGTTTCTCTCGCGGCGCGTGGCTGAGCTCCAGACCCAAATTCGCGCGGACGAAGAGAAGCTGGTTAGTTATGCGAAGAGCAATCAAATTCTCTCTCTGGATGCCAGCCAGAATACCGTGGTTGAGAGACTGGCCGGATTGAACAAGCAATTGCTGGAAGCTGAGAACGAACGAAAGATGGCGGAAGCCGAATACACCGCGGCGAAAGCTCCGGGCGCCGCCGGCGCGCTCGCCGAAGCCAACGGCAAAGACATCGCCGACGCTCAGTCGAAACTCGCCGACCTGAAACAGAAGCGCGCTCAGTTAGCGGTCGATGCGACCGACGAAGCGCCGGAGATGAAAGAGATCGATCAGCAAATCGCGGAATTACAAAAGCACCTGACGGAAATGCGCAGCCATAGTACCAGCACGCTGTTGACTAACCTCGAGACCAGGTATCGGCAGACGCTGGCTCGCGAAGAAGCTTTGCGAAAATCTTTCAACCAGCAGAAGAGCGAGACCGTCACGCAGAATGAAGCCGCGATCAACTATCGCATCCTGCAACAGGAGATCGAGACGAACAAGGGTTTGCTCGATAGTTTGCTGCAGCGCTCGAAAGAGAATGACGTAGTGCTGGCTGGCCGGCCGAATAATATCTCGATTGTCGATTATGCGATCGTGCCGGACTATCCGGTGGGACCGGCGCGCATGCGATCAGTAATGCTGGCTTTCGTTTTGGCCCTGGCGTTGGGCATCGGCCTGGCGCTCTTCCTCGAGTATCTCGACGACAGCATCCATTCAACCGATGACGTCGAGAAGTTTCTGCGCCTGGCGGCGCTGGCCGTAATTCCGGCGATGGGCGGCAGTTCGCGCAGGCGTCTGCTGTCTTCGGCCACCGCGCTACAGAAACGCAACGGGACCGACGGCGTCAATCCTGAGTTGCTCTTGAAGGTCAACGGCCGCTCGGCCCTGGCTGAGTCCTACCGCCAACTGCGCACCTCGGTGCTGCTGTCGACCGCCGGCCGAGCGCCCAAAACTTTGTTGATTACTTCCAGTCTGCCCGGTGAAGGCAAGACCACGACTGCGGTCAACACGGCGATTAGTCTGGCGCAGACCGGCGCCAGCGTTCTAATAATCGACGCGGATATGCGGCGACCGCGCCTGCGTTCGATCTTCGATCTGCCAGAGAGAGAGGGATTAAGCTCGATCCTCTCCAGCGAAATGAACCCGCAAGATATGTTGAATGCGATCGCCAAAGATGCGACAACGGGTTTGCACGTGCTGACCTCGGGACCGATTCCGCCAAATCCTGCGGAACTGCTGGGTTCGGATCAAATGCGCAAGCTCATCGGAGTTCTAAGTGCCCCGTTTACGCATATCGTGATTGACTCGCCGCCGGTGAGTTCGTTTACTGATGGCGTCCTGATCGCCTCGATGGTGGACGGCGTCCTGCTCGTGGTCCACGGCGGGAAGAGCTCGCGCGGCGTTGTCCGGCGTTCGCGGCAACTGCTGTTGGACGTGGGCGCAAAGCTTTTGGGGGTCGTTCTGAACAACGTCAGCGTTCGCTCGAATGATTACTACTATTACTATCAGCGTTATTACCAGCAGTCGTACTACACGAAGGACGCTGAGTCAGAACCGCCTGCGGTAGCGGGCGGTTGACCTGCATCACAGAACCCCTCGAACATAGAAGATCAACAGCCCGCTACCGCAGGCGTTGATCTGCATCACATATATTCGACCTAAGAGATCAACCGCCCGCTAACGCAGGCGGTTCTGACTTCAATGTCCAGCGCGCAATCTGAAATTCAAAATCCGCAGCTCGAAAGGGTTGCGGAGGCCCTGCCTGTTTTTTTTATCAAGCCTGAACAAGGTTTGATTTCGCTGGGCCTTAGAGAACTCTGGGAATATCGCGAGCTGCTCTACTTTCTCGTTTGGCGGGATATCAAGGTCCGTTACAAGCAGACGGTGCTGGGCGCGGCCTGGGCCGTCATTCAGCCTGTCTTCATGATGGTCGTCTTCAGCCTGTTTTTTGGGCGCCTGGCCAGAGTGCCTTCGGACGGCATCCCGTATCCGATATTCGTTTACTGTGCCTTGTTGCCGTGGCAATTGTTTGCACATGCGCTGACAGAATCCAGTAACAGTTTGGTTGCCAACGAACGCTTGATCACCAAGGTTTATTTTCCACGACTCCTCGTGCCGGTCTCGTCGATATTGGGCGGGCTGGTCGACTTTGTCATCGCTTTTGTCATTCTGCTTTTGATGATGGCCTGGTATGGCGTTCGACCGACGTGGGCGATTGCCGCGCTGCCCGGTTTTATTCTGCTGGCGATGGCTTCGGCGCTGGGTGTCGGGTTGTGGTTGTCGGCGCTCAACGTACGCTATCGCGACGTGCGTTACACGATCGGCTTTTTGATTCAGTTCTGGCTGCTGACCACACCGGTCGCCTACCCGAGTTCGTTGATACCGGGCCGCTGGCGCGCGCTTTATGGTTTAAATCCCATGGCCGGAGTCGTGGAAGGATTTCGCTGGGCGCTTTTGGGCAAGAGCGAAGGGCCGGACGCGCTGCTGACTGTTTCGGTGGTCGTCGTCATCTTAATCCTGATCGGCGGCCTCTATTACTTTCGGCGGATGGAGGCGGAGTTCGCGGATGTCGTCTGACGTTGCCATTCGCTGCGAAGGCCTGAGCAAGCGCTATCGCATCGGCCAGCAAGAGCGCTACAAGGCTTTGCGCGATGTGATTGCGGACACAGCAGCCGCGCCGTTTCGCCGCCTGCGCTCAATAGTTCGCAGCGGCAATTCGGCAAATGGGAATGGGTCTGAAATTCGCAATCCGCAATCCGCAAGCCGCAATTCCCACATCTGGGCCCTCGACGACGTCTCGTTCGAAGTAAAGCGCGGCGAAGTCGTCGGCATTATCGGCCGCAATGGAGCAGGGAAGAGTACCCTGCTGAAAATTCTTTCGCGGATTACCAAACCAACCAAAGGAAGTGCCGAGATACACGGCCGCGTCGGATCGCTGCTTGAAGTCGGCACCGGTTTTCATCCCGAACTGACGGGCCGCGAAAACATTTATCTCAACGGCGCGATCCTGGGAATGCGCAAGGCTGAAATTGATCGCCAGTTCGACGAAATTGTCGCCTTTGCCGAGGTTGAGAGATTCGTCGACACGCCGGTCAAACGTTATTCCAGCGGCATGCACGTGCGCCTGGCGTTCGCTGTTGCCGCCCACCTGCAACCGGAAATCCTCCTGATCGATGAAGTGCTGGCCGTCGGCGACGCCGCGTTTCAAAAGAAATGCCTGGGGAAGATGGGTAATGTGGCGAGAGAGGGCAGGACCGTCTTGTTTGTCAGCCACAACATGCAGGCGATGTCCCAACTCGCTGACCGGTGTATTTTGCTAGCCGATGGGCAGACTCGCTTTGATGGACATACTGCACAGGCAGTCGCGTTGTATCTGGGAAACGAGACGAATGCCGGCGCACCTCTCGGTCAATACACTGCGCCAAAAGAAAAAGTCGGCAATCATATCTCCTGGGCCCGCGTGCACACGTCCGGGGCACCCGGTATTCATCACTGGGGTGGGCCGATCAGTTTTGAATTCGGGCTGCGCATCGTCGATCCGCAAGAGAGCTTGTGCTTCGCATTTAACGTGCGAAACAGCTTTCACTATAACGCCTGCTATTTTTGGTTATTCGATTCCGAGACCAAGTTTGGCAGAGAGCCGGGCACGTTCATTTTGAAATGCGAGGTGCCGAAGTTTCGCCTCTACATGGGGCGCTATAGCCTTACTGCCTGGCTGTCGGAGCGCCGCGGTGACACCTACTTTGAAATCATCAGGGACATTTGTCCATTTGAAGTTAGCATGAAGAACATGCCGCGCGACGAATATAACTGGATTCCCGAACTTTCGACCTATCTGGAAGACGGCTCGTGGGCGCCAGTTCGACGCGTTTCATAGCGACCGAATCCAGTTCTGGCAATTCCGAAAAATGGATCTCACCCGTCTCCTTCAAAATCCTCCGCGTGTTCAGCGCAACGGACAGGGTCAATTCGTTGAGATGGGCCTCACCGAAGAGGTGCTAGATTTCATTAGTCAGCGAATCGACGCCTCCGCTTGCACACTTGAGACCGGATGCGGAGTAAGTACCGTCGTCTTCGCGCTCGCCGGCACTCGGCATATCTGCATCACGCCGGCAGAACACGAGATTCAACGCATCAGGGACTATTGTCTCGCGGAAAATATTTCAGTCGACGAGGTCGCCTTTTATGCTGACAGTTCAGAGAACGTTCTGCCGGCACTCGAGTGCGAGCCGCTCGACATGGTTTTGATCGACGGCCGGCACGGGTTTCCGGCGCCTTTCATCGATTTCTATTACACGGCGGCCAAGTTGAGAATTGATGGCCTGTTAGTAGTCGACGACACCTGGCTTTGGACCGGCGAGGTGCTGAAACAATTCCTCTCGTCGGAACCTGAATGGCAACTTGAAGCGGACTTCGCGCCGCGGACTGTTGTATTTCGCAAGTTGGCTGAAGGAGCACAGGTAAAGGAATGGACGCAACAGGAATTCGTAGTGAATAACAGCGCCTTCAAGTTGAACGAGGACTCGCCGTCGTATTTTGTAACGGCAGCTCGATACCTCAAGCGAGGCGAAATCACGGTCTTAGGCAGAAAGATCGCGAAGAAACTAAGCAAAGCCGGGCGGCCGGCATAGCAGCGTCCCTTGCCGAAGTACGACATACATCATTAATTGCGCGCACGCTCTCAGGTGAAGCGCAAGGCCCCGCGTCCCTTGTGAATAGCAAGCGTCTCAAAGTTTTGTTGGTTCCCGATTCGACTTACTGGGTTACCGGAACGATTGCGAAATCGATTGCGCGTTTCAATCCATGGATCGAGGCCACGATTGCTTCGGGCCCGGTCATCGATGCGCTGTTTTCCGAACGGCCCGAGCTGATCCGTAACTTTGACCTGGCTCATTTCATCTGTCCGTATGCATCCCGGGAATGGTTGCCGCGGTTTCGCGACTTCGTCCCCTGCGTAACCAGTCATCATCACGTGACCGATTGGGAAGCGGTAAGCCACAATCTGGAGGGCGACGCAATCGTCGCCGGCTCCAGTGAATGGTCGGAAGATCTGCGAAACCGCGGAGCTGACAGGTCACGCGTATTTGTGGTGCCCTATGGCGTAGACGCCGATGCTTTCAGGCCGCCGACTGAGCCTAAGCGCGCGTTGATTCGCGCGCGTCTGAAAATTCCGGACGGGGCGACCGTGGTCGGTTTCTTTGGCAAGAACAGCAGTAACGAAAATGACCGGAAAGGCATCGATGTTTTCATTGAGGCGGTCGTCGAGCTCAATCGACGCATTCACCAGCTTGCTGTCCTGATTGTGGGCCCCGGTTGGAAAGCCCTGGTTGGTTCATTGAGGGCCGCCGGCGTGAGTTGCGTTTGGCGCCCTTTCGTCGCGAGTCAGGACGAACTGGCGAAGATGTATCACGCCCTGAATTTCTACTGGGTCACGGCGAGGGTTGAGGGTGGACCGGTGCCCTTACTGGAAGCGATGAGCAGCGAAGTCTGCTGCCTGACTACACCGGTGGGAATTGCGCGCGAAATCGTTTGCGATGGAGAGAACGCATTACTTCTCCCCTTCAACGATGCCGGAGCTTTTGTCGAACGGACGGCTTCGCTCATGTCTGACGCCGCCGAGCGAATGCGGATCGGACGCGCTGCGCGCCAGACGATTCTTGAAGAAATGCATGTCGGCATTACCACCGAGCGCGTGCGCGAAGTCTATGCGAAGGCTTTGAGCGTGGCGCAGTCGCGCCTGGGGGAACTGCGCTTTGATATGAACACGCTCGCCGCTGGCGCATCTGAATTCGAAGATGGCAGCACTTTTGCCAGAAACGAAGTTCCGTTAAATGGGTTTCCGAAAGAGATTCATGCGCGGGTAAGAATGCTGGAAGCCATGGCCTGGAGCGAGCACCTGATTCTTTATCACCGCCAACGAACGGCGGCGCTAAAGCTAATCGCCCGAGCCTGGATGACGAATCCTTTTTCGCTCCTGCCTCCCAGAGTAATCCTGCGACGATTCATGCCGACGCGAATCGTTCAGAAGATTGTCAGGTTGAAAAACGGGGCACGGCCAAAGCTGAAAGAACTGCCCGGATAGAATTCCGCCTAGGGCGGTTCAGAACTCTGTATCTTCGCGATGGATCCAAAGCTGTCAGTTATCACCTGCGCGCACAACCCGCGGCCCGACTATCTAGGCAAAGTAATCGAGGCGCTGGAGCGCCAAACACTGGCGAAAGATCGTTGGCAGTATCTGATAATCGACAATGCCAGCGATCAGCCTCTGGCCAACGCAATTGATCTTTCGTGGCATCCACACGCCGGTCATCTTAGAGAAGAGAAGTTGGGTCTGACGCATGCGCGGCTGCGCGGCATACGCGAATCCACCGGCGAGATTCTGGTCTTTGTCGACGACGATAATGTCCTCGATGCCGATTACCTGGCCGAAGTGATCAGACTTGCCGGGGAGTGGCCGATGATTGGGGCGTTCAGCGGACAGGTGCGGCCGCAATTCGAGGAAACACCTCCCGAATGGACCCGGCGCTATTGGCGGCGTTTGGCGATAAACGAATTCAAGCATGATTCGTGGTCGAATATTTCCTGTTTGGAACAGACAGCGCCCAACGGAACCGGGCTTTGCGTGCGTCGGCGGGTCGCTACGGAGTACGTCGGTTACCACGCCAACGGCAAACGGAAAGTCGTGCTGGATCGAATGGGGCCAAGCCTGCTCTCCGCGGGTGATTTGGATCTGGCGGCGACCGCCTGCGATCTGGGGTTGGGTAACGGACTTTTCGCTTCGCTAAGACTCACCCATCTTATTCCCAAAGAGCGGCTGAGCGAACCCTACTTGCTTAACCTGCTTGAAGCTCAGGTCGTCTCGGCTCGATTACTGGAATCGTTCAGATCCAATGGTGACGCCTCGCCGAAGAAAAAATTGAAGACCATGCTTGCGGATCAAGTGCGGCCCCTCTTTATGAATCAACGCGAACGCCGTTTCTTTAAGGCCGTGAGAAGCGGCGAGCGCAAAGCCGTGGAAATTCTGAGTAACAATCACTGATGTCGGCTTCAGTAGCTGCAAAGCGTTTAGCGCTTGATCAAGACGCCGCGATCGCTCAGGAGGTGAAGACGGCGAGCACAAAGCGCGAATTGCGCGTGCTGCAAGTGTTTTCCGTCCTCAGTGTGGGTGGCGCAGAGACCTGGCTGATGGCTCTGCTGAAGTATTTCAATGAACACGCTGACAGCCTGCCGGTGAAGGTGAAGTGCGAGATTCTTTTGACTGGTGGCGAGGCTTCCGTGTTTGACGAAGAGGCAAGAGCCCTCGGTGCGCGCCTGTTCTACGTTCCATTCAGACGCAAGAACGCCGTCGGCTTCATGCGGCGGTTCCGTAGCTTGCTGGCGGCGGGAAATTACGATGTAATTCACGATCACCAAGACTATGTTGCCGGCTTGCATTTTCTAATGGGGCTTGGTCATCTGCCGCCGATCAGAATCGCGCATGTTCATAGCGCGTTTCATCATCGGTCCGTGTATGCGAGTGATCGCATCCGCGAAATCTCCCTGGCTACCGGCAGACTAGTGCTCAAACGACTGGCCACAAGTGTACTCGGAACCTCCCAACACGTAATCGACGATTATGGCTTTGGCGCCCCGCAGTATCGTAGGGCGGGCGTAGTCAACTGCGGATTCGATCCAGGTAAACTTGCCGGCGAATATCGTAGTGCGCATGAAGAAATTTGCCGAGAGTTCGGCTGGGATGAGACGGCAAAAATCATTCTGTCTGTCGGCAGATTAGACGGTGAGGCGACAGTTAATGGTCGCGTGGTGTCCCAAAAGAACGTTGAGTTCGCGCTTGAGATTGCGAAAGAGTGCTTCGCCCGCGACGAAAGAGTGCGGTTGCTGGTAGCGGGTTCAGGAAAAGGAGGAAGGGAAAGAGAACTTCGCGCGCGAGTGGATGAATGGAATGTCGCAGAGCGGGTTAGGTTTCTGACGGAGACGGCCGCCGTTCCGAAGTTAATGCTCGCTTCAGATGTGCTGCTCTTTACCTCGCCTGCTGAGGGTCTCGGAATGGTTGTCGTCGAAGCTCAGGCGGCGGGTTTGCGGGCGCTTGCTTCAGACACAACGCCGCGTGAGTGTTCAGTGGTTCCGGGCTTGGTGAGGTTCCTTTCACTTGATCTCAAGCCGAGCGATTGGGCCGACGAAGTCCTGCGTATACTAAGACTCGGCCATGCCGCATCAAGCGATTGCCTTGAAGCGATCAGGCGCTCGCCATTCTCCATCGAGAATTCGGCCGCCAGCCTGATGAAGATTTATTGCGGTCACCAAGGATAATGTCTGTCCAGCCCCGCGAAATCTTAAATCAATCCATAATCAGCGCCGGAGAGAGCGCACAAAAACCCATCCGTCTGTTGCACGTCGTCGAGAACCTCGGTCATCAAGCGGTAGAGAATTGGCTGTTCAGAGTTTTCTTCGCCGCCTCTCACGATTACCCCGATTTTCGCTGGACATTTTTCTGTGTATTGGGAAGGTCGGGAATGCGCGACGACGAGGCGCGGAGTCTGGGCGCTGAAGTGATTCACTCTCAATACGAGCTTGCAGATAAGCGGCGCTTCCTGCTCGGGTTGCGTGAAGTGATGAAGCGCGGGCAGTACGACATTCTGCATTGTCATCACGACATCATGAGCGCGGCTTACCTGGCCGCCTCGGCGGGCTTGCCCTTCCGCAAACGAATCGTCCACTTGCACAACACGTCACTGGGTTTGCCTACTCCGAGTCGGCTCAAGGCTGATCTTGCACGCGAGCCGATGCGTCAGGTGTGTCTGCGCATGGCCGACCAGATTGTGGGAATTTCAAAGGACGCCCTGGAATCATTGCTGCGAAACCGTGAACAAGATCCTCTACGACACCAGGTTGTTCATTACGCCGTCGACACGGCCAGGTTTGCCGTAGCTCGTCCTGATCGAGCCGAATTCCGCCGGGCCCTCGGTCTCGATCCGGCGACGAGGATTCTGTTATTCGTCGGCAGGCTGGTCGAGTACAAGAAACCTTGTTTTGTCGTCGAAATGCTCGAACACCTGGCGGGCGCAGGTGAAAACGTCGCGGTGCTGTTTGCGGGCACGGGTGATCAGGAAGAGAGACTTCGCGAGAAGGCAAGAGAGAAGGGCCTCGAGCATCGCGTGAGGTTGCTCGGCTTTCGCGATGACGTTCCGGAATTGATGCTGGCATCGGATCTTCTTGTTTGGCCAAGCCTGGAAGAGCCGAAGGAAGGACTTGGCCTGGGAATTGTTGAAGCCCAGGCGGCAGGTCTCCCTATCTTGATGTCACGAAGCGTACCGGCAGAAGCGGTTGTGGTGGCTGAGTTGGTTAGGGTACTTCCCTTATCGTCGGGCGCACAGACGTGGGCTAATGCAGCGTTGGCTCACATGAATCGTCCGCGTCCCGGCTTTAAAGAATCACTCTCTAGAGTCGAATCGTCATCTTTTTCCATGGCGCAAGGCGTCGCGAATTTGATGGCGCTCTATGGCTAAGGTCGAACCGCGCGGCTTTTTCCCCTTGGCGACGTATTCATACGCAAGACTAAGCGAAGTCGACCTGGGGTTCCTGCGAATTGGCGGAGCCGGTTTAGGCAATCTGCTGGTTACCTGGGCTGAGTTCGTGACCGGGACGGCAAGATACGGGCTGATTCCAATCGCTCCCACGTGGCCGCAGTTCAAACTTGGCCCGCTCGTGCGCAACGAGTCGGATAAGCGATTCTATCGGGACCTGTTTGTCAGGGCCCCAGGAGAAGTTAGCGGGATAAAGAAGCTCAAACTATTGTCGAGGCTGCCGCGAATTCCAGCGGCCGAGTTCGCGAATAGTTTCGTCCCTCGCCCGTCGGTGAATAGTCGCGAGGTATTGGTGGAGTTCGCCAATGCCGGCTCACTGTTCGAAAACATTCTAAAGGATCACGCCTTCATCAGAAGCGAGCTTCTCAAGATCACCAGGGAAGAACACAAATCTGGTTTACAGCATGATTTTCATCGCTCGATTTCAGTGCATGTCCGGTTAGGGGACTTTCGGGTAGAGAGTCTGCGGACTTCGGCTGAATGGTACACGGCAACAATCGCCGCAATCCGAAGAGCGGTCGGCAGCGATTTGCCGGTGTATGTGTTCTCTGATGGCGAGAACAAAGAGCTTAAGCCAATCCTGAACCTTCCCGCGACGACGCGGCTGGCATTTGGTTCCAGCCTCGCAGACATGTGGGCCCTGAGTGCCGCAGACATTCTGGTCGCCAGCGGCGGCTCTACCTTCAGCAAGTGGGCTTCGTATCTTGGTCGGATGCCAGTCGTTTATCCGCCGGGGACTCTTTACCACCGGCTCTATTACGAGAATCAGGCGGCGGAAGTTAAATGGAGCGAAGGTGAAACCTTTTCCTCGGCGTTCGTCGAACAGTTAAAGTGCCGGCTGACCGCAGCCTGAGACCTCATGGAGACACCACGCTACAGGATTTTATGCGTTGGAGAGACGTGGTTGGGCTCTGATGCCAGGGCTGCGTTCGCGGCGTTCGAACGATTGGGGCAGTCAATTCAGATCCTGGACGAGAGTGAGTACGTTACTAAGAGGTGGCCGGGGGGGATCGGAAAGGTGCTTCGCCGAAGTTTCAGACCGCTTCTGGTTAATCAACTACGCCGAGACGTGCTGAGATCGATTGACGAGTTCAAACCGCATTGCTTGTTTGTCTTCAAGGGCAATTGGGTGCATCCGGACATCCTTAAATCGTGTCGCCGTAAAAACGTGGCCGCGGTGAACTATTATCCCGATGTCAGTTTTCTTTCGCATGGCCCGTATATTTCGCGTTCGCTGCCGCTGTACGACCACGTCTTCAACACCAAAACGTATGGCGTCGCTGATATGAAGTCGCACTTATCGATCCAACATGCCAGCTTTCTTGAGCCGGGATTTGATCCGGAATTGCACCAGCCCGTCGAACTTACAGAAGCCGACCAACAAGTCTACGGCTGCGACGTGGTGTTCATTGGCACATGGTCATCGAAGAAAGAAGCTTTACTCTCCGCATTGCGTCAAGAGTTACCCAAAATCGATTTGAGGATTTGGGGCTGTCAATGGGAAGAGAGTCGCTCGCCGAATCTGGCCGGTTCAATCATGGGCCGCGAAGTAACCGGCGAAGATTACCCACGGGCAATCCGCGGCGGATCGATTTGCCTGGGGCTCTTGAGCGAAGCCGGTAGGGGATCGAGCTCAGGTGATCTGATCACCGCGCGCACCTTTCAGATTCCGGCGTGCCGAGCTTTCATGTTGCACGAGAGAAACGGCGAAGTGCTGCGCTACTTTGAAGAAGATCACGAAGCGGCTTTTTTCGATACTCCCAAGGAGCTGGTGCAGAAGGTGCGGCAATACCTCGATCAGCCCGGTGAACGCAAACGCATTGCAGTTGCCGGACTGGAGCGCTCGAGGCGCGACGGGTACGCCATCGACTCACGCATGAAGGTGGTTCTGGATTGGTTGGTCCGGCGACTCAAGCGGGCCAATGGCAATAGATAAAGAGTGGCACTGGCGTGCCGCCCGTGAATCACGCGCGACAGGCGCGTGCTGCAGATAGGCATGACAAGCCGAGTCGGCATCCTTCTTTCGCACCCGACCCAGTATCACTCGCCGTGGTTTCGTTCTTTGGCCACAAGTCCAGAGATCGAAATCAAAGTTTTTTATTGCTTTCGACCCGATGCTGCGGAACAAGGGGCCGGCTTTGATGTTAGTTTCCAGTGGGACGTGCCACTGCTTGATGGCTACCGATATGCTTTTCTTAAGAATGTCGCGCGCCGGCCCGGGTTCAATTTTGCCGGCTGCGACACACCAGAAATTACCGACCTAATTGCCTCGCGCCAGTTCGAGGCATGGATTATCAACGGTTGGCGAGTGAAGAGCGAATGGCAGGCAATCAGAGCTGGTTGGAAGTATGGTGTGCCGATATTGATGCGCGGCGACTCACATCTGATCGACCACCGGCGCCCGCATACCAGGATTGCCAAGCGAATGATTCTGGGCCGATGGATTCCTCGCTTTGATCGTTACCTGACCGTCGGCAAGTTGAATGAGGATTACTACAAGTTCTACGGGGCTGATGCGTCCCGGTTTTTTCCCGTTCGGCACTCTGTTGATAACGAACGATTCGCCGCACAGGCCGCCGCGGCCAACGTCGTAGAATTGCGCTCCCGTTGGAAGATTGCAAAAGACGCGACCGTATTTCTTTTCGCCGGCAAGTTTGTGGACAAGAAGAGACCGATGGACGCGATCCAGGCGATTGAGAACTTGTGCGACGGAAACCAACGCGTCCATTTGCTGATGGTAGGCGACGGAAAGCTGCGTGGGTCCTGCGAGGAATACTCCGCGTCCCGGCATCTGCCCGTAACGTTCGCCGGTTTCTTAAATCAATCAGAGATTGCCAGAGCATACGCGTGCGCGGACGTGCTGGTGTTGCCGTCTGCTTACGCTGAGACGTGGGGCCTGGTGGTAAACGAAGCGATGGCTTGCGGTGTGCCGGCGATTGTCTCTGATCGAGTCGGATGCGGTCCGGATTTGGTTCGGCGGGAACAAACGGGCACCATCGTTCCAGCAGGGAATGTCGATGCGTTGGCTGAAGCGATGTCGGCCTATGCCGGCAACCCTTCGCTGATAGCTGGACAGGGCGCGAACGCGAAAGATCTGATTGCGAATTACAGCCTCGATGCCGCGACCGAAGGCACAGTGGCCGCGGTGTTATCGGTTACCAAAGCGCCAGCGATGGCGGGCGCCCTTTAGCTCCACCCAGGGTCCTTATGATCGGCAGAACATCCACACTGGCGATAGTGCGCCGGGACGGCAGAATTCATCTCTTAAAGCTTTTCTTCTTCGGCGCGATCGGCGGGGCCGTCGGTTTGCCGCTGATGTTGAATGATCTAGGTTATGACCTGCGGCATGCTTTCCTCGCGATCCTCCTACTCGAAATTTGTCTCTATCCCACGGTGCGCTACTTCGCGCGCAAGGAAAAGGGACTGCCGACTATGCCGATCTTCTGCCTGGCTTTCGCGCTCCAGTTTGCGATTCCAATCTTTACACGCGATGGGACTATAGAGTTGGTTCAAGGCGAAAGCCGTTTACTCGAAGACTCTGATGTGACGGCGGCGTTGGTGCTGGCGATTATTGGAATTGTAACGCTCCTGTTCGGGTACTACTTTTTCCAAAGAAGTGCTTTAAAACAAGCTGTTCCGGTTGCCCAGTTACACCTTAATAAGTCCAAGGCGGTGATTTCTTGTCTGCTGCTGGGCGTGGTGCTGCCTTTGCTCTTCAACTTACGGGCGATTATTCCTGAGGAATACCAACTGCCGCTATCGGCCGTTCTCACGCTCTTGCAGAACCAGGTTTATGTGGTCATCGGCGTTCTCGGCTGGTTGGTTTACGGGCGCAAGTCTTCAAAATGGTACACGGTCTGGTTGTACGGGTTGATTGCCATAACGGCCCTGCATGGAATTTCAACCGGCGTCCTGGAAGAGGCATTGATTCCGATTGGGGTGCTGTTTGTAGTCAGGTGGTTGTTTACACGCCGTATCTCTTTAACTGTCGCCGCGTGCGTGATCGGATTGATTCTTTTCCTTTCGCCGGTCAAGGGTGACTACCGCCAACAACTGCGTCTGGACGACAGCTCGGGAACGGCCGAAATGTCCTCGCTCGCACGTGCTTCGCTCTGGATCAAACAGGCCGCAGCTTATTGGGCTGACACTTTCGCCGGCAGGCGAGACCTTGAGGAAGCTACCTCAGGCGCCACCAGCCGCACTGATTTTATTCACCAGGTGGCTTACATCCACTCAATGACGCCGAGCGAGATTCCGTACCAATACGGGCGCACCTATTCGTATTTTGCTGTCGCGCTGATTCCCAGGGCGCTCTGGCCTGGGAAGCCCCAAGCGGGAAGCGCCAACGGCTTTTTTGCGATTTCGTATGGCCTTTTGACCGAAGAGGGCGCCAAGACGACAACTTTCGGCATGAGCCTCTTAGGTGAAGCCTTCATTAATTTTGGCTGGGTTGGGGTAATTTTTGTGATGCTAATTCAGGGTCTGGCAATTTCCATTCTGGAGAGAATATTTGGAAGTCTGAAGTCCGGAGCAGGAGGACAAGCGGTCTTCATTGCTTTCTTTGTTTTCTTTCTTAATGGCATTGGCTCGAGCGCCGAGATTCTGTTCGGTAACATCGTGCAGAACCTGGTTTTTGGATATCTGTTGTTGTGGTGGGCGCGAGAAAGGCGTCCAGCGTCCGAACTCCGGCGCTTTCGTGGGCCAGTTACCGCAGTGCTAGCTCCGGGGAACCAAACCAGTTGATTATCACCTTACAGACCACCACCTTCGCGGCGCATGGCGGCATCCCCGTCTACAACCGGCTCGTGTGCCGCACCTTGAATGAAAGCGGCGGAAATCTCCGCGCCTGTGAAAAGCGAATCCTGATTGGAAGAGATCGGCCCGCGGATGTCGCCAATGGCGCGCGCGCGTTGAAAAATATTTCGTTTGAGGCCTTTGCTGGAAATCGCCGGGCCCTGATGTGGCGATCCCTGGGCCTGGCTTTACACGAACCGATTGACCTGGCGCTGATTGGCCACGTAAATTACGCGCCCTTCGGCTTAATGCTCAAGCGATTTCAGCCTCAGTCACGCTACGCCGTCATTCTTTATGGCATAGATGCCTGGCAGCGTTTGTCGCCGGTAAAAAGACGCGCCTTGCAGCAAGCGGATTTTCTCATCGCCATCAGCGAGACCACGAAAAAGAACGCCGTGGCCGCAAATCAACTGGACGAAAGTCGCGTGCGTGTGCTGCCCAACGCACTCGAATGGACGGACGAACCTGCGGCGTCTTCCTTTTCGCCGGTCTCAGGCCCGCGACTTCT
>Ga0207646_10003075_pt1 | contig 19192 bp, 18 predicted proteins | sample KBSK5502metaG_FD_184343 | JGI IMG/M metagenome (GOLD analysis project Ga0207646, IMG submission 184343) | Corn, switchgrass and miscanthus rhizosphere microbial communities from Kellogg Biological Station, Michigan, USA - KBS K5-50-2 metaG... | ecosystem: Host-associated > Plants > Roots >...
GAGGCCGGCCGTTCATCGAGCTGGCATCACCACGGCAGCCACGAATCGGTGATCTACGTCATCAGCGGTCAGGTCCATGTCGAATGCGGACCGGGCGGAACGACGAGGTTCCACGCACGGGTCGGGGACTGCATCTATCTGCCGCCGGGTGAGATCCACCGCGAGGGAAATGACGGGATCGAGGAGTCCGAGATCGTCGTCCTGCGCTCTGGTACCGGCGAGCTCGTGGTCAACGTGGCTGGGCCCGCCGCGTAGACGGCGCAGGAAGCAAATGAATTCCCAAACGGCCGTATGGGTTTAGACGACACCCAACTCCGTGAGGCTATCGGCCCGGTGGTCGCGGAGATGGAAAAGTTGGGAACCGCGTAAGCCGCCCAAATCGCCGAATCAGAAGTCGCCAGCGGATTCGTGCCGACGGAACTTCGTCAGTGCCGGAGGAGGGACTCGAACCCTCATAGGGCTTGCGCCCAGGCTGATCTTAAGTCAGCTGCGTAAACCGATTTCGCCACTCCGGCGTGCCCTAAGAATACGAAACGGTCAGCGATCTAGAAAGGTCGCGGCAAGTCTCTTTGGTGCCACCGCGAGATACGCGTCTCGAATGACTCGCTCGACGGCATCCCAGTGCGGCTCGCGGTCCAAACGCACGCCGATCCACCCGCGGAAGCCGACATAGGGCGGGACGAAGTACTGCTCGGGCTGCGCCTTCACGAGGCCCTCGCGCATGCCCGCTGGGCAGGCGCACCACAGCGCGAGCCGGCCGTCGTCGTGGTGGTGGTCCATGTAGTTCACGAAACAGACTTTGTCGCGTATGAAGAAGCTCGGCGCGCCGTGGCTCTCGCGCTCCGTCGTTTCGGGAAGCGACAGGCAGATCTTCCGGACGCGGGCGAGCGGCGTCGACGCGGCGCGCGGCATTCGGCGAGACTAACTCGACCACCGACGAGGAGATTGCACTGACAACTCATCCGACCCGCTTCGTGATCATTGGCAACGGCGCGGCCGGAACCTACGCCGCGGAGCAGTTACGGAAGCTCGATGTCGCGGCCGAGATTGTCATGATCGACGACGAGCCGTACACGCTCTACAACCGTGTGTCGCTTCCGCGGTACCTCCGCGGGGTGCTGCTCGAGCAGCGCGTCTACGTCCGCGACATGGAGTGGCACACCAAGAATCGGATCGACCTGCGTCTCGAGACGAAGGTCGATCAGGTGAGCTTCGATGAGAAGACCGTACACACTGAGCCAGGCGGAGAGATCCCGTACGACCGGCTCCTCATCGCGACGGGCGGCCGTCCGAATCCGCTTCGCGCGCCGGGAGCGGAGGGCGCGCCGTACCTCTTCAACTTCCAGTATCTCGACGAAGCGAAGGGCATGGTGGCCCGGATTCCGGAATCGAAGATCGCGGTCGTCCTGGGCGGATCGTTCATCGGGTACGAGCTCACTGAAGCGTTCGCTCATCGGGGTCTCGAGACGCACTGGTTGATGCGCGGTCCGTGGTTTCTCCGGCGCGCTCTCGACGAGGAAGGCGGCAAGGTCATCACCCTCCTGGCACAGGACGCCGGCGTGCACCTCCATTACGACGAGGCGATCGACAAGCTCGAGCGTTCGAACGGCCAGCTCAACGTCACCGGCACGAAGGGGTTCACCGCCACGGCCGACCTGGTGGGCGTCGGCCTCGGTCTCACGATGAACATCGACATCTTCGACGGCACCGGCCTCGAGACGAACGTCGGCGTGAAGACGAACGAGTTCCTCGAGACGAACATGCCCGACGTCTGGGCCGCAGGGGACGTCGCCGAGTTCTACGACGTCGTTTCGCAGCGCCATCACCGCATGGGCACGTGGGACAACTCGCTGAATCACGGTCGCCACGTCGCGAAGAACATGCTCGGCGCCCGGGAGCCGTACGTCGAAGTGCCAACGTACGCATCGGGGATGTTCAACTCGAATATCTCGGTCATGGGCGTCACGACCGAGGAGGAGCCCGATGCGGAGGCGGTCGTCGAGGTCGAGTACGAGCCTCGCAACTACAAGCGCCTCTTCTTCCTCGAGGACAAGCTCGTCGGCGCGATCCTCGTAGGGAAGATGAAAGGTCGCAAGAAGGTGCTCGAGCTCATCAGCTCACGGACGCCGATCGAAGACCGACGGAAGGTCTTCGAGCTCCTCGCGGTTCCGGAAGTTCCGGCGAAAGCGGCAGCGGCCCCCGAGGAGTGAGCGTCGACATCCGCGAGCTCACACCGAAACTGCTCGACGATTACCTCGCGTTCTTCGACAACGACGCATTCGGGGACTTTCCATGGTGGTCGGCCTGCTACTGCCGGTTTTGGGACGACCCCAGCGACGTTGAAGGCGACTCGAGCTCCGTTCATCGCGACCCGTACCGCGCGCTGGTCACGGAGCTCGTTCGCAGCGGTCGGCAGCAGGGCCTGCTCGCTTACAGCGACGGCAAGATGGTCGGCTGGTGCAACGCGAAGGCGCGCCTCGGCTACGCGATGCCGCGCCGCATCGAGAAGACGCCCGCCGACGATGCGGCACGGGTCGGATCCATTGTCTGCTTCATCGTCGCGAAAGAATTTCGGGGTAAAGGGCTCGCGAGCGCGATGCTCGACGCCGCGTGCGAGAAATTCCGACGAGAAGGGCTCGCGATCGCCGAGGCGTACCCGACCACAGCGGCGCCGTCCGGTCCGTATGCGGACCAGATCCCCTGGTCGGCCCACAACCACACCGGCCCGCTGGAGATGTACCGCAAGGCCGGTTTCGTCGTGCACCAACAGCTGGAGCGGTTCGCGGTCGTGCGCAAGGCACTCTAGTGCCGGCGCAGCGCGTCGGCATTCGCGTCGAGGACACCGAGCTCGACGGAATCCTGCACCTGCCGAATACGAGCGCCGTCGGCGGCGCGGCGGTGCTGCACGGCTTCGGCGGCGACCCTGACCAGCCGCACGTTGTCGTGACCTGCGACGCGCTCGCGGCCGCCGGAATCGCGGCGCTCCGTTTCGCGTATCGCGATCATCGGCCGCCGCGAATGACCCTCGCGACCGGCCTCGCCGACGCGGCCGGCGCGATCCGCGTGCTCAAGGCCCATCCGAATGTGCCGGAGCGCCTCGGCGTGGTCGGCTTTTCGTTCGGCGGCACCGTCGCCGCTCTCGTCGCCGGACGCGACTCGCGGATCCGTGCCGCGGTGCTGGCGGCAGCCCCCGCGCAATTCGGCGACGACCCGAAGTGGAAGCCCGTCGCCGAGCTTTCACGCACGCGGGCTCGCGTGCTCCTCGTGTGGGGATCGCGCGATAGCCAGGTGGCGTTCGAAAATGCGGAGCGTTATGCCGCAGTGCTCTCGCAGGCGCGCGTCCCAAACCGGACCGTCACGATCGAAGGCGGCGACCACGACTTCGCGCCGGCCGGGCCGCGCGAGAAGATGGCCGAGACCGTCGCCGAATGGTTGCGCGAGACGCTTCCCTGAATCGTGATGTTCGAGCGCCTCGCAGATCAGGACTTCGCGTACCTGACGACGATCGGCCGCCGCACCGGCAAAGCGCACACCATCGAGATCTGGTTCGGCCTGCGCGATGGCCGCGTCTACGTCCTCTCCGGTGGGGGTGATCGCGCCGACTGGGTGCAGAACCTCAAGAAGACATCACGCGTCCGGGTTCGGATCGGAACGCGGACCGCGAGCGCGACGGCCCGCGTGGTTCGGGCTGGCACGAAGGAGGACGCGCGTGCCCGCCAGCTGCTCGACGGGAAGTACCAGGGTTGGCGCGAAGGGAAAAGACTCTCGAGCTGGGCAAGGAACGCCCTCCCCGTCGCGATCGACCTTCCTTAGCTCAGCGCAGGAGCGGCCAGTACACCTCGGTGCGAAGGTGCTTCTCCGGCGTCTTGGTTTCGTCGTCGAGGTACGACTCCCACGGGCCCTCGCCGGCCCGAAGCCCCTCTTCCGCGAGCCATTTCTCGACACGGCGGTACTCCTGCGAGAGGGTGTGGTACGGGCCGATGTGCAGGGTTTTCGCGGCACGACCCGCGGGCAGCATCGCGACGCGGATCTCGTCGCCCGTCAGCGTGAACGAGCCCGTGAACGGGATGCCCGCTTCGGTATCGAAAGCCGTCGGGTCGCCGCTGTAATAGCGGGCGAACGGCGGACCGGCTGGCGTCGCGCCCTGCGCGCGGATCGCCGCTCGAAGCTTGGGGAAGATCTCCATGAAGAACGCGCCGAGACCCGTCTGCGGCACCGTCCGCCTGACCACGACGGCCCGCAGCGGGACGAGCGCGACGATCTCGATGGGCTGAAGGCTCATGTAACCGGGGGAAAGTCTCCATGCTCGCGCAAGTAGGCGACAACTCCTCCAGCGGCGAGGATCTCCTGCGCGAACGGCGCGAGCGGGCGGAGTCGTGCGTTCCCGGCCAGACCGCGGAGCAGCCCGGCGCCGAGATCGAGCGTCACCTCGTCGCCATCGTGCACCACCGCGAGGGCCTCTACCGATTCGAGGACGGGGATCCCGAGGTTGATGCAGTTGCGGAAGAAGATCCGCGCGAAGCTCTTCGCGACGATCCCGCCGATGCCGTGCTTCTTAAGCGCCGCGACCGCGTACTCACGCGAGCTCCCGCACCCGAAATTCTCGCCGCCCACGAGCACGTCGCCGGGCCGGACCTCTTTCGCGAATCCGGGCCGCGCATCGCAGAACGCGTACGTGTGGAACTTGTCCTGGCCCACCATGAACGGCGCGTAGCGACCCGGCACGATCTGATCGGTGTCGAGGTCGTCGCCGAACACCCAGGCTCTCGCCATCAATCGTCGATCTCTGCAGCCACGCCCACCCGCGCGGCCGAGACCATGAGCTCGCGCGCGCGATCGCCCGACCGGACGGACGCCGCCCCGCGGCCTGCGCGCTCCGAACGCCGCCGTGCGACAAGCTCGTCGAACTCGTCGTCGGTCGCCTCGAGGTACGGGCGCGGATCGTCGATGACGCCGGTGAGCGCGGCGACGGCCGCCACGTACGGAGAGCCGATGAAGATCGATGCGTCGGGCGACCCCATCCGTCCGCGATAGTTCCGGTTCGCCGTCGAGAGGCAGATCTCCTGCCCCGCGAGCACACCGCCGGTGCGACCCAGGCACGGCCCGCATCCGGAGCTGCCGATGACTGCGCCGGCCGCGGATAACGCGAGCAGCGTGCCGTCCGCCATGGCATCCTCGAACTGCCGCCGCGATGACGGCACCACTTCGAGGCGCACCTGGGGCGAGATGCGTCGTCCGCGCAGGACCGCGGCCGCCTGACGCATGTCCACGAGCCGGCCGTTCGTGCACGAGCCAAGGAACACGACATCCACCGGCTGGCCGACGGCCGCGGAGACGTCGACGACTTGGTCGACCCGTGGCGGTACCGCGATCTGCGGCTCGAGGGTCGAGAGGTCGACGGTCACCTCCTTGGCGTACGTCGCGCTCCGATCCGGGAAGAGCCAGTCGGGCGCCTCGGGCGTCGCGACGACGATCCCGGCCTTCGCGCCCATCTCGGTGGTCATGCCGGCGAGGGTGATGCGGTCCCCCTGCGGGAGCGACCCCGCGCCGTGGAACTCGACGCACGCGTAGCGCGCGCCGTCGGTGCCGATCTCACGGACGACGCGCATGATCGCGTCCTTCATCGTCACGCCCTTGCGCGGCCGGCCGGTGAACGTGACCTTGATCGACTCGGGTACGCGAAGCCAGGTCCGGCCGAGGGCGAGCGCGACAGCGACGTCGGTCGCGCCCATGCCGGCGCCGAACGCGCCGACAGCGCCGTACGAGTTCGAATGCGAGTCGCTGCCGACGATCACGGTCCCGGGCTCGCAGTAACCCTCCTCGACCATGATCTGGTGGCAGACGCCCTCGCCCGCGTCGTAGAAGGTCGCGATCCCTTGCGTTCTCACCCACTCGCGGAGGACACGGTGGGAATCAGCGACGACCGGCGTCGGGGCGGGCGCGGCATGGTCGACGAACACCGCAACCTTCGTCGTGTCCCACACGCGCTCCTTTCCGAGGTCGCGCAGACCGGCGATGACAGCGTCGATGACCGAGTCGTGGACCATGACACGCGACACCGGCGCGATAACGAGGTCGCCGGCCTTCGCGTCGCGCGAGGCAACGCGCGAGAGGATCTTCTCGGCGAGCGTCTTAGGCAACGACCCACTCCCGAAGCAGCGAATCGAGCTGGTCCATCGACAGCGGGCCGGAGTCGGCGAGGGTCTTGATCCGGCGCGTGATCTTGCGCAGCTCGTCCTCGCCGAACTCGAGGCCAAGCTCTTTCGCGCGATGGTCGATCGCGTGCTTCCCGGTCAGGCGGTGTGCGACGTTGATCGTCCGCGCGAGCCCGAAGTCAGCCGGATCCAGGATCTCGTAGCTGTTGGGGTTCAGGTAGATCGCCTTCGTGTGCATCCCGGCCTTGTGGTGGAAGGCGTACTTGCCGGTCACGAAGTTGTTGTACGGGATCTCGATCCCGACGAGCGAGGCGACGAGCTCGTCCAGGTCGCGCAGCTTCGGCAGGTCGTACTTCTTGCGGATCGCGGCGGGGTCATCCGCGTACATCCGCGCGACGAACCCTCCCAGCGGCGTGATGCCGTTGCGCTCACCTATGCCGAGCACGCTCGTGTCGATGTGGGTGGCACCGCCTTCGAGGATCGCGTAGCTATTGGCGATCGCGCAGCCGGTGTCGTTGTGACCGTGAAACTCGATGTCGCACCGCACGTGGTGGCGCAGCTCGACGGCGAGCGCGTAGCACTGGCGTGGCGTGGCGATGCCGACCGTGTCCGCGACGCCGACCCGGTTCACCCCCATGCGGTCGACCGCCGTGTACACCTTCAAGAGGTCGCCCTCGGTCGAGCGGAAGCTGTCCTCGCTCGAGAAGCGGACCTCCTTGCCGTGATCGCGAATGAACGCGATCACCTCGCACGCGTCCTCGATGATCTCGTCGACGCTCTTGCCGTGACTGAACTCGCGGAGGATGGATGAGGTCCCGAAGAGGATGTCGATGCCGTCCACGCATGTCTGCACGGCAACGCGCGCATCGTCCATATGGCACCGCACGTGGGTCAGCACCTTCGCGTTCAGCGGAAGGGCCGCGATCGTCCGGCAATCTTCGAACGACTGGGGAGACGCCACCGGCGAGGTCAGCTCGATGTACTCGACCCCGAACGCGTCGAGCAGCTTCGCGATGGCGATCTTGTCCGCCGTCGTGAAGTGCGCATTCGAGAACTGCTCCCCCTCGCGGAGCGTGGAGTCGATGATCGCGAATCGCTCGATCGGCACCGTGCCTCCTCACGCCACACGCGACCCGGCATGAAGCACCTGGCCTTTCAAATAGAAAAGCCCGGTGCGCGACGTGCCACCGAGCTACTCGTGAGAGCTTGGTCACACGGCAGCGCTTCGCGGCGGAGTTTCCCCCGTCACGACAGTCCGTCTCCTTCCGGAAAGCGGACCAGCCCGAGATCCCGAGACGGACCTCTGACTTCGGCGGTCACACCGTTCGCACCGCATCTGGCGGAAGCTCGTTCCTCCGCGGTACTACTGCTTGTGACCGCACCTCTGGCCGGCAACGCGTATGAAGTTGTTGCGAACGAGTTTAGGTCGGGGCATCGAGGGCTGTAAAGCCGCGCTCGCCTCACGTAGGCTCGCACGCTGCGAGGTGCGGTGACCGACATCCTGGTTGCTGACGATCAACGGTTCATACGCGACATGGTCCGGATCACTCTGTCTACGCAGGGCTGGACGATCGCGGAGGCCGCGACACCGGACCAGACCGTCGACCTCGCCCATCGCGACCCACCGCGCGCGGTGCTGCTCGACGTCAACTTCGACGAGGACAACGGCCCGACCGGGTTCGACGTCTGCAAGCTCCTCAAGAACGACCCGGCGACGAAGGCCATCCCCGTCGTGATGCTCACGGCGCGCGACAGCGCCGCCGATCGCAAAGCCGGGATGGCGGCGGGGGCGTCGCACTATCTCGTCAAGCCATTCGGCCCGATCGATCTCATCAATACGCTTCGCGGCATCCTTGGCGAGCCGCCGGCGGTTCAGACTCTGGGCCAATACCTGATCGACGAAGGGATCCTCACGCACGAGCAGCTTGCCGAAGCGCTCGAGCGCCAGCGCTTTTACGAAGCGCGCGGTCACCCGCGCCGGCTTGGCGAGGTCCTCGCGATAATGCGGGCGATCAGCGGTGAGGAGCTCGAGCGCGCTCTCGAGCGACAAAAGAGGGAGACGAAGCCCTAGTCTTTCCGACGAATGAGGGTTCGCATCTAGCGGTGCGCATCGGAGTCCTTACCGGCGGCGGCGACGCTCCCGGACTCAACGCGGCGATCCGCGCGGTCGTCCTTCGCGCGACCGCCCTCGGGCACGATGTGGTGGGGATCGCGGACGGCTGGGCGGGCCTGCTCGGCGAGGCCGAGCCCCGATCGCTCAAGGCTCGCGACGTTGCCGGCATTCTCGGAGATGGCGGGACGATGCTCGGCACATCCCGGACCGATCCGCGCAAGGACGAGAAATCGCGCCGAGCGGTGCTCGACAGCATCCGCCGCTGGCGGCTCGATGCGCTGGTCGCGATCGGCGGGAACGACACGCTCGGGGTCGCGCTGTGGCTGCACGAGCAGGGCGTCCGTGTCGTCGGTGTCCCCAAAACGGTAGACAACGACTTGTCGGAGACCGAGTTCTGCATCGGCTTCGACACCGCGATCACCGTTGTGGCCGACGCTCTAGACCGGCTGCGAACCACCGCGAGCGCCCACCATCGCGTGGTGGTGGTCGAAGCGATGGGCCGCGATACGGGTTGGGTGGCGGCGTTCGGTGGCCTCGCGGGTGGCGCGGATCTGATCATCATTCCCGAGATCCCGATCACGAGCGACGACATCATCCGGACGATGAAGCGTCGGCGGGCGATCGGGGATCCCGACATCCTCGTCGTCGTCTCCGAGGCGGTCGAGATAGAAGGGCTCGAGGCGCAAACGGCCCTGGACCGTGACGCATTCGGCCACGTCCGTCTGGATCAGCGCGCGATCGGCGCCGTCCTCGCGCGCCACATCGAACAGCGGACCGGGATCGAGGCCCGGCAGGTCGTCCTCGGTCATCTCCAACGTGGTGGCTCGCCCACCGCGATCGACCGCCTGCGGGCGACGCGCTTCGGCAACGCGGCGGTCGACCTGGTCGAAGCTGGCAAGTCGGGTGTCCTCCCGGTCCAGCGCGCGGGTCGCACCGAGGTGGCCACGATGGCCGACGCGGTCCGCGAGGTGCGCCGGCTTTCGGACGAGTACGTCGAGCTCGTGCGTCGCTTCGCCGGGGTCCTCGAGTGATGGCGGCGCGCACGTCGGGTTTTCCCGACCGGCTCGTGGCGACACCCTGGATCGCCCTTCTCGGGCTCCTCGCGGTGAGCCAGACCGCGCACTTCACCGAGCACGTGGCGCAGATGGTTCAGATCCACGTGCTCCATCTCTCGGGCGCGAACGCTCAGGGGATCGTCGGCCAGCTCAACATCGAGTGGGTCCACTTCACTTGGAACGCGCTCGTGCTCATCGCGCTCCTCGTGCTCCTCTCCGTGCCGGGCTTTCGGAGGAACCCCTGGCTCATCGCGGTGACGCCCCTTGCGGCATGGCACTTCGTCGAGCACTCGGTGATCATCGCGACGTACATACAGACCGGCGTCTCGGGCACTCCAGGCCTCCTCTCGTCAGGCGGTCTTCTCTTCGGCGGTCTTCCGATCACCCGACCGGACCTGCACTTCCTCTACAACCTCGTCGAGACGGTCCCGCTGCTCGTCGCGTGGCTCGTGGAGGTCCGCACGACTTAGCGGCGCCGGCCTCCACGCGACAGGAAGAGCGAGAGCAGGACGAGGAACGCGATCGCGATCAACATTGCGTAGAGCAGGAAGTTCGTGCCGTTGTCCGCAGCGGTCGCCGGAGGACTCGCCGCGGCGGCGGGCGAACGGCTCGCGCTGGCGACGGCAGTCGTCGCCGTCAGCGTCGGCGAAGCGGCAGCAACGGTCTGACTCGGGGTGAGTGACCGCGTCGCCGTCGGGGACGGCGCCACGCTCGTCGTTGCGGTCGGCGGAGGCGTCGTCGCGCTCGCGCTCGGAAGGGGCGAGGCACCGGATAGCGACGCGCACGCATTCGTGTCCTGAGACTCAACGGAAAAACAGATCGACTTCCCGGTCGACAGCCACGCCGTCCCGTCCGCGGCCGTGCGCGACAGAGACAGGAGGATGAAGGGATAGTGCGCGGTGCTCGGCGCCCCGCATGTGCCGGTCTGCCATGGAGCGCTCGCGGTCAGCGTGTCGCCCGAGAACCCCGCGACGATCTGCGTACCGATGCAGCGCCCGCCGATGTCGTTGCCGCGGGTGTAGAGCGCGAGGACATCCTTGTCGAAGCTCATGAATAGAGCGCTCGCCGCCGGGAACACGTTCGCATCCCCAAGGCTGTTGCGGTACGTGTCGTACTCGGCCTGCGTCACAAAGACACGCGTGGTCGGGCGTTCGCCGAGCTCCGGCAGGTGCCCTCGCAGCTGAGCTCTCGCGGTCACCGCCGTCGCGGCAGCGGCCGAACCCCCGAGGACTGTGACCAGAATCGCGATCAGCGAAGCGATCGCCATCGTCTTTCTCATCGGTCACGCGCAGGATATGCGGCCCGGACCCGTTCCGAAGCCTTCGCGATGTCGTTAGATATCGCCGTGAGGCACGCGCTGCTGCGGATCGGCGCGGTCGGACTGGCCAGCGCCGTCACCGCAGTGGTGGTCCTCGGTGTTGGGCGGCTCATCCTCATCGGGGATCTCGGCGTCGCGATGCCGTCGCTGCCACAGACCAATGCGTCGCCGAGCCCGACGCCGACCATCTCGCCAGCGGTGCTGAGCGATATCGCGGCACCCAAGCCATCTCCGACACTGACCCCGACACTTCAGCCCTCTCCGACCGCGACAGCTACCCCTACGAAGGCGCCGCTTGCGTTGACCTCATTCGCGTTCCTCGGGCGCACTTACGTCGGGATCGTCGTGCCCGATGTCGGCCGCACCTTCGTCGCGCCGTTCGCCGGGACGGTTGAGGTTCGCATCTACCAATTCATCGACGGCGAGGTGAGGGTCGGCTCGAACGTGCCGAATCTTCCGTTCTATCCGTACATCTCCGTCGTCGCAGCGGACAAGAAGATCACCTATCGGCCGGGGACGACGCCTTCCGTCACCGAAATGCTCGCGCGCGACGGCGCGTCGGTAGGCGCCGGCGATCCGCTCTTTCGTTTGATCGCGCTCGAGCGTTCGTCGTGGACGACCTTCTACAACTCGAGCGCGCCGTACCAGGTGGTGGTGTCGCTGCAAGACGTGCCGAGCGGGCGCGATCTCGACCCAACCATCTACCTCAGCGGGACCTAGCGACGGACTCGGACCTTTGATGCGGCGCGGAACGCGGAGACATTAGGCCGCGGATGATCGAGCGCTGATGAATGTCGCCTAGCGGATCGTGCTGTCCAGATTGAGGGTGTTGTTGCTCGTATCCGGATCGGTCTCGTTGGCCGACGCCGATGCGGTGGTGCGCTGGGTGCCGCCGGCGGTCGCGGTAGCGCTCAGCTGGAGCGTGACCACCCCGCCCAGGTAGTGGGCGCGCGCCTGCGCGGCGGAGAGCGCGACCGGGAACACCGCGACCTCATCGAGGCTGCCCGAGAAGGGATAGAGGCTCTGACCGAGCCGACCGATGTACGCCGGACCGCTGCCGCTCTTCATTGGCCCGACGGCGGCGCTGCTGGCCGCGAGCGCGCCGTTCACATACAGCCGCAGCGTCGTGCCGTCGAAGGTCCCGACCAGATGCGACCACACGCCCAGGGGAAGGGTCGGACCGTCCACCGGGCTGAGCGCACCGTTGGTCGTGCGCACCCGGAACTTCGCGACACCCGCTTCGAGCAAGAGCATGTACTGGCTATTCACCCAGCCGCTGATGGTCTTCTCGTAGATGCCGCCGTTCTGCCCGGCCGTCGTCGGACGAACCCAGGCCTCGACCGAGACCGCGCTCGAAAGATCGAGCAGCGGGCTCGCCGGCACGGTCACCGCGGGACCACCACCGCTGAAGGTGGCGGCGGTGTCACCGCCGATCGCGCCGGGCTGGCCGAAGCTCACCCCCGGATCGACCGCGGCGGTGAGGCCGTTGCCGCTGGCATCGGCGGCACTCGTGCTGCCGGAGGGATCGCCCAGACGCCAGAACCCCAAGGGATGATCGGACAGCACCTGGGTGGTGGGACCGCCCACCTCGAGCGTCCCGAGCGCGCAGCTCAGGCTCTGCCCGGCGGAGGTGCAGCTGCCCTGGCTGGGGGTCGCCGCACCGAGGGTGAGGCCCGCGGGCAGCGTCACCTGCAGCGTGCCGCCCGAGGCCCGCGCCGGTCCCTTGTTGGTCAGCGCGAGCTGGTACGTGAGGGTGTCGCCGACGTTGGCGGGCTCGGGTGAGACGGCGCCCGAGAGAGCGAGGTCCGCGCGGGGTGTGGTGATCGTGCTGTCCAGATTGAGGGTGTTGTTGCTCGTATCCGGATCGGTCTCGTTGGCCGACGCCGATGCGGTGGTGCGCTGGGTGCCGCCGGCGGTCGCGGTAGCGCTCAGCTGGAGCGTGACCACCCCGCCCAGGTAGTGGGCGCGCGCCTGCGCGGCGGAGAGCGCGACCGGGAACACCGCGACCTCATCGAGGCTGCCCGAGAAGGGATAGAGGCTCTGACCGAGCCGACCGATGTACGCCGGACCGCTGCCGCTCTTCATTGGCCCGACGGCGGCGCTGCTGGCCGCGAGCGCGCCGTTCACATACAGCCGCAGCGTCGTGCCGTCGAAGGTCCCGACCAGATGCGACCACACGCCCAGGGGAAGGGTCGGACCGTCCACCGGGCTGAGCGCACCGTTGGTCGTGCGCACCCGGAACTTCGCGACACCCGCTTCGAGCAAGAGCATGTACTGGCTATTCACCCAGCCGCTGATGGTCTTCTCGTAGATGCCGCCGTTCTGCCCGGCCGTCGTCGGACGAACCCAGGCCTCGACCGAGACCGCGCTCGAAAGATCGAGCAGCGGGCTCGCCGGCACGGTCACCGCGGGACCACCACCGCTGAAGGTGGCGGCGGTGTCACCGCCGATCGCGCCGGGCTGGCCGAAGCTCACCCCCGGATCGACCGCGGCGGTGAGGCCGTTGCCGCTGGCATCGGCGGCACTCGTGCTGCCGGAGGGATCGCCCAGACGCCAGAACCCCAAGGGATGATCGGACAGCACCTGGGTGGTGGGACCGCCCACCTCGAGCGTCCCGAGCGCGCAGCTCAGGCTCTGCCCGGCGGAGGTGCAGCTGCCCTGGCTGGGGGTCGCCGCACCGAGGGTGAGGCCCGCGGGCAGCGTCACCTGCAGCGTGCCGCCCGAGGCCCGCGCCGGTCCCTTGTTGGTCAGCGCGAGCTGGTACGTGAGGGTGTCGCCGACGTTGGCGGGCTCGGGTGAGACGGCGCCCGAGAGAGCGAGGTCCGACATGACGATCGTGGTCGTGAACGTGAAGTCACCCGAGACCGCTAGGTTCCCCCATACATCGCGGCTCTTCACGCGGTAGTGGTAGAGGGTCGTCGGACTCAGACCAGTGAGGCGAATCGCCTGGCTCGTCACGAGTGTTGAGGTAGCTGGCGTCGTCGACCCGTACGCCGACGTCGTTCCGTAGTCGACCTGACCATCTGCGTTCTCGTTGGTCGTCCATGTGATCGTCGCCGCCTCGTGCGTGATCGCGGTCGCGCCCACCGACGTGATCACCGGGGCAACCGTATCGGTGGCGCCGGCCCAGACGAGATAGCCGTAATAGGCACCGACATCGTGGTCGGGATCACCGATGAAGCCGGAGGCCGGATCGGCGCGCGCGTGCGCCGCCGCGGTCGTGCGCATCTTGGCAATGACTTGCGCCGGAGTGAGACCGCTGCAAGGCCCAGTCGCGCCCTTCTCGCCTAAGCAGAGGGCAACGGCGCCGGCCACATGCGGAGATGCCATGCTCGTCCCCGAGATCGTTTGATATTTGTTGCCGGGCCAAGTCGATTGGATGCAAACGCCTGGCGCGGCGATCGTGTGCGCTGCGTCGGAGCTTCCGACCGTCGTGAAGTTGCTGAAACTAGCCGCTGCGTCGTCGTCTTCGAAGTAGCCATCGGCGCAGCTCGCCGAACCGCCACCGCCGGGGAGCCCATTGAAGTCCGCCATGGCGGTCACCGTGAGCACCTCGTTGTAGTTCGCCGGGACGTCGGCAGCGAAGTCCTCACTGCTGTTGCCAGCGGCAACGACGTAGGTGACGCCGGCGGCGACCGAATTGCAGATCGCGCGATGGAGAGCATCGGCGTTGGTGCTGCCGCAGTTGCCGTCATCCGCCCCCGGGCCGCCGAGGCTCATGTTCGCGACTTTGATTCCCAGCGCCGCGGCGTTGGCGGTGACCCAGTCGATGCCACAGATCACCTGGGCGTCGGTCCCGCTACCCTGAGCGTTGATCACCTTGACCGCGTAGAGCTTCGTGCCCGGCGCCACGCCGACGACGCCCGAGCCGTTGTTCTTCGCGCCGATCGTTCCCGCGACGTGGGTGCCGTGGCCGTTGTCATCCTTCGCGGCACCGCTGCCGATACAGTTCTTTCCGTTCACCGCGTTCAGGTCCGGATGCGCGAGATCTATCCCGGAATCGATGACCGCGACGTTCGCGGTCGAAGCTTCGCGCACGGTTGTCGCAGTCGCGGCGCCAATACGCCGTACTCCGGGCGGCACGCTGTCACCCGCAATGATCGGGACGCTGCCGATCGCATGCAGGAGACGATCCGCCGAAACGAACGCGACGTCCGGATCGGCGCGAAGGCGCGCGAGCTGTAATGAATTCAGACGAGCCGCAAATCCTTGGAGCGCGCTCGCGTAGCGGAAGTCGCTCGTGAAGCCCTGGCGGCGTTCGAGGTCATCTGTCTTCGCGCTCGACGCGATCCCCGGACGGAAGACGACGATGTAGGTCTTCGGCTCGTCGGCGGCCCCTGCGGGACCACCCGGTATCGCCAGGTTTACGACGAACGCGAGCAACACGGCGGACAGGAGCCGTCTCGGCAAAGACGTGCGGCCCGAACGATCACGACCCGCCGCGATCACGCCCTTCCTCCCGCTAGGGGCGGAAGACTACTCGCGTCCGCCAAACGACGCGTCTCGGGCTGGTTTCGCGCGGAGCCGCGGCGTCCCCAAACGGGAGGCCTCGTTGTCTCGAAGGGTTCCCATTGGCGCGAGCGGCTTCAAGACCGCGATATCACGCGTGCAGGTCTCTGCCGAGCTAGCGAAAGCTATTGAACGAAAGTGTTCGGCGTCGCAATGAAGTACACGACGCCGCCTGAGCCGCCGATCCACGCACGCTCGAACGCCTCGCGGCCGTAGACGCGTCGCACGGTCGTGTCGCTCAGCGCGGCGGGGTCGTTCGCGATCACGTCCCCTGACGCGGTGAACCCGACGATCACAAGGAGATGTCCGTTCGTTCCATCGTTGTTGAGAAAGCCGGGCAGCGCTCCTCGGGCGTGCGAGATCGACGCGACGAGCGGGACGCCGGCGAGGATGTAGCGCTCCGCATCGTTCAGCGATCCGAGCTGGAGCACGCGCGCGGAAAGACCGAAGCGCGACGCGTACGCCGTGTTGAACGGCCAGTTCCCGGTGCCCGCATAGGCGGCGTCGTACGTGAAGCGGGCCGCGTAGTCGACCTGCGGGTCCGCGTGCGGACCGACCCACGAGAGCTCGGCGGACGTAGGCCGCTTGTTCCAATACTCGACGACCATCTCGGTCGATGTGGGACTGCACCACGCCTCGCCGCCGCCATCGTATTCGGGGAATTCGCCGGCGTGGATCTCCTGCGAGTACCGTGGCACGACGAGCTCCATCGCGCGGTCGGTGTAGCGAGGACTCGGATAGCGCGGCGTGTAGCTCCGCGTATCCGAGACGACCGCGGAGATGCGCCGCACTACGGGCGACGCGCCTGCGACGGTAGTGCGTGAGAGCGTCACTCGGATCCGATACGCGGTCATCTTCTCGGCCACCGTTTTGAACGTGTCCGTCTCGACGACGCCGTCCGCGTCGCTCTGGCCGTTCACCGACGTCCTGCGGATCGTTTCATCGCCGTACGCCCAGATGCCCATGCGCCACCAGCGGGTCTCGCGCCCCGCCGCGGTGCGCGCCTGCATCTCCACTTCGATCCAGCTTCCAACCGGGGTGTCGGCGCTCCACGACGGGATCAGCTGCGAGAACGGAAAACGCGACTGCAGCCACGCGGAGGTCCAGCCGCCTTTGGTCCCACCGACGAGCGCGATCCCACTCTCCGTCGACTGCGTGAGCGCGACGTTGTCGAACTGGGCCGGGGCCCATGCCGGCGAGGAGTCCTCGATCGGCGCGGGGACGCGCGAGCTGATGCGGCCCGCGGGCTGCGTTCCGTCAGCGTTGAGGACGGCGACCTGCCAGTACACGCCCGCGTCTTCCATCCACGTCGCACCCTCGACGAGCGGCCTGATGTAGAGGCGATAGAACCCGGGCCGGTCCGGCGCCTCGATCGTGAACTGGAACCAGGCGACCTGGCCCGGCCCCACGTAGTCGCTCGGTTGCGTCGCCACACGATTGAAGCGCGGCCACCCCGTTTGCGGCGAGCCCATCTCGCCGTTGCCGCCGAGCATCGTTGCCTCGTCCTGCCCGGGATCGCCGTTCCACGTGCCGAGGTAGGCGACCTCGCCCATGCGCCCGGCGACCCAGCCGCGAGACCCCGAGTTGTAGAAGGCGACGACGGCGTTCGATCGCTCGCCCGGGCAGAGCGTTGGGTAACCGCTCTGCCCGTACCACGACGCGTGGAATCCGGCGATGCCGGCTGGCACGGTGGCAGGCGGCGGAATACCTGGACCGACACTCGAACCGGTACAGACCGCCGCGGGCGGCGAGGTCAGCGTCGACACGGCTGCCGCCGGCGAACCGAAAAACGAACCCACGATCAGGGCGACCGCGAGGACCAGACCCCTCACCATCAGCAGAACTGCGTGCGGGGCCTGATGGTTACGGGTCCGCGCCAATAGCGGGACCGTCGCGGTGTCGGTGACGTCACTGGCAGTGTGGCGACCTGGCGCTAGCGCCCCTCGCCCGACTCGCCGCGAAGGGTCATGCAGGTGCTCATGGCTCGAGCGATCAGCCGCCCTTCCGCATCCGTCACGTCGCACTCGGTGAGCCCGATCGTCCGTCCCGCCTTGACGATGCGTGCCGTGGCGGTGAGGGTGCCGTTCTTGAACGGTCGGAGAAAATTGATCTTCAGCTCGAGCGTCGTGAAGCTCTCCCCGTCTCCGAGCGTCGACGCGTAGGCGATGCCCATCGCCGCATCCGCGACGTCGCACAGGACCCCACCATGAAGCGTTCCCATGGGGTTCGCGTGCTGCGGGCCCGCCTCCAGCTCGAAGACGGCCTTGCCCGGTTCGAATGAGACCAACCGAAAGCCGACGAGCTTCGCGACCGGCGCTCCCACCTGACCAACATCGATGCGATCGACGAGCCTCGCCACGAACGACCTTTCTACTGCGGAGCCGAAGGCGAAGCAGCAGGACGGTCGGACACCGCCCCGCGGTGGACGACCACCTACTGCGGAGCCGAAGGCGAAGCAGCAGGACGGTCGGACACCGCCCCGCGGTGGACGACCACCTACATCCCGATCGGGTGCCAGACCGTCTTCAGCTCGAGGAACGCGGCGATGTCGTACGGGCTCTGCGAATCGGCGCGCCCGCGAACGATCCGCTTCACGTTCTCCGCGCCGAGCCGTTCGAGCTCCGCCACGTCGCCGTCCGCACCCGTGAGGTCGAGTGCGAGCACGTCCATGTGCGACGCGAGCGCCGGACCGAGCTCGCGGCGCAAGCCGGTGATGATGTTCACGACACCGGGCGGGACGTCCGCGGTCGCGAGACACTCCGCGAGCTCGATCGCGACGAGCGGGTGTGCCTCCGACGCGACGACCACCGCGGTGTTGCCGCCGACGATCACCGGCGCGAGACGCGACACGAGACCGAGAAGAGGTGGCTCAGGCACGAGGATCCCGGTCACGCCCGTCGGCTCGGGGACCGTGAAGTTGAAGTAGGGACCCGCGACTGGGTTCGCCGAGCCAATGACCTGCGCGAGCTTGTCCGCCCAGCCTGCATACCAGACGACACGATCGATGCCGCTCGCCACCTCGTCGACGCCGCCGCAGAGCGCGGCGAGCTCGGCCTCCCGCGCCTCCATCATCTCGGCGACGCGATAGAGCACCTGCCCGCGGTTGTACGCGGTCGTGCCGCTCCAGGCGGCGCCCGCCTGCCGAGCGATGCGCACAGCGTCGCGCACGTCCTTGCGTGATCCGCGTGCGACGTTCGCACCCTCCGCCTCGTAGGTGCGACCCGATTCCGAGCGCGGAAACGCGCCGCCGATGAAGAGCTTGTAGGTCTTCTGGACCGGGAGGCGGCTCATGCGCCGTCCAGAGCGACATACGGCTCGAGGCCGTGACGCCCGCCCTCTCTCCCGAAACCCGATTCTTTGTAGCCGCCGAACGGTGAGGCGGGATCGAAGCGGTTGTAGGTGTTCGCCCAGACCACGCCCGCCTTCAAACGCTGCGCCATCGCCAGGATCCGCGAGCCCTTCTCGGTCCACACGCCGGCGGAGAGCCCGTATGGCGTGTTATTCGCCTTCTCGATCGCTTCGTCGGGTGTTCGGAACGTCAGCACCGACAGCACCGGCCCGAAGATCTCCTCCTGGGCGATGCGGTACGACTGCGCGACGTTCGTGAAGACGGTCGGGGCGAACCAGTACCCGCGCTCGGGCAGCTTGCAGGGCGGCTGGTATATCTCGGCGCCTTCGTCGATGCCCGCCTGCACGAGCGCACCGATCTTGTCGAGCTGCTGCTTCGAGTTGATCGCGCCGACATCGGTGTTCTTGTCGAGCGGGTCGCCGACCCGCAGCGTCCGCATGCGGCGCTTGAGCTTCGACACCACGGTCTCGTAGATCGATTCCTCGACGAGGAGGCGCGACCCCGCGCAGCACACGTGACCCTGGTTGAAATAGATCCCGTTGACGATCCCCTCGACCGCCTGATCGAGCGGCGCGTCATCGAAAATGATGTTGGCGGCCTTTCCGCCGAGCTCGAGGGTCAGCCGCTTTCCGGTACCCGCGAGGGTCTTCTGGATCGCCTTCCCCACCTCGGTCGATCCAGTGAACGCGATCT